>Ga0315282_10012126_pt1 | contig 13243 bp, 11 predicted proteins | sample YL17G07_20_MG_FD_203693 | JGI IMG/M metagenome (GOLD analysis project Ga0315282, IMG submission 203693) | Sediment microbial communities from Yellowstone Lake, YNP, Wyoming, USA - YL17G07_20 | ecosystem: Environmental > Aquatic > Freshwater > Lake > Sediment | place: USA: Wyoming | collected...
GTGTTTGCTCGAAAAAAGTTCGAGCAGAATCGAGCAAACACCACCAAAATGAATTTATTTTATTTTGATGCGCCTCGCCCTCGCCTGCCAAAAGGCAAGGCGGGCAATTTCAAAAAAATTCGGCGGAATACAAATAATATCGATTGTTTTGATTTCCTAAATTGTCGGTGTTTTCCGCCAAAGGCGGAATGAAAACATTTGGTTAATAGACAAAATTAAACAAAAGGGAGGGACAAAATGATTAAATACTTTATTTATTGCCGTAAATCCACCGAGGAAGAAGAACGGCAAATTTTGTCTATTGAAGCCCAAATTCAAGAACTCCGAGATTATGCTAAACAAAACGGTCTTTTTGTGATCAAAGAATTCACCGAATGTAAAACTGCCAAAGAGCCCGGGCGACCGATTTTCAACCAAATGCTTTCTGAAATTGAACAAGGCAACGCTTCGGGAATTTTAGCCTGGAATCCCGATCGGTTAGCTCGAAATTCAATCGATGGTGGAAGAATAATTTATCTGGTAGACACCGAAAAAATAACATCCCTAAAATTCCCGACTTTTTGGTTTGACACCACGCCTCAAGGAAAATTTATGTTAAGCGTTGCCTTTGGCCAAGCCAAATATTACACCGACAATTTAAGAGAAAACATTTTACGAGGTATCAGACAAAAATTGCGACGGGGTGAGTTTCCGGCAAAAGCGCCGTTAGGATATTTTAACGAGCCAAGACTTCGAACTATTGAACCAAACAAAACCACTTATCGCAAAGCAAGACAGACCTTAATCGCTTTTGCCACCGGAAAGTTCACCCTCACCCAAATCCAAGCAAAAATGTTTTCTCTCGGCTTGGTTGGCAAGGGCGGTAGCCCTTTACATCTTTCATCAATAGAAAAAATACTCAAAAATCCCTTCTATTACGGCATGTTTTTGTATCGCGGAGAACTAATCCAAGGAACTCACAAACCAATGATTTCCAAGAAACTTTTTGATAAAATCCAAAAAGCTTTGATTGACAATGGCAAACCCCGCAAAAAGAAAATTAAACAAGAACTCATTTTCAAAAACTTCGCCGTTTGCGGAGAGTGTGGCTACAAAATCACCGGCGAAACCCACACCAAAAAAAGCGGACTAATTTTTAATTACTACCGTTGTACAAAAAAGAGCAAAACCCAAAATTGCCAAAATGACTTTTTGCGAGATAAAGATTTAGAAAACCAAGTTTTAGAACAAACCCAAAAAGTTTCTTTACCCGACGAGTGGCGAGACAAATTCTTAGAAAAAATAAAAGAATGGGAAAAAGAAGAAAGCCAATCGTCGGGGCTTTTCGCTCAAAAATTGAAAGAGAAACTCAATAACCTGAATACAAAAATAAATCGTTTAACCGACGCCTACCTTGACGAAGCGTTAGAACTTCAAGAATTCAACGAAAAGAAAAACGAACTTGTAGAATCGAAAAAAGACATCGAAGAAAAATTAAGCGATATTGAGCGAAAAGGAAATCAGCCGCTCGAACTCCTAAAAAATTGGATTTTTGAGGCCAACCAAGCAGTAAATCTTGCCGATACAAAAAATTTCTTCGGAATGAAGAATTTTTTGAAAACCGTTGGCTCGAACCGCCGAATTTTGAGTAAATCGTTACTGATAGATTTTCAAAAACCATACGATTTACTCTACAAATTGCCCGCCGCAGCCCGAGCTACAGGCGAGGGCGAGGCGCGTCAAAACAAAATAAATAAACTTTGGTAGGGCATAGGGGATTCGAACCCCTGATCTCCGCCCTGCCCGCCTACGCACTTACTGTGAAACGGACTCCGTCCTGTTATCACAGTGTGCGCTGCATGCCTAAAGGCGGCGGATCCACCATACTATAATTTAATGGTACCGCGTACCGGATTCGAACCGGTGATCTTCAGGCTGAGAACCTGATATCCTAGGCCACTAGACGAACGCGGCATGTTTTTCTCCCGGGCTTGGACTCGGACCAAGATACCGACCTTCAGAGGGTCGTGTCCTACCATTAGACGACCCGGGAATGTTGATGAAACTGGAAAATAGTTAATAGAAATTAGAATTTTAACCAATCTCCATTTCCTGTTTTCTTTCAACTGATTTCTGTCTTTTATGATTTTCGATACAATTCTTTATAAATTTTTAAGGGGACGGCAAAGAAAGCTTCGGCGTAGCCGCCCAGACCATTAATCTCGGCTCGGTATTGGTTCAACCCAATTATCGCCTTATCATATCTTCGGGTTTTTATCTGCGACTGATGGGCCGCAATCGCCTCGCCTTTGGTCTTAATGTATAGGGAAATATCCACCAAACGATTGGCAAAGATTGGCGTCCAAATTTCGTAAGCCCAGACCGGGAAATCGCCGCTCAAAGTTTGACTTGAATTTATAAAAATTTCATTGGTCACCCGATGATCACCATGATTATCCAAAAAAGACGGTAAAAAGATTATATCAGGTTTGACCCGTTCAATCAAGTCAGCCATAGCTTTTGTCGCCGATGTCCCGGAGGCCAGTTTGCCATCTTGGTAGCCAAAAAAGACGGTTTCCGAAATGCCTAATATCTGGGCGGCCGCGGTGGCTTCTTGACGTCTGGTGGCGACCAGATTATTATCTCTCCTCACCACCGGGTTTCCGCCAACTTCCTCGCCTTCCCCCCGGCCTTCGGGTAAGCCACCTGAACCGTCACAAAAATAGGCCACGTGGACTTGGGCGCCATTCGAGGTCATTTTTTTAATAAAGCCGCCCATTCCCAGAGAGTCGTCATCAGGGTGAGGCGACAAAATAAGGACATTTTTGAAGTTTATTTTATTGACAACTTTAAGATGAAGCTCGAATTTGACGGCGGAAAAAATATTGCCATAGCCCAAGGATTTTCTCAAAGTGTTTAAGCTAAGCAGATTTCTTAACAACCTTTTCATACAATTTCTCCGTTTCGTTGATCATTTCTTCGAGATCAAATTTAATTTTGACATCCTCGGCCCCGATTTTACCCATCTCTTTGGCTTTTTTATGATCGCGTAATAATTGCAAAATTGCACTCGATAACGCCTCCGGCTTGGCCGGCTCGACTAAAATTCCCGATTTCCCGGCGGTGACAACTTCAGGAATTCCGCCAGTGTTGGTGGCCACGACCGGAATGCCTAAATTCATTGCTTCGATAATGGCCAAGCCAAAACTTTCCGAAAGCGACGGCTGAACATAAATATCAAACTCTTCCATTTTTTCGATAATTTCTTTAATAAACCCCGTCAATTCAACTGATTTTTTTAGTTTCATTTTTCGGATTAATTTTTCTAAATTTTTCCGATAAGGTCCTTCACCGACAATTTCGAGATGAGCTAAGGGAAATTCTTTTAAAATTTTTGGGAAGGCTTCAATCAGATATTGCATGCCTTTTTGGACATTAAGCGTCCCGACTGAGCCGATAGTGATTTCTTTTTTAGCCAGAATTTGATTTTTTTTCTTGACGGGAGTTACGGCATTATAGATAACCACCACTTTAGAATCACGAGAAATTTGATTGTCAACCAAAAAATCTTTAACTGATTGGGAAACGGCAATGTTGATAGTCGTAAACATATCCAAAAACCAAAGCCCAATCATCTGGATTCGGTGGGCCAAGCGGCTAGGCAGTTTATAATTTTTCGTCCAAAGATGCTCGGTATAAATAACGGGTGTTCTTATGCCGATGGCCGCGAGTCTCCCCAAAGACCCGGCGCGGGTGCCGTGAACATGGATCAATTCGGGTTTTATATGCTTGATATTTGCCCTAATCTCGGAAATCGCCTTAAAATCGAGTTTAGAATTCATCGGAACAATTTCTAGACCGATGTTTTTTTTAAGAGTTTTAACTTCGCCAGCCAGCGGCCCCGGCGGACAAATCACCAAGAGGCTAAATTTTTTCGAGTCAAGATTCTCTAAAAGACTCAAAAGATGGCGCGGGGCGCCCGCCAAAGTCGCATCGCCAATAATTTCTAGAATCTTAATTTTCTTCATAATCGGTATCTTTATTTTAACATATCTAAGGCGCTCTTAATACGTTTTAAAGATTCCTCTTTCCCGAGCGCTTCCAAAACTTCAAAAGCTCCCGGCGACGCCGCTTTCCCGGTTAAAGCCACGCGAATTGGCCAGAGGACTTCCCCGGAACTTAGGTTAATTTTTGCCGCCAGCGCCCTCAACAATTGTTCTAACGAGTCTCGGCCGAAATCATTCTCTTCGGTTAGATATTTTAATGATTGGGTCAAAGCCTCCTTAGTTTTTTCTTTGGTCGAACCGCGAGCGATTAGGATATCTTGAAAACCTGTCGGCGCTTTAAAGAAAAATTCAATTTGCTCGGGAATTTCCGATAAATTTTTCAACCGCTCTTGAATTAAAGAAAGGGCGACCAAAACTTGATCTTTTTTTTGGCCAAGTCCCGCTTTCTCCAAAAAAGGCTGACTGGCTTTAGCCAGCTCGCCCAGAGACATTTTACGAATGTAAAAACCGTTTAAATAATCGAGTTTTTTTTGATCAAAGATTGAGGGACTTTTGCCGACTCCAGTAAGATCGAATTCATTGACAAGTTCCTCGAGCCCCCAAGTTTCTTGCTCAATTTCCGGAGATTTATCCCCCGTAGCTTTAGCGAAGGGGGACCAACCCATCAAAACCAAAAAGTTTATCATGGCCTCGGGTAAATATCCTTTGTCGCGAAAATCAGCTATTATCGAAATCGGATTTTTGCGTTTTGAAAGCTTGGTCCGATCAGGGTTTAAAATTAAAGGCAAATGGCCATATTCGGGGGAGGAAAAATCCAAAGCGGCGGCGAGCAAAAGTTGTCGGGGAGTATTTGAAAGATGGTCTTCACCGCGTATTACATGAGTAATTTTCATCAAAAAATCGTCAATGGCGCCGGCAAACATAAACGTGGGGATGCCATTGGATTTCATAATCACAAAGTCGCCAAAAAGACCGGTATCAAATTCAATTTTGCCTTTAACTAAATCCGTAAATTTAACGATTTTCCCTTCGACAATGAAACGAATTGACGGTTGGCGGCCTTCGGCTTTGAACTTGGTAATTTCATCTTCCGTTAAGTTTCGACAGCGGCCGGAATATTTTGGCGGCAGTTTTTTCGCCATTTGAGCTTGACGCTCTTTCTCCAATTCTTCGGCAGTGCAATAACAATAGTAGGCTTTTTTGGCATTGATGAGTTTTTCGGCGTATTCTTTATAAATATGAAGGCGCTCGCTTTGTTTATAAGGACCAAAAGGTTCGGTTCTTTCCGGCCCTTCATCCCAATCTATACCCAGCCAAGAAAGACCAGCGGTTATATCAAGCACGGATTGTTCGCTGGAGCGGGCTTGATCAGTATCTTCAATTCTTAAAACAAATTTTCCCGTTTTTTTTCGGGCGAAAAGCCAATTAAATAACGCCGTGTGGGCCGTGCCGATGTGCAATGGCCCGGTTGGCGATGGGGCGATCCTGACTCTAATGTCATCATTCATAATAACTCCAGAGATTGGTTGATAGCAACAGACCTGCCTCCCGGCACCTGTCTACCGACAGGTAGAGGCAGGAATTGGTATAGAAATTGGAAATGGTAACTAATTTCTAATTTCCGATTTCTATACTATTTTCCACTTTCCATCAACTATTTTCTTCTCTAACATTCCTCCACGGCAGAAATAAGGTGATTGATTTTTTCTTCGTCAATCGCGACGACATCAATGCGAACGATTTTTTTAGGATATTTCTGCCAAAGCGCTCTGGCTAATTGCAGCAGCTTTCTCTTCTTCTTTAATGTTATCATATCCGAAGCCAAACCGAAAACTGGCGACGACTTGGTCTTTACTTCAACAATCACAAGATTATTTTTATCTTGCATCAGGAGATCAATTTCACCGCAAAAAAGCTTAATATTTTCGCCGATAAATTTAAAGCCTTTATTTTGAAGAAACTTTTTCGCCGCTTGCTCCCCCGTCTTGCCCAGAATCAACTTTTCCTTCGGCATTTTGCTCCTCCTCTTGGTGGGACGAGATGGCTTGCGCAAATTTCTTTTCGAGGGCTTCTTTTTCTTGAGCCTTTTTGGCGGCTTTTAGAACAGCTGCCTGACGCTTAGTTTCTTCAATCTTGGCAATTTCTTCCTCACTCAAAGCCTCTTCCCACATTTTGTAATCTTTCGATTCTCGGATTTTTTTGGCTTTTTTGCCAGAGAGTTCCCGAATAAAATAAAGTTTTGCCCGACGGACTTGGCGAGATTTTATTTTTTCGATTTTGGCAATTAACGGCGAGTGGATTGGAAAAGATCTTTCGACGCCGATTCCCGAAGAGATTTTTCTGATAGAAAAACTGCCATTTAAACTATCACCGTGTTTACGAGAAACACAAATGCCTTCAAAGATTTGCAGCCGCGTTTTACCGGCTTCGGTAATTTTAAAAGAAACCCTGACCGTATCACCGGGCCGAATGTCAGGAATATTTTTTTTGCCAAATTGTTTGGTTAAATCATCTAAAAGCATATTTTTTCTATACTTAAGTTTAACAAATTATTGATTGGTTGTCCAGATATTGTAGAGATTAGCGTCCGATTTCGCGGTTGCTTTCTATTGGTTCATTATCTGTTTTATCCTCATGATGGGGAGGAACCTTTTTTAGGACGCTAATTTATCGTGGTCCGTAACATATTGGACTTTTTAATACCACTCATAAAGTTATTAAAAAATATTTGTTGATCTTATTGCTTAGATTAGCTTAGATTAGTTTAGTTTAGTTTAGTTTAGCTTAGTTTAGCTTAGCTTAGTCTAGTTTAGTTTAGATTAGATTAGATTAGCTTAGCTTAGTCTAGTTTAGTTTAGCTTAGATTAGATTAGATTAGTCTAGTTTAGCCGAACTATCTAATATCTCCTAACTTCTAACCTGTATTACTCCCTTTTATCCGCTCGAGCAAGTAAAAAGGTAGTAAATTTTAAATAATTTAAATAAATTTAAATAAACTGTTTTCTTGGATCTCTCTCTTGCTGTTTTAAAATCCATTATGTCAATGAACTTTTGCAGATATTGTGCTGGTAGACCACATCACTGGCAAACTTTTGTTAATTTGTTGTAATTGATTCTTAATATATTCGATCGGTGTTTGGCCAGTTCTTTTAAGGCTTGATCAAACTCACCTCTAAACTCGCTGCCTTCATCGGTTTGAGCATTGATTGGCTTACTGGGGGTATTGTCGACAAGATAATGCAAGAAACCAAAGTTCCTGGACCTCGCAGGTCTAATCTTGGAATTTGGGGTTAATTTGAAGATTTACAAATATATGGTTCAAGGATTTTTCGCTACGATACGGAGTAACGACCTCTACAACGCGCCCTTTTTCTATATAAACTACTCTGCGGCAAGCCGCAGAGTATCCCTGCGGGCAAGTTTGTATTCAAATAGGTTTTCATCCCTGTGGCAAGCCACAGGGTTTTCAACCCCTTGATTATAAAACCGTCTGCGCTACCGGTATGATCAGCATTTAAAATTACAAGGTTCAAATTCTTACCGGTCTTCATCTTTTAAGCTTCCTGCCCTTTTAGACTGCCTGTCATAGGCTATCGTCAATATATCAAAAATCCTTTCGGTGTAAAGTAAATGTAGCCGTCCACGCATCTTGGGCTTTTTCGAATGCTTAAAAAGAATGTTTGAGATTAATTGTCAGAAAAATTAAATGGGCTAGAAGCTAAAAACACTCCAAAATTAACAGGTTCATGATGTAGTAACTTTCTTGCGATCGCAAAATTGTTACTACATTTAACAGGGGAAAATTTAAGAGTGTTAGATAAAAGTATTAGATTTTAGTTAGATAAGAGTATTAGATTTTAAAAAGAGCCCTAGCTCATAAAGCCAGGGCTCTCTTTCTCAATCTGTTGGTTCATTTCTCCAGGATTTCATTCGATCCGAATGTAAACCACCGAACCTTCTTTAGTGTCATCAAGAAGATGCTGACCATTCTTGATTACCCGCTGGAGCAAATAGAATACACGGTCCCTACGCTATGTGGAGAAATTAAACATAAATAAATACAAATTAGACGATTGGCGAAGGACGCTAAAGTCAGATTATTAAATTATCTAATACGGATGTGAAAAGCCGCCCCATATATTTTGAGGGGCGGCTCTAAGTTGGAACGGTTTCCTTTTCCCACCGGCGAGAATCTTCGTGATGCCGACGCTCCAGTTCCATATGTTTGAGAAAATTACGATCTGGCTTACCAGCGACACAGGAATCAATATAGGCCAAAGCGACACGCAGATATCCAGTCACCATCTCTACCTGGAGTGGCCAATTATAGACAATAATGAGTTCACGGGGATTGTATTCATTATAGAAAGTTTTCTCTTCGAAAAGCTGAGGTGGTCCCGCATCACTGGTATATACACTCGAGTGAATCATGGCTAAGTGGGCGCATAAATGGGCTAGGTTTTTGGCAAGAACCAGCCTACCATGACGACGAGGAAAAATCTTTGACATTAGCAAAGGTCCGTCGGCATCAGTACAATACTGTAGCTTGAGGAGACGTCCACGTTGCAGAAATCTCTTTTCCCCAACTTTCTTTTCTACCCCAGTATCTCGCATTACCCAATTGATAAGGAACCAAACGGGCAAGGCTAGCTCGACCGGATCTTTTATTCCTTCTTCTAACCGCAGAGTGACAGCGCAAAGTTCTGGCGAACTGACCGTAAAGTTCTTGAGATTCTTACGAGGGTTCAGACGTTCGTAAGCGCCTGAACCCGGTCTGACTTCGACCCGTTCGGACGCCTTCTGCATGCGAAAGACGCGCATGGCCTGAACTCCTTGTTTTCAGTATTAAGGGCAGGGCCCGAAGGCCCTGCCCAGTTCGTCTCTAGAGGCGAGTGAATCTCTTGCGAAGTTCGTCCGCCACCTTGGCGGCGCTCGAGGCCGTCACGGCCCCTCCAGAGGGAGCCCGGCAAACGGAACAACCGAATACCGTGCCGGCACCCTCAAAACTGACCACATTCCCGCAGAAGACGCAGGTTACTCCCCCGATCGACATCCTCGGCCGATAGGAAGCGATAGGCGCCCCTTTTCGGGAATGCGTCCTCTTCGGACTTTCTCCGTCTTCGACCATGTTAGCCTCCGTGCTGTGATGGTGGTCCCATCGCCCACGGGACCAGTGGTCCTGCTCCAGAGGAGGCCTTGGTGTCGCCACTTCTTGCGTCGCCTTGGTCTTCCCCCACGAAACACGTGGTCTTCTTCGATAGAATCCCCTTTCTCGAAGCTAAATTGTCCAAGGTTCTGGTCCTTGAACCCTCGAACAAACCCTCTTAGAGCTCGTTCGAAGATTTAAGATACGGAAACATATGTTTTACTGTCAATCCGCCCAAAAAAACGACGGACCTTGGCTGATTTGAAGGTTACCAATCCTTCAACTTTAGCATAAATTGTATCATCTCTGCCAATGCCAACGCCGCTGCCGGCAAAAAATTTACTGCCCCGCTCTCGTACAATAATTTGACCGGGAAGGACTTTTTGGCCGCCAAAAATCTTGACGCCTAAGCGTTTACTGCGGCTGTCTCTCCCTAACTTCGATGTTCCTTTAGCTTTTGTATGAGCCATAGCTAGTAAATTATTCTAATTTCTAATTAACCTAATTTCTAAGTAGATACATAAGTATTAAAGCACAAAACAATCCATCTGTCAATAAATCATTGGGGTTTTGTTCATTGGGACCTGCCTGCCGGCAGGCAGGTTTATTTAGATCAATTAGAATAATTAGTATAATTAGGTCAATTTTTGCTATAATCTTTATGAGTTTAAAATGAGCAACTTTGTCCACTTGCATACTCATTCTCATTATTCCTTGTTGGACGGACTCGGGAAAATTCCCGAGCTAGTTTCGCGTGCCAAGGAATTGGGCATGGATACTCTGGCGATAACCGATCACGGGGTGATGTACGGCGTCATTGATTTTTATAAAAAATGCCAGGAAGAAAATATTAAACCGATTATTGGAATTGAGGCTTATGTGGCGCCGCGAAGAATGGTTGATAAAGTGCCCAAAATTGATTCCAGCCCCTACCATTTAATCCTTTTGGCCAAAAATCAAACCGGATATAAAAATCTCCTTTATTTGACAACCCAGGCTCATTTGGTCGGCCATTACTATCGACCGAGAATTGATAAAGAAATTTTAAAAACCCACGCTGATGGTTTAATTGCCGCCAGCGCCTGTTTTTTTGGAGAAATTCCCCAGGCCATCATGAAAAAGTCTTGGAAAGAAGTGGTCAAGCTGGCCGAGAATTATTTAGCCATTTTCGGCAAAGACAATTTTTATCTGGAACTCCAGGACCATCCGGAAATTCCCGATCAAGAAAAAGTCAACTTGGGGCTTAAAAAATTATCCAAAGAGCTTAATATTCCCCTAATTTGCACCGGTGATATCCATTACATTAAGCCAGAAGACCGAGATGCTCATGAGGTTTTGCTGGCCGTCCAGACCGGTAAAGATTTTGACGATGAAACCCGGCTTTCGCTTAAAGAGACTAATCTTTCGATGAGGTCTCCTCTAGAGATGGAAAAGATTTTCGGCCAAGCTATTTGCGAAAACACCGTTAAATTGGCTGAGAAATGCGATCTCAAATTTGAATTCGGAAAACCCATCTTGCCCGAATTTCCCTTACCCAAAGAAGAGACAACAAAAACCTATCTTGAAAAACTGGCCTGGGAAGGACTTAAAGAGCGATATCCAGAAGTTACCGAGGAATTGAAGACTCGGCTCAAGTATGAGCTGAAAACCATCGAAAAAACCAATTTTGAAGACTATCTCTTGATCGTTTCTGACTATGTTAATTTCGCCAAGAAAAATGGCATTTTAGTCGGTCCTGGCCGCGGGTCAGCCGCCGGCTCGCTAGTCTGTTACGCTTTAAAAATTACCGATATTGACCCGATCGAATATAAGCTTCTTTTCGAACGATTTTTGAATCCTGAAAGAATTGCGCCGCCAGATATTGATTTGGACTTTGCCGATAACCGCCGCGATGAAGTCCTTCAGTATATTTCCCATAAATATGGTTCGGATAAGGTGGCCCAAATCATCACCTTTGGCACTATGGCCTCTCGGGGGTCAGTTAGAGACACCGGCCGGGCGCTGGGCATGACCTATTCGGATGTGGATAAAATCGCCAAATTGATTCCTTTCGGGCTGACGCTCGACCAATCGCTCGAAGCAGTTGATGAGCTGAAAGACTTATACAATCAAGACGCTTCCGTCAAAAAACTGCTTGATATGGCCAAACGCCTTGAAGGCGTGGCGAGACACGCCTCCACCCATGCCGCCGGCATCGTTATTTCCCGTGAACCTTTAGTCAACTGCGTTCCTCTGCAATACGCCCCGCGAGGAGAGCAGGAAATAATCACTCAATACGCCATGAACGAGATTGAAGCCATCGGTTTGATAAAAATGGATATTTTGGGATTGGCTAATCTTTCGATTATGGGCAACGCCTTAAGAATAATTCGGAAAACCCAAGGTAAGCAAATTGATATTGATAACTTACCCTTAGATGATAAAAAAACTTATGAATTGCTTTCGGCCGCCAAAACCACCGGCGTTTTTCAGCTGGAATCTGACGGCATGAAACGGTATCTGAAAGAATTAAAACCTTCCGAATTCGACGATATTATTGCCATGGTCGCTCTTTACCGTCCCGGTCCGATTGAACTTATCCCCGATTATATTGCCGGAAAACACGGTAAAAAGAAAATTGAATATCTCCATCCCAAGCTCGAACCGATTTTGCGCGATACTTATGGCATTGCCGTCTATCAGGAACAAGTGCTCCAAATCGCCCGCAATATCGCCGGCTTTTCTTTGGGAGAAGCCGATATTTTGAGAAAAGCCGTCGGCAAAAAAATCAAAAAATTATTGATGGAGCAGGAAATAAAATTCGTCCAAGGCGCCGTCAAAAACCATGTTTCCCGAGCGGTGGCCGAAAAACTTTTCACCTTTATTGAACCTTTCGCCGAATACGGTTTTAACCGCGCCCATGCCACGAGCTACGCCAAAATCGCCTACCAAACCGCTTATCTTAAAACCCATTTTCCGCAAGAGTTCATGGCGGCCTTGCTCACCTCTGAACAAAATAATTTAGATAAACTGGCAGTGGCAATTGCTGAATGTGAAAGAATCGGGATTCAAGTCCTGCCGCCGGAAATCAACGAATCTTTTGTTGAATTTGGGGTGGTAGTCGAGAGAGGCAACATTCGCTTTGGGATGGCGGCCATCAAAAATGTCGGTGAAGGTGTGACGGAGGCCATTGTCGAAGAGCGAAAGGCCAATGGACCATACAAAAATTTAGAAGACTTTCTTTTAAGGCTGGGTAGTGGCGTGCTCAATAAAAAAGTCATTGAGTCTTTGGCCAAAGCGGGAGCCCTAGATCATTTTGCCGAACGTAACCAGATTCTCGCCAGTATGGAAACTATCTTAAAGTTCATTTCCTCAAAGAATGAAAATAAGGACAAAACCCAAATGGGGCTTTTCGGCGGCGAAGAAATTCATCGAGGAAAACTTATCTTAACCAAAATCGAGCCGGCGCCCAAAAAACAACGTTTGGCTTGGGAAAAAGAGTTGTTGGGGATGTATGTTTCTGAACATCCCCTCAAGGGGTTGGAAAGCCAGCTTAAAAAACACGCCAATCCCATCGCTGAGATTAAATCAAATCCCAACGGCAAAATTAAAATTGCCGGTATTATCAGTACCATTCAAAAGATCCTGACTAAAGCTAATGAACCGATGCTTTTTTGCACGGTCGAAGACACTTCGGCCAAACTCGAGGTTCTGGTTTTTCCTAAAGTTTTACAAAAAGATAATCTCATTTGGCAGACGGACAATATTGTTCTCATCGAAGGCCATACCAATACCAAAGACGGCCAGTTAAAATTGATTGCCGAAAAGGCTCAAGAAATTGTTTTAAAGGAAATGGATGCCGAAACATTCGAGAGCGCGGAAAAATTAGTTATTACTTTAAAGAAGAATGCCTCAAAAAATCTCCTCGAAGAAATCAAAAAAGTCCTTCTCGATCACCCCGGAATTATCCCGGTTTATTTAAAATTGCCAAAAAACGGTGAATATTCGGAAATTAAAACCAAAACCACGGTGGCCATTTCCAAAGAGCTAATTGAGGCCCTAGGACTTCTGGTGGGTAAAGAAAACATTGATATTTAACCCTTCAAAAGTTGACAAAAAATGCCTCAGGGGC
>Ga0315282_10012127_pt1 | contig 13241 bp, 9 predicted proteins | sample YL17G07_20_MG_FD_203693 | JGI IMG/M metagenome (GOLD analysis project Ga0315282, IMG submission 203693) | Sediment microbial communities from Yellowstone Lake, YNP, Wyoming, USA - YL17G07_20 | ecosystem: Environmental > Aquatic > Freshwater > Lake > Sediment | place: USA: Wyoming | collected...
CCTTCCGGGCAGCTTTATTCTCGCCCTTCAGTGTCGCAGCCACGAATGTGTTCAGGTGTTGTGCAAAGGCACCTTCCGCGGCGGCCAGAGCGGCGTTCTTGGCGGCCTCGGCTTCCGCCTGCTCGCCCGCGGCCAGCTTGCCGCGAAGGTCCTGAAGACGGGGACTCCACGCGGCGTACTCGACGTTGGCGGCAGCATCGAGGGCTTTCCTCCCGTCGGCCCAGCGCTTCTCCGTCAGACATTTCCCCGCCTCGTCCAGCGGGCCTTGCAGCTTCGCCTCCGCCTGGCTGCGCAGATCGGCCGTGGCTCTGGCTGCACGGGGCGCGAGGAGTCCGGCCTGCTCCGCGGACGCCTTCTCCCACACCGCGCTGGCCGAATCGTACTTGCCTTGGGCCGCCAGAGCGCTGGCTTCGCCCGCGACCTTCTCCGCGGCTGCGTCGGCGGCCTCGTCGCGGCGCTTGCTGATTTCCGCAATCGCGTCCCTCGCCTTGCCCTCGAACTCCGTCCCCTTCGCCGCGGCACGCACCTTCTCGAACTCAGCGCTGGCGCCCGCAAAATTCATCGGGTTCTTCTTGGCGTAATCCTCGGCGGCATCGAAGAGCCGCTTCATCTCCTCCGCGGACAGAACAGCCTTCCCCGGCTTCACGCCAGAGGCTGGCGGCGCCGTTGCCGGGCGCTCCGCCTGGACCGGCGGCTGTGCCGCGGCCGTGTCTGCCGGCTGCGGCTTGTTGCGCTCAAGAGAGAACGCAACCACAACCGCGACGGCCGCCGCAACGCCCAGCAGCACCAGCCACTTGGTGGCGCCTGCCGCGGCCGCCGGCCGGGCCTCCCGCTGCGACGCGCGGGTCTTGTCCACCGGCGTCACCGGCCCGGTCGCTCCGGCCTTGCGCACCTGCAGTCCTGGTGCGCCGCCGGCGAAGGGCCACTTGGCCGGCGGCAGCTCGGCGTGCAGCGGCGGTTTGCCGCGCGTCACGCGGTCGCAGTCTTCGGCCAGCTTCGTGGCGGACCCATAGCGGTCGGCGCGGTCCTTAGTCAGCAGTTTGGCAAGTATCGCCAGCATGCCCTTGCTGACCTGCGCGCCGGTATCGCCGGGGTTCGGGCATTTCTCGGCGATGTGCTTCGTCATTATCACGACGGTAGTCTGGCCGTCGAACATCGGCTTGCCGGTCAGCATGTGGTACAGGGTCGCCCCCAGCGAATAGAGGTCGGTCTTGGCGTCGAGGTCGCGCTGGCCGCGGGCCTGCTCGGGCGAGATATAGTCCGGCGTGCCCACGGCCGTGCCTTCCTGCGTGAGGGCCTTCTCGCCCTCGGTCTGGCTCTCGACGCGCGCCAGTCCCAGATCGCACAGCTTGGGCGTGCCGCTCTTGTCAACCAGGATATTGTCCGGCTTGATATCGCGGTGCAGGATGCCGTGCGCGTGCGCGTGCGCCAGCGCCTGTGCTATCGCTTTCCCGATTTTCAGCACCTGCGCTTCCGGCACCCCGCCGGGGCCAATGAGATGCTTGGCGCTGCGGCCCTCCACGTATTCCATTGCGAAGTAGTACACGCCCCCATCGTTGCCGACGTCAATGCCGCCGACGATGTTCGGATGGCTCAAGCGCGCGGACGCACGCGCCTCGCGCACGAAGCGTTCCGTGAAACTGGGTTGTCGTGCCAGGCTGGGCGGCAGGATCTTGAGCGCCACGATCCGATCCATGGAAATCTGGCGCGCCTTGAACACCGCGCCCATGCCGCCCTGCCCGATGCGCTCAAGCAACGCGAAGTTCCCGATCTTCCGTGTCTCGGCCATGGCCTTACCCTCAGACCCGACCACTGCCCACATACACCATCCCGCCTGACCTTGGTGTCTCTGGACCCAGATGCCTCAACCATTCCTGCAGGGCCAGAAGCGCCCTGTGGTAACTGGCCCTTGCGCCGCCCGCAGTGATATCCAGTATCTCCGCAATCTCGGCGAAGCGCATGTCCTGGTGTTGCCTCAGAGCGAAGATTAGCCGCTGCCGGGGCGGCAATCTCTCCACCGCTTTGCCAACAGCAATCCTGATCTCGTTGCCCAACACCGCGCTTTCTGGTGGAGGCGCTGTGCCGGTCTCCGGCACTCGTGCGAGACACCGTCGCAGCCGCCTATCCGCCCGGATGCGCTCCGAACACACGTGCAAGGCCGTACGATAAAGCCACGTGCTGAAACGCGCCTCGCCTCGCCAGTGAGGCAGCTCCTCGAACGCTCTCAGGAGTATATCCTGCGCCGCATCCAGCGCGGATTCCTCGTTGCGCAGAACCTTCAGAGCCAGATGAACCACACGGCGCTGGTGCACCTCGAAGAGTTCCCCATATGCGTCCTGATCGCCCGCCTGGAAACGCGCGATGGTATCCCGCTCAATCACTTCATCCATGTTCGGCGCCCACCCGAGCCGGAAGGGAAAGACAGTCCTATTCCACGATTTTGCACGAGGTCACGGTGATCCACTTCACGCCATCCCTGTCCTCTACGTTCCCTTTGATCTCGACCTTCTTGTCGTTGGCTTCCGCGGCGACTTTCTTGCCGTTCTCGTCCTTCTTGATCTTGTAGATCACCGGGCCGACCTTGAGCGTGGCAGCTTCTTCGGCGTCTGCCGCCGCGGCTGTCACAATGCCGGTGATCGTCGGTCCGTCAGCGAATCCCGTTCCTGTGAACGCCAGACCAACCAAACTGGCCGCCGACACAACGCACATCGCGCGCCTGAACATCGTCATTGTCCTCAAGCACTGGCCGCGCTGACGGAACAACGCGCCCCCGCCAAGGGAGCCGCAGTCGCCTTTCCCGACTTCCCTGCCTCGAAGCAGGACGCGCGCGGCGCCTTGTCGTCCAGAGTCCACATAATCACTTCTTCGGTGTCTTTCTTTCCGGCTTCTCCTCGACGACGATGATCTTGGCGTCAACGGACTTGCCGACGATCCTCTTCTTGCCGTCCTTTTCGTAAACCACCCCGGTGACCTCGACCTTTTTCCCGTCGCCTTGCTTGGCGACGATGACGCCTGCCCAGCCACACACATCGTAGACAGTCTCTTTCCCGCCATCGTCCGTAACAGTAAGCGTGGCGTTCGCCTGGGTCGGATCCAACTTCCCGTTGGCGTCGCCCAGAGCTTTTCCCATTCCCGTGAGCGTCACTCTTTCGTGCGTCCCGCCGTTCGCCTCGTGTTTGGCTCCCTCCGCGCCGAACACTCTGCTCTCCCCCGCCGACAGCGTCCACGTCTTGCTGTCGTATTCGACCTGCACACTGCCCGCCAACACCGCGACGGCCAGCAGCACTGCAGTCTTCCGTTCCATGTTCTCTCCTCCTTTCTCGACAGGCCGGAGTTCCACGCTGAACTCGGTCCCTGTCACCATCACGGACCCCACGGGGGTCGCGACGTTGAACTGCTCCGGCCCCGTCGTCACTTTGAACGTTCCCGCGCCGCGCTCCAGTTCCACCATCTCGCGTACGTTGCCCACAGGCCCGCGCAGGACCGCGATGGCGGCGGGCCGGAGCACGACCTCGGAGCCATCGGCCAGGCGGATCGTCGCTTCCGCTTCCGCGGCCACCGTTACCCGGGAGCCATTGGGAACGTTCGTCGTCTCGACGCCGCCCACTGTCACGCGGCCAGCCAGCACCTTGTTGGGCGCTTCTCCGGTGGACGGGACTGTCGGCCTGTTTCGCAGCGCGAGATAGACGGCCCCGGTTCAGTGGGAGGCGTAGGCGAGGCGTTGTACGTCACGCTCGTGGCCAGCCCGGGCGGAGCAGTGGTCACGACCACGGGCATCGGCGCGCCGTCGTAGGTGTGCGTCAAGCCGCTCAACGTCACCGTAGCTGTCCCCTTGGACACGTTGAACGACCGTTCCACGTCCGGCGCGGGGTTCCAGTAGCCGCTGCCCGCCTGCGAAGCTCTGACCGTCACGCCGCCGACGCCCGTGATGGTCAGCGTGGAGCCAGCCACCGTCGCGGGCCCGGAAACTACCGTGTAGCTCACGGGCAGGCCCGAACTTGCCGTCGCTTCCAGCGCAAACGGCGGGTCCCCGTACTTCTTGTTGCTGATGGCCGGGAAAGTGATGGTCTGGTCCTGCTTGCCCACCGAGAAGGTCGCGACGAAATCCCCGCCGGCGATGTTGTCCCCCGACGGGAACGCGCCGCTAAACTCGCCATCCAGCGCGTTGCCGCCGGAGTCCTTGATGCCGCCGCTGCTCAGCGTCACGCGGTACAGGTCCGCGTCCAGCGTGATGCCCGTCAGGTCGAACTGCGCCTGCTTCGTCCCGACGATTGTGATGGCCGCCGCCGTGATCGGCACATCGTCGCCCGTGTCGAAGACGCCGTCCGGCCCGCGGCCGGTCAGCAGGAACGTCGTTGCGTCCACCGTGCCCGCATCAAGATCGCGGTTGAACGTGACCATGACGTTCGCCGGCGACGGCGCCACCGTGTTCGGCGCGGGGCTGAGGTTGGTGACGCGCATCTGCGAGGCAATGGTGAACGTGGACCCGAGATCCCCGCCCGCCGTGCCGTTCCCCGATGGCCATGTGCCGGAGTATTCGCCGTCCAGCGCGTTGCCGGCGAGGTCATATATCTGCCCGTTGGCGACGGCGGCGATTTCCGGGCCGGACAGGGCGCGGCTGTAGACGCGCACGTCGTCAAGGGTGCCCCTCACGGAGTCTCCCGGATACCCGATCCATTTCATAGGGGCTGCAATGCTCGCGGAAACCGTGTCCTGCAACGTGCCATTGACGTACAGCGAGGTAGCGGAGGCGGTCCCTACGTATGCGAGGTGCACCCACGAGGCGATGGGCGGGGGGGCGACTACGGCCGGCTATCGTGCGTCACCCGGGAGCGGCCGGCTTGCGGATCGTCAGAGAGCGGCCTATCGCCTTCGTCAAGACGCTGGAATCCGGCATCGGCCCAGCGAAAGCCTTCGGCTTTGGGTTGCTGTCCGTTGCGCCGGCTGGAGGGACTGAGGCTGGTGCGAGTGCGCTCAAAGCTGGCTAAGGCCACCGCGAAAGGAGAGGCAGACGCGCGGGCCGCCGAGCCGCTCCTCAACGGCGATGGCCAAGACGACGCTGGCGCTGAAGGCTCTTTGACAACTGAATAGCGTAGCTACGGGGCGTGCCCTGGGGGAATGAGAACCACAAGGGCTTGCGCCAAGGCGACTTCCAGCGCGGCGATGCGTTCCTGCAGCGCGGCGTTGTCGGCGCGCAGTTCCGCTACCAAGGCCAGCAATTCAGTGCGCGAAAGGTCTTGTGCCCCGTGTCCGTCCATGCACAGTGTTATCGTCACGCCCAGGGACGAACCTCAGTGGTCCTCCGGGGCGTGAACGGTTACGAGAAAGCGGGCATCCGCCGGGCCGTAACGCACCTCCCAGTCCGCCCCTGAACAGTTCGCGCCTCGATACCACCAGCGGCTATGTGCCAGTCTTCACCGGACGGGGAAGACAGAACGCTTACACATGGTACTGCGGTTTGGCAGACGTTTTCAGCAGGATGTCGGCGTTGACCACAGTACCGCCATGCTGTCCATGGCGCGGCAGAAAGCTCAGGCGAACGGCCTTCGCAGTGCCGTGTTCGAGCGAGCAGACGCTTTTGGGTACCTCGAGCGCTGCGCCCCCGAAGACTTCGATTTCGCCTGCTGCGTCGGGTTTCTTCATCACCTGACACCCGACCGGATTGCCACGGTTCTGGATGGAATCCATCGCGCACTTCGGCCACAGGGCCTGTTTCTGTCTTCTGAACCTATACAGGTGCCAGCCGGAAGCGTACCCTCGAAAATCGGCGCCTGGAATAGCCAATCAGTGGCAGTCACGCTATCATACTCCCAGGCTGTGCCGGAAACTGGCGAGGAACCGTTGGATGCGGCGGCACTGATGAGCATGCTTGTGAGAAGCGGGTTCGCTGTTGCGGGCACACGCCGCCACTGGGAGATCTTCCCGCGCCACCTGCCGCCGACGTTGTCCGACCGTGCGGTCGTCCGGTTGCTCAACCTGTGCTATGGGCGAAGCGGCAACGTGTTCACTGTAGCGGCGCGCAAAGTGTGAAAGGGAGGCGTTTTTGGCAATGCAGCAGAGCGGGATGCAGCACGACGCTCCAGTGCCCTTTCACCCCTTGGCGTTTCCCCAATGTCTGGAACCGCCCGGGCGGGTGAATGCTATCTCGTGGCAGGAACACATCCCCTTCGCCAAGGCCCTGGTGCAGATGCTGCGCCCAAAGGTTTTCGTGGAGTTGGGCGTGCACACGGGCGATTCGTACCTGGCGTTCTGTGAGGCTGCCGCCGCGTTGAAGCTGGACATCGCCTGCTCTGGCGTGGACACTTGGCGTGGCGATCCACAAGCCGGCCTCTATGGCCCGGAGGTACTCGCAGAACTGCAGGCCTACCATGACCCCAGGTACGGCAAGTTCTCGCGGCTGGTCCAGGCCACTTTTGACGAGGCACTGGCCCAGTTTGCGGACGGCAGCATTGACCTGTTGCACATTGATGGCACGCACACGTATGAAGCCGTCAGGCACGACTGGGAGACGTGGCGGGGCAAGCTGAGTCGGCGGGGAGTTGTTTTGTTCCACGATGTCAACGTGCGCGAGCGCGACTTCGGGGTGTGGCGCCTGTGGGAGGAGATCAAGGGCCAGTATTCGCACTTCGAGTTCACGCACGGCTATGGCCTGGGCGTGTTGGCGGTGGGACCCGACACCCCGCCCGAACTGGCGACGTTTCTGAAGTTCGGCAAAGAGCAGCCTGAATTGCTGCGCAGCTTCTTCTTCTCGTTAGGAAACCGGATCACGTTGCAGGCGCAGTTGCGGAAAGCTCAGTCTGCAATCCCGGAGTACGACGCATTGTGCCGGGCGCGCGGCGCGGAGATCGAGAGGCTCAATGCGAAAATCCTCGAATACGACGCGCTGTGCCGGGCGCGCGGCGCGGAGATCGAGAGGCTCAACGCAAAGATAACGGAATACGACGCGCTCTGCCGGGCGCGCGGCACGGCGATCGAGAAACTGGATGCGAGAATCCTCGAATACGACGCGCTCTGCCGCGCAAGGGGCGCCGAGATCGAACAGCTCAATGCCAGGATCTCGGAGTACGACGTTGCGTTGCGGGCGCTGGAAGCGTCTCAGCGCGCCCAGGCCACCCGCATCGAGCAACTGCAGGGCCAGGTCGTGAGTGGCGCGGCGCAGCTCGCCAGCCTGCAGGAAGAACGCGCACGCATCGTGGGCGGCGCGAGCTTCCGCATCGGACGGGCCATTACTGCGCCGGCCCGGCTGCTGTTGAGAAGACCGTAGCGGAGCGAGTGTATGGATGCACGGTGTGATATCATCATCCCGGTCAAGAACGCGCCGTGGTGGCTCGCGTGGTGTCTCGAGGAGCTGTTCCGCAATGCCAGCGGCGACGAACTGGGACTGGTCCTGGTCGTGGACGACGGCTCGACGCCGCACGACGCAGCCGTTATCGAGCGGATCTGCGCCGCGCACAGCGGCGTCAAGCTGCTGCGGAACACCGGACGGCCAGGCTTCGGCGGCGCGTGCAACTTCGGCGTGCAGCACTCCACCGCACCCTATCTCCTGTTCCTGAACACGGACTGTCTCATCACCCGGGGCACGGTCTGCAAACTGGTGGCGGCCTGCCAGGCGGATCCCGCGATCGGCATGGCGTGCCCTCTGTCGAACAACTCGCCCTGCCTGACCCTACCCATGGCGCCGGGCCGCTCCTACGTGGAGATGAACGCGCGCCTGGAACAGGCCAGTGCCGGGCTGCCCCCGGCCGACCTGGCGCTCGATGTCTGCACCGTCGTAGGCAGCTGCCTGCTGATCACCCGGCGGTGCTGGGCCAAGACCGGCGAGTTCAGTGCCATCTGGGGCCTGGGGTACGGCGAGGAGTCCGACTACCAGATGCGGGCGGTGGAGCACGGCTTCCGCGGCGTTGCACTGGTCAATACCTACGTCTTCCATTTCGGCAACGCTACCTTCCGCTATGAGCCCAGCGCCAACGCGCTCCGCGAGAAGAACCTCGGCCTCTTCCACGCCACATGGGGCGCCAAGTACGAGGCGCTCCTGGCCAGACAGAGACAGCGCGACCCCGTCGCCACGGCGGCCCAACGCCTGGCGGCCCTCCCCGCCGCGCCGCTGCGTCCGCCGGTGCTGTTCCTGCTGCCCGGGATCAACCAGGGCGTGGGCGGTATCCACGTCGTCCTGGATCTGTGCAACCATCTCATCAGGCAAGGTTTCGAAGCCAGGTGTGCGGTCCTGGGCGCCCTGGAGCAGGAGGCGCTGAACCGTTACCAGGAGCCGATCCTCTTCGGCCTGCTGCATTTCCCCGACGAATTGAGCCTGGTCACGCAGACTGACGTGCTCCCGCGCTCAGTAGCCGCCACGTTGTTCACCACCGTGCCGCCCGCATACATGTTCGCGCGTATGCACGGCGTGCCGCTGTTCTATTTCGTGCAGGGCTATGAGTGTCTCTTTGCGAACGGCACGGTCTACAATGCGGCTGTGGAAACCTATGGGATGGCGGACCACCTGCTTGTCACCAGCGAATGGCTGAAAGACCGCGTCAACGCTCACGCGCCCAACAAACCGCTCACAGTCCTCCCGATTGGCATTGACCCCAATATCTTCACTGCGAGCGACACGGCGCGGCCGGCAGAGCGGAAAGTCAGAATCGGCGCGGTCCTGCGGAGCGCGCCTGACAAGGGCCAATGGATTCTGCTCGACGTTCTCCAGGAACTGGCGCGGCACCAGGAGATGCTCGATCTCACCGTGTTCGCTGCCGCGGGTTACGCCCCGCCGCGTGGCTGGGAGGAGAGCAGCACCTGTGTGCAACTGCCGGTGGATCACGCCACGATCGCCGCTCACCTTCGGACCTGCGACATCTTCGTGGACGCCTCGCTGCACGAAGGCTTTGGTCTGCTGCCGCTGGAGGCCATGTCCTGCGGCGCGACCGTGGTACTCTCGGATTCCGGCGGCGTCAACCAGTATCTCCGCTCCGGCGTCAACGGCATCGTCATCACCGAGGTCAACCGGCCGGAGCGTTACGCAGCGGCCATCCTGTCGCTGGCGCGAGACGGGGCCTTGCTGGCCAGGCTCAGGGCGGAAGCCCGGACGACGGCTGCCGCCTACCGGGCGCCGGACATGTACGCTCGCTACGCGGAGTTCTTCACTCGGCCGCCGGCTGCGGATGCGGCACAGCCGGACCCGGAGCAGGCCATGCAGCTGCGCACCGTTCTGACCATGCTTTGTGGCGCGGCCCGGCGCAACGCGGACGCGCGCATCCAGGAATACGACGCCCTCTGCCGCGCACGCGGCGCCGAGATTGAGAGACTCAAGGCGCAGACCGCCGTCCTCCAGCAGGAGCAGGCGCGGATTGCCACCGGCGCGAGTTTCCGCTTGGGGCGTTTTCTGACCGCGCCGTTGCGCGCGCTGCTGGGAAAGCAGTAAGCCAGCCCCTTCGGGCTGGCCACAGTCAAACGGACCGGGTTGGAGAGGTTGGCCCACATTCACGAGCCCAGTGAAGATGATGCGCCCCGATCGTGTGTCTCTGTTCCCGGGTGATGCGGCATCGGGCGTGCCTGTAGCGCCGGTGCTGGAGCTGTGCCGCAGTCTTGCGGAGCGGGTAGCCGCGTGCGGTGCGCGCTGGTGGGAGCCAAGAACGCCGCGAGCGGCGGTTCTCCCACGGGTGGCTGCTGCGCGGTCCTGTGCGTTCCGGATGGCAGCTCCCTGGTCTCACAACTGCCGGGTCCGCTCGCGTGCGTGGTGGCCGCGTCATTCGTGTCCTCATGGTTTTCCGCCACGCCGCAGTATGCTGAGCGCAACTATGGATGGACCGCGACGAATCGCCGTGCTGTTGGGCCAGGACCTCGGCTATTGCCGCGGCATGCTGCGCGGCATCCAGGCCTATTCCGCTATGGAAGGAGATCGGACAGTGCGCCGTTCTCTGCAGCACGCCGTTGAGCGCCAGGCGGCGCCTTGGAGTGCGGCCGAACGGACCGTGTTCTCCTGCTTCCTGGGTGTGTGTCTCCTGGCGATGGCCGCGCGCGCGGGGCAGGATGAGCAGAGCGAACTGCCCTCCGTCGAGCTGCGCGGCTACGGCGCGTTGTCCGCGGAGTTCACCCGCTTTGGCGCGCGGGCGTCACACTTGCGCATCAAATGCGCGGACGACGCGAAAGCGAAAATTGTCCATGCCAAGTATCTTTCCGACCTGCACATGCTCCTGGACGTAAAGGACGAGAAGGTCTCTGTGGAAGGTGCCGGACTCACCGCCGTCAACGTTCCGCTGCAGGGACAGATCGCCGCCTTTCGCAAAGGTAACGCAGTGCACATCGTTGCCGGGGCCGACGCGGCTGAGTTCGCCGCGGCATTGCAGAAGCTGACGGGCGAATGGAGGGACGCGGAACTGAAGCCCACGGGGGCCGTGCCGATGTACCTGGATTCGTGGGACAGGTACGGCTTCCGCTACTACTACTGGACTTTTCAACTGCCCGAGCCGAAAGCCGGGGAGAAGCGCGTTGAATGGAGAAACTACAACGTCCTCGGCGAATTTGACTTCGCCCAGAAGTACGGCAACGCAGGCATCATCTGCTGGATGAACGAAGAGCGCTGCGACTTCGCCGAAGGCATGACCAACCAGAGCCTGTGGGACTGGGCGGCTCGCGCGGCCGGCCGGCGCAACCTGCCGTTCATCGTCAACAGTTTTACCAGTGACTGCACGTGGCTGCTGAACCGCTATCGCAGCGAAACGCAGATGCGCGCGCCACATTACTGCGGCGGCTACTACACGGCTGGCGATTCCTTCCACGCCGGCTTCGGCCACCTGTCCTGGTGCGCCGGCGCCGGCCTCGACGCTTCGCTCTCGATCATGCAGAAGACGTACCGCGAGGTTTCCGGCCGGGAGAACATCATCGAATACCTCGAACCGCACGGCGAAATCCGGCACGGTGAACACGACATTCTCACCGAATACGGCCCGCTTGCCGACAAGAGCTACCGCGCGTGGCTGAAGCAGCAGTATGGCACGGTCCAGGAAGTGAGCCGACGGTGGGTACTTCCCGAAACCGTGTCGCTTCCCTGGGAGGCCATCCGCGTGCCGGAACTGGCCAGCTTCCTGGGCTTTGATCACAACGCTCTCGATCTGGGCGGCTCATGGCGCATTCAGCGCGAAGAGTTCGCCGATGGCAAGGCTCCGCCGACGACGCCTGCGCCGGAGGAATGGTACCAGCCGGCGTTCAAGGACGACGCTTGGCCGACAATCGCCGCGCCCAACTCCGACATCGCCATGTTCCTGGGCCGCCGCCCGACCGTCTTCCGCCGCCACTTCACAGTGGATGCCGCCTGGAAAGACAAACAGCAACGCGTCTGGCTGTACGTGTGGGACCTGAATCGCGGCAAGAGAGTGCCGATGCCGCTGTACCTGAACGGGAAGAAAGTCGGCCAAAGCACGATTGACGGCCTGCGTCACTGGACAGCGGTTGAAGTCACCAGCGCGCTGGTCAGCGGAGAGAACCTGCTTGCGTTCCGTCTGCCAGAGGGGTTCATCGGCTACCGCGTGTACCTGTCTGCGCACGAGCCTGTCCAGTATCCGTACCTGGGCGAAGGCAGGAACGCGCAGTGGGCGGATTTCGTTCGCTGGCAGGCATGGACGCGCATGGACTCCGTGCGCCGCGGGCTGGAAGCCATCCGTCAGGTTGATCCGAATCGTTCGATTATCTGCATGGCTCCGGACGCATACTGTTCCGGCCTGAAGAGGATGAGCGAGGACTACGGCGGGCACTTCCACAACACCGGCTACATGGCCGGCTGGTGGGCCGATCCGCTGCCGATGCTGATGCGCTCGAGCGACATGCCGTTCTCGGCCGAACCCGGCGGGCCAGCGCCCAATCTCTCCGAGTTCAAGATGTTCCTGGGCAACTGGATCACCGAAGGCGTCAACGCCATTCACTACTTCATCCACATCGGCAACATCTACTGGAACGACGAGATTCGTGCGCACTTCATCGAGATGCAGCCCGTCATCAACGCCGTGGGCAAGGTGCACGTGCCCAAGGCGGACGTCGCGATGCTGCTGAGCGACGATGCCGAGAACCTGACCGGTTATCCGTGGGAACACGGCCCCAAGAGCACGTTGCCTTGCGGCTACGTTCCGCACCAGATGAACGTGGCGCTGCACAAAGAGTATCACATGGACGCCGTCACTCCCGATGACTTCGCGCGCGGCAACGCGAACGCATACCGCATGATCATTGACACCAACACCTGCGTCATGGACGAGAAGACCGTGGACGACATCGAAGCGTGGGTGCGCCAGGGCGGCGTCTTTGTCACTGTCACGCAGACCGGACGTCACACGCCTGAGAAAGCCGACAGTTGGCCCATCAGCCGCCTCACCGGCTACAAAGTGACCGGCGTCATGAACCATCCCAGGAATCAGAAGGCGAGTTTCGTGTCGGACCAGGCCGTCTTCAAGCCGGAAGCGTGGGACGCCGGCCAGTTGACTCGCAACGGCTTGACGCTGGAGAAGACCGATCCCGACTGCGTTGACCTTGCCAAGTGGGCGGACGGTTCGACGGCCATCGGCATGCGCACGGTCGGCAAGGGAACGGTCCTCAACATCGGCCCTTCTTTCAACAACAACATGCTGCCCTATCGCCAGATAATGGAGTGGCTGAAACTCAAACGCATTCCAGCCGTGTGCGAGAACAAATCCGTTTTCACGACACACATGGTCAGCAACAACGGCCTGTACGACGTCTGGGTCTTGTGGAATCAGGACCGCAGCAAGACCGTCGCTGCCGATTTCGTGTTCCGCGACGGCTTGAAGCCGGCTTCCTGCGTGGACCTGAAGACGAAGCAAACGATGGAACTCACCGCCGACGCAGACGGCGTCAAACTCACGGGTCTCACGTTTCAGCCCTTCGACATGCGCGTCTTCCTCACGCCCCGGCAGACGATCGCCACGGCGGCGCTGGACTGGCTCAACCTGCAGCGCGGCTGGTGGCGCGGCACGAAGAAGCCTGCCAGGGAACTGCAGCCTTACGTCGCGCAGTTCGCGTTTGACTTAAGTGACGGATGGACGATGAAGCCGCTGGCCGAGGCCGACAAGACCGATGTCTCGCCAATGGCCGTGCCGGCGTTCGACGATGCGGCCTGGAAGACTTTTCGCCTGGGCACATGGCTGGTTCCGGACGATTCGGACACGCATCGCGCTTTCTTCCGCAGGAAATTCACTGTTCCAGCGGCGTGGACGGGCGGCGAGATCGAACTGTGGATG
>Ga0315282_10012128_pt1 | contig 13241 bp, 13 predicted proteins | sample YL17G07_20_MG_FD_203693 | JGI IMG/M metagenome (GOLD analysis project Ga0315282, IMG submission 203693) | Sediment microbial communities from Yellowstone Lake, YNP, Wyoming, USA - YL17G07_20 | ecosystem: Environmental > Aquatic > Freshwater > Lake > Sediment | place: USA: Wyoming | collected...
AGCATACTCCATCGCCGTGTTTTCCCAACCGATGGATCCGATCAGTTTTTGCAAAGATTCTACTTCTCCACGAATAATGACAACATCCGGCAAAGTATGATCCGGAAACATAGCGACCGGTGCTACAAAAACTCCTTTTATCGGATATTGCAATCTCGGCGAAAGGGAATTTTCAAATTCATTTTCTATGGGTTTTAATCCGAGAATGACACGAGACCATTTGCACGTTTCAATGCCATTTAATTTCACTAATAAAGATTTTCTTTGAGACGCTTGGTTCACTGCTTGGCAAAAAGAGATGCCCATGAATGGCGATATTTCATTCGTCCATTCCGGCAGTTCATGAAATGTTTTTATGCCGATAGGAGAAAAAGGAATTGATATTTTTGAGTTCAATTTTTAATCCTCGTGTGAATGGTTGTGAAATTCTTTGCCTGTAGTCGAAAAAATCATTTTGCCATGCAATACACCTCGTGTCGCAATAAGATTTTCTCCGAGTTTTCGTATAGCCTTTCCCGGCCCCCGAAGAGTAATGATTTCCAGACAGTTGTGCTTATCGATATGCACATGTGTTGTGGAAATCACATATTGATGATTCTGATGCTGCAATTCCGTAAGTTTGGCGGCCAGCTCTCGAGTATGGTGATCGTAAACCAAAGAAACAGCGCCGACTACTTCTTCATTTCCCAATTTCCATTCTTCTTGAGTCAGCTTATCTCTTACCAAATCACAAATAGCTTTGGACCTGTTGGAATATCCTCGATTAGAAATGTAATGGTCAAAATGTTCCAATAACGTCGAAGGCACTGAAATTCCCACTCGCGATAATTTTGCTTTCATATTTAATCCTTCCGTATCCAGCGCTCAAATCATATCGATCTATAGTAGCTCATTCAAGATTGGATAAAATAGCTTTAGAGTAAAAAGGAAATAAGCAAGTTGTATAAAAATCAATACGAGATTATGACCGATTTTGCAAACGCGATGATATTTTCCCAGGTCTCTTTGATAGAAGCTCGACGCAATAGTCGCCAAGCCCTATGGGGCATCAAATATATTTTTAAATGGCCGATGCGCTGCAAATTGGCTAAATCCTTGGCTGATAAATCATTTACTTCAATGACGGGTTCCGCATATCTTTTATAATGCGAAAAATCGTCGGATAATAATTTCAATCCCCCTTCACCTTTTTTTGCCATGTCATACATTACAGATCCGGGAAGAGGCGCTGCGACGGTCAAAAAGGCATAGTCCAGATCTTTTTGTTTTCGAAGAAATTGTATAGTCCTTTTTGCGGATAATCTTGTCTCGCCGGGTAATCCTAATATTGCATAACCGCACGTTTCCAAACCTGCTTGCTTTGCCGATGTAATGGCGCGGCTGATAACCTCTAAATTGACGCCTTTTTTGATGGACTTCAGAATTTGCGGATCGCCGCTTTCAACACCGATGTTTACTCTGACAAAACCGGCTTTGCGCATTGCTTGGGTGATTTCGGGAGTAAGACTTGCAGCGGAAGTCCAGCAATCCATAACGATATCCAATTTTGCTTCTATTACTTTTTCACAGATGGATAAGATTCTTTCGCGACCCAAAGTGAAGTTGTCGTCCATGAAACCAATTACGCTATACCCTTCCACGCGATATATATGGATGATTTCGTTAACCACACGTTCGGGACTTTGGGCTCGGATATGGTGTCCGAATAAGGTATGAGTCGCACAAAATACGCAATCGAACGGACAACCTCGACTGGTATTCATCGTCGTGAATCTACGGCCTTCTGTTCCAGGCAAAGACCATCGATATGCATCTTGAGCCAGCAGATCGCGTGAACCGATTGGAATTTCATCCAGATTTTCTAAAAGTCTTGGAGGACCTGTAAAAACGGTTTTACCGGATTCATTTTTATAGAAAAGGCCCGGAATGCCATCCCACCTTGATTTATCCGTTATATTGCCTGACAGAAATTGAGCAAAAGAAAGGTCTGCCTCGCCTACAAAAGTCAAATCGAAACATGAGTGATTTTGCAAAATCTCTTCATATAAAACCGTAGCATGAGCTCCGCCGAGGAGTACCGGCAAGTTGAATTCTGATTTTGCTATATTCGCCATCTGCACTGTACGATGGAAAGTGGGCGTACACGAAGTAATACCGATAATGTCCGGCGAAAATGATCGGATTTTTGCTTTAAAAGCGTCGATGGAATCTGCGAACAATTCTCCATCGAAAATATCCGGTTGCCATCCGGCTTTTTTAGCAATCGAAGCCAGAACCGTCAGACCATAAGGAGGGTAAAGAATCGATCGCTTTGCGGCATCCTGATATCCCCCGTACATTTCTGTCCAAGACGGTGATGCAAGAAGAATCTTAGGCACAAAATGCTCCTATCAAAAAATATAGGATTCACATTAAGGGGAAATTTTCCATTGATCAAGTAATCGATTAACAAAAGCTAAATGATTCCAAGCCAATCGTGGAATAGAAAATATGCCCTGCCTATTAGCAGACTGATACGAGCCATCACCGTGTAGCCGAAAGCGGCGCCGAAAGCGATCATTACATACACGATCCCGATTTTTGCCGTTCCGCCGATAATCCCTTTATGCTCTTTGGAAAAATAAAAATAAACGATTGTGCAAATGACGCCTATGATGATGAGCAAATTGTCAATATTATTCAATGGAAGCATAGTAGCTTTCACCTGAGGCAGAATCATTCCATAGATAGCTCCCATCACGCCCAATCCTGCAGAAATTCCCATTGTGAAAGCAATTGCTATACGCGAAAGATAAGAGATGCTTGGCACCATTCTGGTGAGCATCAAAATTCCGAGAACGATCGGAATGATAAGCATGTAACGATCAATGCCCGTGTTATTCATCCAGGTATCGACAATCATCGGCTTCACGTCGAAAAAAAGGACATAGATCAGCCAAAATCCGGCCGAGACACCGACATAGAGATATTCGGCTAACTTATAAACGACGTTATCTTTATATAAAAAAGACATGATGGCCAATGTTAAAAATGCCGCCAACCAGACGCCAAAGGTATGTAAAAAACTAATAATCATTTTTGTTCGACCTTTTTAGCTTTTCGTTTTACCAGGAAGAATGTGACGTTCCCCAGCAATATTAATCCGAGGATGGCCATATGCACCCAGGATTGCGGCGCCATAGCCAAAAGTCCCAAACCGGGTGCTTTGACTAAAGTCTCATATTCAGCGGCTCCTCTCATGCCGCCCAACAATCCGACCAATTGTTCGGCCTGAAGATAACTGTAGTAATCGGGCGCTCCGACGGCTGTGGTTCCGATAATCAATTTGACGCCGAATCTTGACTGTGCATATTGAATCCAGTTTTCGACAGTGCCGCCGTGAGCCAAAACCACCACACAACCCAAGTTGCCGTAGTTATGAACACCTTTCATCATAGGATAATTATCGATGGGGGTTCCTCGGTAATCGTTGGCAAACAGGTCGCGAAATTCTCGGCCCATTGCAACGATGACGGCCTGATAGCCTGGTCTGTAACCAAGGTTGATGTAATCCACTCCGTATTTTTTACCATAAACGGCAGCGGTCTCTTCCATCGCCTGAGTACCGAGCGGCATGCCGATTGCAATTTGGCCAGTGAGAATGATTTTTAAGTTCCGTGAAAAAGCATGACGCATCATAGCCAGAGCCATAGGTTGGATCTCGGGCATCGATGTGGCATCGTAATCTACCGAAAACATTACAATGGAATGCTCAGGCAGAGCTTCGATGTAATCATATGCTTTTTTGACCTCAGGAGAAATTGTCACCTGTGATGGCAACTTTAGAATCATTGGCAAGCTGACTAGACAAAAGACCAATACAAAGATAATCCGGCGATCCAGGTTATTAAGCTTTTCCAAAAATGTTGCGCCGCGTTCCTTTTCGGTCATGAGATATAACTCCTCTCAATTCCGAGAATAATCCGAATTGAAGTCGCGGCGGCGCCTAGATATGCACCGATCATAATACCTCGCTTAGCGCCGATTTGAGGGACGTTCATAATCCATTCGGTAATTTGGGGGAAGTGAGAATAGATTCTTTCTCCGACAGGCACTCGTCCCAACATCACCAGGGCGGCAGATAGAAGCAGAAGTGTTGCAGCCAGATTGCGGGCTCTAAATGCTCTGTATGCCGCTGAAGCAATGAAGAAAGACAAAATGGCGAACATCGTACCTTGCAACGGCACGATCATCGTTTCATACACGTACATAAAAGGGCTTTCCATGGCGACGGGGGAGCCGTATTTAAATTGGCCGATCGTTCCCGTTATCAAAGTAAGTACACACCCAGCTAGAAGAATAACAGAATATCCCCATCCCTTTCGACGATGAATCGTTTTAGAAAAATTCACTCTTAACAGGCTTTCGACTCCGACTATCATAGAGATACCGGTGACGATGGCGAACCAGGTAAGAACTTTTTGTTCCATGCCTCCCAAGGGAGGATGGGGAATGTAAAACGAGACGATCATGAACATGCCTGCAACAAAGGAAATGGCCAAAGGTATTCTTTGCTTCATAAAATCAGCTCCCGCCTGCAAATAAAGATTGGAAAAAGTCATTCATCTGCTGGATCGCACCGCCTTTGAAAAAAGCAGTGGCGGTTGCGATGACAGTTCCGACAACGATTGCAATCAATAGAATCAATTTAACTATGTCTTGAGCTTTCAAAGTACCCAACTGAACCGGTTCATGGCTTAGATAGCTTGCTGCAGCGTAAAGCTCCTCACCGATCAATGTGTAATCGCACGCAGCGATAAAAAACGGCAGTTGGCTGGTTTGATCTGTTCCTGCGATCTGGATGGCGCCGATTGAATTGCCGGTCTCAGCCATAATCAACGACTCAGCGCCAAACCATCCCTGTAAAAAAACAGCCCCAGGTTTATCGCGCATCATAATTCCATCTACACCCGCTGCATATCCGAATTGATCATAGGTCAAGTAAAAGACATCATCTTCTATAAAAAGGTCCGGTCTGCCGGCTTCCAAAAACGCCATTTTTACGGTTTCCTGTGCCGTGGGATGAACAACAGGATCCGAGCATGGGACTTGAATCTTTGCTTGATATTCAGCCACTTTACTGGATACTCGGCGAAGAATTGAAAGAGAGGCGAGGGTCGCTAATTGGCTGATGTCGCCGATACCTGGAATATATAAAACCGGCTTGCCCATTTCCGTCGCGCGACCCACGGCATCATCCACAGCTTCCAATCCGGAAATCTTCCGAATAAAAATACTGGCAGGTTGACGTCTTGCCTTGTTGATGAAAAATAAAATCAATGCGGTAAAAAAGACGACCATCACAAGTGAATTAGTTCGATTCAGGGCATACCATTGAGGAAAAGAATATGCGCCGGCTGTCGGTTCGCCTTTTACAATGTGTCCTTCGGCATCCTTGGCAATCGCATAGTAATGATAAATTATCGAATCTGTCGCATCCTGATCCAAGACTTGGCCATCTGACGGCTTTGCAACACCAGTTATCGTATCCTGTTTGTCCGGTGCGATCCTATGGAATTCATAAGAGACTCCTTTTTTTGTGAGATCATTAGCGCGATCATCCGCAGTCCAAAATACGGTGATGCTCTTTCCGCCATCATAAGGAGTATCTTTTGCAGAAAGTCCTTTAGGTAAAAGATCCGGAGTTGAAACTCGGGTCGTTGTCTCCTTAAGCGCGAGATTTTTTTGATCGCCGGCGCCAACCGAAGAAGCCAATGGATTTGCTTCATCTTCTGCCCACGCAGTCGGTGAAAGTAACCAGATAATCAAACAAAATGCAGATATCGTTATATGTAACTTCATCAGATCAACTCGAAACGGGCCAGGAAGAATCTGAGATCCTTTGGCTCGTAAACCATGCGCAATCCGCGAATTTTTTCCCTGTTTTTGTAACATTCAACTACTGATTCCACTGTTACATCTATGTGCGCCTGTGTATAGACTCTTCTTGGAATAGTAAGTCGCACCAATTCCAGTTTGGGATAATTGTGATCTCCGGTCTCATGGTTTCTCCCAGCAGAGACAATTCCGCGTTCCATGGCTCGAACCCCCGAATCGACGTACAGTTCCGCACTCAGAGCTTGAGCTGGAAATTGGTTTTGAGGAATATGCTGCAAAATTCGTTTTGCATCCAAATAAACCGCATGTCCGCCTATCGGCACTACAATAGGAACGCTTGCTTCAAGAAGTTTGTTTCCAAGATATTCCACTTGCCCCACACGCGCCCTTATATGATCAAATTCTACAGATTCGATGATGCCGCGCGCCAACGCCTCCATGTCTCGGCCCGCCATTCCCCCATAGGTGTGCAGTCCTTCGTAGATTACCACCATATTCCTGGCGTTTTCATAAAGCTCATAGTCGTTTGTGGCTAAAAAACCTCCGACATTAACAAGAAAATCCTTCTTTGCAGAAACAGTCGCGCCATGTGAATAGGTGCATATTTCCTTAAGAATTTCAGCTATCGTCCTGTTTTCTTTGCCAGGCTCTCTCATCTTAATAAAATATGCATTTTCAACCAACCGCGTGGCATCTAAAATTACTTTGATCCCATGTTTCTCGCAGAGTTCGAAAACAGCTTTGAAATTTTCCAGAGAAGCCGGTTGGCCTCCCGCCATGTTCACGTTGCCTTCAAAACTAATGTATGGAATCCGTTTTGCGCCGACCTTATCGATCCAATATGTGAGTTTGTTCAAGTCGACGTTGCCCTTAAAAGGATGATGTGCCGAAGGATCGTACGCTTCATCGATAATAACATCGACAAATTTTCCGCCCGCCAATTCCTGATGGATTTTAGTCGTCGTAAAATACATATTTCCCGGGATAATATCGCCCGGTTTAATCAGACATTGTGAAAGGATATGTTCAGCCCCGCGCCCCTGATGAGTAGGCACAACATATTTGTATCCATAGTATTTTTGAATTGTCTCTTCCATAAAATAATAATTTTTTGATCCGGCATATGATTCATCTCCCATCATGATCCCGGCCCATTGCCAATCGCTCATGGCGGAAGTCCCGGAATCTGTAAGCAAGTCTATATAAACGTCTTCACTTTTTAAAAGAAATGTATTGTAACCTGCTTCTTTGATCGCTTTTTCCCGATGTTCTCTTGTCGTCATTTTGATGGGTTCGACCACTTTTATTTTAAATGGTTCAGCCCACGAGCGTCGTTTCGCTTGCATCGACATTGTTGCGATCCTCCTTAGCTATGCTTAAGGGATAGATTCAAATTGAATCAAAATGGAATTAAAGATTTATAACTTAGAGATAAAGGGGATGCAAGAATCCGGATCCTAAAGTTAAAATAAATTGGCAAAAAATAAAGACATTTGTAATTGGCATTATCTTCAATTTATTGCTGAAAGTGTAACTTATTAATGACGATAATGTTAGGTTATTCTGGACTTGATGGAATAACTTGATTATCATCCCTTTTTCTTTGCAGAAACGCCGAGACTTGTACCAAGGCTCTGGAGGTTTTAATCGAATGTGCGGAATACTTGGGTTAATCGGTAAAGAACCGGTAGCTGATCGGCTTATAAAAGGAGCAGGACGTCTTCAAAATCGTGGAGAGCGATCAACACGCGTTGTAACTTATGATATGAATTTCTTTTATAGCCATGGCGGGACGAAACCACCCACTTTGCAATTCTTTGACTTTGACCCCTCTAACCTCAGAGGAACGATGGGGATAGTCCACACCAGATATGCCACTTCAGGTGCAAACACACCTGATATGCTTGAACGAAATATTCAGCCTGTACTATCGGATAGACCTGGTATGGCGACATGCAATAACGGAGATCTGGTCAACCTTTTCTCTCAAGTTGAACGGCTGAGGCAACGAGGCTTCAGCTTTCAGACGCAGGTTGACGCAAAAGTGATTCAAAATACTTTGATTTACCATATGATCAATAACAAAGCGTATAAATATAAGGGGAGCACGACTGAGTTCGTAAGCGCATTGTTTCAATCCGTTGAACAAATGCATCAGGAGTTGGTTGGGGCATATTCGGTGCTTTGCATAATGGAATCGGGACTTGTGGCCTTTAAAGATCCTCGAGGAATCAGGCCGCTTTGCATGGCCCATCGCAGGGATGAGCAAGAAAATATTATTGAATACGCTTTCAGTTCAGAATCCAGCGTATTCAACTATTTTGGGGACTATCATGGAATCAATGAATTGGAACCCGGCGAGGTCATATTTATTGATCATGAAACATTTCAAAAATTTCAATATAAGTCGCCGGGGAGCCAAGAAAAATTCTGCTTTTTCGAATTCATTTACTTTGCAAGACCCGATACAAGGTTTAAAGGCAGGGTTGTAGAGGTTGTTCGCCAGGATCTGGGCGCGATCCTTGCTGAAGAATGCGGGCATTTAAAAGATAGGATTGATGTGGTTTGCGGTTTGCCGGGCACTGCGGTTTCGACAGGCATCAAGTTCGCGCAGAAACTGAATCTTCAATATCGCCGCGCCATTATTAAAGTGGACAACAAAAGAAGTTTTCAAGAAACATCAGATATAAAAAGACAAAAAGCGATCGATGAAAAGTTCATATTTTTAAGAGATTTCATTGAAGGAAAATCTATCGCTGTTATCGATGACAGCAATGTAAGAGGAACTACTGCAAAAAAGATCGTAAGAAGAATGTTCGAGCTTGGAGCTCGCGAAGTGCACATGATTTACTATTGCCCGCCGATCATTGGCCCCTGTTTTTATGGAATCGACACGCCCGATGAGACAAAACTGTTGGCATGGAACCGCACAATCGACAAAATCAAGGATGAAATGGGTTGCACGACCGTGACATATATATCCAAAGAGGGGTTGATTCGCGGGCTGAAAGTCCCGGAAGATGAGCTGTGTCTGGCTTGTATAACACGGGAATATCCGACAGATGTCAGCGAAGCCCAAAATCGTATTCGGGGGAGAATTGTAGAGCGGGAATTATCTGATCGCGGTTAGTGAATACAATTTGGAATAATAAGAGATCCCTATCCGATTGACTATTCAAAACTCAAAGGGTAGGCTTTGCCGAATTTTAATGAAAAACCCGAGTAAAGTCGTGCCTGGGAAAGAGACCAAAACCCGTACTGTCTTCCAAGAACCTTCAAGGCGTACATTTTTAGCCGCCACTTCCGCATTGGCCGCGGTCGCGGTTTTTAGGCCCTGGAAAAAGGCTGTGGCAGACAATAAGAACGTGATTGAAGATGATTTTATAAGCCCTTATGGCGTTGCAATAACAAAACAAGGCGATTTGGTCGTCACCGATGCGGGATCGTACAGCGTGAGAATTTACCATCCTGACGGCTCTCCAAAAGCCAAATTCGGTTCGCCTGGCATTGGCCCAGGGAAACTGAATTTTCCAACAGGCGTGGCTGTTTTGAATGAAGAGATTTTTGTTGTGGATTCCAATAACGGTCGAATTGTCGTCTTCGATTCTGAAGGCAATTTCCATAGGTCATTTGGCGGTCTGGGAATAAACACAGCGAGTTTGGCCAGCCCGAAAGGAATCTGCGTAGGCCCATCCGGAAAATTAGTTGTGGCTAATACGAGAGGCCATAACATTCAAGTTTATGATCCTGTGTCAGGCCTTATGGAATCGGCTTTTGGCTTAATGGGCGATAATTCGCCGACTTTAAAAACCGGCGAAACGGATATTCGTTTTCGGTTGCCGTCCAGTGTCAATTGGGACGGTGAAAAATTGGCAATTGTTGACGGCAAACATGGAAGACTGGTGTTTTTGGATGCAGAGGGACGTTTCATATCGCAATCAAACGGATTCAATAAACCGGAGTGCTGCATTGCTGCGCGCGATGGCTATTACCTGACAGCCGCAAAAGGATTGGCGCGTCTGGATAAAAATGGCAAACCAGTCGTTTGGCATCCGATAAAGTTTGAAAGCGCAGCCGGATTGGCGATTTTGCCCTCAGGCCAACTCGCTGTCGCCGATTTTAGCGGTCGCAAAATCAATATCATTGAGGCATTTTGAGAAATGGATTATTTGTTTCTTGCAACCTCGGTTTTTTTAATCGGTTTTTATCTCACAGCGGAGATTCTTTCGAGCAAGCGCAGAACATTCGGGTTTATTCGCCAAGTCATCGAGCCGTCAAATCCTGCCGCCGGATGTTTGAGCCGAGAATTGGTGGTCGATTTGCCTTCCGGCGAAACTATAATCGCCAAAGCAGAAGGCTGTGCTCTTTGTAAAGCGGATTTGTTTGTCGGATCCAAGATTCCATTGATTAAATCACAATCAGGGGATTGGCTGATTTCATTCGGGTGGGGTAGCGGGAAATAGCATGGAGATCCTGGGTTACATCACGTTATTTATTTTCCTGGCTACCATGATTCTGACCCTTTTGCGAAAGATCAATTTGCCTGTCCAAACCGTCTTGGTAATCGTCGCTTTAATCTGTCTTGCTGCAGGTGCTATTTATCGCGCTGCAATCGGAGAATGGTCTGGTGTGCGGTCCCTGCCTGTTGAAATGATGGGTGGCATCATTTTGCATCCGATCACCGCATTAATAGCCGGTCTTTTTATTGCCGGTGCCTTGTCGGCCTCAGGAGGATTTGAAGCTTTCAAGGTCATTATTTTAAAGCTTAAAAACAGTCCGATCGGTTTGGCGGGAACAATGGTCATTTTAACCCAAGTGCCAATGCTTGCATCTCTTCCGTGCGGACGAATTATTGCCGCAGCTCTTCTGCCGCTTCTTTTTGCGTTTGGCTCCGATGGCGGCATGGGAATATTGAATCGAGCCCAATTGATCGTCCTTATCGGCGCATTTGCCCGCAATGCTTTTGGATCTTGCGGTCCTTCACCAATAGGCGGCGTCGCCCAAATCGGCGAGGGATTTTTAGGCTCGTGGTATCCGACCGCAAGCGAGGGAATTCTCAGAGCTCCGCAGATCATCGCATTGATGTTGGGGACAGGCGTAACGGCCGTATTCTTAAAGTTCGTATCCATGAAATTATATCCGGATGATGTATCTCTTCGAGATCGCACTTCAAACCAAGAGATGAAAAAGCCGAATGCAAAACCAACGGGATACGTTGCCCTTGTGATTTTTGTATTAAGCCTTATCGTCGCCATTTTTCAGCCGTTCGGAAAAATTCCCGTCCAAACGGTTCTTGTTGTCGCTGCATTGCTGATTATTCTTATTGCAAGGGCAAAGCTTGATGATCTTCTGGCCGGAGTCATTTTACTTCCGATATCCGCAATGATTGCAGGATTTATGGCTGCCGGAGCGCTTGCCGCGACGGGCGGCTTTGACGCACTTGCCAAGTTGTTGAAAGGGCTGTCAGATATTCCGCTGCTTGGTGCGGCAGGAATGCTTGCTGTTTTTATTCAGATACAGACCATGATTCCGCTTTCATGCTCCAGAATTTTAACGGCTGCTCTTGTGCCCGTTTTATATATGTTTGGTCCTGGCGGCTATGGAATGCTTACCTGGACTCAGCTTGCCGTGGTCATGGCCGCATATATCATCAATGCGACGACTTCCTGCGGTCCTTCACCTCTTGGAGGCGGAGGAATGATGGGCGAAGGTCAAATGCGGGCAGAAACCGGATACATCAAGGGCGCGTATAGTTTTTCCGCTATGGCTACAATGGCTCCTTTGGCGGCTATCTCGATGAAGTTTTACAACCTTTCCAAATTCGCCGGCGGGGCAGGCGAGACGGTAAAGGCGAATGTTTTATCGTTGGCCGGCTTTTTAACATTGATTGTCATCGCAAATTTGGTGATGGTTGTAGGATTATCAAAGAGCCTTAAAGGAAATGAAATTTCGGATCATAGACGTCAAATCGTAGTGTTTTTGATTGGCGGCGCTTTATCCGGATTAGCGTTGGCGGTTTCAGTATACGAATGGCACCTGACAGCGGGTTTGCAAGGGATGCTCGGAGGCTCTCTCGCCGCCTTGTGGATAGCAATTATGATCCCCAGACGATTGAAACTTCAAAGCGTCGGGAGTGCTGCATGATGGGATTGATTCTATTTGCTGCATCAGGCGCGATTACGGGACTTATGATTGGTTGGGCCTTGGACTTTAAGACGAAAAAAGAGTTGATCCAAAGTGCTGTCGGCGGATGTATCGTAGGGATTGCAATGGCCCTGATGATCGGATGATTCAAATGGAAAACAAGAGCGAAAAGCAAAAACAAAACCCGGAGAATCAAGTTTCAGAGCCCGGTCAAAGAAAAGACGATGATCAACCGATCACTTTGCCAGGCATCAAACGGTATCACTTCTTTTCAAATCTGAGAAACAGACCTTTGACAATAAACCTGAATCGTTTGGCGATGTTGGGTTTAGGAACCGTCTTCGCAGCGGATGTCGTTAAGGCAGTCAGTTCCGGAAATCCACAGACTATCTATTGCTATGAATGCAGGGCCTGTTATGCGACTCAGGATAAATGCCCGGTTGGAATCAGCCGACAGGCGGAGCTTACCGTGAGTTCGCGCGTCAAAGATTATGTTCGATTTTTAAAAGCCGATGGTCTCAAATGCATCCGTTGCGGAAACTGCGCGAGCTTTTGTGTGATCAATCTCGACCTCCCAAAAATATTTTCGTTGATGCAGCAAAATACTATAGAGGCGATGAACCAAAACAAGATTCCGCGACATCATGTTCTCTCCGCATTGAAGCGCGGATCAATCAACAGGCAATATATTAACGATGTAGCAGCATGGATCGGTAAGTTTGGCGATATTAAATTATGAGCGAACCGGCGAATCCATCATTATTTTATAGCGGTACGGTGGGATTTTTTCCCAGGCCGTGGCGGCTTCTGATTTGGACGATCCTGGTTTCGCTTTTATTTTTCACTGGACGATTATTTATCCTAATGATCGTCTTCGGCGCCGCAACGATCTATGGCTTCCGGACGCGTAAGACAGGCGGAATTAATATCATAATCTGTGCGCTTATATTTGCCTGTGTCGGAATGACATTTCATGCGATTAACTACTATGCAATTCAGAAACAATTGGATTTTGTTCAAAACAATACGCCGGTTGATTTATCTTTCGTTCCTAACGGTGAGTATAAAGGTTCTGCTTTAGGAAATAACGGACAGATCGTTGTTTCAGTGAAGATCGAAGAAGGAAAGATTCGGGATATAAAATTTATAAAGTACCGAGATGCAGTTTATGCATTCGATGGGATAAAAGAACATCTCATCGGGGCTTCTGTTGCAGATAT
>Ga0315282_10012130_pt1 | contig 13239 bp, 13 predicted proteins | sample YL17G07_20_MG_FD_203693 | JGI IMG/M metagenome (GOLD analysis project Ga0315282, IMG submission 203693) | Sediment microbial communities from Yellowstone Lake, YNP, Wyoming, USA - YL17G07_20 | ecosystem: Environmental > Aquatic > Freshwater > Lake > Sediment | place: USA: Wyoming | collected...
TGGACTCCATCCTCGGCAAAGGCGAGCCGCAGACGCCGCCGGTCTGGGGGCTGCGCGTGATCCAGTTGACCGAGGCCGCCTGGGAGTCAGGCAAGTCAGGTAAGCCGGTCGCGGTGAAGTTGTAGGCCGCGCCTCGCGCCGGTCGAGATGTGCGTTCGCAAGATAGCGCAAGGGCAGGAGCGTGTTTCCTGCCCTTGCGTCATTGTGGCAAGCCGAAGCTTCTCTGAACAGCCGCCGCGCCGGGCCGCGCTCAGCGCCGCTTCTTGCCGCGGGGCGGCCGACCCGCGATCTTCCCTTTGCCCCGGATCACATAGGTGCGGTCCACTTCGCCGCTCTGCAGGCGCTCGCTCGGCGAGCGAGTAGTAGTGCTCCCGCGCGCGAATGGATGCGCCCTCAACTCCTCGACTCTTCGACTCTCGACTCCTCGACTCCTCGTGTCGCCAGTGCTCCCGCGCGCGAATGGATGCGCCGAACGCGGGCGAGACACGCCCCGCGACGCACACAGTGCTCCCGCGCGCGAATGGATGCGCCAGGGGGCGACGAGCGGCCGACAGCGCCGCGCTGTGGGCTAGCGCTCGCCCTCGCCGCTGAGGGCGTCCTTGAGCCGGGAGAACCAGCCTTTCGACTCGATCTGGTCGCCGCCCTCGCGCGCGAACTCCTCGAGCAGTGCCTGCTGGCGCGGAGTCAGCCGCCGGGGGACCGCGACGCGTACCGTCACGTGCTGAGCGCCCCATACCCCCGTCCTCAGGTCGGGAAGGCCGCGACCAGAGATGCTGAAGGTCTCACCGGTCTGGGTGCCAGCAGGGATGCTCACAACCTCGGTTTCGCCGGCCAGCGTGGGGACGCGGACGTGTCCCCCGAGAGCGGCCGTGGTGAATGGAATGGGCGCCTCACACCACAGATCCCGCCCCCTGCGCTCGAAGAACTCGTGGGGCTTGACGTGCACCACGACGTAGAGGTCGCCCGCGCGAGCGCCGGGCTCACCCGCCTCCCCCTGGCCATCCAGCCGGATGGTGCCGCCGTCCTCGATGCCGGCCGGTATCTCGATCGCGACTGTCTCGGTGGCGTGCCGCCGGCCCAACCCCCGGCACTCCGGGCAGGGATCCCCCATCACCCTCCCGCGACCCGCGCAGTTGGGGCATGTGGTCACGGTGGAGAGGTGCCCGAACGGGGTCGCCGCGGTTCGTCGAGCCTGGCCTGAGCCCTTGCAGGCCGGACAGGATTGCGACCCTGACTTCGAGCGGCTGCCGGTGCCGTCGCACGCGCGGCACTGCCTGAGGCGCTCCATCACGATGCGCTTCTGGAGTCCAGTGGCGACCTCGGAGAGCTCGACCTCTACATCGTAGCGGAGGTCCGCGCCGGGGCGAGCGCGGCGGCGCTGGGGGGTGCGCATTCCGAAGAAGGCATCGAAGATGCCCCCCATCCCGCTGAGTTCTTCCCAGATGTCGCCGGCCAGAGGGCCGCCCGGACCCGCGTGCCCGTACCTGTCGTACTGGGCGCGCTTATCCGCATCGCCGAGCACTTCGTAGGCCTCGGCGATCTCGCGGAAGCGGGCCTCAGCCTCCGGATCCTCGGGATTGACGTCCGGGTGGTGCCTTCTGGCTAGCCGGCGGAATGCCCGCTTGATCTGGTCCTGTGTGGCGTTGCGCTCAACCCCCAGGACTTCGTAGTAATCCCTGTTCTGGGCCATCGGATGACAAATGCGGCTTTCGCGGGCGGGCCGCCGCGCGCCCGCGAGCGTTGCGGGTCGGGCTAGGCCCGATCTTCCTCGTCGTCCTCGGGCTTCCCGCCCCGGATTCGCACATCACCCTTGGCGATCTCGATGATGGCCCGGTCGATCAGTCCACCCCCGCTGGGGTCGAGCGAACTGTCAGTGCGCTCCTTCAAGTCGTGCGCCCGCTTCGCCACTCCCACCACCAACGCGTATTTGCCAAATCTCTTCGCTAATCTGTCTATCACTTCTGTCTGTCTGCCACTCTTGTCTCGAGACCGTGGTCTCATAGATTCGCAACCTCAAAGTCCATGTCTCACGCTGAGGAAGCCTGGACCCTGCTCCCGCTCTCCGGCATCACAGGCAGTGCGGCGTCGTCATCTCCTGGAGCCGTCGGGCGCTCGCCCCAATGCGCATCGCGAGCCCCACTATATGAAGCGGCGGCCCGGCCTGTCAAGCAAGGCGCCGCGAGACCATGAGTCGGTGCGCGGACCGCACCGCGCCCCCGCGATTCTTCACATCAACCGTCCACGTCCGTGTCGTGCAGCGGGAGCACGCCCTGCGACCGCGCCCGCACGGGAGCGAAGCTCATGCGGTGCTCCGGGCACGGGCCCAGCTCCAGCAGCTTCGCCTGGTGCGCGCGCGTCCCATACCCCTTGTGCTCCCTGAAGCCGTACTCAGGGTACATCGCATCGATCTCCGCCATCATCCCGTCGCGCATCACCTTGGCGACGATGGAGGCCGCCGCCACGGAGCCACAGAGGTGGTCACCGCCGACAATCGCGCGCTGGCGGACAGCCACGTCCAGCAGCTCCTTCCCATCCACGAGCAGCAGGTCGGGTTGTGGGTCGAGCTGCTCGATGGCCTCTCGCATCGCCCACCGCGTGGCCTCCAGCACGTTCATGGCGTCTATCATCCTGGCGTCGGCGATGCCCACCCCGATCGCGATCGCGCGCTTCCGGATCAGCTCGTATAGCCGGTCGCGCTCCGCCGCCGTCAGCAGCTTCGAGTCATGCAGCCCGGGCAGTCTGCACCGGGGCGGCAGGATCGCCGCGGCCGCGATCACCGGGCCCGCCAGTGGTCCCCGGCCGGCCTCGTCCACGCCGGCGATGCGGGCGAACCCCTGGGCCCGCAGTTCCTCCTCGATCCTCCAACGGCCCCACATGTCATCAATCGCCGTGAGACTCAGCGCGCCTGAGCGCGGGCAAGGCCGCCCTGTACCAGCCGCGAGTCCTCCGCCAGCCCCACCTGGCTGTGATCGCCAACCAGGCCGATACGAGACGGCGGCCAGAAGATGATCATCGCCTTGCCCAGCACCCGGTTCTTGTCCAGCTCGGGGCGCAAAACGCGGCTGCTGTCAACGATCTCAAACCACTTATGGCTGTCGTTGCTATCGTTGCGATTATCCCCCAACACGAAGTAGGTGTTCGGGGGAACTTCGTATGGATGTGCGGTAGGCATGCCCATGTCGTCCACGGGCCAGTCCTCTTCCGGAAGCAGCACGCCCGGCGGCTCACGCAGCAGCTTCCCGTTGATGAAGACCCCTACTCCCCGCGTGATCTCGACCGAGTCGCCGGGCAGCCCTACGAGGCGCTTCACGAAATCCTTCTTCGTGTCCCCCTGAAGCGCCTGGGGAGGCGCGTCGAACACGATGATGTCGCCCCGCTCGGCCGGGTTCAATCGGTAGACGAACTTGTTCACCAGAATCCTGTCGCCGTCCAGCAGCGCCGGCACCATCGAGCGCGATGGAATGTAGAAGGCCTGCACCACGAAAGGACGGATCAGCACGAACACCAGCACGAATGCGATCAGGCCGGAGTCCAGCAGCTCCACCATGAACGCGCGTGCCGGGGCCTGCCGCCACAACCCCCAGACGATGCGGAGGAATGCCAGCAGACCGATAAGCGCTGCGATCTTCCAGGGTTGATCGAGGTTCATGAAGCGGCGTGCCGCAACGTTCTGCGAGTGTCCGCCGCCGGTCTGGCGGCCGCGCGACGGGAGACGCGTGTCTGCGGGGCGTTTCGCTCCGCCGCCACCTCCCTGGCCGGCCCGAGGTGTACCTCCGCATGGTCGCCGACCAGGCGAACCCGGCGCGGGGGCCAGTAGATGAGCAGCGCCTTCCCCAGCACGCGCCTCTTCTCGAGCTCGGGCCTGGGCTCACTGGCGAGAGACCAGGCGTGGCTGTCGAAGCTCTCGTTGCGGTTGTCGCCCAGCACGAAGTAGCAATCCGGCGGCACCCGGTACGGCGTGCCGGCGGGGAGGCCGTCGCTGCCGACCGGCCAGTCGTAGTGCGGCGCGGGGACCGAGCTGGGCTCCTGGAGAAGCTGACCGTCGACGAAGACGCCGACGTCCTGCTTGATCTCGATCAGGTCACCGGGGAGCCCGATGAGACGCTTTACGAAATCGCTCTGGGGCCTTCCCTGGAGTGCCTGGGGGGGCGCCTCGAAGACGATGATGTCTCCTCGCTCGGGCGGATTGAGGCGGTAGATGAACTTGTTCACCAGGATGTGATCTCCGCCGGTCGCGCGATAGCTGATCATGGGATGCTGGCCCATGAGCGACGTCATGTACTCGCCCTTGGGCGGGCCCATCAGTGTCGGCTCCATCGAGCCGGAGGGGATGTAGAATGATTGCACCACGAAGGGCCGGATGAGCAGGAACACGAGCGCGAACGCGATCAGGCCCGAGTCCAGCAGCTCGACCATGAAGGGCCGCATGGGCGCCTGCCGCCAGACTCCCCATAGGATGCGAAGTGCCAGCAGCAGGCCGATGAGCGCTGCGATCTTCCAGGGCTGATCTAGATCCATATCACCCGATCATGGCCGCGCGCCCGCCGATGTCCTCGGCGTCCGCGCCTCCACCGCTCCCCACAGTCATCGCCGCGCTTACGCGCGCCGGTCCTCTTTGATGCGGGCGGCACGGCCGATCAGGCCGCGCAGGTAGTACAGCTTCGCCCGCCGCACCTTCCCGTGCCTCGTGACCTTGATGCTCTCGACGCGCGGCGAATGCAGCAGGAACGTCCGCTCCACCCCAACCCCGTGTGTGACTCGCCGGACGGTGAAGTTCTCCTTGATCCCCCGGTTGCGCCGAGCGATGACCACGCCCTCGTACGGCTGCACGCGCTCCTTGCCGCCCTCGGTGACATGAATCCGGACCGTGACATTATCGCCGGGCCCGAATTCAGGCATATCTGGGCGAAGCTGTGCGCTCTCGATCTCCTTGAGTGTCACCATCGGCATCTCCTCCTATCGGGGCGCGGCGAAGCCGCGCTTGCTCCCATTCTCCACACTGCAAGCGAAAGCTCCGCTTTCGCGTCGCTCGCGCCGACGTCCGGCGCCAGGGCGTGGGTTGTCTGCATACAGATGCTGCGCTGCGTACAGCTACCGTAAGAAAACCTGGCGAAGACCTCGCCAGGGATGTTCAGTCGGCACGGTGCGGCCATATTACCACGGAGGGAGTATAGCATTTCCGGGCGGGAGAGAACAAGGCCGCGTCCGGCGTCTGCTTCAGATATGACACCAGTCCCGCATACGGCGCCTTGCCGCCCCTGCGAGGCCCGCTCTCACTCCCACCGAAACGTCTTCGCCGTGATTGCCACGCCGACTACGATCATGCCGACCAGCACTCCCACTTCGGGCAGGTGGCGGCCCCAGGGATCGCCGATCCAGATGCCCCGGAGCAGGTTCACGACATGGGTGAGCGGGAAGAACTGCGAAACGCGCCGGATGGTCGCGGGAAGATCCTCCCGCGGTATGGTGGCGCCGGAGAGGAAGATCATGGGGTAGAACAGCGCCATCACCGTCGCCAGGGCGGTGCGGGTGGTGGGCACGATGCCGGCCAGCACAAAGCCAAGCGCGAGGAAGCTCAGCGTGCTCAGCGTGAGAGCGGCGGCGACGCTCAGCGGGTCGCCGACCACCCTCATGTGGTAGAGCAGTTTGCCGGTGACCAGCAGCGCGGTCATGCCCAGCGCCGTCATCCCGAATAGCGCCAGCACCTGCGCCGCCAGCACCGCGTGCGGCCGCAGCGGCGTGGGCCGCAGGCGCCGCAGCACTCCCTGCTCTCGGTAGGAAGCGATCCTTATGGTCAGAAGAAACATCCCGCTCATGCAGATCACCATCGCCGAATACCCAGGGACTGCGATATCGACCAAGCCGAATCCGCCGAAGTGCGGACTCGGCTTGTTGCCGTAGATGCTCCCGAAACACAGCAGCATCATCATCGGGAAGATGAGCGTGAAGAACGCGCCCATCGGCTCCCGCAGGAACAGCTTGAGCTCGACCCAGGTGAACTTCCAGAGACCGCGCATCGTGTGCCTTCCTCTCAGTCCCGCATCTGGCGACCGGTCAGCTTCAGGAACACGTCCTCCAGCGTCGGCTGCTCGGTCCGGAGATCGCGGAATCGAACGCCCTTGACGCTCAGCGCGTTGACGACGTCAACGATCACCCGATCGCTCGTGCCGCGCACCACGTGCCGGTCGTCCATGGAGTCAATCCCGGTCACCGTGGGCAGCTTCTCGAGCCAACCGGGCTCGAACGTGCCCTCCGCGGTGAAGGCGATGCGCGTCTCGGCGCCGATGCTATCGATCAGGTTGGCCGGTGTGTCGAGAGCCACGATCCGGCCCCGCTCCATAACGGCCACCCGATCGCAGAGCCGCTCGGCCTCCTCCATGAAGTGGGTCGTGAGGAAGACGGTCTTGCCATTGCCGCGCACCTCGCGGACCAGATCCCAGATGGCGCGCCGCGCCTGCGGATCCAGTCCGGTGGTCAGCTCATCCAGAAACACGACCTCTGGATCGTTCACCAGGGCCAGGCCGATGAAGAGGCGCTGCTTCTGGCCGCCGGAGAGCTTGGAGAAGAACGCGCTGCGCTTCTCGGCCAACCCGAGCCGCTCCAACAGCACGTTCCAGTCGGCAGACCGGCGGTAGAAGGAGGCGAACAGGTCGAGCGCCTCCCAGACTCGCATCCGCTCCGGCAGCGCCGAGGTCTGGAGCTGCGCGCCGATGCGCGGCCGCAAGGCATTGCCGTTCCGGTCAGGGTCGAGGCCCAGCACCGCGACACGGCCGCTATCTGGCCGCCTCAGGCCCTCCATACACTCGATGGTCGTGGTCTTGCCCGCCCCGTTCGGCCCGACCATGCCGAAGATCTCCCCCTCCTGCACCTCGAAGGAGACCTCGTCAACCGCGATGACTGGGCCATACGTCTTCCGCAGTCTCTCGACACTCACGACCGGCAAAGCCACCATGCTCACCTCTTCACCAGACGAGGGAATGGCACTACTCCCCCGGCACTTCCCACAGGCTCACCTGCTGGATCACGCCCGCGATGGGCTGCTCCTTCGGGGGTTGCCCGCCGAATCCTATCTCCATCACCCACGGCAGCGGGCCGAACAGCTCTCCCGCGACAACATGGCCATCTAGCAGCGAGACGGCCATCTCCCCGCGGAAGTACTCCGTGCCGCGCATGCGCATGGTCATCTGCTCGCTGCTCACCTCTTGCTTGACATCGCTGCTGTCGACCTGGAACCAGACGACCAGGCAGGGCTCACCGTTGCGGCGGGTGATACCGGCAACGGAGACGGCCATCTCTCCCAGTCGGTACTGTCCGGCCTCGCCTTCCTTTGTCACCTGACCGATCTGCGTACTCTCTTGCCAGCGCGCGATCCGCGTCGTCTGGCCGATTTGAGCCGCGTCCTTGAACGCCTCGCGCAGGGACATCGCGATGGCGTCAAAGCCCATCGTGTCCATGGAGGCAACCTTCATCAGGTAGCCTGACAGCTCGTTGCCCGTGCCGGAGAAGTCGGCCGGGATGTTGACGTAATCGAACTGCTTGGGGAAGAAGTCGAAGCCGATGCCGCGAGCGCCAGGGATCTCCTGCACTGCGGGCGCGTCGGTCGCGCCCTGCGTCTGCGCAGCAGAGAAGCTCGTCCACTCTACCCGCTCGCGCCACCAGCCCGGCTGCTCTTCACGCTGAAGCGTCCGCTTGACGCGGCCCTGCGCCACCATCCGATTCATGGGCGTCCCTATGCGAGCGTACATCAAGTTCTCCCGGCGGAACTCGTACCAGCGCGTCTCGCCGGCTTTGCCTTTCCTCGTCAGGTCCAGCTTCCGGTCCAGGAACTGCGACCAGTCCGCGCTCTTCACCGCCTGCTCATCCCAGGGCAGGACCAGCGGGACCGCCCAGACCTGTCCTTCGGGCAGCTGGCCTCCCGCGCGTGCCGCTGGGGTCGCCTCCCCTGCCTGCGCGCCCGCCAGTCCGGGGCCGCCGGCCAGCAGGCCCGCGGCCAGCCCCAACACCGCCAATACGGTCCACCATCTGCGCCTCTGAGATACCGCTGTCATCTCTGCCTTCTCCCTATTGCCGTGGTGCCCGCCGGCCGCCGCGTGTCTTCGCGCGGCGACTGTGGGACCGAATTTCCGCGATCGCGTCCTGGATCCACTCGACAACGCCCTCGTAGCCGCGAATGCCGTGCTCCAGCGAGAGCCGGGCGTGCGGCGCGGCGCTCGCATCAATCAGCCCGCGGTATCCCCGCAACTCCTCGAGATAGGCCTCAGTCGTCTGCCGCCACCCGTCGAGGTAGGCTATCACCTCGTCCCGCGAGAGCCGGCCGCCGGCGAAGCCGAACCGGAGGATGGGCGCGCCGGAGTTGCGAATCAACTCCTCCCGGGTCACCTGCTGGTGCAGCCAGGCGTCGAGCGCGGCTCGGCCCGCCTCAGTGAGTGAGTAGACGCGGCGGGGACGGGTCTCCGTCGTGCTGTCGAGGGTCGCCTTCAGCAGGTCCCGGCGCTCCAGCCGCCGCAGCGCCGGGTAAATGGCGCCCGGGCTGGAGCTGAAATGCCCCAGCGGGGTGGTGGCGAACATCTTGTGCACGTCGTAGCCGGACATGGGCGCCATGCTCACCAATCCCAGCAGCGCGTATTCGAGCAGTGTCAGTGACTGTGTGTCCATAATATTACGCAGCGTAATATTACTTACCATAATAAAGTCGGATCGTCAAGAGGTCCGAGGCGCCTTTTTTCGGCGCGCCGGGAACACTGCACGGCTCGGCGCCCACGAGCGCGGCATGCCGGCCAAAACCACGAGGCCCGGCGGGTAGCCGGGCCTCGTGCCAATATGCGATTCGAGTCAGTTGTCTATTCGGTTGTCAGTTGATTCTCAGTGGATCGTCCTCGGGCCCTGCGTCTCGTTCAGGTCCGTCACGCCCGGGCCCTGGTGGGGGATGCGCACCAGGAGGTGTTGGTCGCTGAGATTCGCGACGAAGAACAGCACGCCCTTGCTGCTGCCCAACAACGGCTCAGCGAGACGACTCTCCACCTTCAGCTTGAAGAACAACGGCATCACGCCCGGTCGGTATACTCCCATCATCACCGGGCCTTCCTCTTCCCCGTTGTGACGACTCCAATGATAGATGAACATGTCTTCGCGCCGGAACAACCCGTCCCAACCGTAGATCACCATCAGGCTGATTTCCTCGGTGTCCACGCTCTCCGGGGCCAGCACCAGGTCATGCACCGCCTCAAGCAGATCTCGGGACTTCTGGGTGCCGATAAACTCGTAGCGAAACCCCGAGCCAACCGCACCGGAGAACTCCTCCGGCATGTCGCGAAACTCGTAGTAACATCCCTTGTCCGATAGCACGACCCGAACCAGGTTGTTCATGTACTCCCGGCCGTCTCCGATCTGGTCCTTGATGTAGTCAATCATCACCTGGTAATCCTGCCGGGAGTCAGTCCGCACCAGAGGCAGCTCTCGTTCTCTTCCGCTCATCTTGCCCGTCCTCTCTCGAGCCCCCATCCACACACCGTGCGACTGCTGGTGCTCCATCGGATCGGCTCGTCGCCTCTGAGCATCCTCGAGTTGCTCGCCAATTCGAAGCTGACAGATTGAGCCTACCCGTTCTCCTGTGCAGCTACCCCTCCCTGGTGCGCGCGCCCTTTCTTCGGGCGCAGCTATCGGCGAATCACTCGCCTGCCTGCTATATACCACGATTCCTCCATGACTTTGGGGCGCCGGGGGGACACCGTGTACGCTGCGCCCCAAAGCCCGATGTGGCGACTGCAGCAGCATGTGAGCAACGGCCGCGTCGTTTCCCGCGCTTGGGTGTCTGACTGTTATGGTATACTCATCGCGATCATGGCCACGCGCCTCTGCATAGTGACAATTGCTCTCCTTTTCCTCCTCGGCGTCGGCGCCGCGGTGGCGGGTGAAGGCGCGCCGCCTGCCGTTCCCGCCGCGTCGCAGGCCGAGCAGGCGCCCGCGCCCCAGATGACTCCCGAGGACAAGGCCGATGCGGAGATCGGCAAGTCCGCGGCGGAGAGCGTCGAGAAGCAGTTCAAGGTCATCAAGGACTCCCCCGATCTTCCGCGCATCAACGCCATCATGGAGCGCCTCAAGCCGGCCACCCAGAAGCCCTATCAGACCTACACCGTGAAGGTGCTCGACAACAAGGCCATCAACGCGTTCTCGCTGCCCGGCGGTTACCTCTACTTCACGCAGGGTTTGCTCGACGCGGTCGAGTCCGATGACGAGCTGGCCGCGGTGGCCGCGCACGAAATGGCGCACGTCAGCCTGAGCCACTCCCGAAAGCAGATGAGCAGGAGCGACCGCTACAGCAAGATCCTGGGGCCGCTCGTGCTCGCCTCGATCCTCAGCAGGTCCGATCGGGTGGACCCGGGGGCCATGCTCATGGTCGGCAGCCTGGTCGTGGAGGACGCGCTGAACCACTACGGCCGGGAAGCCGAGCTTGAAGCCGACCACAATGCCGTGCTCTACCTGAAGAACAGCGCGGCCTATAATCCCGTCGCCATGCTCACTGTCGCCGAGGGCCTGGCGCACATGGAGAACGCCGGGCTGCAGGTTGACCCGGGCGTGTTCCAGACTCACCCGTTCCCCGCGGAGCGCGTCGCCGCCATCACCACCGAGCTGCGCGAGCTCAGCATCCCCATCGAGCGCCGCCGCGTCACGAAGTCCCTGTACTCCGCGGCTGGCGCTGCCAAGATCGGGGACCGGGAGGTCGGGGAGCTGACGCTGACCGCCGGCGGCGGCGCCAAGCCCTGGACTGCTGTGGTGTTCCAGCCGGCCGCGACGGTTGACGGCGCGTCGCCGATCGCCCGCGCGCAGGAGGCGTCGAGAAAGCTCAACGCGCTGCTGGTTGCCGACCTAACCTCAATCGAGGTCAACCTGGTCACGAACGCGAACGGCGTCACCGTTCAGGCGCGCCATCAGGCGCTCTTCACCATCACCCCGGACGACGCGGCTTTGCTCAAGACAACCGTGGACGCGCTCGCCAGACAAGCCATCCAGGCCATGCGCACCGGCTTCCAGCAGGAGAGAGTCGGGCGGGCGTACTGACGTGTGACCCGTTGGACAGGGGCTTGCCCCTGTCATCCGTTGCACCCGAATCACCTCACCCCCCTTCCCTTTGCGCCGCGGCGGGAGTAGCATGCGCGCATGAGCGGGGCGCAGGGACGGAGGGGCTTCGGCAGCAAAGTACCGAAGCAACGAAAATCCCCGGACTGTCATTGCGAGTGGCTGGGCCTTCGGCCGCCATGGCGGTGCGCTGGAGGCGGACCTAGCCACCGGTGAGGCCCGTCTGGGTCTCACCGCGCGTGGCAATCTCGCCGTTCCCCCCTGCCCCTTGTGGGAGCCCGGTCCCTCCGGGCGACCCTCTACCGCGTATACCCCGACGACGCCTCCGCCGCGGGTGTGAGCAGGCTGGCGGGCAGCTTCGCCGCCAGGTCCAGGTACAGCCCCGTGCCGATGGCGACGCAGGTGAGCGGGTCCTCGGCGATGTGCACGGATACGTCCGTCTGTGCCTCGATCAGCCGATCCAGACCCCGCAGCAGCGCGCCGCCCCCGGTGAGCGTGATGCCCTGCTCGATGATGTCCGCGGACAGCTCCGGCGGCGTTCGCTCCAGCACGTTGCGCACGCGCTCGACCAGTGACGCGACCGGCTCCGCCAGCGCTTCGCGCACCTCCTCGGAGCTGATCTCGATGGTCTTCGGCAGGCCGGTGACCAGGTCGCGGCCCTTCACCACCATGGTGGTCTCGTTCGGCAGCGGGTAGGCCGACCCGATCTTGATCTTGATCTCTTCCGCCGTGCGCTCGCCGATCATGAGGTTGTAGCTGCGCTTGACCTGCCGCACCACCATGCTGTCCATGGTCGTGCCGCCGGCCCGCACCGACTCGCTCAGCACGATGCCGCCGAGCGCGATCACCGCGATGTCCGTGGTGCCGCCGCCGACGTCCACCACCAGGTGTCCGGTGGCGCCGAGCACGTCCAGCCCGGCGCCGATCGCGGCCGCCATTGGCTCCTCGACCGGGATCGCCTTCTTCGCGCCGGCCCCCATCGCTGCCTCGACCACCGCGCGCTTCTCCACCGCGGTCGCGCCGGACGGGATGCAGATGCAGGCCTGTGGCTTGAATAGCCGCCGCTTGCCGCAGACCTTCTGGAGCAGGTACTTCAGCATCTTCTGCGTGATGGTGAAGTTGGCGATCACGCCGTCCTGCAACGGGCGCACCGCCTCGATCGGACCCGGCGTGCGGCCCAGCATCTCTCGCGCCTTTTCCCCCACCGCCACGATCTCGCCGTCGCTCACCGCCACCACCGACGGCTCCCGGACGACAATCCCCTTGCCCTTCACGTAGACCAGGATGTTCGAGGTCCCCAGGTCAATCCCAACCGCAGTTCCCATGCCCAACATGCCTCTCACCCCTCCCTTGAGATTCGCCGCACCCACGGTTTGTCCGAGCCCAGTCCGTCCCTTCAGTCCTCTGCTCCCTCGATGTCCGCGCCCAGCGAGCGCAACTTCGCGTCCAGCGCCTGATATCCCCGCGCTACATACCGCCGCCCCGAGACGATGCTCTCTCCCTCCGCGCCGAGAGCTGCTACCACCAGCGTGGCGCCGTCCCGAATGTTATGCCCCGCCACTTCCGCGCCATGCAGCCGGCGCACCCCGGTGATCTCAGCCGTCCGCGCGTCGAGCACCCTGATCTGCGCGCCCATCTTCTCCAGCTCGCCGGCGTATTGCAGGCGCAGATCGAAGATGCTGTCGCGGATCCTGCTCACGCCTTTGGCGGCTGCGAGGACCGCGGCCATGGGAGGCTGGAGGTCCGTCGGGAAATGCGGGAACGGCTCGGCGACGACCGAGATCCCCCGGAGCCGCTCGCCGTAGGCCGCCTTCATGCCACCATCGGACTCGCCCAGGATCAGGCCCGCCTCCTCCAGCTTGTCCGCGATCGCGCCCAGGTCGCTGCGCTGTATGTCCTCGACGAACACCTCTCCCCGCGTGGTTGCCGCGGCGCAGAAGAAGGTTCCCGCCTCCAATCGGTCCGGGTTGATTGTGTGCTCCACGCCGTGAAGCGCATCCACGCCCCTGACCGTGAGCGTGGTCGTGCCGATGCCCTCGATCTCCGCGCCGGCGGCGATGAGGTACCGGCAGAAGGCCGCCACGTCCGGCTCGAACGAAGCGTTCTCGATGAGGGTGGCGCCCTCCGCCAGCGAGGCGGCCATGAGGATGCTGAACGTCGCCC
>Ga0315282_10012131_pt1 | contig 13239 bp, 10 predicted proteins | sample YL17G07_20_MG_FD_203693 | JGI IMG/M metagenome (GOLD analysis project Ga0315282, IMG submission 203693) | Sediment microbial communities from Yellowstone Lake, YNP, Wyoming, USA - YL17G07_20 | ecosystem: Environmental > Aquatic > Freshwater > Lake > Sediment | place: USA: Wyoming | collected...
GGGACTCCAGTTGAGCCGCCTGCCGGGCCACTACCACCAGCAGCTCCTCACGACTCAGCTTCTTCCAGGCGCTCATGACCCATTACTTCTACACACCCACCAACTCTCCCTTTTTGCACCAGATCACTCGCCTCCTTGTGGGGTGGGACATCAAGGTACTCCGTCAGGTCCTGCTCGGTGATCGCGAGGCACTCCTCGGGCGTGTGGCCGACCATCAGGGTCGTGAGGTAGGAGCCGCAGGCGATCGTCGGACCACACCCGTGGCACTGGAACCGCACCTCGGCGAACCGCCCGTCCGCGATCTTGGCTTGCAGCACCATGTAGTTCCCCTGGTGCGGCACACCGGCCGTGCCGACCGCGTCCGGGTCGTCGAGCGCTCCGCCGTTCCGGGGGTGCATGAAGTGGTCCATGAGGTTCTCTGAGAACGCGTTCACCACCCGCTCTCGCAGGTACGGGAGACACCCAAGGGCCCCAAGTGTTACACAGGGCCCTTGGGCTGGCGGCGCGCCAGATCGGAGATGACGAGGGCGAGATCGCTGTGCGCTTCCGCATCGTCGGGCACCAGTTCGATCAGGCTGCGCAGCTCCGGCTCGGCCTCCGTGAGGCCCCCTGACTGAAGGAGAGCGTAGGTCAGAACGCGGCGCGGCTCGATAGCGTCCGGGCTCTCGGACAGGATGGCTCGCAGCTTCGCAACGGCCTCCTGGTGCCGCTCCTCAAGCAAAGCCGCCCTGGCCTCCAACATGAGCGCCACTGCGGGGACCCCACAGCGGCGGCCTGGCGCGCCAGATCCGGGAGCCCCGCTGCATCGCCGCGCCTCGCCAGCAGAGCGGCGGCCAAGGCGGCATAGCGGACTTTCAGCATCTCATCGCCTCCGGTGGATCGACGGCCTAGATGCCGTTGACACAAGCATGTGCGGCGCTGTTCGGCAGGGAAACCGGCACGACCCTTCCCGTCCGCGAAGGGCTGCGGCCCACGAAGGGCGAACACTGAGAAGCTATCCCGCTGACACGCGAGGCACTCTCACTGGAGGGGTAACCAATGGGCAGTACCGCGAGACGTATCGACCTGCCGTGCTCTGAGATCCCGACGGCTTGGTACAACCTGATAGCGGACCTACCGGTGCCGCCGCCGCCGCCGCTCAACCCGGCCACCGGTGAGCCGGCGGGGCCGGAGCTGCTGATGCCGATCTTCCCGATCGGCTTGCTGCAGCAAGAGATGTCGCCCGAGCGCTGGATCGACATCCCCGGCGCCGTCATCGAGGCCTACAACATCTACCGCCCGTCGCCGCTCTACAGAGCCACCGGGCTCGAGAAGGCCCTGGATACGCCGGCCCGCATCTACTACAAGTACGAGGGCGTCAGCCCCGCCGGCAGCCACAAGCCCAACACCGCGATCGCCCAGGCCTACTTCAACAAGCAAGAGGGCGTGAAGCGGATCGCGACCGAAACCGGCGCGGGCCAGTGGGGCAGCGCGCTGAGCTGGGCCTGCGGCATGTTCGGCATCGAGTGCATGGTTTACATGGTCCGCGTGAGCTACGACCAGAAGCCGTTCCGCCGCTCGATGATGCAGACCTGGGGCGCGGACGTCGTGCCGAGTCCGAGCGAGCTCACCTCGTTTGGGCGGAAGATGCTCGCCGAGCATCCCGACTCCCCCGGGTCATTGGGCATCGCCATCTCGGAGGCCCTCGAGGACACGGTGTCTCGCGAGGACACGAAGTACTCGCTCGGCAGCGTGCTCAATCACGTTCTGCTGCACCAGACCGTCATCGGGCTCGAGGCGCAGAAGCAGATGGCGCTCGCCGGTGACTACCCCGACGTCGTCATCGGCTGCCATGGTGGCGGCAGCAACTTCGCCGGCATCAGCTTCCCGTTCGTGCGAGACAAGATCGTGGACAAGAAGCCCGTGCGGGCCCTGGCCGTGGAGCCGACCGCTTGCCCCACGCTCACCAAGGGCCCGCTGGCGTACGACTTCGGCGATACCGCCAGGATGACGCCGCTGCTGCAGATGTACACGCTCGGGAGCGGCTTTATCCCCGCCGGGATCCACGCCGGCGGACTCCGCTACCACGGGGCCGCTCCGCTCGTCTCCCACTGCGTCTCGAACGGCTTCTGCGAGGCCATCGCGGTGCCGCAGCTCGAGACATTCGAGGCCGCGGTGACCTTCGCGCGGACCGAGGGCTTCATCCCGGCGCCGGAGTCCGCGCATGCCATCTGCGCCGTCATCCGCGAGGCCAAGGCAGCCACGGAAGCGGGCAGAGAGAAGGTCATCCTGTTCAACCTCAGCGGTCATGGTCACTTCGACATGGCGGCGTATGACGCGTACTTCGCGGGCAAGCTCGTGGACTACGAGCACCCGGCTGAGGCGATCGAGCGCTCGCTCTCCGAGCTGCCGAAGGTCGGAGGCTAGGCGGACGCCTTGCCGGGTCACGGTGCTACCTCACTCTCCCCCCATCGTTGGGGGGAGAGTCGGTAACACAGGCGAGTGCGGCTCGCCCCGGCGGCTGGTCGGCCCGCCCTCACCCCGCCCGCCCCTTCGACAGACTGAGGGTCGGGCGCCCCTCTCCCTGGGGAGAGGGGCCGGGGGCGAGGGCCGCGCAGGCGCAGGCTTCCGGCAGGCGAGGCGCCTGCGCCACGGATCTTTGGTGAGCCGGCTCAGTCCTCCAGCGCCGCCAGTTGTGGGTCCACGCTGCCTGCCGCCTTCTCAGCTCTGCGCAGCACGTCCGCGACGTCCTTGCTGCCGGGTGCCAGCCCGGAGGCCCTTCGCGCCGCGGCCTGGGCCGCGAGCGGCAGCCCTTCGTTCAGATCGGCCTCGGCGGTGAGGCGTAGCGCGTCCGCGCTGTCCGGATCGAGCCGGAGTGCGCGCTCAAGGGCCTTCAGCGCGCGCCCCGGGTTGCCAAGCTTCCACTCAGCCTCGCCGAGGAGCGTCCAAGCGCTCACAAGGCCATCGTCGATGTCCAGGGCCTTGAGCGCCCACTCGCGCGCTTCGGCCTCGACCCCCTTGTAGATCAGCGCGTTGCCGATCTGGATCGACAGCACCGCGAGCTCCGCGTCGGTGGGGTGGAAGTTGCGCATCTTGGGGAAGCCGTCCGACTTGAAGCCTCGGACCCAATCGAAGTTGGAGTTCTCCGAGCGCTGATAGAGGCCCTTGGGCGCCCAGTACTCGAGGAGCGGCACGTCGTCGGTGTTGATGCTGCCTCCATCGGCAATCCGGGCAAGCTCATCGGGGCCCATGACGTACGATGCCAGGATCCCGCCAGGCGAGTCGTGGCGGTACGGAGCCAGGTCCTCGCGGAGCTGCTCGCTGGTGTTGAACTCCTCCACCAGGCGGGCGTAGTCGAACTCAGGAGTGGTGCCGTCGGCGCGCGCGGTGAAGAGGTAGTCCGACGTGGTCGTCTGCCAGACGGTCGCGTTTGGGAACACGGAGTGGACCGTGGCGAACATCATGTGCATCGTGTCACGGTCCAGGTCGTACCCCTGGGCCCACTGACAGAAGGTCCCCGTGGGCTTGAGTGCCTTCTTGCACGCCTGGTAGTGCTGGACCGTAAAGAGGTTCGAGACGCCCGAGATCCAGGGGTTCGACGGCTCGGAGATCACCACGTCGTAGGCGGAGCTGCTTCCGAGGAGCGTCGTTCGGCCGTCCATGATGCGGATCGTTAGCTTCGGCTCAGCGCCGGGCTCCAGGACGCCGCGGTTGATCTCCCTAAGCTCCTTGGCCCCATTCACGACTTCCTCTTCGAGCTCGGCGACCTCCACTCTGCGCACATCGCTGTGGGCGCACATGGCGGCCGCGCTGCAGCCGCTGCCGAGGCCGATCAGCAGGCATCGATCGGGAGTGTCTTGCAGGAGCACGGGCAGGTGCCCGGTTAGCTGCTGGGTTATCATGTCGGCGGGCAAAGTGCTCGCGTCGGTCTTGCCGTTCACCGCGAGCGACTTCCAGGTGTCATCCCCACGGCCGCCCTGGATGACGGACACCGTGCAGCTCTTGCCCTCTTTGAAGAAGATCACGTCCTCGTCGGGGCGCTGGATGCTGGAGACTCCGCCCTCGGCCGCGTCACGCTGATCGTAGGCCCTCCGGAAGATGCCCGATACGAGCGCACTCTTCGGCCACTCGGGGATCCCGAGGACATACTTGCGGCCGGCGATCTCAACCGCGGGAGCCGTGCCCATGAACAGCGGCAGACTGGCGAGCACACAAGCGGCCAACAGGGCGAAGGCGATCCACATCCTCGCCGACGCCTCCCTGGCGGAGGCCATCAGGCCGTGCATGGCCGCGATGGCCCCCACGACCACATACACCAAGCTGAAGACGATGATCGTCTGCTGCAGGCCGAGGTAGTAGATGAACACCAGGCCGCTCAAAGCCGAGCCGACGATCGCGCCGGCCGTGTTCGCCGCGTAGCTCTTCCCGACACCGTTGCCGAGCTTGCCCGAGAAGTCGGCGCAGACCTTGGCCGCTATCGGGAATGTCATGCCCATCAGGCACGTCGGGACGAGCGTGATCGCGAGGCAGATGGCGAACTGGAGCATGTAGAGCACGCTCAGGTCCATGAATGTGAAGCCCACGTACAGACCGAGGAACGCGTAGGGCAGCCACGGGAAGAGCATGCTCAGCAGCAGGCACGCGATGCCGATCCCGATGGCCACCGCGCCGAATAGCTGAATCGTCACCGAGCGCCTCGCGAAGGCTACGGCGAAGACCCAGCTCCCCAGCGCCAATCCCAGCAAAAACGACATCAGGATGAGCGCGAAGCCGTAGACCGAGCTGCCGATGAACAGGCACAGCGTTCGCGTCCAGGCGACCTCCAGCGTGAGCGCCGACAGCCCCGTGAAGAAGAAGCACACCATTATCAGCCGGAGAGTGGAGCGTGAAGCCCTGACCTTGTCAGCGTCGCCCTTAGCTCCGACAAGGTCGGGCGCCGGGGCCCTCTCGTCCGCGGCCTTCCCGGGGGTCGCCTCTACGCCGGCCAGACCGACGAGCATCATCAGGATGCCGATGGTCACGTTCATCGCCGCGGCGACCTTCACGGAGGCCTGGACACCCAACGCTTGGAGCATCACGAAGCCGATGACGAATGTGCCGGCCACCGCGCCGAAGGTGTTTATGGCGTAGAGGCTCCCTACCGTCTTCTGGCCGCTGCCGAGGACTCGCTGCAGGCCGGCACTCAGGATTGGCAGCGTCATCCCCATCAACGCGGTGGGGATCACGACGATGGCCGCACACAGCCCGAACTGGCACAGGGTGAGGGTGACGTCGGGAAGGTCGCGGGGCGCGATGTTCGTCACGTAGTAGCTCCTGGTGAGCTCCAGCAGACGCGGCGACGCGGCGCCGTACAGGCCGATCAGCGTCTCGAGCAAGCCGTAGACCGCGACCGGCCGCCGGAGCCGGTCCGACCGGCCGCCGATCATCCATGCGCCGAGCGCGAGCCCGCCCATGAACGCCGTGAGCACGGCGCTGACGGCGAGGGTGGTGTTGCCGTAGAAGAGCCCCAGGATCCGAACCCAGATGTTCTCATAGATGAGCCCGGTCGCGCCCGACACGAAGAAGCAGATTCCCACTGCCCACTTCGCGGCCGTCGACTCAAAGCTCGGCTTGGTGCTCGCAACGGTTGCCGATGCCAAAGGTGTCCTCCGGTGTGACTGTTGTCCTTGCCCTCTGCCTACATCGCCTCAGGGGCCGAGGCTTGCGTCTCGAGCGTGTCCAGAAGCGCCAGGAAGAACCGGTCGCAGTGCTCGGCCCGGCCGCGGACAATGGCTGGGTTGACCCTCATCAGCAGTTCCGCGCCATGCCTGATCTTCCGGTGCTCCCCCTTCTTCGTGTTTCGCGTCGCCTCAGCGAGAGCGGACTCGACTTCGTTCTTGGGCACTTCCTCGACGTTGTCGCGGCGAGGCAGCGCGGATTCGGCAAAGCCCTGGCCGTAGTACTTCTTCAGGGCGTCGGGGTCGGCGAGGAACCACGACTCCATGATCCGGACCATGAGGTGGTACTGGTTGTCGTCGCCCGTCGGAGCGGCCCGGCCATCGCGGCGCCTCAGGTGCTCCCGTGGCGTACCGCTCACCGACCCCTCCGAGTCCACGAGGAGGAAGCAGTGGGAGTCTGCGTCCCGGACGGCCGTCCGGAACGCCTTCATGGCTGCCGTGCGAGGCCCGTAGACCTCGAGGTGCCAGTGGGTCCTCAATGACCTGGCGCGGCTGACCACCTCGCCGAGGAAGCGGCTCATGCCCTCGCGGAGCGTACGCTTGCCGATCCTGGAGTCGCCTCCGCCCTCAACGAAGACCGCGATCGCCCTCACCAGCGGTTGCCCCCAAGGCGGCCCGAGGCCCACAGATCGCCGAGCGAGTAGTCCTTGAGCCACTCACGGAGCTTGTCGGGCTCCAGCCGTCTCGCCTCGGAGCCGTTGGGCCCGCGTTCGAACACGACCACGGCTTCGGGGACATCGCTCAGCGCTGACACGAGGAGGTCCGAGTGCGTAGTGACAATGAGTTGAGTCCTCTGCGACGCCTCGACCAGCAGCTCAGCCACAGTCCTGATAATGTCGGGATGGAGCCCCAGCTCTGGTTCCTCGATGCAGATGAGCGGAGGCGGGTCGGGGTGGCAGAGAAGGCAAACGAGGGTCAGGAACCGCAAGATGCCGTCAGACGCACGGGACCCGGCTACTGGCGCGTCCATTCCGGTGTGGTGGAACAGCAGCTGCACCATGCCGCCCAACACCTGCACTGACACCTGGTCAAGGTCATCGCATAGCCGGCGCATCAGTTCCATTACCTTGCGGTGGGGTGGTCCAAGGCTGTTGAGGTAGTTGAGGACGAGTGCCACGTTGCTGCCGTCCGGAACCACCCGCTCAGGCAGCAGGTCAGCCCGCTGGAACTGGCGAGCGGCAGACCCGGGGCCGAACCTCCAGTCAGCATGGATGGCCATCCGGTCGTAAGCGTCCCTGAGCGCCATCAGACCCGGGAACCTCCTCCTGTCCATCGACAGTGAGAAGATCGAGCGCCCTTGAGGCAGGTCCCTCTCGGGCAGGTCTTGGGGCACGAAAGCACCCGCGTGCTGGTCGTTCCAGAAGACCCTGGTCTGGGCCGGCGGGCCCGGATGGCGCGTGGCCAGTGGGTCTGCGCCATCCCGCACCTCCTCCTCCGCGACCACTGCTCGATGGTCTATCTCTTCGATGGCCAGGTGATGCCGAAGCGACCCGTTCCTGTCGCCCCAAAGCACCGTCACGTCGATGGCCCCCACGGAGTCGGGCGGCCCCTTCCACAACCACTCGGCGATGCCACCACCCTCGCGGATCGGGACGGTGATGTCGGATGGGGCGGCATGAAGGAGGGACAGCGCCGCGATCAGGTTCGACTTCCCCGACCCGTTTGGGCCGATGAGGACGTTCAGCGGCTCCAGCTCGAGGTCGGACCCCTCCGGCCCGAAGGACAGGAGGTTCTGCAGCCCGATCCTCTCTATGAGCCGAAACCCCTCCACCGGGGCGCCCCTGACACGCGTAGTCAAGCGCCCGAAGGAAGCCTCCTCCGGGCGCCGCGTATGTTCACTACAGGTTACCCCGCTACCTGCCCCGCGTCAGCGCGCGTCGGCTACGTCCGCCGCGCCCTAGGACGCGGGCATGTTCTTGAGGAGCGTCCACGCGCGCTGAAGGCTCTCGGCCAGCTCGGCGCGGGTCACCGGGGCCCCGCCGTGGTAGCTGCCGTCGCTCCAGTTGCGCACCAGGCCGAGGTCGCGCGTGCCCGCGATCGGCGCCACTGCGGGGTCGGCTGTGCCGGCGCGCATGCCCTCGAGCAGCATCGCCGCGCCCGGCCCGAAGTTGCAGAGCACGCCGCTGAGCACCCGTGCGAGGCCCGACCGCGTCGCGCGCGCGTCAAGGTTCGGTCCGTCGCCACTAGAGCCGGCGGCGGGAAGAAGCGGAAGCCGAACACACTCGGGGCGCGTCACGACGACCTTGCGGAGGAGGCGGCCCGCGCCCGCGACCAGCTCCTCGTTCGTGCACAGCGCGCCCGGATGGAACTCGCCATCGCTCCTTGTGGGCAGCAGGCCCGCGGACAGCGCGCCCCTTGGGTCGACTCCGGTCCAGTGTTCGCGCGAGAGGTCCGCCGGGGTCCTGGCGTCGCAGGGCGGAGCAGTCGGGTCAAGGTGTGTGCCGTTGGACACGGCTCCCGGGCTGGCGACGTCACCTGGTGCTGGAAGGCCCATGATGGAGGGATCGGAGAAGTGTCGAGCGAGGTGCTTCTCAGGGGCGTCGGCCTGGGCGGCCACGATCCCCAGGGCAACCGCGGCCGCAGCCGCGGCGCCGAAGAGCCGGGAGACTCTCATTGCCTGCCCTCCGCTGAAAGAGTCGCTGGCGACGCTCGCCGCCAGCGGCAGTGGCTGGCTTATATCACGTGGGAGCGAGATTTGTCAAGAAACCCTTGAACTCGCTGCGAGGGGGGAACGTTGGATTCAGTTCCCCTCGTGAGCGCCCGGGGGCTTGGTGCACCTCGCAAGAGGGCACGATTATGGCCTATGCGATCACCCAGTGTCAATCCACAGTCCATAGTAGCGACCGGCAGGTCGCCCGCCTGCGGCCCGATGCTCCCGAACCGTTTGCATCGGTCGGCCCCTCTTGAAGGGGTGAGGCGACGCACTTGACAGGAGACATGACCAAGCTGGCAGAGCGGGCTGCCTCGGGAGACCGGGAGGCGTACGGGCTCCTGGTCGCGGCCCATCGGGACAGGCTCTTCGCGGCCGCGTTCGCGCGGACAGGCAACCGCGAGGACGCACTCGACGCGGTTCAGGACGCGGTGCTCGCCGGGATGTCGGCGGTCGCCGGGCTGCGGGCGCCTGCCGCCTTCGGCCGCTGGATGGAACGGCTCGTCGCGAGCGCTTGCAGGGACCGGCGTCGCAAGGCAGCGCGCGCTGGCGAGCTCCCCGGCGCCGAGACGCGCGCCGCGGAAGCCGAGCCAACGAGTCGCCTGTGGCTGGCGGCGATCCTGGAGTCCTTGCCCGAGCCGCACGGCCGCCTCCTGTGGAGCTTCTACTTCTCCGGCATGAGGGTGACCGAGATCGCCAGGGCCGTGGGGCGGCCGGAGGGCACAGTGAAGCGCTGGCTCGCGGAGGCGCGGGCCGCGGCACTGAGGAGGGCGATAGAGATGTCCGGAACCGCGTTCGTGGTCGGGGTAGACGTGTCCGATGAGGAGCTGGCCGGCATCGAGCGGGCGGCTCGAGCGAGCGGCCTGAGTTGCGAGCGTGCCGCGGACGTGTGGTCCTCACACCGCGCGATGGGGGACGAGATCCCCGCAGTCGCGATCATCGCTAAGCGGATGGACGGCCCTTGCGACGCCTTTCTGCTTATGGCGATGATGCGCAACGGCCGCGAGCCGGATCTCTCGGGCGTTCCGGTCATCATGCTCGGCCCGGGCGACAAGCAGCACGCCTTCGCCGCCTGGTGCGCCGGCGCGGAGTGTTACCTCTCCAGGCCCTTCAACCCGGAAGAGCTGAAGAGCTTCATGGCGCGCGTCCTGGCGCCCCCGTAGGGTGCGACCGGCAGGTCGCCCGCAACGAGCATCCCCCGCTCCATCCCGTAGGGGCGAATGGCAATTCGCCCGCCCGAATCCCACCCCACCGAACTCACGGTCTTTGCAGGAGTCATATATGCAGAGGTCGAATCGGTGATTCGGTGCGGTGGAGGGGCCGCGCACGGGCCCCAGCGCAGGTGCGATTGTGACTGTGAACGCACAGGCACCCGGCGCGCCGCCCGCGCCCGGCCCGACGCCCCGGGCGTCGGTGAACGAGAGAGAGGAAGCCGATGCGCACGCTACCTCGTCCCTTGCTCCTCTTGCTGTTGGCCGTTCTCGTCCTCGCGATCGCGATCCCCCTCACCTCCTGCCGACCGAAGCCCACGCCCCCGCCCGGCACAGGCCCCACCGGCACCACCGGGCCGTCAACGAGCTCCGCGCCGGCGAGCGGGGAGCCGATCGTACTTGGGCTCGCGCTAGAGCTCACTGGCCCTATTGCGCCGTACGGCAAGGCCGCCAAGCAGGGGGCCGAGCTTGCAATCGACGATGTGAATGCTGCTGCCAGCACCGGGGCGTCGCCCTTCCTGAAGGGAGTTGTCGAGGACTGCCGCTCCGACCCGGTATCCGCTACCCGCAAGCTCTTGGTGGAAGACGATGCCGCGGCTGTGGTGGGGTTTGTGGGGAGCAGCCTGTTGCTGGCTGCGGCTCCCCTCTTCGAAGAGCATCACACCGTGCTAGTGTCCCCCGGCGCCTCTAGCCCCGCCGTGTCGGACGCTGGCGACTTCGTCTTTCGCACCCGATCAAGCGGCGACGTGGAGGCCAAGGCGCTAGCCCGGTATGCAAGCGGGAAGATGGGGGTCGCGCGGGTTGGCGTGCTTTATGTGAACAACGACTACGGCAAGTCGTGGCTGGAAGCGTTCACGGACGGGCTCGCCAGCACTTCCACGGTTGTGTCGGCGTCCGAGGCCTATGCCCAGGGGGCCACGAGCTTCCGTGAGCAGCTTACCAAACTCCGGTCATCGCATCCTGATTGCCTGCTAGTTCTGGGCTACCTGCAAGAGATCGCCGCGGCCTTGCGCGAGCGCAGGGAGCTTGCGCTGGATGTGCCGATGTTGACCACGGTGGGGGTCCAGGACCCGCAGATCTTCAGTCTCGCCGGCAGAGCCGCGGATGGTGTGGTCTATGTCGCCGTCGACTACGACCCAGATCGCAACGACCAGGCAAGACGGTTTGCGGAGGCGTACCTCACCAGGTACGGCATGCCGTCGGACATGTTTGCCGCCAACGCGTACGATGCGGTGATGATCCTCGCTGACGCCTTCAGCAAGGTGGGGGTGGAGGGCCCCGCAGTAAGGGACTACCTGGTGTCGATGCAGGCCTACGACGGCGTCGGCGGCGAGTTCAGGTTCGACGCGAAAGGCGACGTCTCTAAGCCGATCACTATCAAGCGCGTACATGATGGGCGATTCGAGACTATCCCCGGACAGACCGAGGGTGACGCCGTTGGCAGTGCGTAGCGTTCAACTGGTCAACCCACCGACACCGGCAGGGGTGTCCCGGCCGACTAGGGCGGGGTGCTTCCCGCCCCTAGACTTGCTGGCGTTGGCTTCGTACCTGGGGCGGATTGCCCCGGATTCGGAAGTCACGGTACTTGATGGCGATCTGCTGTCCTTTGGCCAGATCGTCGATGCCATCGGTGCCGACGTTGTAGGCATCACCACCAAGGCCTTCACCTACCCGCAGGCGCTCAGGATCGCAAGCGCGGCGAAGCTGCGCGGAGCGGACGTGGTACTTGGCGGACCATGGGCCAGTGCAGTGGCACACGAGGTCTTGGAGAACCGCCCGTTTGTTGACTGCGTGGTCGTTGGGCAGGGCGAGGCCGCGCTTGGCTACCTTGCTCGGGGGCTCTCGTGCGGGGGGTTGCCTGGCGTGTGGACACGTGGCGAACGCGGGCGCCCGGTGGGGCGGCCGGCGGCCGCACTCGACCTCGACGCCCTCCCGCCGCTGGATTACCGGTACTGCTCTCTGAACGAGTACAGAACCAACTACGCCCGACGTTTCCCTGGTGACGTGCACACAGCGCCTGTATCGTGGTTCTCGCACAGGGGCTGCCAATGGCGCGATGTGTCGGGCGGGTGTACATACTGCCGAAGGCATGACGCCCCGGCGACGCGCAGGTCCCCAGAGCTCTTCTGGCTTGCTCTCGGGGACGTTGTGGCGCGAACAAAGGCCGATCTTGTGTGGGACGTGGCCGACACGTTCACGGCACCCCGCGAATGGTTGGCGGGCGTTGCTGCGTCCAGGCCAGCGCCCCTGCCTTGCTCGCTGTACGTATACGCGCGACCGAGCGACCTCGATCCGGGGGGCGCTGACCTGCTGGCCGAGATCGGGTGCGTCCAGGTCCTCATGGGCGTCGAGTCCGGTGACGACGAGTTGTTGCGGGCGACCAACAAGGGTCATACGGCGGAAGAGGCGTTTCGCGCCGCCGTGACATGTGCGGACCGCGGAATAGCGGTGTTCCCCGCGTTCCTCTTGGGGCTGCCCGGTGAGACCGAAGCGTCGTTGCGAGCCACCGTTGACCTGGCGGCGCGAATAGTATCCGAGGCCCGCTGCCGCGAGGTCTCCTCAGCAGTTCTGGTCCCGCTACCGGGTACGCCGGTCTACAACGATCTGAGGCAATGTGGCGGCGCCGACCAGTGGCGCGCCGACTCCGACCTGCCGGACCTGTCGCGTGCTCAGAGGGAGTGGGTAACGCGGTTCACGAAGGTGGATTTGCAGGCGCTCGACGAGGCGAACCGAGAGTTACAGGCCCTAGTACCGGCTCCAGGGCGCAGCACCTTCGGGGCAATGTCGCTCGACGTGTCGGCGCGGGGTGCATGACGTGAGCCGGAAGGGCCAGCCCGGCCGACCATGCCGACCCCGCTCCTCGGGACGCGGAAGTGCGGTGTCTTCTGAGGCCGAGGCCCCGAGCGGTGCAGGCGTGAGCGCCAGGCCCGGTTGCGTGGGTTGGATCCGCTCCGCACGGTTCTGGGGGGGCGTTGTCGCGGTGGTGGTCTCGTTCGCGGCGCTGGCGTTGGCGTGCTCGGTCGTGTCCGCGGCCCATGCGCAGTGTCACCAGAAGTGTCTGCAGGAAGCCCTCCCGGCATTGGCCATCGCGTATTCGGCCATGGGAGCGTTCGTGGGCGTTATGATTCCACTCCACTACACGATTTCGCTGGATATCGTTGCCCGGTTGAGGGGTACAACCGCACGCAATACGTGCACCGGGCAGGAATGGCAAGTTGCAGAGCGCTCACTGAGGTGGTACTGCCACACGGCCGAGGCAGTTGTCTTCGCATTCGGGCTGTTCGGGGTCGGGGCATTGAGCCAAGGAGCGCTGTGCCTATGGGAGTTCGCCACTGAGCAGCCGCCGTGCGCAATGATCCGTAAGGTGGTAGGGTGCTTGCTGGTGTTCGCGCTGGGGACTGGTCTGGGGCGGAACATCGTCTGCGGGCGCAGTCAGTGGGGTCTGCGCAAGGCGGACTGCCCGTGGATGTTCCGGGCGTACCTCGGTTTCGTGTCGTTAGGTGGCGTCTTCTGCATAGCGTGGTCGTCCGTGATCTACACTGACCCGGGGCTGACATCGCTCGTGCCCACTGCGTTGTCTGCCGTACTGCTCACCTTCTACTACGCTCTGTGGGTGACTATGCGCATCGTCTTCGCACCCGTTACCAACGCCTATGTGCTGGAGACGAACAGGCCCGCCGAG
>Ga0315282_10012132_pt1 | contig 13238 bp, 12 predicted proteins | sample YL17G07_20_MG_FD_203693 | JGI IMG/M metagenome (GOLD analysis project Ga0315282, IMG submission 203693) | Sediment microbial communities from Yellowstone Lake, YNP, Wyoming, USA - YL17G07_20 | ecosystem: Environmental > Aquatic > Freshwater > Lake > Sediment | place: USA: Wyoming | collected...
CAAGACGGCAAAACAGCCCGTGAGATGCGTTCGTGCATATGCGCTGCGCCCGGCGCAATCTTAGCTGCGGCTCTTCGAAGCTGTCAAGGCGCGTTTTGCTTCCGAGCGCCTGCGACGCCAAGTTGAAGAAAATGACAAAACCAAGATACAAAAGCAAGCTTTTCTCTGCACGGCTGCGCGATTCAGACACTGCATGCCAATCACGCGAATGCCCTTGGAACCACGAAGACTCAAAGACCCCAAAGAACCAAGAGCTGACGGGCTTTGGCTGCGCCGGAGGCGAATCCGAGCCCGCTTCTGACCCACCATCCAACGCGATCCTGTGCAGTTCAAGAATCTTTGAGGCCTTAGGGTCTTCATGGTTCGCTTTTGGCATGCGACGGCATCGTTCCAAAGGCGCGAAGCACTGTCTGAATCGCCGCTGCACGGCAAGCCTGCTGTAAATCTTCGAACTGCGCTGACAGGCGCCGACTTGCGCTCCAGACCTAAGATGACAAAAAACCAGTGCATAACCATCCGCCCGAGAGCAGACTTTTCTTTATACCGAGAGCTCGGCTCGCCGGTGGGACGCCAGCTCTCTGACGTCTGGCACGAGCGTTTCGTCCATGGAAGCAGGAAGGCGCTCGCATGCAATGATTGCGATAGGCAGCACCGGATGCTCATTCGTTGACCGCCCTGCGACACGGCTGAAATAGGACGACGATTCCCTATGGGTTAGGCGGCCGTCAATGCTATCCTTCTCAGTTCCAGGAGAATGAGGTTTACTGCGTCTATGGCCGAAGAAAAGCTTCCGACACGTTCGCGGGATTTTGCCGAGTGGTATAACCAGGTGGTATTACGCGCCGAGCTCGCCGATTACGCTCCCGTGCGCGGCTGCATGGTAATCCGCCCCTATGGATGGGCCCTGTGGGAAAACATTCAACAGGCGCTCGACCGCCGCTTCAAGGCAACCGGGCACCAGAACGTCGCTTTCCCATTGTTCATTCCACGGAGCTTCATCGACAAGGAGAAGCATCACGTCGAAGGCTTCTCACCCGAGCTGGCGGTCGTGACCATCGGCGGCGGAGAGCAGCTGGCGGAACCCCTGGTCGTGCGCCCGACCTCCGAGACCATCATCGGGCACATGTGGTCCAAGTGGATTCAGTCCTATCGTGATCTGCCGGTGCTGATGAACCAATGGAACAGCGTCGTCCGCTGGGAAATGCGCACCAAACTGTTTCTGAGAACCCTCGAGTTCTACTGGCAGGAAGGGCACACCGCACATGCTACCCGAGCAGAGGCCGAATTCGAAACCCGGCAGATGCTCGACATTTACGCCGACTTCGCTGAAAAAGATGCTGCAATCCCAGTCATTGAAGGCCGGAAATCCGACGCGGAGAAGTTCGCCGGCGCTGAGATCACCTACTCCATCGAGGCGATGATGGGCGACGGGAAAGCGCTGCAATCCGGCACGTCCCATTTCCTGGGCCAGAATTTCGCGCAGGCCTTCGATGTCCGTTTCCTGGATCAAAGCGGCCAGTTGCAGTACTGCTGGACGACTTCATGGGGACTTTCGACCCGCATCGTTGGCGCCATTATCATGGTGCATGGCGATGACCAGGGGCTCATCCTGCCGCCCAGGCTGGCGCCCCATCAGTTGGTCATCGTCCCGATTTTCAAGACCGACGAGGAGAAAGCTTCCGTCCTGAGTTCTGCGCGCCAACTCAAGGAGGAACTCGAGCGGTTAAGCATCCGCGTCATTCTTGACGAGCGGGAAGGCGCAAGCCCCGGATGGAAGTTCAATGAATGGGAGATGCGCGGAGTGCCGGTCCGCCTCGAGCTCGGCCCGCGGGATGTCGCAAAGCAGGCAGTGGTCCTCGCCCGCCGCGACCGGCCTGGCAAGGAAGGGAAGACGATCACCCCGCGCGCGGAAGTCAAAGCCGCCGTCGAGCATCTGCTCGCCGATATCCAGGAGTCGCTCTACCGGCGCGCCCTTGCTTTCCGCGCGGCCAATTCGCGCGATGCAACGACCTATGACGAATTCAAGGAAGCCGTCGAAACCGGATTTGCCCATTCATTCTGGTGCGGCAGCGCCGAATGCGAGGCCCAGATCAAAGAAGAAACCCGGGCGACGATGCGCTGCATCCCGTTTGACCAGCCGGCCGCCGGCGGCTCCTGCGTTCATTGCGGCAAACCGGCCGCGGAGCGCTGCATCTTTGCGCGCGCATACTAACCACAGGATTCTCGCATCCCGACCGACGGCGTCAATCGCTGATATCGAGGGAGATCGCCTTGATTGAAGTGGGCGAAATCGAGCTTGGCACTGCGCGAAAAAGAGATGATATCCGGCGCGTCTCCCCTTATCATGCGGCTGCAGCAGTTCACAGACCGATCTTCCTCTGCAAAACAGGGAGGGACCCATGTCCATCAGACTGGCGTTTCTGCTCACGCAGGGCGCGTTGCTTGTCCCTGCATCTGCTTTCCTGATCGCGTGCAAAGCCCCCCTCCGTGCTGATCACATCTTCATCAACGGACACATAGTCACCATGAGCGATTCACTCCCGGAAGCCGAGGCTTTCGCGGTCGGCGACGGGAAGATCGCGGCCGTGGGCACAACCAAAGAGATCCTCTGCCATGAAGATCGCAATAGCTTCTGACCATGCCGGCTTTGTCTATAAAGAAAAGATCCGTGAAGCGCTCTCTGCGGAAGGGCACGAAGTGAAGGATTTCGGCACGTCCTCCGAGCAGCCTGCCGATTACCCTCTTTTCGTCAGGCCGGCCGCCGAGGCGGTTGCGCGCGGCGAATGCGAACGCGGCATCGTGCTTGGCGGCTCGGGGAACGGGGAAGCGATCGTCGCCAACCGAATCCCCGGCATCCGCTGCGCGGTGTGCTGGAACAAAGAAAGCGCGGGTCTCGCGCGCAGGCACAACGATGCCAACATGATCGCGCTCGGACAGCGGATGATGCAGTTGCAGACTGCTCTCGAGATCGTGCACGTCTGGCTGCGCGAGCCCTTCGATGGCGGGCGTCATCTCAGGAGGATCCAGCTCATCGATCACCGGACGCGCTAGCGGTGGAACAAGGGGAAACGTTGCGGGTCCGCTTCATGCATGAGGTCGTACACGGCCTCGAAGATCTGTTCCCGGTTCGGCTTTGAGAAATAGTCGCCGTCGGAACCGTATGCAGGACGGTGCTCTCGAGCCGGCAACGTGCGCGGGGCCGCATCAAGCCACTCATAGCCCCCATGCCGCTCGAGCGTCTGCTGCATCATGTAGGCCGTCGCTCCCCCCGGACCGTCTTCATCCAAAAAGAGCACCCGGTTGGTCTTTCTGAGCGATTCCACGATGATCCTGCGCAAATCGAAAGGAAGGAGGGTCCGGACGTCAATCAGCTCGATTGCAATGCCGACCCGGCTGAGCAGCTCCGCCGCTTCCTCAGCAATGGCACAGCATGCGCCATAGGTCACCACGGTGACGTCCTTGCCGGCCCTGAGGACTTCAGGCACGCCGAGCGGAACCGTGAAATCCCCGATGTTGTCCGGCAAGGGGGCCTTTTTCCGGTAAGCATTGAGCACCTCGACGATGAGGGCCGTGTCATCCGAACGCAGGATCGTATTGTACATACCGGCAGCCTGCGTCGAGTTCCGGGGCACGCAAAGGTAAATGCCGCGCAACAAGCCGAGCAAGCCTGCCATGGGAGAGCCGGAATGCCAGATTCCCTCGAGGCGGTGCCCCCGCGTGCGGATAATCACCGGCGCCTTCTGCCCTCCGCGTGTGCGCCAGCGCAGCGTTGCCAGGTCGTCCGACATGATCTGCAGCGCATAGAGCGCATAGTCCAGGTACTGGATCTCCGCGATCGGCCTCAAGCCGCGCATCGCCATGCCGATTGCCTGCCCTACGATGGTCGCTTCACGAATCCCGGTGTCCGTGATGCGCAGCGCGCCATACTTCAGCTGTAAATGGGCAAAACCCTGATTCACGTCACCAAGTTGCCCAACGTCCTCACCCATGGCAATCAGCTCCGGATAGCGGGCAAAAGCGGCGTCAAAGCAAGCATTCAGGATTTCATACCCCTGCAGCACCGGCGCGCGCTCGGAATAGATCGCGCGCACCTCGGGCACGTTGAGCGCGGATTCCGCCGATTCGCTGTACAGATCAGACCCATAGCGCCGCTTGTTCTCCTCTTCCCGATCGAGCTTCCATTCGACTAGCTGCCTCTTCGCCGCAGAGTTCTCCAGGCGGCTCATGACGAGTATTTCCTCTGCAGCAGCCATCAGTTCGCGCCGCTGCACGGCCTGCCTGCCGGCCAGCTTCTCGGCGATACCCGTGAGTTCCCGAGCGCTGGCTGAGCTTTGCGCCAAATCGCGAATGAGGGCGACAAGCCGGCTCCTTTCCTCGTCAATCGGACGCCGGAACGCCGCCCAGGCCCGGTCCCTCGCCGCGAGAACAAATTTCTTCTCTTCCTCCTCCAAAGCGTCGAGGTCGCTATCCGACGCCAGCCTGTCCCCCACCATCCACTCCCTCATCTTTGGGATGCAATCGAAGGCTTTTTCCCAGGCCAGCCGTTCCCGCGACTTGTATCGCTGCTGGCTCCCGGACGTCGAGTGGCCGAGCGGCTGGGTCAATTCGGTTACATGAATCACTGCAGGAACGTGATCCTTGCGCACCGATTCGGCCGCCGACAGGTACGTCTCACACAGATGCGCATAGTTCCACCCCGCCACGACGTAGACATCCAGGCCGGATTTTTCCCCGGGATTCCTCTGGAAGCCTCCCAGGATGCGGTAGATGTCTCCTTTCGTCATCTGAAACTGGTTCGGCACCGAAATGCCGTACCCGTCATCGTAGATTGACAGCAGCATCGGCACCTGGAGCACGCCGGCCGCGTTGACTGCCTCCCAGAAGATGCCCTCGGCGCAACTCGCATTGCCGATCGTGCCGAAGGCGATCTCGTTGCCGTTATCGGAGAAACCGCTAGCCGCCCGGCTCCTCAACGAGTCCAAGCGCCGATAGAGCACCGAAGCGTACGCCAGTCCCAGGAGCCTGGGCATCTGGGAGCCAGTCGGAGAAACGTCGGCGGATGAGTTGACGGCAACACGCAGATCCCGCCAGCTCCCGTCGGGATTCAGCAGCCTGGTCGCAAAGTGTCCGGTCATGGCGCGGCCACCGAAGGCCGGCTCGTTCTCAAGCTCCGTATCGGCGTAGAGCTGAGCGAAGAATTCCTCCACGCTCAGCAAGCCCAGGGCGAACATCAAGGTCTGGTCCCGATAATACCCGGCTCTGAAGTCGCCCTTCCGGAATGCGTGGGCCATGGCCACTTGGGGAACTTCCTTGCCGGCCCCGAAAATACCGAATTTCGCTTTTCCCGACAGCACTTCCCTCTGGCCGACGATGCTGGCCTGACGGCTTCGGAAGGCAATCCGGTAATCGCTGAGCACGGCTTCCCTGCAGAGTTTCGGAGGTATTTCTCTTGATGTCGATTCATAGGTATTAGCAAATGGCGAGCTCATTATCAAAAGCCTATCACAACCATGAGAGACGAGAAATATGCGAAGAGATTTTCCCGCGGTTCCTTGACCTCAAATACTTCGGATTACGGTTTGGAAGCTGAGAGCTGATGGCTGATCGCTGATACTGTTCAGGAAAGGGTCTGGATGTCCCAGTAGCGCTATCTCGCAGTGCTTCACCTCGTCCGCGTTGGCTGTAAGGAGTTAGCCGCGCGGCCCGCAGAGGGGCTTGCGCTTGAGAGTCCGTTCGAGGAAGTCTTTCAAAACAGCGTAGGAAAGAACAAAGTTCACGCGTTGCTCGTGGCCATTTTCAGTAATGACGAATATTGTCGGTGTCGAAGTGATGTTGCGGCTTTGCGCCAGCATGATCTCCCGCCCGAGGACTGCATCAGTCGCCGGATCTGCGGCCAGCTTATTCACGCGAACCAGCTCCGCCGGATCGAGTACTTTTGCGAGCGCCGCTTCGATGTTCCCATCCTCCAACCATTGTGCCTGCTCTTTGTAGAGAGCATCCATCGCTTTCAACCAGGGCTCCCTGCCCAGACGGTACGCTGCAAGGGCGAGGAGTGCCGCTTTGCGCGCGACCGGATTCATGTTCAACGGAAAATCGTGGTAGACGATGTAGACCTTGTTGCTACTCGCATAATCGGCAACGAGAGGCTTTATCGTTTCCAGATAGAATGAGCTGCAGTGCGGACATTGAAAATCCGAGAACACCTCGATCTTCACGGGTGAACTCGGCTGGCCGCAAAGGCTCATCTCTGGCTGCTTGTTCGCGGCCGTCTGTCCGGCCGCCGGCAACGCTGCCATCAAAAGCAGCAACGCAGCCGCCAGCCAGATCCAGCCTCCACACCTCCTCATTTGCTTCGAACCGTGGATCATCATTCCTTACCATTGATCGCAAGCCTTGTATCCACGACCGTCTGCACCGCCTCGCTACGAACCAAGCGAGGAATGGAGGTTAGAGCGCTGGGGCTGGCGCCTGAGAGTCCGTTCGAGGAAGTCTTTCAAAACAGTGTAGGAAAGCCCTGAGTTCACCCGTTGTTGGCGGCCAGATTCAGTAATGATAAATAATGTCGGCGTCGCATTGATGTTGCGGCTTTGCCCCAGCATGATCTCCTGCCTGAGGGCTGCCTCAGTCGTCGGATCTGCGGCCAGCTTTTTCAGGCGCACCAGCTCCGTTGGATCGAGCACTCTGGCGAGCGCTGCCTCGATGTTCCCATCCTGCGACCATTGTGCCTGCTCTCTATAGAGAGCGTCCGCCACCCTCAACCAGGGCCCCCTGCCCAAGCGGCGCGCTGCAAGGGCGAAGAGCGAAGCTCTACGAGCGAGCGGATGCATGTCCAAGGGAAAATCGTGGTAGACGATGTAGACCTTGTTACTGCTCGCATAATCGGCAACGAGAGGCTTTATCGTTTCCGTATAGAATAAGCCACAGACCGGACATTGAAAATCCGAGAACACCTCGATCTTCACAGGTGAATTCGGCTGGCCGCAAAGGTACAGGTCATCCAGCTTTTTCGTGCCGGTCTGCCCAGCCGCCGAGAACGCTGCGGTCAGGAGCAGTAACGAAGCCGCCACCCAGATCCAGCCTGCGCACCCGTTCACCCGGTTTGACTCTTGGATCATTCCTTACCTCGATTTCGCCACACGATCATGTCTGATGAGTATACCCCTGGAAACAGCCTGCTTGAAGTCCAAAAACCGCTTCGCTCTTGATCCCTTTGCGTCTTGGCGGTTCATTTCTGGTGTGCGACGGCATCCTTCCAAGGCGCGTGTACCAGTTTGAATTGCCAGCCCGCATCTTTAGTGGTTGCAGCCGGTCCGCAGTTACGCATACTATGTAAAAAGGTGCTGCCAGTCCTCGCTTTTCAGGGCTGTGCTTCTGGAACAGGGGGTGTCTTGCCTTCACGAGTGTCCCTCTGTCCGAGACAGACCGAATCGCAGAGACTTGTGTTCAGGATTGTCAGCTCAAGCGAGCCGGGTGAGGGATCAAGATTATGAAGACTGTCCGTCAGCTACTGCAGGCCAAAGGTTTTGACGTATGGGCGGTGGACCCCGATGCCACGGTCCTCACCGCTCTAGAGGTGATGGCGAAGAAAAACGTGGGGGCTTTGCTCGTCCTCCAGGAAGGGCGCATGATGGGAATCTTCTCCGAACGAGACTACGCACGCAAGATGATTCTCAAGGGCAAGCATTCGAAGGACACGCTTGTGAGCGAAGTGATGACCAAGAGCCCGATCTGCGTCGACCCTGGCAAATCGATCGAGGAATGCATGACTCTGATGACGGATAATCACATCCGCCATCTGCCCGTACTTGAAGGAGACCGCCTGCTGGGTGTCGTATCGATCGGGGATGTGGTCAAGAGCATTATCACGGAGCAGCGGGGCACGATCTCTGACCTGGAGAATTACATCACGGGCAAGAGGTAGATGGCATAGATGCAGCCACGGTACAGGCAGACGCCGCCAGGATTCTCTTCTTCTCCGATCAAGGCGACTTTCAGGCCCAGATCAGCAGCCATGAACGCTGCGGCATAACCGCCAGGACCGGCGCCGATCACTGCCAGTTGCACCGAGTTTGCGTTGTCGTTCATTTCGCGTTTCCCCCACACTACAAGTGACGAGTGACGAGTGAAAAAAAGGTTTTTACTCGTCACTCGTCATTCGTCACTGTGTTTCATCCTTCCAGTGGCAGCAAAAAGGGTTGTTCCAGAGCTTCTGCGATCCAGCGCAAAAAGCGGGCGGCATCCGCCCCGTCGATCAGCCTGTGATCATAGGAGAGCGAAAGCGGCAGCATCAGACGCGGCTCAAACCTGCCATTGGCCAGGACCGCTTCATGCCGCGCGCGAGAGATGCCCAGGATGGCAACTTCCGGGGCATGAATGATCGGAGCGAATTGGGTGCCGCCGATGCTTCCAAGGTTGGTGATGGTAAAAACGGCCCCCTCCAATTCCTCCAGAGTGATCTTCTTGCTCCTTACCTTTTCCGCAAGATGAGCGATCTCGACTGACAGCTCTCCGATATTCTTTCTGTCTGCATCGCGAACGACGGGAACGATCAGGCCGCGGTCGGTATCCACCGCGACGCCGATGTGGCAGTACTTCTTGATGATGATTTGTTCCCGTTCCACGTCCAGGCTCGCCGCGAAGTCCGGAAAAGCCCTCAGCGCGGAAGCGGCAACTTTTACTGCAATGGAAGTGATCGTCAACTTGCCGCCGGCGGCTTCGATTTCGCCGGCGAAACGCTTGCGCAGCTGCTCGAGATCTGTGATATCAGCGCTTTCGTAGTTCGTCACGTGAGGAATGCTCGCCCAGGAGTAGCTCATGCTCTCGGCGATCTTGCGCCGTATCCCGGTCATTTCTCTCCGCTCGATTTCTCCCCATCTGGAAAAGTCAGGCAGTGGCGCCGGCCGGAAAGGCCCGGCGGCAATCGCCCGCTTGGCAAAAGCCTTGACGTCTTCCGCGAGGATGCGGCCCGCCGGCCCGGACCCTCGAACCTGATCAATCGCAATGCCAAGCTCTCGCGCCAGCCTGCGAACCGAAGGCGTAGCGGGCACAAGAAGGCGCGGGGCTTCTGTTTCGCCAGTCTCGTCAGGCGAGCGTTTTGTTCGATCTTCCCGGGTCGGCAGCTCTGCCGGCGCCATTGCGCGGACCGCCGCCCTTTCTTGCTCCGCGGCCGCCGGTTTCACTTGAGGCGCGGCACCCCTGGCGGGAGCTCCCTCCTCAACAGGCACGTCCCCGGCCTGCGCGACCGCCTCTTCGATGGTGAGGATAAGCTGTCCGACCTTGATCTTCTCTCCCTCCCGCACGTGGATTTCTTGAACTACGCCGCTGACGGTAGAGGGGAGCTCGAAGTTAGCCTTTTCCGTCTCGAGTTCGAGCAACGGTTGATCGCGCGCGATCCTGTCTCCGACGGACACCATGATTTTGATCAGGTCGGCAGACTCGACGTGCTCGCCGAGCTCCGGCAGCTTGAGTTGAACGGTCATAGTCTCCTTCCCGTGCTTGTGACCGCACCTTTAACCTGGACTGTGCATAAACACGATGTGCCAAATCGTTGTTGACCCATACAGAGCCGCGAGCGTGAGCGAGCGGGCAGCTTATACGTTTTTTCATTCTGTGCCATTCGCGCGCCGCCACCCGCTCCCCTGCGGCCGCGGCTCTGAAGGAAATCCGGCCTTGCCGCTGTTCTTCATGAATGATCCCGCCTAACACATCATCGGACTTGCCTTGCCGGCATCGATCTTCATGTCGATCATTGCTCTCTCGACGATCTCGGCGCCGATCTGCCTTTCACGCGCCAAAGCAGCAAGCGTGGCGAGCGTGATAAATCGGGCGTCGACCTCGAAGAAGTCGCGCAGAGCCTGCCTCGTATCGCTCCTTCCGAAACCGTCCGTCCCGAGTGAGACCAGCGGCCGCGGGAACCACCGCGAGATGGAATCGGGCAGTGCCTTGAGGTAATCCGAGGCGGCCACAAAGACTCCGGGCGCCCCAGCCAGGCAGGCAGTGACGTAGGGCACTCTGGGCTGCTCCGACGGATGCAACATGTTCCAGCGCTCGACGTCGTGGCCATCTCGATAGAGTTCCTTGTAGCTTGTGATACTCCAGACGTCGGCGGCAACCCCGTACTTCTCCTCGAGCATCTTCTGCGCCCGCAGCACTTCGCGCAGGATCGCGCCGCTGCCGAAGAGCTGGGCGTGAAGCTTGGCACCTTTTTCTGCCGAGGTCTTGAATCGATACATCCCTTTGAGAATGCCTTCCTTGACTCCCGGAGGCATCGACGGCATTGGGTAGAACTCGTTCATGACCGTCAGGTAATAGAAGACGTTCTCCTGCTCCTGGTACATGCGCCGGATGCCTTCGCGCACGATGACGGCGATTTCATAGGTGAATGCAGGGTCGTAGCTGACGAGGTTCGGCACTGGGTAGGCAAGCAGGTGGCTGTGGCCATCCTGGTGCTGCAGCCCTTCCCCTGCAAGCGTAGTGCGACCCGAGGTTCCTCCGATGAGGAAGCCTCGGCAGCGGCTGTCGCCCGCGGCCCAGATCAGGTCGCCGATCCTCTGAAACCCGAACATGGAATAGAAGAGGAAAAATGGAATGACGTTGATGCACTGGGTCGCGTAAGAAGTTCCCGCCGCAATGAATGAGCAAATCGCGCCCGCTTCCGTGATCCCTTCTTCGAGGATCTGCCCATTTTGGTCCTCCCTGTAATACAGCAAGGTTTCTTTGTCGACCGGCTCGTAGAGTTGACCGACGTGCGAATAGATTCCCACCTGCCGGAAGAGCGATTCCATGCCAAAGGTCCGGGCCTCATCCGGCACGATCGGGACGATCAGCTTCCCAATCTCTTCATCCCGCATCAGCTTGGAAAGCAAGCGCACCAGAGCCATGGTGGTGGCCATCTCTCGCTCTCCCGTGCCTTCATAAAACTCTTCGAATAACTCCTCTCCAGGAACTTCCAGTGGATTGCACGCCACAATCCGGGTCGGAACGTACCCGCCAAGTTCTTCGCGCCGTCGCTGCAGGTACTGCATCTCCGGGCTATTCTCCGGGAGCCTGTGGAACGGAGCCTCAGCGACTTCTTCGTCGGATATGGGAATGCCGAAACGCGAGCGAAACTCCCTCAGCTCTTCCTCGTTCATCTTCTTTTGCTGGTGCGTTATATTCTTCCCTTCCCCCGCCTCGCCCAGTCCGTACCCTTTGATGGTCCGCGCCAGGATGACGCTCGGCGCTCCCTTGTGCTCTACCGCTGCTTTGTAAGCCGCATAAACTTTGTTTGGGTCGTGCCCGCCGAGTCGCAGCTTCCGGATCTGCTCGTCGGAGAGGTGCTTGACCATCTCGAGCAAGCGTGGATCCTTCCCGAAGAAACGGCTGCGATTATAGGCGCCGCTTTCCACGCAGTACTTTTGCCATTCGCCATCGACGGTTTCTTCCATTCTCTCGACCAGCAGGCCGTCCCGATCCTTGGCCAGCAGCGCATCCCAGTCGGAGCCCCAGATTACCTTTATGACATTCCAGCCGGCGCCGCGAAAAATCGCTTCCAGCTCCTGAATGATGTTCCCGTTGCCGCGGACGGGTCCGTCCAAGCGTTGCAGGTTGCAGTTGATTACAAAGATGAGATTGTCCAGCTTCTCGCGCGCCGCCAGAGTAATGGCGCCGAGCGCTTCCGGTTCATCTGTCTCACCGTCCCCAAGAAAAGCCCATACCTTGGCGTCGGAGGGCGTTCTCAGTCCCCGGTCCTCGAGATAACGGTTGAAGCGCGCGCGATAAATGGCCATGATCGGCCCAAGTCCCATGGAGACGGTGGGAAACTCCCAAAAATTCGGCATCAGCCAGGGATGGGGATAGGAAGATAGGCCGCCACCCTTTGTCTCACGGCGGAAATTCTCCATCTGCTCAACCGTTACGCGGCCCTCCAGAAAGGCCCGCGCATAAATCCCAGGCGAGGCGTGTCCCTGAAAGTAGATGAAGTCGGGGTCATCGTGATCCTTGCCGCGGAAAAAGTGATTGAAGCCGACTTCATACAGGGTTGCAGTCGAGGCATACGTAGAAATGTGCCCTCCGATGCCCGGCGACAGGCGATTTGCACGCACTACCATGGCCAGCGCGTTCCAACGCACCAGGCTCTTGATGCGCCGTTCGATCTCCCGGCTGCCGGGATAGGGTGGTTCTGCTTCCGCAGGGATCGTGTTGATATATGGCGTGACGGCTGAATAGGGGATCTTGACGCCGGCTTTCTCCGCGCGAATGCGCAGTCTGTGCAGAATCCGCCGGGCGCGCTCGGCGCCTTCTTTCTCCAGAACGTAGTCGAGCGAGTCGAGCCATTCGCGCGACTCGATACGTTCCAGTTCCGCAAGTTCCTCGGCGTTTGGATCACTCATCTTCGCCCTCCGCGTTTCGTTTGATAAATCCAATACACCCATTCGCAATACGTTGCGACGCTTTTCCCTCTCTGTCAATTCTGAATGGTGCCAGGTTACCTGTCCCCGTTTGTTTTCTTGTATACTCTTCACTCAGCACTTCTGGCCACAACCATGAACAATAGCGCAGGCTTGCTCATGTATCGAATCAGAGAATCCAACCTCGAGGTGCTGCTGGTGCATCCCGGCGGGCCGTTCTGGCAGCGTAAGGACGAGGGAGCCTGGACGATCAGCAAGGGTGAGGTTGCGCCCGGCGAGGCAGCGCTTGAGGCCGCGAAGCGCGAATTCGAGGAAGAGACGGGTGTCAGAGCCGAGGGTCCTTTCCTGGAACTTACTCCGATCCGCCAGAAGGGCGGCAAGATCGTTCAGGCATGGGCGTTTCGAGGCGACTGCGATCCGAGCAAGATCAAAAGCAACACCTTCACAATGGAATGGCCGCCGCGCTCGGGTCAAAAGCGCCAATTCCCCGAAATCGACCGCGCTGCCTTTTTCAGCGTCGCGGCGGCGAAGCAGAAGATCAATCCGGCGCAGGTGGCACTCCTGGAGGAATTGGCCGGAATGGTCTCGAGTCAGCAGGCTTAGCCTCAGTCAGCGTGAGTGCAGCGAAGGATAGCGGCAGGCGGCCGCGCTCCAGAAGCGCTCGCCGCAGCGTTCCACGACTTGAGCTTCTCCAGTCCCGGAGAGCCGCCGCAGCGCCTCCTCGACCTGGCCGGGGGACCAGCGCTCGAGCGCGCGCCGCAATTCCTCTTCATGCATCGGGTGACGTGTGATGATCGCGAGGATTGCACTGGTTACGTCCTCATACCCCGACAGATCAAATGCGCCTTC
>Ga0315282_10012133_pt1 | contig 13238 bp, 6 predicted proteins | sample YL17G07_20_MG_FD_203693 | JGI IMG/M metagenome (GOLD analysis project Ga0315282, IMG submission 203693) | Sediment microbial communities from Yellowstone Lake, YNP, Wyoming, USA - YL17G07_20 | ecosystem: Environmental > Aquatic > Freshwater > Lake > Sediment | place: USA: Wyoming | collected...
CCGAATACCTTTGATGAGTTGAACACGTTGGTTGAGAAGATGGTCTCGGACGGCAACGTACCCTGGAGCATGGGGTTTGAGAGCGGAGCTGCGACTGGGTGGACGGGATCCGATTTTGTTCAAGACTTGTTGTTGACCCAGCAAGGGCCGGAGTACGTAATGGGATTGATCGATGGCTCGATACCCTATGATGATGCTGGGGTGCAGGAAGCTTACCAGACCTATGTGAAATGGGCGTCGGATACGAAGTACACAGTGGGTGGAGCGACGGGGACGGTAAGCACGGGTTTCCTGGATGCGATCTACAAAGTATTTTCGGATCCACCGGAAGCGATGATGGTAAAGCAATCCGGTTTTGCGGGTGGGGAGATAGTGAAGCAATTTCCGGATCTAAAGTATGGTGTAGATTATGACTTCTTCCCATTCCCGGGCGCCAAAGGTATGCAGGGCGGTGCAGATTTCATGATGGTATTTAATGATTCTCCGGCTGCTAAAGCTCTGGTGGCTTATCTAACCAGTGCTGAAGGCGCATCAACCTGGGCCAAGATCGGATTTGACCTTTCACCGAACAAGTGGGCGACGGGTAAATATAGCGATGCTGCCCTCGCAAAGAAAGCCAATGCGCTAGCAAACGCTTCTGGGTTTACACCCGATATAGGCGATACGATTCCAGCCCCATTTGGCGAATCAGAATGGAAAGCCATCATTGACGTTGTGCAGGGTGGGGATATACTAACCGCTCTCAAAGCGGTGGCTGCAGCCCAAACCGAAGCATTGAAGTAAGTTTATCGGTATAGAGCGACATAGCTGGGACGTTTTTGCCCCAGCTATGTCTTATCTTGTAATGTTAAGGAAAGCTATATGTCCACAACCAAGATAATGCAGCAGGGCCGTTTTATCCCTTGGTTTTATATCACACCTGCAATCATCATCATCTTGGTATTTATCATATATCCGATGATAAATACCATTTATCTAAGTTTTCGTGACAAAACCGGGAAAAATTCGGCATTGCAGAGTTGTGTAACAGACCAACCTTGTTGGGGTGTCTTGGAAAATTATCGTTATGCGATCACCAACTCGGAGATGACCACTGCGTTACGCAATAACGCTCTCTGGTTATTGCTTATGGTACCTGCAACCGTAGGGATAGGATTACTGATCGCGGTGTTGGCTGATCGAGTTAAAGCCGAAAGTATCGTAAAATCAATCATTTTCATGCCGATGGCAATTTCTTTTATTGGAGCAGGTGTCATCTGGCGTTTTATGTATGCGATCGAAAGCGGGGGTAACCCGCAGATTGGCTTACTCAACGGAATACTGACCTCATTGGGTATACATCCGGTCTCCTGGTTGAGCACTCCTGGAATCAATAATCTGGCATTAATGGCGGTGGGAGTGTGGTTGTGGGCTGGGTTTTGTATGACGATTCTCTCCGCAGCTTTGAAAGGACTTCCAACAGAGGTCATCGAAGCGTCTCGAGTGGATGGGGCTTCCGAATGGCAGGTATTCTGGCGAGTAATGATGCCAATGATTCTCCCATCGATTACGGTTGTGACCACCACAATGGTTATCATAATCCTGAAGATTTTCGATATTGTGTTTGTTATGACGGGGGGTAATTTTGGCACCGAAGTGATTGCCAACCGGATGTTCAAATTGATCGTAACGGATACCGGAAAATCGATGGCAATCGCGGTGGTTTTATTGGTGTTGACAATTCCACTGATGTTCTGGAATGTTAAACGATTCCGCGAACAAGAGGCTATGCGATGAATCCTTTCTCTCGGTTGAATCTTTTTTTTCGCCGTCTGCCGCTAAATCTTTCGATATTATTCTTATGTGTGATTTGGATTATTCCAACCTTGGGCGTGTTCATTACCTCGTTCCGGTCAAGAGAAGCCGTCCGAACTACTGGATGGTGGACAGTATTTATTCGTACACCTGTAGAAGGCCAGCAAGAATATACACAATACTGCGCTTCTTGCCATGGATCGGATGGTCGTAAGATATCCACAGTAGATTTATCTGATCCGCACCTGGTTGAACAGTATCCTCGCTCGAATCGCTTATTAGCGGTCTTGCGCAAAGAGATTAATGGACAACCGCATCTAGTTGACCCGCAACTATCAACCAATCCCAATGAAGCCTTACAAACCTTAGCGCCTATTCTCAGTTATATGCAAACTCTATCCGGTACAGGCGGTAGCGCCCAAAAATATAGCCTAACCTTGCGAAATTATGCCGACGCCCTGGTCGGTTATAAAGGCACCCAGGATTATCTGACCGATTGTCAAGAGGGAGTAGGTAGCACCTTGGCTAAATTTGATTGCAATGCAAGCGATATCCTTAAATCCGAAGGGATGGGACGGGCTTTTATCAATTCAGCTCTGGTTTCCATACCATCGGCAATATTACCGATATTGTTTGCAGCTTTTGCTGCCTATGCCTTTGCCTGGATGGATTTTGCTGGTCGGCAGTGGATATTTGCCATTCTGGTAGGTTTACAAGTAGTTCCTTTACAGATGGCATTGGTCCCAATTGCAAGGATGTATGCAGATTTGGGACTTCAAGGTTCATTCATCGGAATCTGGCTGTTTCATACTGGATTTGGATTGCCCTATGCAATATATTTAATGCGCAATTTCCTGGGTGGTTTACCGCGCGAGGTTTTTGAATCAATTTACATTGATGGCGCCAACCATTGGACCGCATTCTGGAAATTAGCTCTACCGCTTTCTGTACCTGCCATTGCTTCTCTGGGTATATTTCAATTTATTTGGATATGGAATGATTTTTTGGTTGCTAAGATATTCCTAACGAATAAACCGGTCCTTACTGTTCAAATAACCAACCTGATCGATCCGCGGGGTGGAAACTGGCATATCCTCACCGGGGCGGCTTTCCTTTCGTTCATCGTACCCATGCTGGTTTTTTTTGGTTTACAGCGCTTCTTTGTCCGAGGTTTGATTGCCGGGTCTGTGAAAGGATAGGCTCAATTAAACGTCTTATTTTATCAAGATTGTCATTGCCTTACAGCGAGTTATTGATATACTTTGATGGGCAAATGATTTTATGGATTACTCGCTGGGAGGGAATATGTCTAAGAAAAATTCTAAAAAGAAAGATAACCCGCCGGTAAAGATACGCCAAAAGGTCAAACACACATCTGAAATTTCATCAGCAGTGATTAATCCTGATGTTGAAGCGCCTGTTTCGGATGAAAAAATTTTCAGAATGAGTAAGCAAGAATATGAAACAGAACTTGCCAGGCTTCAAGTCGAGTTGGTCAAGCTACAAGAATGGATCCGTTCCCAAGGGCTTAAAGTTGTCGTAATTTTTGAAGGGCGGGATACGGCTGGAAAAGGAGGCACGATAAAACGGATCCAAGACCGGTTGAATCCCCGGGTCGTCCGGGTCGTTGCCTTGGGTATCCCAACCGAACGTGAGAAGGGTCAATGGTATTTTCAGCGCTACGTTCCTCACTTGCCTGCCGCGGGTGAGATGGTTTTGTTCGACCGTAGCTGGTACAACCGGGCCTTGGTTGAAAGGGTGATGGGTTTTTGTTCTGAAGAAGACGTGCGCGAATTTTTCCGTTCCTGTCCCGAATTCGAAAGAATGTTGGTTAGATCAGGCATTATTCTGATTAAATATTGGCTCTCGGTTAGCGATGAAGAACAGGAACGTCGCTTTCAGGCGCGTATTCATGATCCGGTGAGACGATGGAAACTAAGTCCGATGGATCTGGAATCACGGACAAAATGGGTCGAATATTCTAAGGCTAAGGACGAGATGTTTCGATATACTGACATCAAACAGGCTCCCTGGTACGTTGTAAATGCAGACATCAAACGGCATGCCCGGTTAAACCTTATCCACCACATGTTAAGCATGATCCCTTATCAGGATCTGACTCCAGAACTTATTGAGTTACCGCCGCGCCAACCTGAAACTGGTTACGTCCGCCCTCCGTTTACGGATCAAACCTTCATCCCTGAGGTGTACCCATCCAGACATACCCAGAAATAATCAAGTCGCTCGATAATTCATCATCTCGCAAAATCGGTACCTCATCCAAATAGGGTTGTTTACGATAGATCAGCCTTGTATCTTTACTTGCAGATGAATTGGTTGAAAATAGTATGGAAGTAATTACATTTATCTTACTTGTTTGCCCGGAATTGGAAGATAGAATGACTATTGATATTTCCGATATATTCGAAGGACTATCGCGATAAGAACTTTACGGCTTATGTTTGATGACAAGTCTTGGTATAAAGAAGCTGTTTTTTATGAGCTCTATGTTCGAGCTTATAAAGATGGTAATAATGATGGGCAAGGAGATTTGCGGGGTGTGATCCAGAAACTCGATTACCTGCAAGAGTTGGGTATTGATTGTATCTGGTTGCTACCTATTTTCCCTTCCCCGCTTAAAGATGATGGTTATGACATTAACGATTATTATGGCATCTTGCCGGACTATGGAAGCTTGGAAGATTTCCGAGACCTGGTATCTGGAGTTCATGCGAGGGAAATGCGGATTATTCTAGATCTAGTCATCAACCATACTTCAATCCAACACCCCTGGTTTCAAAAAGCGCGGCTTGACCGAAATTCACCTTATCGGAATTATTATGTGTGGAGTGATTCGAATACGAAATATGCAAAGGCAAGGATTATCTTTATCGACTCGGAAAAATCTAATTGGACATGGGATGAGGTCGCTAAACAATACTACTGGCATCGGTTTTATTCATCCCAACCCGACTTGAATTATGATAATCCAGAGGTACGGGCTGAAATTTTGAAGATTATGCAATACTGGCTAGATATCGGTGTGGATGGTTTTCGGGTTGATGCGGTTCCTTATTTATTTGAACGCGAAGACACAAATTGTGAAAACTTACCTGAAACGCATGCGTTTCTCAAAGAAATGCGGCGATTCATAGAAAAAAATTATCCGGGGAGAATATTATTATGTGAAGCTAATCAGTTGCCTAGAGATATCCGCGGCTATTTTGGCGACGGTGATGAGTTTCAGATGGCTTTCCATTTTCCATTAATGCCGCGGCTGTTTATGGCATTAAAACAAGGCAGTTTCCAACCAATCGAAGAGGTTCTAGAAAAGACTCTTCCCATTCCTGAGGGTTGCCAGTGGTGTATTTTTCTCCGGAATCATGATGAGTTGACCTTGGAAATGGTTTCGGTCGAGGAACGGGAATGGATGTGGCATCATTATGCCCCAGAATCACGGATGAGATTGAATCTTGGCATTCGCCGCCGGCTTGCGCCCCTCCTCGATAATAACCAGCAAAAAATCGAACTGGCATATTCTCTTTTATTTACTTTACCTGGTTCACCAGTGTTATATTATGGCGACGAGATTGGTTTAGGAGATAATATCTGGCTTGATGATCGGGATGGGTTGCGTACACCGATGCAATGGGAACCGGTAGCTGGAGCGGGGTTTTCTGAGATTCAACCTGGGAAATTCTTTAACCCAATTCTAGACAATCTGGATTATCGACCAGAGCGGCTTTGTGTTTCAATTCAGATTAAAGATGAAAATTCTCTTCTGAACCGGGTCCGTCGAATGATTAAAGTTCGTAAGAAACATCCCGAACTGGGATCAGGCGATTTCCGATGGGTCTCCTCCGACAACCCATCGGTTGCAGCTTACTGGCGTACCTTTGGAGATCATAAAATGTTGGTTGTCCAAAATTTATCAGCCTTAGCTACTGCGGCTCATCTCTCGATTGGGGAGACTATTCCAATAGTTGCCGAAGATCTTATCTGGGGTAAAAGTATATTTTTCCAGAACGATCAAATTGTTGATCTCGATTTGACTCCGTTCCAATATTTTTGGTTCGAAATACCATTTCATCTCAATTGAATAAGGTTGGAAGTAACTTCTCAAAAAAGTGAGGTATGGGGGTTCGCGATGATTTTAGATTGAAATCTGTCGCAAGGTAAAGCAAAATCTTCACAAGGATGAGCAGTTACTTGAAAATTAACCGACAATTCGATTTGAAATGCAGGCTTGATTACAAAGGAAACCTTTAGGGTTTTGGGCAAGGGATTTATTTAAAAATTTGCAATATTTATGACACTTTTCATTCCGAATAAGGATAAGCGTCCCTTGTCAAAAGGTGAAAATCCTGTCAAAATACATCCGATACCAGGCAACTATTCATTTTTAAGGGAGTAAACATGAGCGCATCCAAAGCTTCACCCGCATTACGGCCGTTCGAATACCGGCCTCTGAAACTTAAGCGTCCTGTGCCGTCTGACATCGAAATTGCCCAGGCAGCCGATTTGAAACCTATCACTCAAATCATCGAAGAGGTGGGTCTCTTACCCGATGAGGTTGAGCTGTATGGGAACTTTAAAGCAAAAGTAAAGCTTGAGGTACTCGAACGTCTGAGAGACGTACCGGATGGCATTTACATCGATGTGACGGCAATTACGCCAACTCCATTAGGGGAGGGCAAGAGTACCACAATGATGGGGTTGAGCCAGGCCCTGGGAGCCCATCTAAAGAAACGGGTCTTTACCTGCATTCGGCAACCGAGCCAGGGTCCTACCTTTGGCATCAAAGGCGGGGCTGCAGGGGGCGGTTATAGCCAGGTGGTGCCCATGGAAGATTTCAACCTTCACCTGACCGGCGATATTCATGCCATCACGGCTGCAAATAATCTGTTGGCTGCAGCCATCGACACCCGCATGTTCCATGAGGCCAGCCAATCCGATGAAAAGCTGTTCGACGCTCTCTGCCCGCCAGATAAAGAAGGCAATCGCCGGTTTTCTCCACCCATGTTGCGGCGCTTGAAAAAACTTGGGATCGATAAGACCAATCCGAATGATCTGACCCCCCAAGAACGCAGTCGCTTTGCACGTTTGGATATCGACCCCGATAGCATCACCTGGCGGCGGGTAGTCGATACGAACGATCGCTTCTTGCGTGAGATCACGATTGGCGAAGGTCCGGAAGAAAAGGGTATGACTCGTAAAACCGGCTTCGACATCACCGTTGCCAGTGAGATTATGGCGATTTTAGCGTTGACCACCGACCTGGCAGATATGCGCGAGCGACTCGGCCGGATCGTTATTGGTACCAACAAAGCCGGCGAGGCTATCACGGCTGAGGATTTGGGGGTAGCTGGTGCGATGACGGTTTTAATGAAAGATGCCATCAAACCCACCCTGATGCAATCGCTGGAAGGTACACCGGTTTTTGTCCATGCCGGCCCGTTTGCGAACATCGCTCACGGCAACAGTTCCATTATCGCCGACCGGATCGCCTTGAAGCTGGCGGATTACGTGGTAACCGAATCGGGCTTCGGCGCAGATATCGGGATGGAGAAATTCTTCGATATCAAGTGCCGCTATTCGGGCTTGATTCCCAACGTGGTGGTGATGGTGGCTACCGTGCGCGCTCTCAAGATGCACGGCGGCGGCCCCAAAGTAATCGCCGGTAAACCGCTCGACTCGGCTTACACCGAGGAGAATCTGGAACTACTCCGGGCCGGATTGCCCAACCTGCAACATCATATCAAGAATGCCCTCCGCTTCGGAATTCCGGTCGTCATCGCGATCAATTCATTCGCCACCGACACCGAGAAAGAAGTCCAATTGGTTCGCGAGGCTGCCCTGGCTGCTGGAGCCGAAGATTCGGTGGTTTGCACACACTGGATGAATGGCGGTAAAGGAGCTTTGAAGCTGGCTGAGGCGGTGGTAAAAGCGGCAGAAAAGCCCAGTAACTTCAAATTCTTGTATCCCCTGGAAAAATCCATTAAAGAGAAAATCGAGATCATCTGCAAAGAAATCTATGGCGCAGATGGAGTCGATTACCTGCCTGAAGCGGAAGCTAAGATTGAACTGTATACCCGTCTGGGTTTCGATAAACTGCCTCTCAACATGGCAAAGACCCACCTCAGTTTGAGCCATGACCCGAGTTTGAAGGGTGTACCAAAAGGGTACCGCATTCCCGTTCGTGATATTCGGGCTTCAGTTGGAGCCGGTTTCCTCTACCCCTTGCTGGGAACAATGAGAACCATGCCCGGGTTACCCACCCGACCTGTATTCTACGATGTTGATCTTGATCTTAAAACCGGACGGGTTGTGGGTTTGTTCTAATGAATTGATTGTTCGACTGACCGAGTAGCCGGCTGTTCCAGAACAATTCACCCCAATATTTGACTGGGGCACAGGGTTGACGATCGACCCTGCGCCTCAGTTTTTTCTCGATTAACTGCCTAACGAATAAAATCGTAAGGTGCGGTTATCTCGTTGGCATCTATAATAAAATAATCGTATCTTCTTAATAATTGGGGGGAAGTGAGGGGATTGCAAGCGGGCGAAGCCCGCTTGCAATCCCACATTCCCCACTTTTTGAGAAGTTATAAATAATCTGTATTTTATGAGCAAATTCATTTACCTGACGATAAAGATATCTGGATAATATTTTGATTTTATGAACATGAATCGAAACCCTTTGACTGATTCCCATGAAAAAGAAGTGCAATATCAGTTGCTGGTTCAAGACCTGTCGGATGGTGTCATCCTAATCGATGAGGGTGGGATTATCATCGAGTGTAATCCAAGTTTTGAAAAAATCACTGGCTATAAACGGGATCAGACCCTTGGACGTAATATTTGGGATCTCAACTACGATCTCACCCCTGATTCTAAGAAAACTCCCGCTTTATATACAAAAATAAAAGCCGCGATGATCGCTGCTCTAAAGAACGGACGCCTTACTCTGGCCGATTCCCAAGGGGAGCACCTGATTCAGACCGCTGAGGGAGTCATCCGGACGGTGCGAATAATATCCTATCTCATTAAAACTGCTCCAGGGTACTCGCTTGTGATCCTGCTCCAAAATATTTCTGAGCAAAAAGAGCTCGAAGATTCTCTGCGCCTTAGGGCCGAGGAGCTCGGAACTTTACACGAGATATCCCTGGAGATTGTGTCACACCATGATTTATCGACCCTGGTCGAGAAGATCGTAGAAAAAGCCATCCAATTGCTGCGTGCCGAGGCAGGATTTCTATACCTGTGCGACCAAGATCGGAAATTAATTTACCCTTATGTTGAATCGCATCGATTAAAGGATGAGTATCGCGGTAAGGCGCTTGCTTTTGGTGAAGGCGCGGCGGGTAAAGTAGCTCAGACGGGTATGCCATTGATCGTCAATAACTACAATTCCTGGAGCGGTAGAACTCGAGTACTTGGCGATGACCAACCTTATGAGGCTGTCTTGAGTGTTCCTTTGGGTTTGAAAGATCATACCGGGGGAATATTGCAGGTGTTGAGTGATGGAAAGAGGCGTATTTTCGATAGAAGAGACGCAGAACTACTTTCACTGTTTGCCAGCCAGGCAGCCATTGCCATCGAGAACGCTCGCCTATTCAATATCGAGCGCGAGACACGTGCCCGGGCTGAGGCTTTGAGCGATGCTGCCCGGGCTATCGGGTCGACTTTATCGCTAAACCAGGTGCTCGAAGCGGTGCTTGATCATCTTGCGCGGGTGTTGCCTTTCGATAGCGGTAACATTATGCTGATAGAAGGTGACCGTCTGGATATCAAGGTCTGGCGGGGATATGATTCGTTCTCGCCCAACCCAAACCTCGCTGATATTCATATAAATATGAAAGTCAACGAAACATTTAAGTGTGTGGTTCAAACTGGGATACCGCTGGTGATCGCCGATGTCTCCAATGATCCTCGCTGGCGGCCCACAGCAGCCAGCCGGCATATTCAATCCTGGATGGGCGTTCCTTTGATTATTCGCGACCAGGTCATTGGATTATTGAATCTGGATCGCAGCCTCCCCATCGGTTTTACTGAGAATGAAATCGCCTTAGCCCAAATGTTTGCCTCGCACGCTGCTACGGCGATTGCCAATGCAAGGTTGTTTGAAAATGAAGGTAAACGAGCGATTGAATTAGAAGCCTTACGTAAAGCCAGTTTAAGCCTCACCGCCAGCCTGGAATTAGAAGAAGTCTTTGAGGCAATCTTACGCAGCGCTCTCGCCTTACTCCCGGGTGCAAATAACAGTCACATCTTTCTATATTCGGATGATGAAGGGGGCAGTTTGAAGTTTGGGGCAGCTTTATGGGCCGATGGAAGCAAAGGACGGCCATTTGCCAAGCCGCGATCAAATGGTTTGACCATGAATGTAGCCCGGAGTGGCGAACCAATCGTTGTGCCGGATATGGGCGCCCATCCCTTGTATCAAGGAGTGCCCGAAGATTGGCGAGGAGCGATTGTAGGCATCCCCTTGAAAATCGGCCAGCGAGTCTTGGGAGTAATGAACGTGTCTTATGTCGCTCCTCATGAGTTTTCCGAATCTGAGCTCCGCCTGCTTAGTTTATTGGGCGATCAGGCTGCGATTGGCATTGAAAATGCCCGCTTGTACGAACAGATCGCTAGCGAAAAGCGCCATTTAGGTTTACTCTTTGATATCAGCCGCGAGTTAAGCGCCACTTTCGAGCCAGAGGAAATTTTAAACAAGGCGGTTTCTTTGACAACCCAGGCATTGAATGGCTTGGTGGGTCAGGCATTTGGATATCTTCCCGCTGAAGATCGGCTTAACTTGCAGGTTTTATATGGGAGAACCGAGATCAATCCGGAGCAATATAATCAACGGGTTCATCTCCGGCTGGGGGAGGGGCTGGCGGGTTGGGTGGCTCAAAACCGACAAGCGCTCAATATCCCAGATGTCCTTCAGGAGAGTCGCTGGCTGCACGTACCTGGAATCGATGAGGATGTCCGATCGGCAATATCGGCTCCTATTCTGGCCGAACAAGAGCTCATCGGTGTGATGACGATTTTGCACCGAGAACCAGCCTCATTTTCGGATGATCATCTCGAGTTGCTCCAGACAATTTGCCAGCAGGTTGGCCTGGCTTTTAGCAATGCAACCCGCTATCAGGAAATGAAACGTCGCCTGGCTGAAATTACCTTGATTTCGAATCTTGCGCAGACTTTCACCCGCCGGCTTGAATTACAGGAATTGCTCCATGAAGTGGTAACTCAATTAGCTCAACTTCTTGGTTATCCATTGGTCGAAATTTATTTGCTCAAGGGCGGTGGGCTGGAGCTGCGCGCATTCTATGGAAATGTGCAACCCGCCTCAGAGTTGCCGATAACGCGGGGTGTAATTGGTAGAGTCGCCCGGACAGGAATCGCAGCGCTGGTGAGCGATGTACTGAGCGACCCCGATTACTGTCCGGATAATATGAAAACAACCTGCGAGCTGACTGTGCCGATCTTTCGCGGCGATTGCGTGATCGGCGTTATTAACATCGAGACCAGCGAGGAATATAGATTCGACCAACAGGATTTAGACTTTGTATCTATGCTGGCAGGTCAGATTTCCATTGCATTGGAGAATGCCGTCCTGTATGAAAAAATGCGCCAGCATGCCGATGATCTTGAACAAACCGTCTCGAGACGGACGGCTGAGCTGGCAGAGCTGTTTGAGTTAAGCCAAAAAATAAGCTCGGTCCTGTCTTATGAAGATTTATTTCAGGTATTACTCAGCCATTTGCTCAATGCAACCGGTTGCCAATTTGCCTGTGGCTGCTTGCAGGTGGAGACGAACCGACCGCTGGCTGTTTACACTCTTGATGAGCTCGAGATTGGAAACCACGAAAAATTATCGAATTACCTAAAACAAACTGATCTTCCCTTCGCCAGGGAAGAACTAACCGCTCGATTGATGATGGAGGTTATTCCGCTCGAGAAGAAAAAGGTCGCTCACTCAGTTGTGGACCTCGATTCCTTCAGTCATGTTCCTATTCAAAATGGCGATCGACAGGTGGGGGCGTTGATCGTCAATGGAGACCTGGCAAGCGGGGGTGAAGATCGGCGAAGGTTGTTACAAACCTTTGCCAATCTGGCTGGCAGCGGCATTGAACGGGTCAACGCGGTTCGAATAGCGGAGAGGAAAAGACTGGAAAACCTGATTGAACATATACCCAATGGCGTACTTCTACTGGATGAGGATAAGAGCATCCTGGTGATCAATCCAATGGGTAAGGAGATATTATCTTCGTTAGAGTGCGATATATTGGAAGGCCGGCTTACCCATCTGGATCATTATACGATCGATGAGTTAGCCAAACTCTCGGATGGATTTTCGTCGGTCGAAATCGTCAAAGCTGGCCTTAAGAACCGATACTACGAGGTATTGACCCAACTGGTTGGAGAACAACCTCATCAATATATCATCGTAATTCGGGAAGCAACTCAGGAGCGCGAGACACTGGCGCGAGTTCAGATGCAAGAGCGCCTGGCTACAGTTGGCCAGTTAGCGGCTGGAATTGCGCATGATTTCAACAACATCATGGCCGCGATCCTGGTATATGCGGATTTGATCCGCACCGACCCGGGTATAACCAGCCCAAGCCGGGATCGAGTGACAATCATTCAACAACAGGTTCAACGCGCCGCGAGCTTGATTCGTCAAATATTAGATTTCAGCCGCCGTTCGGTGATGGAGCAAAGTTCGCTAGATTTACTGCCCTTTATTAAAGAACTGGATAAAATGCTGCGAAGGGTGTTGCCTGAGAATATTCGTCTGGAACTTGCCTATCAACCCGGCGCGTATATGGTAACCGCTGATCCCACCCGTTTGCAGCAGGTGTTCATGAACCTGGCTTTAAACTCCCGAGATGCCATGCCGGAAGGTGGATTGCTCCATTTCGAGATAGATCATTTTTGTTTGAAAGCCGAAGAGACGCCACCATTGCACTACCTCCCGCCTGGTGAATGGATCCGGATAATCGTAAGTGATACCGGAACGGGAATCCCGGACGAAAATATCGCCCATGTTTTCGAACCCTTTTTCACTACCAAACCAGCCGGAGCAGGCACCGGTTTAGGCCTGGCTCAGGTCTATGGCATCATCAAGCAACATGAGGGCTATATCGATGTAAAAAGTAAGGTGGGTGAAGGGACTACTTTTACGATTTTTCTACCAGCTCTGGCTTCCCCGCCATCTGCGGATGACGATCAAGAGAGTTCAACCCGCTTGGATGGCGTTGGCAAGACCGTGATGTTGGTAGAGGATGATCGGGCGACCCGCGAGGCTTTGCGAGCGTTACTTGAAGCGCACAACTACAACGTCTTGACTGCCGAAAATGGCCGGGAAGCATTGGCTAAATATGAAGATGACCCAGCCGAGATCCAGATGGTGATTAGCGATGTTGTCATGCCTGAGATGGGAGGCG
>Ga0315282_10012134_pt1 | contig 13238 bp, 12 predicted proteins | sample YL17G07_20_MG_FD_203693 | JGI IMG/M metagenome (GOLD analysis project Ga0315282, IMG submission 203693) | Sediment microbial communities from Yellowstone Lake, YNP, Wyoming, USA - YL17G07_20 | ecosystem: Environmental > Aquatic > Freshwater > Lake > Sediment | place: USA: Wyoming | collected...
GTGGGATTTGACAGCTAGCCCCGCCCACCCATTTTTCCTGTAGACGCTGCACCAGCGGTCGATTGTTTTCTCGTTGGTTCTTAATGCTGTTGCGATGTCTTGGACTTTCCATCCTTCCAGTCTTCTACGGATTATCCACCGTCGCTTCCTCTCGGTTCCATCCATCACGCCACATTTCCCCAGACTTTTCCAAACCATGCAGTCCGGGACATATCAGGGTGGATAGCTCAGCTTCATTCGCTATGATAGTGGGTGTCTGGTTGCTATCGACCGAAAAACATGTCCATCTTCATATTCACGGGCCTCTTGTCCACGCCCACCCGCACACGCATGACGAGCACCATCAACACAGTCATGGGCCGTCTGACCCATCCGGGGAACCTCATGCCCACTTGCATGAACATGCCCCGGTAATTCATTCTCATTCGCATCGCCCTGCTATCCACCATCGCCATTCGCACGGATGACGAAGTCGCCGATTACGTCACGTTGTTACGAGTTCGTTCATGTTTCCGCTGGAGGTTTAGTCTTTCGAAAACCTGCATAGATCATGACGTCGTAGGCCAATTCTTCTCAGGGTAGGGCGCTGCTCTACGCTCCCATCATCAACTGAGACGAAGGTTCGATAACCCAAAAAACACGAAAGTGAGTACGCTGGATGCGACAAGAAGTCCCTGCACGACATTCCACTCCTTCCCGACTACGTGATGCCAAATCCACCAAAACGAAAAGAGAACCGAAACGATGAGCAACAGGGGCCAATATTCGAATGAGCTGATCAAGCCCAGAAGAGCGTTCCAAAGGAAGTAGCTGACGACCAAAGGAGATACAATTATTGTGGCGAAGAAAAACACAGCTATTTTCCAGGTGCTGACAAAAGGATTCAGCTCGGGATAGTCTTCAGCTTCACCGAAGCGCCATTTCCATCCGTAATCTCCTTCATGCTCAACAAGTACGAGCACAATGAGTTCGGTAACCAAGAAGACGAATGCTGCAGCCGTGAGCTGAAGGAACGGATCTGAGAATGGGGGCGTGTTAGATTACCACCATTTCAACTGACTCGTACATAGGAGCTGATATCCACCCATGCTGCGTCTCCGCCCTTTGGTTCATGTCGCGAAGACAACCGCATCTCGCTCCCGATGCATATTCCCCATAGCTGCGTCTGAATTCCTCCTCTTGAGGAGTTGACTGAAAGCTTAAGCCCCAAGCGTGATTCCCACTATGACCGCCAACCAAGTCGTCGTATGTCCGTCCTCAAGGTCGTGGATGATCGATGCGGCCGCTGCGCCGAAATTGAATATTCCGGAACCCTTGAACCGGTTGCCAGTTTTGTATGCCGCCAACGGTCCGTGCCTGACATCTCTATGATTTGCTCCAAGTCGAGTTACAGGTTCGTCCTTCCATTTGTGGATGTAGTCGAAGTCATCGCCAAGTATGCCCCTACTTGTTCGTCTGTGGGTTGATCTATCGGGCAAACATATCGCCCCGTTGAAGATAGAGAGAGCCTTGGGCCTGCTGTTTCCTCAAGTTAATACACGCCTCTTGCATTCAATGCCGAAGTTGTCTGTGCTGTTTCATATGTTCCGAAAGTCTCGCTGAGTAAAGACACGCTAGGATTGCTTCCACCTGTCATAGAATCGTAGATCTGTTGAAGCCACGACCCAATCGGGATAGAACCTTGCTGTAGCGCGGCTGAGAATAGGAAACATATGAAGGCTGCCTCCTGCGATGAACCAGCAGCGGCTGCTTGTGCAGCGGTTAATCCCAGATTTGTCAAGAACAAGTCCGCATTGCGGTTGCTCGGCTCATCTGTCAGCGCCTTCGCAGAATCCTTGTTCTCATCAAGCGTCGCTGCCAACATAAGCGCTGGTGCAGTCTTCTCCTGCATCTGACTTCCAATGTCACGTATCTTCTCAATAATGGCTCCTTGCCCAATATACTCGGCGCCGTAGGCCGCGACATTTCCCAAGGCAGCAAGTTGTCCCGCTGCGTCTCGTGCATTGTGGGCTTGGTCGTTTGTGGATTTGACTAAGTAAGCCGCTTGCAAAGCTAACCTAATCGCGAAAGCCCGAGACTGAATACTTGAGCCAAGTATCAGTTGGCCAGTACCTGGATCCGCTAGTATCATGAATTTCAGAATGTTAGTGGAGCTGTCCCTGACATCCCAAAGGGCGTACTCGTTGCCGTCTACCTTCATCCTCGCAACGGGAACAAGTTTCTCGTTCTGGAGCGGGATGTTTGGTTTGACACCATTATCTTTCGGTGCGGGAACTGTGATTATCCCGGTCACAATTGCAAACGCTGCTCCCCCGATGACGACACCGATTGGGTACCTGAGAGTGACATTGTCTCCTGTGAAGACACTATCTCCAATTGACACCATTGGAAAAATCCGTACGCTTAGGCCGACCAATACATTGGATCCGAGTGACGGCTTTGGGCGCCGATCTCAATTTGGCAGGAATTCCTAGTGGAGTGTTTCAAGGAACCATTGAACGCTCTGCGCTATCACTACGAACGAAGCTTCAAGTTGGCGCGGCCGCATGTAGTGTAGCAAAACGGAGTTGTTTGACCTGACCGAGGTAACGACCCAGGTTTCGCTTGATGTCACCAATCTTGCCGACGCGCTAAGAATGGCCCGTGGAGCCGTGAGGGCGGGGGTTGATTGGTTAGAGGCAGGCACACCGCTCATCTTGGCAGAAGGACTTCACTCTGTTCGCGCTCTCCGTAGAGAGTTTCCAGACCATCCGATCGTCGCTGACCTGAAGACAATGGATGGTGGTGGAGGCGAGGCAGAGATGGCCTTTGACGCCGGTGCAACGTTTGTAGTGGTAATGAGCCAGGCTCACTGGGCAACCGTCAAGGAGACAGTCGCTGTGGCTCGAGGGAAGGGCGGAAAGGTCATGGCTGATCTGCTGAATTCACCAGACAAAATTCAAGCAGCAAGACGGATGGAAGAACTTGGCGCGGACTGCATCACAGCCCATCGCGGATATGACGAGCGGCGACATGTCACCGGATTGACGGCTCTAGACAATCTGGAAGAGATCGTCGAAGCCGTGAAAATTCCAGTCCAAGCGGTTGGAGGCCTGAATGTTGACCAAGCGATCGATTCCCTGAGACTCGGCGCCAAGTCAGTGGTCATTGGATCACCACTGGCCATAGCACCAGACCGCTTTGCTACGGCGGAAGAATTCGAGAAGATCCTCTCCGATGTGGTTCGTCGGGTAAAGAGATTCAAGACTGCACAAGAACGGAGACGTCCATAGTCATGATCTGTCGTACTCGCCATTCGATCGGCAGTCTGTTCTTGAAGTATGCAATTGTCTCGTTCCTTTAGATTATGGAGAATCTTTTCGTCTTCGTTCGTTGAGATGACCGATACTGATCCCCCGTGTGACCGAAGCAATCTGGCCTCAGGATATCTTTATATTGGTTTTTCGCGCCCGTTTGGGGCGATCAACTTGCTGAAGACTATCTCTGAAGGTTTGTATCAAAGAGCTGCAAAAGTGATTCCTGCTATTTACTACGAACCCTTGATTTGCTTAAGAAGCGTTACCGCGTTCAGGTCCTGAGAGATGCGACCTCATCTCATGCTATGATTGGTCGAGAGACAGCGTTTGAGAGAATGAAAAATCCCGGAGCGATGATCACGACCATAGAAGCCACACTCTATGAGCTGACGGAGAAAGCAGGAACAGAGGAGCCGAGAAAGATACTCAAGATAGTCAAAGAGAGAAGAAGCCCTCTATACCAAGGTGAACGTATTTTTAAACGTCCCCCTCCTACTTTTCGATTTGAGCCATTGCCCTAACCACATTTTCTCCTGCGATCTTCTTGATTTCAGCGTCAGAATATTCCCGGGAAACCAGCCCTCGAAGTATGTTGATGAATTGGCTTGGATTCCTGTAACCTTGCACGTGATGCGGGTATTCCCATGTAGTGTCAGGGCCGATTGCCACGCAGTCTACGCCGACAAGCTTCGCAACATAGTCCATGTGGTCCAACGCATCATTTATCGTTGTATTCTCGTGCTTCTTGAGTTGGTCGGAACCAACTTTTACTCCGAAGATTCCACTTTTCTCGGCAAGTGCCTTGATCTCTTCGTCACTCTTGAAGTTTGAGAAGCCATTCACTGCACTCGCAAGGGAATGTGAGACAACGCATGGCCTTTCGGAAACTTCTATCGCCTCCAGTGTTGTGAACTTGTTTGTGTGACAAACGTCAACCATCATGCCTAGGTCATTCATTCTGTGAACGGCGTCTATTCCGAAATCTGTGAGATGGGCTCCGGGATCTAACTCTCCTCCGCCGAGGAGGTTCTGGTGAAAATAGGTAAGCGCTAAACAGCGCAGGCCAAGACCGTATAGAACGTCCAGATTGTCCAACTGATTCCCTATTACGCCTCCATACTCATAGGTCGGTATGATTGCGATTTTTCCCTCTTTCTTTGCTCGGGCAATGTCTTGAGACCATTTTCCTACGAAGAACTTTCCATCCTTCTGTCTGGTTGTGTCCGTGTGGTGCATTCCCAAGTTCCATACGAGATCAGGCAGGCTACAAGGACGGCGCTGGAAAACCTTTCCGTAGTCTACGCCTGAGAAAACTGTGCAAAGCCCACTGGCTTCGAGCCCCTCATATGCTATCATCGGACGGCCTGAACTGAGGTATTCGTCAATGTACTTCTCCCTAGGGGAGGGGAAGACGATCGCATGCTCATGAAAGGAAACCGTTAGAGAGTTGTTGTGGATGATACTTGCACGTTCTTCTTGATTCTTGTCCAGGCCGAAATCAAAAAGCGCCTCTTTTCCAGTCACCACCTGTGGCATATATTCACCGTAGTATTTCATCTGTTCAGTTGTGGTTTCATCTTGCATCGGGTGCAGTTTTTCTTTCCGCAAATACGAATAATTCCTCAGCTTAACCACCCGTGAAACAGGAACAATGCGAGTCCATCAATACATGGTTTGATGAGAATGCATTCAACCTTCCATCCACTGACCTCTTCTACTGATATTCCGATCGCGGGCTTTCCAAAGGTGCTTGCAGCCTTGCTTCGAGTTCTGTTATGCGGTCACTTAGATATGAGTTTTCATAGCAATCGACTCTGATTGATATAGGCAAGAATAGAGTAATCCACCACAACCCCACAGCCGAGAATGCGATCGATCTACTCGAAGAATGCGTCAAGAAATACGGCTCCCCGCAACAGATACTCACTGACAGAGGAGCACAATTCTATCCAGCGAGAGGAGGCATCTCCGCGTTCACGGAGTTCTGCAGTGGAAACGGCATCCAGCATATCGTCGCAAGCGTGCGGAGGCCATCAACGATCGGTAAGATCGAAGCATTCCACAAGGCCTACACCATTGAAGCCTCAATCTATCCAACTCACAAAGAATTCGTGAACTACTGGAACTATGAGAGGCCGGTCGAGTAGGATGGAGGCGCCTTCTGCTGTTTTTTTTTCAGCCAGGTTTCCTCCATCCCCTCTAAAATCCCGGATGGTGAGATTTCCCCAATCCGGTTTCAAGTTGCGCATTTCATACGCAGTCTTCCCTGTCACAGTTTGCTGCGTACCTAGTCTCAGACGGCACAGCTCGACTTTACTTCGGGGTGTCACTAGCCCTTCCAGGCAATCACCCAGGTCTCTATGCAATCCGAGACCGCGACAACCCAGAGGCCCTTCGCTCCCTCGGCTTGTTATCACCGACCTCACCGCTACTACGACCTCATGCGCCAGTCCCCACCCCAGCAACCATCGTTGGCACAATGGCATTCCGATGGATACCCTAACAGGGCAGGGACTATCCCCACTTTGCACCGCAATCAGTGTGGCCGTGCCGTTGCCTCTACACCGGGAAGCTTCCAAGACGCATCCATCCATCTTGTCTAGGAATATTGTCTTCGTCCCTTGATGACGGACTCGACGCTCCCAATTATCCCACAAACCACGTTCATGCGGGGGCCTCTAACGGTGCTTAAGGCAATTCCAAAACTTGTTACGGCCCATCCACTCGCTAGCCCTCCTGCGTGGCCCCGTCTTGCGACGGCGAGGACATTACCCTTGGGGCTTCCGCATGGCTGATTACTCAAACCATGCGCCCAATTCGCTACGATGATTCTAGACTCTTTCATCGGTCGCACCTTACACGACTTGATTGCGGTGTTTGTAGGCTGCACCATCAAGGAATAGGCTATCTGTATCCAGCAGACGTATACTTCAGAGACCTGACACATCGCATCGCATGCCCATCGTGTTCCATTCCGGCACTCCTCCAGACACCCAGTGCCTGCAATTAGCGGCCTTTGCGGATCTTTTCCCGGATGTGAGTATTATTCTAGGCCATATGGGTCTTCTTACTCGAGGATCCTCGCAAAGAAGGAAGGAGTATTCGCCGAGCCTTCAGGGGTCACAGCCCTAGCAGGCTTGGTGAAACTGAAGAATGAAGGCAGAATTGCGCACGATGATTGCCTCGTAGTCGAAATCACGGGAAGTGGTTTAAAGGACTTGGACGTGATAGGATCCGCGGAGGCTCCATTAATCGATCCAAACATCGATGACCTGCAGAAGTTTCTCGGGTTGAACAGGTAGTGTCTACCCGTCCCCGTTCGGTCATCTAGCGTCACTTCTTCTTTCTACGACTTGTCAGTGTTAACACGGCCACTCTCCGCTTCAGAACAGATGCGATATTCAGCTCGACCAAGTCCTCACAAGATTCCTACGAAGATATGGGGGAGATTTGGCACGCTCTGTAGTCTTGTCTGCAAGCGCTCTTGTTGCGCCTCCATCGAATTTCCTCATTCTGTATCCTTCGATCGTTTCATCTATATCCCAGACGACGTAGAAGACCCAAAATCATCGGACCCCATAACGGCCTCACTAAGGAGGTAGGTCAGAAAGGCGATTCCTCTCGAGCTCGTGGGTGAAACATGCGAGGGTTAGATGATGCGTAGAGCCAAAAAGGAGCCCAGTCCCAAAGCTTAAGCTTCGCACTTTGTGCTATGAGCCAAGGCGAGGCTAGCTTACCCACGAAGTCATGACGTATGAGGGATGTATGTGAGTATCTCAACGAAGTTTGTGCTGGCCGATCGTTTCTTCATGACCCCATCTGCGATGAAGCTTTTGGAGAGCGTTGGGGCCGTCGTATGGGCCCCTGAGAGGACCGAGAAGAAGCTCATGAGTAGAGTTCAAGGCGCGACCGTGATCGCTGCCGAGTACAATCGAATTACTGGAAATGTCATGGATGCTGCGAAAGGCACGCTGAAGGGGATTGTGGCCTATGGCGTCGGCTACAATCACATTGACGTGACCGCGACGTCCGAGCGCGGACTCTACGTCGCCAACTGTAAAGGCTCCAACGCGGAGGCCGTTGCCGAACTCGCGGTCACATTGATGCTCAACATCAGCAGAGGAATTCATGTTGGGGATCGCTTTGTGAGAGATGGCAGGTGGCGAAGCGACCAGAGCGGGAAGCTACCTCGTACTCTCAAAGGCAAGGAACTGGCCCGAAAGACTCTGGGTTTGGTGGGTATGGGCGAGATAGGCAGGAGAGTAGCTCGTATCGCGAAAGGATTCGAGATGAAGATTCTAGTCTTCGATCCCTATCTTTCCCTCGAGACCATAAGGCAAGCAGGAGCGGAACCTGCTGATCTTCCAACTGTCATGAGAGAGGCCGATTACGTGTCGGTTCATGTGCCGTTGTCAGAGGAAACCGCGGGTCTAATTGGTGAGACGGAGATTGCATTGATGAAGCCTACAGCTTACCTAGTGAACACAGCACGGGGTGCGGTCGTGGATGATAAAGCGCTGGTTAGTGCCCTGCGAGGGAAGAAGATAGCTGGCGCAGCACTGGACGTGTTTTCAGTCGAGCCTTTACCGGCATGTTCTCAGCTTCTGAAGTTGAACAATGTTGTCCTAACACCACACATCGGGGGAGTCACAGAAGAGGCGATTGCCCGAGTGTCTGGCATGACGGCAGAGGAGTGCGTTAGGATAGCGCGAGGAGAATTACCCATCAACCTTGTCAATAGAAAGGGACTCACAGCGAAGGAAATCCGCGTCTAGAGAAACTGCTCCAGCAATAGTGTGCGAACCAAGCCTTTGAAGGTATCAAGTCGAAGACTGCTTTGTCCAGTTAACCTGGGACTCGGTCCTCCCTATTACCCGGATGAGTCCGATAATCAGCTATGGCTTCAGTGTGTCTCAACGCTCGAAGAGGTGCAAACTGGCCGCATGGTAGCTCACTCGCCAGATGCGAATATGAACAGGTCCTAGTCGAGGCGCAATCGAAATCTGAACTCGTATGGATCTCTACAACGGTGAGCCGTGCGAAGGCTGCAGAATCGCCTATATGACTATACAATGGTTTTCGAGAAGCGACGGTGTAGCGCACCAGGGGAGGAAAGCTACCTATGTGAAAGAGCGTGATGCGTCGCGGCTTTGAATTTCTATCTTCAGACGGGTTTGTGCTTCTCTTGAAGATCTTCTCGCGCTGGTTGCTTACCAAGATGCGGTAGTGACTCTCTGATAGCCAGCGCCAGCTCCTCCATGTCATTCTCTGTGTGTGAATATGAGAATCCATGATGGTAGATATGTCTCGGCAGAAAGCGAATACCCCTATCTTGTAGATACTTTTGGAGTTTCAGGAATCTTGCGCCGGTTCCACTATCTGTGGAGATCGCTTCTCTGTAGTTGGTGACCTCATGGTCGCTGAAGAAGAATGTGAATTCTCCCCCGAGTCCTTCAACTCTTATATTCGAATGTAGTTCGGTGGAGATCTGCTCAACGCTCTTTCTGAGCTTGTCCGTTAGATGATTCAGATGTTTTGTCACTTTGCCATCTCTTAGTTCAGCCATGGTCGCTTTGCATGCTGCTACTGCCAGGTGGTGCGCATGAAACGTGCCTCCGAATATGACACCTCCGAATCCTCCAATGGATCCCTTCTTCGTGTCGGGACCTGAGACTTGGAGTATATCCTTCTTCCCGACTACTGCAGCGATTTGATAGCCGTTCGCGATTGCTTTTGCGAATGTCGCGATGTCCGCTTCGACACCGTAGTATTCCTGCGCGCCTCCTGGCGCACCGCGAAAACCAGTTATCACCTCATCAAAGATCAGGAGTACGTCGTTATCTTGCGTGATCTCTCGGACTGACTGGAGATAGCCTTCCTTTGGCATGATCGCTCCGCAATTGTGTATGATTGGTTCTATTATCACGGCGGCAAGATCCTTCCTGTTCTTCTTGACGATCTTCTCCATTGCGTCACTGTCATTGAACGGGGCTACCAAGGTGTTCTTGATTATGTCGCCTTGTACGAATCCAGCTGACTCTGGGATCGTGCGAGGCGTCTTCTTAGGTCCCGCCTTATCCAATGATGGCCTGTAACTGGCGCAGACATAGTCGTAGGTCCCGTGCCAAGCTCCCTCCGTCTTGAGTATTTTCTTCCTTCGAGTGTAGGCTCTGGCCATGTGTATCGCTGACATTACTGCGTCGGAGCCTGAACCTGCGAATCGGGCCATCTCTGCATGCGGGATCATGCGTACCAGATCCTCAGTCGTGCTCACAGTGAGTTCAGACTCGTATCCGGATGCAAGGCCTGACTCCATTTGCTTCCTGACTGCTTCGTCTACTTGTGGGTAGGCGTGGCCGAGCACTATTGCGCCATGATTGACGAAATAGTCCACGTACTCATTCCCATCCAGGTCCCAAACCTTGTTGCCCTTGGCTTTCGAGAAGAATAGTGGATATGGCTTCAGATACCTAGCGTTGCTGTGCACTCCTCCTGGAATCACCTTGCCTGCCCTTTCAAACATCTGTTCCGACTTGCTCAATGACATCACACCGTGCAGTTACAGGAATATTGATTCAATTCATATGACCTTTTCTGAATGCCAGGCCCCGTATTGCTTGCGGATTGGTTATGTCCGCTCTCTCCCAGGCGCAGCTCTCGTGCTGAGGCCCTTTAGTATCGGTGGAGACCGCTCTGTAGCCTCTGCCCCTGGCAGTACTTGCAATCTGACTGCCTAGCAAACCGCTTGCTCCCGTTACCAGAATGGGCGGCATCCGGCTTTCTCCAGATGAGCTGTGCAAATCTACATATGACTCTTTAGCTCGCTCACGAGCCTGTTTCTTCCTCTTCAGTATTATGGAAGTGAGGCGATACTCTTATCCCGTCCAGGTAGTGAAATCCCCCAGATATCCAATAGCCTTTCTTGCGCACCTTCTGAACGGCGTCAGGCGCGTTCTTGAACTTAAAGGTCACATTACCGGAGCGTGACTCGGGGTCAAGTGGGGAGTCAAACTCTATTCGAAGAGCCTTGAGCTTTTCAATCAAGTATTCTGCCGGAAGCCATGATGCAGACAATCGTGATTCCCTGGAATGATGTTGACGCTCTTGAACGAGCGGTAGCGCAGCACAAGGACGAGCTTGCTGCCGTTATTACAGAACCGATCCTTCATAATATCGGAGTCCTCATGCCTAAGGAAGGGTTCCTTCAAAGGATAAGGGAGCTGACCGAACGGTATGGAATCGTTTTCATCCTGGACGAGGTCGTGACTGGCTTCAGACATAGCCTAGGCGGGGCGCAGAAACTCTTCGGCATAAGACCTGACCTCACAACACTCGCGAAGGCGATGGCAAATGGGTACCTGATCGGCTGTTTAGCTGGGCGCTCCGACATCATGAACCGGCTGAGGCCGTTGGGAGATGTCACATGGCTGCGACCTACTATGCACACCCAGTCTCCGTGGCGGGAAGCCTTGCCACGATCATGGAACTTGAGCGCAGCGGAGTGTACGAAAGGATGGATAGTTTGGTGGACATGGTAGCAAAGGGGCTAACCCAGCTGATTGAAGATTTCAGAGTGAAGGCACAGGTCAAAAGATTCCATTCTATCTTCACGTTATATTTCACGGACGCACAAATTGAGAACTACGCATCCCTGCTCGGCAACGACGCTGCAAAGTACGGGAAATACTCCAAGTCGATGAGAGATCAGGGGATCATACTGAGCACAAACCACCTCAGGCGATGTCATCTTTCGACTGCACACGAAGGTCGACGCGAACAAGTTCCTAACATGCGCCAAGAAAGCTTTTGAGACGCTGAAAGACTAGGAGACAAGTAGCCCGAACAGCATTTACGCGGTCTGGCCATATGTTTACAGCCGCAGCGGTTAGCTCTTTAGGAGCAATTCTGCAGAAGAATCACTAGCGGGTCGAAAAAGATGGGCCACGTGATTGGACTACGGTGTACAAAGTGTGGAAGGGCGTATCCACCGCAGGACCGTATTTTGACATGTAATGAAGACGCGGGGCGGCTCGAAATAGAGTATGACTACGACTCGGTACGCAAGGTCGTTGATCGGAAGGTTTTCGAGCGTCGCCATGGCGGGGTCTGGAAGTACTTTGAACTTCTGCCATTAGAGAATGAGAAGAACATCGTTACTCTTGGAGAAGTCCAGACCCCGCTGATTCGTTGCCAGAATCTCGGCAAGATACTTGGGCTGAGCAATCTATACGTCAAGGATGAGACGAAGAACCCTACGGCCTCATTCAAGGATAGGCCGATGACGGTTGGAGTCTCAAAGGCTGTTGAACTCGGATACGACACTGTAGTGTCTGCCTCTAGCGGGAATGCAGCGGCCGCGCTCGCCGCCTACTCAGCTAGGGCCGGCCTCACATGCTATACGTTTGTTCCGGAGATGGCCAGCTCAGGAAAGATCGCCCAGCTGAGGATGTTCGGCGCGAATGTTGTGAGAGTCAGAGGGCTTGAGACTGGTGTTGATCCGGCCGTGACAATGTTGAAACTTGTCTGCGAGCGTTTCGGCTGGTATCCCTGCCCCAGCATGGGACCCTTCAATCCGTACCAAGGGGAAGGACCTAAGACGATGTCATATGAGATCGTTGAGCAGCTCGGCTGGACGACTCCTGACTGGGTCTTCGCAGGCGTCGGCGGCGGGGGACTACTCGCAGGCAATTGGAAAGGCTATCAGGAGTTCAAACGTCTAGGTCTTGTGGAAGGTTACCCTCACATGGTCGCTGTTCAGTCCACAGGATGCGCGCCACTTGTCAGGGCATTTGACCAGAAGATGGACCCGCATGACATAGTTCCTTGGGAGCATCCGGACTCAGTTGCCACGGGCCTGATGGATCCGTTCCCCTGGGATGGAGATGCTGCTCTCGAAGCGTTGTGCGAATCCTCGGGAACTGCGGTCAAGGTTTCGAACGAGGAGATCTTGGACGCGCAGAGAATTCTCGCAAAGAAGGAGGGAATATTCGGAGAGCCCTCAGGAGTCACAGCCTTGGCAGGTTTGATCAGACTGAGGAATCAGAACGAGATTTCACGCGATGATCATGTCGTGGTCGAGATGACTGGAAGCGGATTGAAGGACTTGAGCGTGATAGGATCAGTGAGTGCGCCTTTGATCGATCCAAACATCGATGACTTGCAGAAGGCCCTTAGCTTGAAGAAATAACACAGCTGATTTCCAACCGGTCACCTAACAAACACGAAGCGCCTCGTGTCGAAGCGAATTCATGTTCGGATGCACAAGAGCACTAGACTAATGCAACAGTAATATTTGATTATTTGGGCATATCTTCTGGCTTGTGATTTCCCATAATTATTTCACTAGGGGTTCCGCTGTTTCGGTCTTCTCTTCTTTGGGTGGTTGTTTCCTGTGGAAGGCTTGGATGGGTGTTTCTAGGGTTTCGATGTTGAGGCTGAGGTGTGGTTTGACCTCGTTGTGCCAGTGCACATACTCGTCTATCGTTTTGAATTGATGCTGCTTCTGCTCGTAGACGCCGTAGAAGCGTTCCAGTTTGCCGTTCGTTGCGGATGGTTGACGCGGCATAGGAGGTGCTTGATCCCATTCTCGGCTAGGAAGGCTTCGAATTGGCTTATGCCCTTCTCGCGTCGTTCGCCTTCGTTGGCGTAGAATTGGCTTCCTCGGTCGGTTAGGATCTCACGTGGGCGTCCGTACTTGGCTATGGCGTGCTTCAGGGCGTGGATTGTGTGTTCGGCTGTTGCTTCCTGGAAGACGCCGTATGCCATGATGAGCCTTGAGGCGTCGTCCATGCAGGCGATCCACCAGTGGCCGTCTGAGAGCTGCTTCCAATCCATATGCCACAGGCTCATGCTATGCTCCCGCTCGTAGCGGACCCATCTTCGTCTAGTCTGCTTGGATGGTTGAGGCATGGCTCTACCATTCTCCTTGAGGATCATGTGGAT
>Ga0315282_10012135_pt1 | contig 13237 bp, 10 predicted proteins | sample YL17G07_20_MG_FD_203693 | JGI IMG/M metagenome (GOLD analysis project Ga0315282, IMG submission 203693) | Sediment microbial communities from Yellowstone Lake, YNP, Wyoming, USA - YL17G07_20 | ecosystem: Environmental > Aquatic > Freshwater > Lake > Sediment | place: USA: Wyoming | collected...
GGAGGGGGTAAATGCCTTCCACATCTCAGCGGGAGTGGTTCCTGAGCTCTTCTGGCGACAACTGCCTCCTACAGGCACTGAGCTGGGCTTAAACGTACCTTTTTCTGCAGCGGTGAAGGAGGTAGTAAAGGAGGTAGTAGATGTACCTGTAATAGTGGTAGGCAGAATTAATGATCCCCGACTGGCGGAATATATACTAGATAGAGGCCAAGCAGACCTAGTAGCTATGGGCCGGGCACTGCTGGCTGACCCGGAGTTGCCGAAAAAGGCATCAGAAGGAAGGTTTGAAGATATTGCCCCCTGCACTGGTTGCGGGGTGGGGTGTCTGGGAAATTTGGTAACAGGCGGACCATTGACCTGTGTCATCAATCCTGCTTTGGGTAGGGAAAAGGAGATGGCCATTACTCCAGCAGCGAGGCCGAAAAAAGTGCTGGTAGCTGGTGGAGGTCCGGGGGGACTGGAGGCAGCATGCATAGCTGCATTGAGGGGACATCAGGTGACTCTCTTCGAGAAAGAGGCGCATCTGGGAGGACAGTATAACCTTGCTGCTGTTCCTCCATTAAAACAGGAACTAAGCTTATTAGTTAAATATCTCTCCGTGCAGGTGGAAAAGGCCGGGGTTAGAGTTGAGCTTAACTCAGAGGTTACAGCGGAACTCGTCGAGAAACTGAAGCCGGACGTTGTTATTGTGGCTACTGGGGGCACAGCTCTTGTTCCGGCTCTACCTGGTGTCAACGGGAAGATGGTGGTTACTGCTCATGACGTGTTGGCTGGTAAAGTCGCCATAGGCCCTGGAAATGTGCTTATTGTAGGGGGAGGTATGGTGGGATGTGAGGTGGCCGACATGCTAGCTGACCAGGGGGATAATCAAACCTTAGGTTGTACTGCTGTCACCATTGTTGAGATGTTGCCGAACATAGGCCTGGACATGCAGCCTGAGTCCAGGATGCTGCTTATGCCGAGGCTACGGGAAAGGGGAATCCGGATTATTACCTCCGCTACAGTCAAAGAGATTCTTGAAGACGGGGTCATATTCATGAAAGATGGGCGGGAAGAAGCCATTCATGAGGTGAACTTCATCATCCTAGCCGTAGGCACGAAATCGTTTGACGAGTTGAGTGGCAAGATCAAAGACAAAGTATCTGAGGTTTATGTCATCGGGGATGCAAAACAGCCACGCAAAGTACTACAGGCTATTGCAGAGGGGGCTGAAGTGGGGAGGAAGATTTGAGTTCAGGTCAGGCAGCCATTTGTAGCGGCTGCAATTTAGCCGAGTGCGCCAAATTATAGTGGCAGGTTCCCGCGGTGTGAGGTACCAACCATGCCGAGTATGATCGTCTGGGTGAAGCGGATTTTGGCAGAACCTGCGGATCTTCGACCTCTTATCTAGTCTCTGTCTTGTTCCACATGACCCATTTTGCACGGTGAATACTGGAGGGCTCGCATCGAGCCTTCCATCATTGAACTCCTTATTCTGACTAACCTCCTGCCCCTATTCCGAGATCTGTGCCATCGTCTTTCCAAGGATGAAGATGTTGGCTCATAAGGCAAATTGCACACGTATATTATTTGTGGGGACTTGCTATACTTGGTAGAGCTATTTGGGAGACCTCTATCGTTGCACTGGGGACAAAGTACCCCTTAGGATTGAATGAGTGCTCCCGCTAGATGACCTCTGATTAGTAATACGGTGGCTCTGGTATCCAGAGACCTCTGATTCAGTGCGTGTATGATGGCGCAGCGGGAATCTCCCGGAGCTCAAAGAGTCTCACGAAGGAGGTGACAATTTGGCCAAGTACCATGTAGGAGTTGACGTTGGCAAGAACCGTCATCATGTCTCTATTCGCGACTTACCAAAGGATAGCTATCACAAGGCATTTTCTGTGAGCTGTGATCGCAAGGGATTCCTGAATCTTGTGTCCAACCTGGAGAAGTTTTCTACTAATAAGGATGACTTCCTGATCGGGGTGGAGGCCTGTGGCCCTTATAGTGCTACCTTCGTTTATTTCTTCCTCAGCCTGGGCTATAAACTGGTGGAGATCAACCCTTTTCAAGCTGCGCAATTCCGCAGGGCACAAGGCAAGAAGGCGAAAACCGATAGGATAGACGCTCGTTCCCTGGCTGCAATCCTCTCGCTTGACAATCACAAAACTCTGTCCATCCCAGACCCTGTCCTAGATAACTTGAAGGAGCTTACCAGATTACGTGCTGATCTGGTCAAGGAGAGATCCAGAATGCTGAGTCAGATCCGGGAGACTCTTACCACCCTCTTCCCGGAATTCAGTGAAGTTTTCAAACACCTTGACTCAGCAAGCTCTCTGGCTCTTCTCACAGCCTTCCCTGGCCCGGAGCATATTATTCACGCTGGGGAAGAAAAAGTAACCCAGTGTCTATCCAATGCCAGCCCAGGCAGGATGGGAAGGGGCATGGCCAGAGCTATAATCGAATCAGCGCAGAAAACTGTTGGAGTACTTCAGAAGCAGCCAGCCTTAGGGACCAAGATTTCGGTTATTGGAGAGAGATTGCTCAGTTTGCAGGCGTCAATCAATAGGGTTGAGAATGAAATAGCTGACCTGTTTCACAAGTTGCCTTATGATCCCGAAGCTTTCCCTATAGGCCATATCCCCTCTTTGGCCACAATCATTTCAGAGATCGGAGATATTCACCGCTTTCCCACGTTGAAGCAGTTTCTATCTCATTTTGGCTGGTGTCCTCGAACCTTCCAAACTGGCAACTACCGGCTAGAACACCCCAGGATGAGTCACGCTGGTAACAAGTATTTGAGGAGAATCGTGTGGATGCTCTCTATATCAGCTATAAGACTCTTACCTCGGTACCAGGCCTACTTTGCGCAGCGAGTTAGAGAGGGTAAATCAAAAATGCATATCCTTGTTGCCGTTGGTCGTAAGCTACTTTCAGTATTCTATGCCATTCTAAAAAGAGGCATACCCTATGATCCAGATTGGGAGGAGAATCGTCATCTTGCCCTGGCAAGGAGTTGACAAATGATATAGTAATCAATTCTGACTATCGTGCAATATTGGTCAATGGGAACACGAAAGGCCCGGACATGTACCTCTCTTCGGCATTCTGCCACCGCTTCTCAGGAAGTCCTGATGGTTCCAATGCTGGCAACTCTAATTTTATCGGTGGTACAATAACTGGGGCGGGTCACAGTGGCATGAGATGGTCAGGGCTATATAAGAACAATGTATTGACGTTGGACGAAAATATCCTGTTATTTTGATGGTTCAGTGTCGTCAAGGTCTCGAGAACGCAGCAAGAGAAAATGGGGAAACAGGTTATGAAAGCGCTATCTGACCTTAAGATAGTGGAATATGCTAACTTGGTGTCCGGACCTTACTGCACAAAGCTAATGGCTGACTTCGGGGCAGAGGTGACGAAGATTGAAGAACCTGGGGTTGGTGACGAAGCGAGAAGCAGGGAGCCATTCTTAGACGGCATTCCTCATAGCGAAAGAAGCGGACTTTTTCTTTATCTCAACACCAACAAGCTTGGGGTGACCCTGAATCTAAAGGCCCCTACCGGCAAGAGTGTTTTCAAGCAGCTCATAAGGGAGGCCGATATCTTGGTGGAGAACAATCCTCCTTCGGTTATGAAGGATCTTGGCCTTGATTACGAGACGCTCAGGGAGACAAACCAGGGATTAATTATGACGTCAATTACCCCCTTTGGGCAGAATGGCCCCTATCGGGACTACAAAGCTTGTGACCTTATCAGCGTTCATATGGGAGGATTGGGATATGCTACGCCCAGTCGCGTAAAAGACCCTGATCTGCAACCACCTCTAAAGCTTGGAGGAAGACAAGCCGATTTCATGGCTGCGGCCATGGCAGCAGTGGTCACCATGTCTGCGGTTATAGGCCGCAGTAGGAACGGTCTGGGGTGCCATCTTGACCTTTCTGTGTGTGAGGCAGTGGCCTCCAATATGGCCCGTGACATTGCCCTTTATTCATATGATAAGTTGATCTTCGGCAGGAAGACTGGTATCTATTATGTTTACGGCGCTCTGGCCTGCAAGGATGGCTACGTTCAGTTCCACTGCCCTGAGCAGCACCATTGGAAGTCTCTACTCGATGCAATGGGCAATCCCGAATGGGGTAATGATGAATTGTTTAAGACACACGAGTCGCGGGTCAATAACTGGAGTCTTCTTGAACCACTTCTCCTGGAGTGGAGCATGGAATTCACTAAAGAGGAGATATATCGCATTCTTCAGGGGAAGGGAGTGGCTTGTTGCCCGATTAACAACGCCGAAGAGGTTTCGAATTCGGAGCATTTGGCCACCCGGGAATTTTTTATGGCTATTGACCACCCTGAGACAGGGATACTCAGGTATTCCTCGATACCTACCAAGTTTTCTCAAACCCCGATGAGGGTGGAGCGCCCCGCCCCTCTACTGGGGGAACACAATGATCAGGTCTACTGCGGCCGACTCGGCTATGCCAGAGAAGAGCTGGTTAAAATGAGAGAGGCAGGAGTGATTTAATGGACGATGCGAAAACTCTGCCGCTAGAGGGAGTTCGGGTTGCCGATTTCAGCCGGGTGCAGGCCGGACCTCAGACAACCCTATGGCTGGCCGTTATGGGAGCAGAGGTGATAAGGATCGAGAGTAGGCAGCGGCCAGACATGTTGAGGTATTCCTACTCCGCTATGGGTACCGGGAAAACCGGAGAGGACCTCGACAGAAGTAGCTTCTTCACCGCCCTTAACTACAGCAAGAAGAGCTGTACTCTCAACCTGACTCAACCGGAGGGGCTGGATATCGCAAGGCAAATAATTAGAATCAGCGATGTGGTGGTGGAGAATTACTCTCCTGGAGTGATGGAGCGTTTTGATCTCGATTATCCATCCCTGAAGAAGGTCAAACCCGATATTGTTATGGCCTCCATATCTGGGATGGGACAGACAGGGCCTGACAAGGAGTATCTGGGATACGCCCCAACGATTCATGCCCATAGTGGCCTTTCCTCATATACAGGCTACTATGGCAGCTCCGGTAGTTTGTTAGGGACTTTTTGGTGTGACGCCTTATCCGCTCAATATACAGCGTTTGCCATCCAGGTGGCTCTGCATCACTGCTTCAGGACAGGAGAAGGACAACATATAGACATCTCAATGACCGAGGCAACTGTCTCGGCGATCCCTGAGTATATTATGGACTACACCATGAACCACAAGGTTCGCCAACCAATGGGGAACAGGGACGATATTATGGCTCCTCACGGCTGTTATCGCTGCCGGGGTAAAGACCGCTGGGTTGCCATCGCAGTATCCACGGAAGAGGAATGGGTTGCTTTCTGCAAGGCCATCGGCGATCCAGAATGGAGCAAGGAGAAGCGGTTCTCTGACATGTATAGTCGGTGGCAGAATCAGGAGGAGCTAGACGTTTCGATAGAAGAATGGACGGTGAATCATACTCCCTATGAGGTGATGGAGATATTGCAGAGTGCTGGCGTGGCAGCCGCTCCGTCTCTAAGCGTGGATGAACTGCTTGATGACCCTCACTTGAGAGAGAGGGAGCTCTTTATAGAGATCGGCCACCCAGTAATGGGAACGGGAATCCAGTCTCGTCTGCCCTGGAGGCCGGGGCCCTGCCCTGGCGGCAGCTATCAGTCACCTCCTTTGCTCGGTGAGCACAACAATTATGTATTTCATCAATTGCTGGGTATGTCTGACGGCGAGATAAGCTGCCTCATTAGGCAACAGGTTGTCTATTAATTAATGGTTACCTAGATAAGCCAGAGCATATGACACTCTTTTTTGCGTGGCATTCTTCTCCACGATCATTCTTACGATCAAAGGGCATGCTGATTAAGGCAAATGGCTTATTCTCAAAGCCTTATATGACAGTTGTGCTTTCACAGTATATGCGAAGAGCGGTTATTAGGGCTGCAAGATTGGCACAAAAGTGCAATCAGGCACAGGGGCATAACTCTACATTGTTCAACAATTGAACTATCACTCATTTTGTGTTACAAGCTAGCCCGGCCAAAGTCCGTTGAAACGTTATTGAGTTTCCCTCATTGTTGGACATATATGCCCATGTCTACTTGGGCGTATTCACTAGTATTCTAAAGGGAAGGCAATTGTTGCTATTGTGACCAAGTCTTGAACAAGCTCCAATTAAGCCGGGATTCCCCATTTCAACTCTTGATAAGGACGTGCCCTGCTCTCTCTGCCGTCTGCGTGCATGATGACAGTCTGTGCCACGGCTGTCAAGCCTGCGTCAGAGCTTTCAGCATGGCATCTGCCGGGTGCTCTTAGCCGCTAGAGTTCATGGTAACCTTGACTCCTTCAATTGAAGATGATACTATGTTGTTGCACGAGAGAGTCGGCTAAACTGCGTTCTAAATTGGCACCAAGGATAGGGATAAATTAAGGCAATAATTTTTGACACGCTACTCAGATTGAAGAATCTGCAGAATTTTTCGCCATAGGCCTCCGCTTGTAGCCTTAACTAACCCCGAAGTAAGGGGCAATGTGAGATTGGTCGAAAGCCCTTACAAGGGCAGTAAAACACGTAATCGAATGCACAAAAGTTAATAGGCACTATGCGTTCAAGGGAGGTAGCATGTCTGACAGAGTACTCTTACAGGTCGATAGAAATGTTGCAGTGGTGGTTCTTAATCGTCCTCAGTCACTTAATGCTTTGGATTCTGGGGTGTATGTTGGCCTGGAAAGGGCCGCCCTCAGCATCATGTCACAGCCCAAGATCAATGCGGTCATCGTCACAGGTGCCGGCGACCGTGCGTTCAGTGCTGGGCTGGACCTCAAAGAATTAGCTTCGGGCAGTATTCAAAGCAAGGGCCGCCGCCGTCGCAAGGGATTCGACAAATTGTCGGTGATGAAGCAAGTCTTCAGCATGTATGAGGAACTATCCGTCCCGGTCATTGCTGCCATTAACGGCTACTGCTTAGGAGCTGGTGTGGAGTTTATCCTGTGCTGCGACATTCGCCTTGCCGCAGGGCACGCAATTTTTGGCCTCCCTGAGGTGGGCATCGGAGCAGTCCCAGATATGGGAGGCACACAGCGGCTGCCCCGGCTGGTTGGTTCGGGTTATGCTAAGGAACTCATCTACACATCCCGCCGGATAGATGCTGCCGAGGCATTGCGCATAGGACTTGTGGATCATGTCTATGACAGAGAGCAGCTCATGATGGAGGCACACAAGCTGGCTGAGGAGATTGCCAGCATGAATCCAGCGACAGTACAGGCTGCAAAGAGAGCCATTAATGCTGCCATGTTCACCGGCCTAGAGACGGGCCTTCGGTATGAGACTGCCCTCGCCTTGACCGCCTTAGATGAGATGAGAACGTCCATGGGGGCAGCTGCTATAGTTAATAAGTCCAAGTAGTTCTCCCTGAAAGAGGCAATCACAGAGAGCCTGATCCCGCCCGTTGCCACAGACGGGATCAGGCGGGCCAATGACTATATTATCGAGTATGAGCATCCGGCCTATGGGAAAGTTCCTATGGTTGGCTTTCCTATACACTTCAGTGATGCTGCATCATCTGTAAGATTGCCCCCGCCGGAAATTGGGCAACACACCGAGGAAGTGCTTCAGGGCTTGCTTGGCTATGATTGGGAATATCTGACCCTGACCAAGTTGAAAGACGAAGAGGTGATTTGAGGCAGTGATGGCTACCGTCTGTTTTTTCTAAAAAGTGGCAAACAAACAGAACATACTAATCGTACTCACATATGGAGAGGTAGGCAGTGAGTCAATTTAAAAGGTTGTTTGAACCCATAAAGATCGGTGAGATAGAACTGAAAAATAGAATAATAAGTCTCGCCATGGGTAATGGTTCAAAAATAGTAGACGGGGAACTGTCAGATAATAAGATAGACTTTTATGCTGAGCGGGCCAAGGGAGGGGCCGCACTCGTATACTGCACATTCGCGCCCATCTGTCCAGCCGCAGAGCTAGATATACGTGCACCCGGGGCATATGAAGATAGATTAATCCCCGGGATGCGCCGGATGACAAAGGCCTTTCATGATTATGGAGCCAAGGCTGGATGCCAGCTACTAATTATGCATTACGGGTATGCAAGGAAGAAAGGCGCCCCGAGTGAAATTGTTGGTCCTTCCAAAATCAACGGTCTTAAAGGTTTCGAACCAAGGCAGCTCGATGTGGAGGAAATCGAGTATTTTGTGGAAAGTTATGGTGAGGCAACAAGGCGAGCCAGGGAGGCAGGTTTCGACGTAGTCGAATTTCACTTTGGAATGGGTTATCTTATTTCAAAGTTTATTTCGCCGCTGACCAACCATCGTACGGACCAATATGGTGGTAGCTTCGAGAAGAGAATGAAGCTTCCCCTCGACATTATAGCTAGCGCTAAAAAGAAAGCAGGGGCAGATTATACACTCAGTTGCAGATTCTGTGCCGACGAGTTTCTGGAGGGAGGCTATGGCCTTGAAGATGGAAGGAAGGTGGCCCAGGTTTTACAGAAAGCCGGTGTACATGTCCTAAATGCACAGGGGGGTTGGCATGAATCACCCAAGGCACTAACTCAGCAATGGGTCCCGGCAGGAGCCTTCGCCTATCTTTCAGCAGAAGTCAAAAAGGTAACCAACCTCCCTGTGGTTGCCGCATACAGGATTGATGACCCGAAAGTAGCTGAGAAAATCCTGGTCGACGGAAAAGCAGACCTTATAGGTATGGTACGTGGTCTGCTCGCTGACCCCGAGTTTCCTAACAAGGCCAAAGAAGGGCAGGCTGACAAAATTCGTCATTGTATAGCTTGCAGCCGCTGCCTCGACAATGCTTTTAATTGGGAGGCAGTAACATGTAGCGTGAATGCCAGTCTAGGTCTTGGGCCTCTAAAGCCTGCAGAGCAGAGTAAGAAGGTACTCATTATAGGTGGGGGCCCATCTGGTCTGGAGGCGGCCAGAGTAGCAGCGAGTAGAGGCCATAATGTCACACTCTGCGAAAAGGATGGAAGACTGGGCGGATTAATGGTATTGGGTGCCGTTCTGAACGATAAAATAGAGCCTCTGATTAAATGGTTGACTGGGGAGATCAAGAGCCTCGGCATTGACGTCAGATTAAATACAAAAGTAACGCCTGCTTTGCTTGAGAAACTAAAGCCGGACGTAATCATTCTAGCTCCCGGCGGAACACCCATCACACCACAAGTGCCCGGCGTTGATGGCGCCAATGTGCTCAGCGGCAGGGATATAAAGAATCTTATGAACGGTATCCCGCCAAAGAAAGGGTTTATATGGCGATCCGGCTCGATTGTGGCAAAGTACTTAGGCGATAATCCAGCCCTCATGAGACGATTAATGGGATTAAACTTCCCCATTAAGAAAAGAGTAGTAATTATAGGAGGCCAATTTGCGGGCCTTGAGCTTGCTCTGACATTGATGGATAAGGGGAAAATAGTCACCGTTATTGAAGAGACAAAACGTTTGGGCAATGATATCGGGCCTACCAATAGATGGCTAGAACTAGACATGTTGAGAAAAGGCGGGGTGAAAATGGAGACCCTCGCCAAGCTCAAAGAGATTACACCCAAAGGGGTGAAAGTGATCCGCGAAGGGGGCAAGGAATATTTCTTTGAAGCCGATACAGTAGTACTGACGCTCGGGCTGAAACCCAATCCCGAGCTTGCTCGTGAGTTCGAAGGCAAAGCCCAAGCTGTCTATTTGATTGGAGATGGTGCCGAAGGTCCCGGGATTAGGAGGATCAGGGAAGCTATCGCATCGGGCTTTGAAATAGGCAGCAAGATATAGCCGACAGTGTGTAAATGAACAGGTATGGTACAAGTGAAATCATTGAAGGGAATATGGTGGTGTTAGCAGCGGGTATAAGGCCAGATGATGAGCTAGCGAGGCAATTAGAAGGCAAGGCGCCAGTCTTATACTTTGAAGGGGGTTGCTTTGGACCGCGGTGAATAGCAGAAGCGATATCGGAGGAATCCCGCGTAGACAGAGAAGTCTAACGAGATTTAGCCTTTTTATATTACATAGCGGGAGGTTTTACTAGATGAGTAAGCCATCAAATTGCCGTGATTCAAAAGAGAATAAGCTAGAACCTCGGAATACAGCAAGTGGTATTCCGGTTAAAGTTGTCTATACGCCAGAGGATATGAAGGATATAGATTACACAAAGGAATTGAATGATCCTGGAAAGTATCCATTCACCAGGGGCTTGTTTTTCCACCCCACACGCTTCCTAGTAAAGTCATCGAGTTCGTTAATGCTGAGCTAAAGCTGGAATAAAATGCATAGTGCAACTTGGGTGGTAAGTTTCGATTTCAATCGGAATTTTAGGGGGAGAGATTCAGGTCAGGTAATACAAACTCAAGGAGGTGCAATAAAAACAACAAGATCTTAAAGCTTTTCTTCAAGCTGGCAGTAGTCGAGAATGCTACGAGATTTGTAGTAAATTTAGAAATAAGGAAGGAGAAAAATGGAAGAACTCCAGGATTATAGTGGCAATTTTGTACGTGGTTTAAGGTATCAAGATTTCTCAAAAGACATGATGGCCAAGATAATCTGTGAATATGGCAGGTTGTATGAGCTGATAGATGGTCTATGGTTAACTAATGCTACTAAGGCGCTGGGATGGGATAAGGCCTGGGAAATAGAGCGAGAGGTTTGGCGGCAAATACCCAGGCATGTCATTGATGGTGTCCGTAAGATAGCAAAGATCGAAGGGAATGACGTTGCTACTGCCTTGAAAATGATTCAATTGGATCCCTGTTTTACTCCGGGACTTTATGAGTATGATCTGTATTTCAAGGACAAGGACGATGCCTTGATGACTATTTATCGTTGCCCTTCACTCCTATATTTTGAACGGGCATATCCACATATGGTAGCGCCTCTCTGTCAGGTGCTGGAGGTTAAAGCCTTCGACGATTATGCCAAACGTTTTAATCCAGCTATGGAAGCCAAACCGCTGTTTCTTCCACCACGGAAGAGTCCTGACCAAATCCCTGTCTGTATGTGGGAGTTTAAGATACCGAAAAAATAGCTAAGAATAGCAAAACATCATGGATTCTCTTTTTGACGATAAATAGGTATGGGAAAGCGCTCTATTAACTTCCATGATGTGAGAAGGGAAATAGTTTTTAGAAAGTATGAGGGTCTATGGCGAAATTATAGGATTATAGTGGAGAGTACAAACCAGACCTAAGACTCAACGACTTTAACCAGGAAGCTCTCGTGAGGTTGTGGCAACAGGCCTATCTTGGTATGGCTGGCTCATGGTATGTTGCAGTGGAAAAGCGTTGCGGCTTTGACACAGCCATCGCGTGCGAAGACAAGGCCTGGAACAATGTAGTTGAGCACATGACACCGAAGTACGTTAAAACGGCTAATATTACACTGAATCTTGAATACCTCGAGCGGCGGTATTTCTCTAGCAATCTGTAAGCCACCTGCAATTCCGTAGGAAATCAAGCGGGACCATAGTTCCCGAAGGAACAGACCTCGCTAGAGAATCCAGATATGAGGAAAGGCACTTGGTTGATCGCTATCTGGCAGAATGGCTTTATTTTCATTACGTCCGCAGATTTGGGACCTTGCCATTTCAAAAATGGGAGCAGTTATCAATAGATAACGTCTCCACTGAACTCATTGACGACCTTAACCTTATGGCTAATGTTGGCGGCTTAGAATGGTGCATGGACTGCCCGTTCTGTAAAGAAATAAAGAAGTAACCTAATGGTTTATACCACAATCTCTTGGAGTTTTACTTTCAGGCTATCTTCTTCAACAACAGACCAGACGACAATTCCCGGAATATCGAGCTCTTGTGAAAGACCGAGAAAAGACCCCCTGAGACCTTAGAGACCAAGGATGGTATTGATAATATGCGCAAGGCGCCAGGGCTAGGATTGAGGTAAGGTAGTTTTTCCCCCTTTCGCACTGTATCCAGAAATTCTCACCTGCTAAGGTCCCTGCTCACCTCAATCACTGTAGCGAGGCTGGATCACACTAAGGATGAAATGCTCTGCCCACTTTCGATCGTTGTCGTCTTGAAGGACGATGAACTGAACCTTGCAACGCTTCCTCAGGAAATCCTTAGCCTCGCTGAGATCTTTGCACTGTCCCTCGGCAACCATATATGCTAAATTCTTTATTGTAGCTCCGCCACCGTTGATGAGTAATCTTGTGGCAAACGTGTAGCGGCATAGGTGTGCATGCAGTCCCTGCACCCCCGACCTGTTGGCCAGCCTGGCAAACATCAGCTTGATGCTATACTCAGACAGCGGTTGCCTTTATCTGCTCGGCAGCCATCCTTCCGCTTTCAGCAGCTCCCTCGCCAGCGACGAACCCCGGCGGACAGTTGGCATCACCTACGCACCAGAGGTTCTCAATCGAAGTCCGCTGCCCCAACTGATAACCTTGCCAGGACCGCATGGGTGGCCAATTCCCACAAAAGTTTTTCAGTCGCATCACCTCAGGCTCACATTCCTCCCAGTTGGGGAAGAACTTCTTAGCATCTTGGATTAAGGTCTCGTACTCCTTTCTCGGGTCGTACGACAGAGTGTTTTCCGGGACCAGCCATCCAATCAGCGGGTGCCTGCCCTTGGGTTTCCAATGCTCCCAATAGCTGCCCATCAGGCACCAAAGCAACACCCTCATCTCAGGATCCACCACCATAATCCAGCCAGCGAAGTCCAGCAGCGGCTTGGTAGTGGCAAACTCAACTACGACTCCGCCAGGCGTCCTGATTTTATCTCTAACCTCCTTGAGGTAGCTCTTCTCGAAATTCTCCCTGCCAGCCAGCTCGATAGTTCTTTCAGGTCCAGCATTGCTCACCACGACTTTGGCTTCCACCTCGATGTTCTTCCCATCTTTTTGGGCCACAACTCCTTTGACCACCCCGTCTTTTACTCTGATCTTGGTCACCTCACATTCAGTCAAAACCTCCCCCTTGTGCCGCTTGATCACCTGCTCCAAGGAGCCTATGACGTCTTTGAGTCCGTTCTTAGCGATTATAGGGGGCTTGCCCCTCGTCGCCGTTAACTTCATCACCCTGATGAACTCCCCAGCAGGGTATTCGTGGATATTTATTCCGCCCCAGGATGTTGCAAAGCAATTGAATAGGACGTGAATTTTCTCGTTGTCAGTATATTGCCTCAGCCATTCTTTAAAGGTTATAGTATCAGAGGGCTCCCGCCACAGGAAGGCAGTTTTCAAGGCGCCCAGCACCCTGTCCGTTTCCTCATCGTTTCTGCTGGCTAGAGAAATCACC
>Ga0315282_10012136_pt1 | contig 13236 bp, 21 predicted proteins | sample YL17G07_20_MG_FD_203693 | JGI IMG/M metagenome (GOLD analysis project Ga0315282, IMG submission 203693) | Sediment microbial communities from Yellowstone Lake, YNP, Wyoming, USA - YL17G07_20 | ecosystem: Environmental > Aquatic > Freshwater > Lake > Sediment | place: USA: Wyoming | collected...
CATTTTAAAAGGCACCGGCAAGTAAGTTTACATAATGTATGTTATGCGTATGAAAGATAAACCGTTGAGCTCCAAGGGATTACGAAAGAAGCTCAAGAAAGGGAGGCGTTCTGATCTGAGGACGCCTGTTTGCGATTAAGTGTTTGGGAAACTTAATTCGTTATACGAATTCTTTTTTATAATGTTGTGATATGCGAGAATGAGAATCCAGTTTAAAAATCTTCTGTGATCGGAGGTGAGCTTAACAGTCATATTTTGTGAAAGGATAGTGCTGTAAAGTTTTTTTGTGTATGATGCATTTTTCTCTTGACAAAATATAACTTATGACATATATTATATACCAGAAACATTCAACTCAAACCTACAGGAGGTTCAAAATGAAACGTGCTTTTATAACATTCAAACTGCTAAATGGTTGCGTCAGCAAGGTTTACAAGCTCGGCAACGAGTATGTGGTAAGAGTACTCGACAAAAAGCTCAACGACATTATGGCCGTGAGAACATTCAACGACGAATGGGAAGCGTTGAAATACGCTGACCCAAGGTGGTTATGAGGGGTGGTAAAAAGAATGACGGATGATAAATTCTTCTTAAGCGGTTTTTCTCTGGTTAAAATATCTGGAAACCCGGAGGAAAAGGAAGAGGCGGAGAAGGTAAGACTCCGCCTCTTACATGGCGTTATTGATTACTCAAGAAAGCGTCATAGCATTGAGCAATGGTGGGACGGGTATCCTTGCGTACCGGAAAGAGTAAGAAATGAGCTTCTGAAGCTCGATCGTAATGTCTCGACGGTGTTAGAGATCTTGTGTCACCGGACATCGGCTAAGTGGTGGCTTAAGGTAGGTAAATATCTGACAGGAGAGGACATCGTTGAACATCCTAACAGGATAGCGTGGAGAAAGAAAGCCCCGGATAGGGCAGTTAGGAGAAAGGCTGAACGATATGATTATTAAGTGGGCTGTCATCGCCTACGTCTGGTGCCTCGTCGTGCAGATGATGGTTTTAAGTTTCATTCTTAGAAAGTGGAGGGGTACCTATCTGGCGAGTAAGTGGATTGATGAAGCAATCTGGGATGCGCGGGACCAGGTGAAGAACATTAAACAGTGGCACTGAGAGAAGGGAGGTGGTACAGCCAATGAAAGAACAGCCTATTTTATCTATTATTATTCCCTCGCACTTCGAGGGAAACGCTCTTCGGGAAGTAATCAATAGCATCGACAATGCGTGCTATAAGGCTGATATACCCGTCGAGTTCATCATTATGCTGACAGCTGGTGATATCGAGGGAGAACATATAGTCAACAGGCTATCAGATGAGCTCTTCCTCATGAGTACGGTCAGGTACTGTTGCCCTATTGACATAGCTAATAAAATACGGACCGGCATGTGCCTCTGTAAGGGTAAGTACTGGACTGTATGCATGGCCGACGGCTCTGATGATCCCTGGGACGTCGTGTATATGTACCAGTACATGGATAAACCATGGGATTGTGTTTTCGGATCACGCTGGATAAAAGGCAGTCAGGTGACGAGGTATCCTCTCCTCAAGAGGATCCTCAACCGGGTAGGGAACTCACTGGTACAGATGATGTATCATGTTGATCATAATGACATGACCTCGTCGCTCAAGATGTATAAAACTGAGCACGTTGAAACCTTATTCCCCTCAAGAGCCCAGGGGTTCGATGTTTTCATGGAAATAGCACTTAATGCAGTTAAACACAATCTACGAATAAAACAGGTACCGGTTCGGTGGAAAGAGCGGACATCAGGTGCCTCAAAATTCAACTTAGTCCGAGAGCCGGTAAATTATGTAAAAACACTGCTCTCAGGAAAGGAGATGTGACGTAATGAAGGACTTATTAATACGGCTAGGAAAAGTGAGCTATCCGACGATTGATCATTTTATCGCAGAAGCTCGGGCGAAGGGCGTGTGTGAACGTATTTCCAGCGTGCCTTCTTTCTTGAACAGCGAATCTAAGTGTTACCTTTTACACAGGAACAACAGGGAGAGAGTCAGATGCTTTGGATGGTTCACCATTGGCCAGATAGCGGTGTGTATAGATGAAGCAAAACTGCCTTCATTGCAAACCATCTGTGGGACGAAATTAGCATTCTGCCCACGCAGTGACTTCCCGGCTGGTGAGCGTGAGTGTGGTGAGATGGTCCCGGGAGGCATATACATGGTGTCGAAGAGCGTTTTTGACATAGCCAAACGTACTGCAAAAGAGACCGATATTTGCGACGATCTACACACGTTTGATAAACCCTACCCCTACCTGCAACCGACCTTCCCACACTTCCGTGGCTACCGTTACATTGACGGTGAGGAGTTCCTGGCCTCCCTTAAGTTTCCCCGGTGGTGCAAGACGAAACCCTTATAATAGACTTAGAGGTCCTGTGTTTTACGTCCAGGACCTCATGATAAGGTTAGCATCCGTCGCCGTGTAGCCGAGCGACATCAATATGCTCATAGTGTCGGGTTCATCGAGTATATCAGCCTTAAATATATCCTTGAGGTCATACACGGAAATCATTGGATGGTAAGACTTTGAGTTGTACACCTGCTGTGACTCTTCGTTAACCATCAGTGTGTAAATTGTTGTAATTGACCGCCCGGTAAACAGTGCAGTGAGTAACCGTGCTTCGTTTTCTGAGTAACCGTACCGTACCAGTGCATTGAGCGTCTCGATCGGGGTCATTTTTCCTGCCCTTGCCATCGATTCGATCGTCCAACGGTCAACCGTTACCGGTTCAACTACCGGCTCTTCTGGTGCCGGTTCTCCCGGAGAAACCTCATACGGCACCCATAGTGCCATGATCCGCTGTCCGTCATCCCATGAATACCCCAAGAGAGCAAGGCGGTCCATAGCATCTGAAGTCTCGAGGAGGCCGTACTCCCACATGGTTTGGATCTCGGCCTTGGAGAGTTTCTTTGCGGTGGCAGGCACCGCTGATGGTGTGTAAGGCGCAAGTCCCTTAATCTGATCAACAGAGGCGCCGGTGTTGAGCTGTGTCAGGAGCAATGAGTCATTATCACTGTATCCCAGTTCCGCAAAATAGTGGTACACAGCCGATAAGGTCATGAGGCCAGCGTCAAAGAGCCCTTTGACCTCAGATTTCGTCAGTGTCGGTGCCGCAGGCTCCTCGAGTTCAGCAATGCGTGCAAGGAGTTTTTCAACCTGTGTTGAATACTTTGTCTTCCAGACCTCGACGATATCCCGTGCCTGGTCATTAGTGTATCCTAACAACACTAACCCGTCCCGGGCATCAAACGCTTCTATCTTGCCTGCATCAAAGAGCTCCCTCAGCTCTGTTTTCGAAAGTTTATGTACCTCAGGCACTTTCGGTGGTTTCTTCTCGGCAGTCCACTGTTTCAGTAAGATATCAGCATTCGCGGCCGTCAACCCCATTCGTGTGAGATATTCTTTCGTGAAAGCGCTGTCGATATAGTTCCCTTTATATAATGACTCGACCTCAGCCTTAGTGAACTGCGATCTCTTCTGCCTCTTCAGGTTGGATATCTGGACCTGAAGATCTATAGTATTGCCCTCCTCGATATCCTCCCATCCTGCAGCGGTGAGCGCTGCCCTGAGTGCTGTCTCATCGATGAACCCCTCCTCATAGCTCTTGATTACTTCACCAGCCCAGTCATCCAGGAGCTTGTCATGCCGTTCAAGTTCCCATAGGGAAATCAGATAGTTAGCCCGGATCTGTGACATACCCGACCGCCGCATCTCATCAATGACACCCTGTTTCTCAATACGATGATTCAGATAGGCATCTTTGAGCGTACCAGTCGCTATCTTCGCAGTGCCCATCTCACGTAATGTTCCTATATAGATATCCTCATACCCGGCCCAGCGGGTAGTGCGCCAGAACGTTTCCTCATCAATATACCCGGCATTGTATGCATCAATGGCTTGTGCGACATTCAACTGTGTAGGTCTGTACACCATATTGAGGAGTTTCTCAAGAGGATCGGCAATAGTAATGCGGAAAGGAGTGCCCATAACTAACCATGATAACCACCCGATACCGTATGACCACGAGATAGCGTTTGGTAAGTCCTTGAGCGACTTCATGTTACCCATGCTCACCGTGTCACCGATGAAGTGGAGCATCCAGGCTTGGAGCTGAAATTGCAGGTTCATGCCGAGAAAGCGCTCGGCACCAAGGAGACCGTCAGATGGATTGAGGAGTTTAACGGGGTCATACTGTCTACCATGTGGCAGGTTAGCATCATTGCGTATTTTCTGCCAGTCAACCGTACCGGGTAGGATCATATTAAACATAGGTGCGAGAAAGGCCTGTCCTATTCTTTGACTCATCTCCTTGGCAGTCAGTGAGACATCCTTTCCCACCATATTCTTCAGCATCTCATCACTTATCTTCTGTCCAGTCAGTGACTCCATGTAGTTCTTGGCGAATACGACCCAGGCTCCAGAGGCATCAATCCAGATGTTTTGTATCCGGATAGCCATGTTCTCAGCCTCGGCCGGAAACCTTCGGACCAGATAGCTGAAGCCAAACATAACAAACGAGGAGAGCGCCCCGACGAGCACGTTCATTACAGGCTTAGATACGAGCGCCTGTATTATAGATACGACTTTACCTGCTCCAACTGGTGGTACTTTTGCTCCCGCCATAATGTCTCCTTACCGCATACCCATGTAAAAAACTTGCCCCGAGCTCCTATTCATCTCGGATATCCAGTCCAGGGTCTCTTTTATTTCCTGTATGATCCACTGCTCAAATATTGCCGCCTCTTCCTGCATCTCAGCCGGCGTGTGAAGATCGAAATTCATCCCAGACCAGTACGCGAGGAACCGAGCGCCCCAGTAGCCTGTATAGAACACAGTTTTATCGAATTTGTCAAGGGAAAACTCTGCGACTCTTTGTAACGCATCAAACGAGAGGTAAAAGTTGGCGATCTGTGAGGTTTTGAGACCGTATTCATACAGGAGTATCCTCGTCTCAAGCTCGTCCTGCCAATTAGTCGGCTCTACCCGAAGAGCGTCCGCTATGTTTACCGTACGCCCTGGTACGTATCTCCTGTCCGTTGTGAGCTTGCCGTCCGTTCCGACAACGGGAGCTATAGCTTTTCCGTCGTCATCAACATAGAGATTCTTACCCATACCATTAAGTTGATAGAGCCAGTACTCAGCCTCTGGTAACTTAACTTCCTGCAAAGCCACTGGCGTCCAGGACGTAATCGTCTGTCGAGGGAGCCGCGCATTGAGCCCTGACAGTGATGTTGCAGGGTACGCCGAGAGAGAATTATATAGTGCAGTCCTCCGGAGCCGCGCATTCTCTGCCTCTTGCCCTTCCTGGAGTTCAATAACTGCATCAACTAAGGGCGTCAGGTGAGCCAGGTCAGGCTTAACTGTCTCATCAGTGAACGCACCCAGTGCGTCAACCAGCGGTATGATACGGCTGACCTCTGCGTAGACCGGTGTGTATACATCGAGTATAAATGTATCTAACTGCCTCTGCACCTTGAGTTCGAACCGCCTTAGCGCGGTCCCCGGGACCTCAATGTACTTTCCGATATCATCGAGAGTGACCTTAATACCGTCCTCAAACTCCTGCGCCTCCTTGTAGCCGAATAGTCCGAGCAGTTTCACGACAGGATCTATCGTTTTAAGGAATTCCCGAGTTTCAAGAGAGTACGTATAGAGGATTGTTTTTTCTATCGTTTTATAGGGTCCGGTGAGCGTCTCCTGGATGGTTTTCTGTGTTTTTTGGAGGTCTGTAACAGTGGTGTTGACTGTTGTGAGAAGGTCTTTTACATTGTGTAAGGTCGGCCAAATATAGTCATTGATGGATGTTAAAACGCTCTGAATAGTGAGGGTCAGGGGGTTAGTTATATTCCTTATCGTTTTATCAATATTGTTGACAAATGTTTCGACCTTAAGAAACCATGATTCCGTGTACTTTTTACTGATATTTGAGAGCCAGGTTGATGCGTTCCCCAACCACTCTAACATACCGCCGGGCTTCATCATGTCGCCAAAAATAAAAGCCAAAACTGTCGTAAAAACGTCACTGTGCCATGTTCCAACCATGGTGAGCCAAAATGAGTGGAGAACGCCGACCTCTCCATACTTGTCAGCGGTGAGGAGCCCATTGTGGGGATCTATGTATATGACGTCCGGAACCGATGAATATTCGAGCGGGAGACACACATTGATCCACGAGCTATTATCGAGATAAAGACCATGGGATCGTATGTCACGTATTTCAATTTTTTTGACAAACCCGCCTGCGAGGCTGCAAGCGTCACTGCTGTCAGATGGGATAGAGTCCGCTATAGCGCTGCGGACGTAGTTACGAACTTGAGGTATCCACTGATTCGTGCCAGAGTAGAAGGTTACTATAGAATTCCAGTACTCGTAGTACTCAGGCCGGAAGAAATAAGGGGAGATGGGCATGAGGGTGTTACACCCCCAGTGTGTTCTTAATCTCTAAAGCTCTCTGTTGAACTGCTGCTTGACCTGCCGATGAAGTGTATCCCTCGATAGGTACCTCAACAGTAAATGGACCGCTCTCTCCAACGTTGAATTTGATAACGTACACCTCCTGAGGTTTCATCTCGGAGTTGTAACGTGTTGTCTGAGACATGCTTACAATCTTTGTTTCACCCATAGTTATCTGTCCGTCTCGGGTGGTTTCCCGGCGCGGTCAGCAACACCATAGACACCGAGTGCCGCAGCGATCTTGAGAACGACTGAGGCGAATGGCGCAACGGCAGGAATCATCGGCATTATCTGCGAAGCGACACCGATGATGATCGCCCAGTTAGTTTTTTTCTGATACCATCTACGCATTAGAAACCTCCCTGTTATGCCAACCGTGATAGAGCTGTTGCTGTATCCATAGTTTCAAGACGTGTTTTCAGCCTGTCTGATAGCCATTGGTCAATCTGAGATTTTACACAACCAGTCATCGTAATGCCTTCGGATGTATAGCCGTCCCAGAACCGCTGAAATAACTGTTGTACCGTAATACCGATAGCAGTGGCTATAGCTGCTAACTCCGTGTCCTGTGCATCTGAAACTGTGCAGGTAATTGTATATTTCGCCATCGCATAACCTCACATTATTTATGTTTCAAGTGTTTTATAGTATTGTACACCAATAGTATAGTTTTTTGCAGCTGTCTGACTATCAGACGCCCTTACCGCTATTCTCGTATTAGACGCGACTTTAATTGGTATCGGTAGTGGTATAGTAACTGGAGGTAAATAACCAACATCTGATGAAAATTTGTAAAGAAATGACCATCTTCCTTTTGTAGCCTCAGAACCCGCCGCTCCCGTTCCTATTTCAATACATGTATTCGGGTCTGTCCCTGTGTTGGATACACTAACCAACACTGACGAAATCCAACAATCCGCAGCAGCAGAAGCGTCAACTTGTACCCAACTGCCAAAAGTATTTGCTAATGACTCCGACGCCGCGCTAACAACATTAGGCGTGCCACTCGTCCCATCTTCAACGATAACACCCGTTGTCGTTGCCGATGCCGTTGAAACAGGAGTACTAAGCGTATTAATCTTATCACGTAATGCTTCGAGGCTGTCCGTTGCCTTATCGAACGTCCTCGCGCCTGAAGCCTTGCTGAGTATATCTGTCAGCGCTCCAGCTGTCGGGCTTAACGGAACTACCGTATCGAGCGCCGCTGTTTCTCGTTGATACTCTTCAGCCATTGGTTTTCTCCTCACAATTCCGTGACCTAACGAGGGTATCGACCTTACCTTCAAGCTGCCCTAACTTGTACCAGACAGCACCTGCGTTCCCGATAACTGCAACCGCCAGTGCTATAATCGCTCCTGCAAGTGTTTCCATGTTACTTTCACCTGAAAAATATAAGGTTAGGTGGTTTATCGGGATCATCATCAGCATGCAACCATGTCCCGCGTATCTCTATACGGTTGAACCCAGCTTTCAGGAGACCGAGGAGTATACGGTATCTCTGATGACTCTCCGTTGCACTGACATCAATAGCGTAACCCTTTGGGTGAGAACTCGTTAGTTCAGAGAGACCAGCCTCAATGAGTTTTCCCTGATTGACAGGGCACCTGTATCCCGAATTTATAATAAAAGGAACACCGGCAATGTTCCGGGCTGATTCGGCCTTCTCCCGAGTTGACTGTTGTATCCCACCCTGACCGCAGCACTTACAGGCAAACTCGCTTTCTTTAAAATGAGAAACGTACTCGCTCATCTCGCTTCATCCGGTGGTGTATCCGTATCATCAACCATGTCTTGACGAAAATACACCTTGCCCTTGGGATGTATCCCCTTGAATGATTCTGTCACCTTCTTCGTGAGAGCTTTGGTTTCGCTCTCATCATTCAGCGGAAAGGTCATAACTGCAATTAATCGGAACTGGCCCATAATCTTCTATCCTCCAAACATTACCATCCTTGTCAACATGCCCACATCTTACTCCTGTATGGGCATAGAGTTGTAGTCCATGTTCGTTCGCTACCCTGGTGAACTTCCAATCCTCACCGACATCGTCCCCCAGTAAGTTGAGGAACTCAGAGTCTATGAGGGTACAGCCGTACCAGATGCCAGTACATTCAATGATGCGTCTCTCTTCGTTGATGTCCAGTAGCTCTAAAGGGCGATCGTCACTCGAGGACCGTTTATCGGGATCTTTTATCCTCACGGTTATATGGCAATCGCCCGAGTTTTCCGGACGTAATCTGCCAATGCCGGCAATGATAGGAACGTGAGCAGCCATGAGCAGTTCGAGCGCATCGGCTGGTAGAATGACATCATCTTCGACGTGGAAGAAGTAGTCGTACTGGCCGGCGATAAACATTGCCTTAGCGATCTTATTCTTCACCCTGAGGTTGGGGTAAGCCCCTTCATCCGGGAATGGATCATACCGCATTATAAAGACATCAACCCATGTATTCGAAGCTTTCTGCCTCAGCCATGACTCTCTGGCCTCCGGTATCTCCCTGTGTGATGGTACATAGAGCAGTACTCGGCGCATACTACACCTTCGCTCCTGTCAGCCCTTCAAGCAGCTCGATAATATGCTGCATTGCAGGATGCGGCCGCAGATCGTCGATAGTCGCAACGACGTTTATCGTGTGCGTTGCGGTATCGGTGTTGTATACATGTACCTTGAACCAGGTTCCCATGTGGTCAACTATCGTCTGATCCTGGATATCGAGTACATCGTCATCGCCTACAACATAGCTGACAGAACCCCACTGAGCAAGTATATTTGTACCCGATGGGATCTCCGCTGTCGGCGCAGCGTCATCGTCTGATATAAAAAACTTATGCTGCACCAATCCAACATGACCGAGTGCGAACTTGACGCGTATATTTTTGACGATATAGGGGAATCCGAGACGTTTTGAAACGAAGGTCGCTCTCGCTCCGGCAGTGACCGATCCGTAAAATGACAGTACGTGCAGCATAGGAACTCCTTTTAAAAAGAGGGCAGAGCGACATCGTACCCTGCCCTCTCCATCACCGACTACGCGACTTTAACCAGCTCTACCGGCGTGATCCGAGTTGGATTTGTATCGCCCGCGGCTATTGCGAGCTTAAGTCCGGACAGTGGAGCTGTGTCAAGTAGAAAATCATCACGGTTATCAGGCGAGAAATCAAGGTATGCGTGGTTTACCAGCGCTGTGTTTACCTGTTCTTCAGCCGCCGTATCCGCATTTTGCGTGTAGGCAGTCGCTGCATTCTCCAGGTGAATCTTCTCACTCCACTCATTTGCAGGAGCGGCCTTATTGATCAGCTCACCGTGCAAACATTCCCAGTTTGTCGTTCCGTAGAAATGTTCCTCATTGTTGATCAACAATCTGAGTTTGTCGATAGTGGTTGTCCATGCTGTTGTTGTCGGAACGGTCGTACCCCACAGGAGTATTCCTGCGTAGACATTTCCCCGCGGTAGATCGACCTCGGCTTCACCCGTCGCCGACGGCGTATAATTCTTCGTCATATACTTCAAAAACTTAGTCGGTTTTGCACCGACCAACTCTACCTGTTCGATCTGACTGATATACCCGTCGTACCCGGTGTCGGCTATATCGATTGTCAGCTGGAGCTGGAGCTCTCCCGCTGTCGTCTGTGGAAAACACTCTGCGGGGTTGTACAATCTTCGTCCAAACGGAACTATCAGCGGCAGACATCTCACGGCATCATCTGTGTTGATAACATTCTCCATCCAGGGCGTTTTCCCCAGGAGAATGCAGTTGAGCGCGAACAGATCGAGCCCACTGATTGATACGATAGACGCACCAAATCTCAGAACCTCTATCTTTTCGAGTGCGCCGAGAATTTGGGCTAATGTCGCTTTTGTATTTGTCCCGTTGTTCAGGCACTTGATAGCGATAACCAAATGTGATGTAGGACGTATTTCCAAATCGTAGGTTTTAACACCGTCAGATTCAGTTACGTCTTGCGCAATGTTAGACCGGAAAAATTCCATAACAGAGCACCTCCTTTAGTGTGTCTGCTAAGGAAAGAGAATAGACCTAATCAGGTGATTAGGTTCCCCTTACCTTAGCATTGTGAAGCGCAGCTGCTATTATCGCTACCCGGTCGATGTTGCGTGGGTCACCACGAGCCATGCGGGGCGGTAGGTTGACTCCAGCGATAACTTCGCGGTATGGGCCGAACCCGGACTGAAAGTCGCTCTGCGCAGCGCGGACACCAGCACCCCAACGACTGATGCCGACATCAACAACCTTCCTGCGCCATTTCGACGTTCCGGCTTTTGTGACTCCTTTCGAGAACCGATCCTCCGCTGCCGCAGCCTGGACACCCTGAGACCATGAGTCCTCTGCTGCTGCTGTCGGCCCAGCCCAATCGACTGATGTATCCTTTACACCAGCTTCATAGTCCGCAGACCGGCCAGGCGTCACAGTTGCCCACTTGGCAGCAATTGTCGCGATTGATTTAATGTTTGCCATACTGACTTTACCCTCCTCTAAGGGTTATGCGTATGAATTTTCACTACACAATGAGTAGTGTACCAACATTCTTACCATACTATATACACACTTTCAAAAATTTGTCAAGTAGAAAATGCATGCCCCACATAGACTTATGGACATAGTTAACTTTTTGCTTGACAAAAGGAGGGACATTAGTTAACTTAGTTCACTAACTAATCAAATCTTTTACAGGAGAATCAGTATTATGCCGGAAAGTATAGACTACAAGCGCCTATCTAAACACGGAGGGAGTCTCCGTGTCAGCATCCCAGTTCAGATACGGAAGTCTCTCAATCTACGTGTTGGAGACTATTTTCGCATTTCGTTAAGTGGTGACAAGATAATACTTGAAAAAGCCTCACCATCATTCACAGAAAGGAAGGTAAAATGAGCGGATACAAGAATATTGCCTTGACTGACATACTCCCTCCGAAGATCGATGCCCGGACCGTCGCTGACGAGAACAAGTTCAGTGAACTGGTCGAGAGCATCAAACAACATGGTATCATCGAGCCGGTAGTCCTCCAGGATCTCGGTGATGGAAAGTATGAAATAATCTGCGGCACCAGGAGAGTCATGGCCGCGAACGCTATCAGTATGGGAAAGATACCTGCGGTTGTTAAGTCACTCAAAGATGAAGACCTAATCGGAGTGAGGCTTGATGAGAACTCGATTCGGGAGGACCTCTCACCGATCGATGAGGCGAGATATATCGAGAGAGTCATGAAAGAATACGGTTTTAATCAGCGGCAGGTCGCTCAGTACTTTCATAAGACCGAAGCTCATATTGTCCAGATGCTTAACCTCCTTCGGAGGGATCCTGTTATAACAACGATGGTCGAACAGGAAGATATTTCTGCATCCGTCGCTCGGGAACTGCTCCGTATCCCTCAAGAGGAGAAACGCCGTGAGTATGCAGGCTATGCAAAGCGGTCCGGTGCTAATGTTAGAACGGTTAAATCATGGGTTGAGCGATCGCTGTACGATATGAACCGTGCAGCAGGTCAATTCACACAGCCGGAGCAACATGAACCGCAGCCCATGCCGGACACATTCATTGCCACACATCCATGTAACTGCTGTGGGCGCGTCGGACCACTTGATGCCATGATTATTATCCGCACCTGTCCAGATTGTGGACAGGCCATTGAAAACGCAATACACCAGGGGGTATTCAGAGATGAACAACAACCAGGAACACCAAACATCGGAGAGCAAGGAGCAGACGACGGTGGTACCAACGATTCGTCCTCAAGTTCTCATGGAGCCGATAGCGACACCAGAGAAGGTTAAAGAGGCTCTTAAAAAATATCTTAAGATACGCGATGAGTGTCTCGATCCGAGGGATTTTACCTACAGAGATGCACATGGGAATATCGTTGAAAGTCAAGTCAGTGGTGGATCTAAACACGTCAATAAGTCTGGATGGCGGAAAGTTGCACTTGCGTTCAATTTAGACTGGGAGGTTCTCAGTACCGTCATGATCAAAGAAGAAGACAGGTATGGTAAGTTCTTCCTCTTTGAGAGCAAAGTGAGAGTAACCGCACCGAACGGCCGTTCCGTTTCAGCTATTGGTGCATGCTCCTCAAGGAAACCGTTTTTCTCTAAGAAAAAAGGTGTTGATGTCATACCATTGCCAGAGAACATTGCAATGATGTCTCAGACTGTAGCCCTTAATCGAGCTATAGCTGATCTTACTGGTTCAGGAGAGGTCTCCGGTGAGGAGATTGATGCTGAATGGGAGCCTGTTGAAACCAAGCAACAGGCGAGGACGAAGACGGGTAAAAGCAAACCCGATTTCGCTCGTACCTCTGAGCCGGCTCCTCAGCCGTCACCAGGGAAGGACAGACCTGACGAGGATGTCCCGACACAAGCTGATAAGGATGCAGTGCTCAAGCTCCTCTTTGACGCCTTTAACAAAGGTATGCCCAAGGAGACCTATCTTAATTATATGGCAAGTATCACCAATGCAGGAACACTTCTTGAGCTGAGGACCGCTGCTAAGGTCATCAAGGACACGTATCATGTCTAATGTTATCATGAGCTCCCGGCAGATGACCCGGCTCAAGGAGAGACGAGCCCTCCTCGGCCGGGACTGCTGCCGGTATATGTTTAACTATGAACACTGGCTCTATAGGTCGATATGTCTTTCTGAGCCGTGTAAAGGTCAAGCTGGTACATCTCGTCTTGTGCACTGTCCGGTCCGGGAAAAGGAAAACGAGCGCCTTGGCAGGTTCCTTACTCGCGAGAACGCCAAG
>Ga0315282_10012137_pt1 | contig 13236 bp, 9 predicted proteins | sample YL17G07_20_MG_FD_203693 | JGI IMG/M metagenome (GOLD analysis project Ga0315282, IMG submission 203693) | Sediment microbial communities from Yellowstone Lake, YNP, Wyoming, USA - YL17G07_20 | ecosystem: Environmental > Aquatic > Freshwater > Lake > Sediment | place: USA: Wyoming | collected...
TGAGGAGAAAGATCTCTATCCCATTACGATGTTCGGAGGCCTGACCCATGAGGATGAAGAGGGGCTTGGCAATCATGGTATCGTCTTGCTGAAACAGGTGTTGCAGCAGGATGCAAAGAGCTTGGCGAAGAGAAGCAGTGTTCCAAGGGATAGCTTAGAGGAGTTAGCCCGCTTCGCGAGAGAGGTCCTAGCCGAGACGTGAGGATGCAATCATATCAAGGTGAATGATGGGAGGGTTATGCGCTGTCCTTTGAAGGTTTAGAAGAAGTTGCTGGACGGATAAGGAGGCTTGAGATTCAGGGAGCCACGAACGTGGCTATAGCCGCGCTGAAGGGGGTGGAGGAACACTTCAAGCAGTCGAACCCACGGACGAAGAGCGCCTTCCTAGATGAACTCGACTCAGCGAAGAAGATCCTCCTCGATACGAGGCCCACTGAGCCCTTGATGAGGAATGCGTTAAGATGCCTCGTATCTGCCGTGGGCAGGAGCAGCCTCGAGGATGCTGTAAGCCTGCTTGACTTGGTCTCTTCGGCTTCGAAGGGCTTCCTCAAGGAGCTGGAGGAATCCGAGAAGAAGATTGCTGAGATCGGTTCAAGGCGCATTCTAGACGGGAGCACGGTTCTCACTCACTGCCACTCCTCCCTTGTAACAAGAATCCTGGGAGAAGCAAAGAATCAGGGAAAGGAGTTCCAGGTATTCTGCACGGAGACAAGGCCGCTCTTCCAAGGCAGAATTACAGCTCAGGAGCTGACCTCCATCGGGCTCAGCCCGATTATGATCGTGGACTCTGCCGTGAGGTTCTTCATAAACGGTGTTAATCTCGTCCTCATAGGGGCCGATGCCATAACCTCTGAAGGTAATGTGATAAATAAGATCGGGACCAGCATGGTCGCCCTCTCAGCGAGAGAGGCGAGAACCCCTTTCTACGTTGCCTCAGAACTCCTGAAGTTTGATCCGACCACCGTCTACGGGGAGTACACGGTAATCGAGGAGCGGGACGGTCGTGAGATCTGGATGAGTCCTCCCGAAGGTCTCAGGCTGAGGAATCCTGCTTTTGACATCACAAGAAGGGAGTTCATACACGGTATCATATGCGAGGCCGGCATCATATCCCCTGACGCGGTGATGCGCGAGGCAGAAGAGAGATATCCCTGGCTAGCGTTTGACGCCTGAACTGGTTTCTAGAAAAATGGATAAGTCGGTGAGCTAAGAAGACTATCACCTGCACCGGCAGGAAACGGATTCTGTGTGGGAGCTGGGTTGAGGTTCAAGGTTAGGTGTTTGGAGATTGAGGCGGGCGGGAAGTCTATTGTTGTCTTGGATGATAATGATGCGGCTGCACTTGGCATCCACCCGCTGGATAGGGTGGAGATTAGGCGTGGCAGCCTGCGTTCGATCGCGATCGTCAATGTCGCTGTAAGCCTTCCAAGGGGCACGCTCAACATCTACGATGAGGTCAGTCGTCAACTCAAGGTAAAGACCGGGGACACGGTTGAGGTGAATAGGGCTCCGGAGCCCGAGTCTCTCAGCTTCCTCCGGAGCAAGGTGCTCGGCCAGAGGCTTACCTATCCTGAGATCAAGATGATCGTCTCCGATGTCGTCGAGCAGCATCTGAACGACGTGGAGGTCGCTTCATTCATCACCGCCCTATACATACGGGGAACGGGAATGGATGAGGTGGAGTACCTGACCAGAGCCATGGTAGAGACCGGGAAGACCCTGAATATAGGTAAGAAGCCGATCCTCGACAAGCATAGTATCGGAGGCGTCCCAGGCGACAAGACGACCCTCCTCGTCGTCCCGATAATCGCGGCAGCAGGCTTCACGATCCCGAAGTCCTCTTCTAGAGCGATAACCTCCCCTGCCGGAACCGCTGATAGGGTGGAAGCCCTCTGCCCGGTCAACCTAAGCATCGAGGAGATCAAGGATGTAGTCAAGAAGACCAATGGGTGCATGGTCTGGGGTGGAGCATTGAATCTTGCACCTGCTGACGATCTCTTCATACAGGTGGAGTATCCGATCTCGATAGATCCTCTGCTCTTGCCCTCCATTATGAGTAAGAAGAAGGCGATGGGGGCAGACTGCCTCGTTGTCGATATCCCTGCGGGGAGAGGATCAAAGATCAAGACGATCGGTGAGGCCCATGATCTGGCAAGGGACTTTATCGAGCTTGGCAGGCGCCTGGGGATCAAGGTCAAGTGCGCTGTAACCTTCGGAGAACAACCGATAGGGTCTGCTGTTGGACCTGCCCTCGAAGCCAGGGAAGCCCTTTCAACCCTGATGGGGACGGATTCGCCTGACCTGAAGGATAAGGCGACCACTCTAGCCGGGGTTCTTCTTGAGATGGTCGGTGTGAGAGAGGGAAAAAGCAAGGCTCTCGGAATTATCGAGTCTGGGAAGGCTGAGAAGAAGCTGAGAGAGATTATTGGGGCTCAAGGCGGGAACTCTGAGGTAAGACCTGAGGATCTAAAGGTCGGGGACCATGTCTCGCAGATCTGCTCAGAAGAGGGCGGGGGGATCCTTTGGATAGACAACTATTCGATAGCCCAGATAGCGAAGGCAGCAGGGGCACCCAAAGACAAGGGTTCTGGGGTTCTGCTGAAGGTGAAGATCGGAGACCACGTTGAGAGGAAAGGACCTATACTCGAGGTGTATGCGGAGAATGCGTCGAGGTTGGAGTCAGCCCTTTCGCTCGCGGAATCCCTAAAGCCTATGGGTATCGGAGAGAGGTCTGGTAATAATATGCTGATGGACCTGATTCCTTCGAAGAAGTCGCATGAACACTTCTTCTTCATCGAGAGATGACCTCCAGCTGAGATTAGGGTTTGGAGGGTTAGTGGAATTCGTGAGAAGAGAGTGGAGCCCCATGTCTAGTGTTGGCGCCCTTCGGCAGGATCAAGTTTCCGCTAGATCCTTTGGCCGGGATTCGAACCCGGGTCCAGCGGGGTCTGTGCCCTTCAAGGCTCGACAGCCGCAGATACTAGGCCTTTCTACCGGATTCATTCGTTCCGTCTATACTACCAGGGCTCCGCTCATACTTGAAAAAGAGGTTAATATTTAACCCTTATTTCCGCTGAGGGTGTTGTTTGAGTGGTTGCTGGTGGTGTATTCGGCTTGGTCTGAAGGTCTGTCTTCTCCTTTCGGCTTGTCTTTGAGCCTTGCGTCCTCTCTCCCCTTTGGCGTTGGGTCGTATGCCGTAATCGACAAAGGTTTATTATCCTATTCTTCTCCACTCTCTTGCTGCTGGGTGGGCCCGTAGCTCAGTCAGGTAGTGTTCTCTCGCCTAAAGCATCGGGCTTTTAGCGGCATGTCCGCCCGAGAGAGACCCGGTAGAAACAGTGTATGCTGTCTCTGGGGAATGGTCGTGGGTTCGATTCCCGCCGGGCCCGCCAATAATCATCTCACACCATAATTGCTGTAGGATTATCCGAGTAAGGATGCTGATCCTTGAACTCTCTTGGTGGATTTTATCAAGGCTTGCGGCTATCCTGGTTAGGCGAATTTGCTTGGTGTCTGGTTCTTCTGTTTAAGCAGAGTGTCTCGCCAGGGGTCGTCTGACTAAGCAAGGTTTATTAATTCCCTATCTGTATTCGGTGGGTTAGCCTTGCAAGGGTGAAGAGCTGCCCTCAAGTCCTTTTTGAGTATTGGTGCTCAGGGGAGATGATTCCCCAAACCGGGCTTGAGGCAGCCTCTTCATTCATTCAATATATCGGTGTAAAGATTCAATGTCAGGCGTCTTCTCATCTCACTTGTGCGGATTGGGTAGTCCTCGTTTGACGCCGGAAGAGTTTTCACACCTTGCAGTCGGTCATCTGCCTCGCTTGGATGTGGGGCGGCCACTCTTATGATTTGAAGGATTTGGTTGTGTTGGAGCAGGACTTGTGGAAGGTAATGGAGTCTTATATCGTGGAGACGGGCTTGGTCAGGCAGCATCTCGACTCCTATAATGATCTTCTTGAGCATGGTCTTCAGGAGATAATTGATGAGGTTGGGACGATCCCTATCGAGGTCCCGGATTTCGGTTTCAGCATAAAGTTCGGGAAGCTGGATGTGGGTGCACCCCGAATCGTCGAAGTTGACGGCTCTGAGCATAAGGTCTTCCCGCTTGAGGCCAGACTTAGGAATCTCACATATGCGGCCCCGATGCATCTTGAGATGCTTGAGGTCAGGGATGGGAAGGAGTATTCTTCAGAGTACATCTACATGGGCGATATGCCGATAATGTTGAAATCGAAGTTCTGTCCGCTCTCTGAGCTGTCCAAGGAGGCCCTTATCACTGAGGGTGAGGATGCGGATGATCCTGGAGGCTACTTCATCATTAATGGCTCTGAACGGGTTATCGTCGCGCTGGAGGATCTCGTTCCTAGCAGGATCCTCGTAGACCTTGACGAGAGTGTAAGTACCCCGATATACAGGGCTAAGGTATTCTCGACTACCGTAGGGTTCAGGGCTAGGATCGAGCTGAGGATGAAGCCTGACGGAGGCATTTACGCCTCCTTGCCAGGGGTACCGACCGAGATTCCGCTCGTCATCTTGATGAGGGCGCTCGGGCTTAAGTCCGATATCGAGATCGCTGAGGCTGTCTCGCTTGATGAGGCTGTTCAGGATCTCCTTGATACCTCCTTTGAGAAGGCGGTGGGCGTCGGGGATGTGGATGAGGCGGTGCTCTACCTTGGTAACCGTGTCGCTCACGGGCAGATCGAGGAGTACCGTGTCAGGAAGGCTGAGTCTATACTTGACAAGAACTTCCTGCCGCATATCGGTCGCACTCAGGAGAAGCGGGTTGATAAGGCGTTCTACCTGGGGGAGATGGCGGCCCGTATAATCGAGTTGAAGATAGGTCGTAGGGAAGTTGATGACAAGGATCATTATGCTAACAAGCGGCTGAGGCTGGCGGGGCCTCTTCTCGGCGACCTCTTCCGTGTGGCATTCAGAAATCTCTGTCGTGATGTCAAGTATCAGCTGGAGCGTATGAGCATAAGGCAGCATGAGCCTGGTCTGATCTCGGCATCGGTTAGACCTGGGATAATTACTGAGAGGATCCAGCATGCGCTGGCAACGGGTAACTGGGGCAGGGGTAAAGTAGGTATCACTCAGCTGCTTGACCGGACTAACTTTGTTGCAACCCTAAGCCACCTCAGGAGGTTGCAGTCGCCGCTGAGCAGGAGCCAGCCCAACTTTGAAGCGAGGGATCTCCACTCGACGCACTGGGGACGTCTATGCCCTAGCGAGACCCCTGAAGGCTCGAACTGTGGTCTTGTGAAGAATCTGGCACTCATGTCTTCTGTCTCTATGGCTGCCGACCAGAAGGAGGTTGAGGGTCTGCCTTCCCGCTTCGGTGTCACCTTGGCTGAGGCGGCTGACCGGGAGCTGCGGAGGTTTGGAACGAAGGTTTTCATTGACGGTCGGTTGGTAGGGTATGCTGTTGACTCGGATCGGCTTGTCAAGAGTGTGAGAGATGCTAGGCGTCATGGGGAGATTAACCCGGAGATCAATATCGCGTACCTGACCAATGAGGGCAGGAAGGTCCCAGGGGTGATCTACATCAACTGTGATGCCGGAAGGGTAACGCGTCCACTCATCTTGGTGGATAAGGGTGAGCCTCGGCTGAAGCCTGAACACGTCACGAAGATAATCTCTGGGGAGCTTCACTGGCGCGACTTGCTATCTCAGGGTATCTGTGAGTATCTGGATGCGGAGGAGGAAGAGAACGCCTATGTGGCATTATCCATGGATGACGTTACTCCTGAGCATACGCATGTGGAGATTAATCCCTACTGTACCCTGGGGATCTGTGGCTCGCTGATTCCTTACGCTGAGCATAATCAGTCTCCTAGGAACTCCTATGAGGCTGCGATGGCGAAGCAGGCGCTCGGGGTCTTCTCCACGAACTTCCTTAACCGGAGCGATTCGCGATCGCATGTGCTCCACTATCCTCAGGCCCCTGTTGTTCAGACGAAGCCGATGGGTGTAATAGGCTATGGTACACGTCCGACCGGTCAGAACTGCGTTGTGGCAGTCCTCTCCTTCGAGGGATACAACATGGAGGACGCCCTCATATTCAACAAGTCATCGGTGGAGCGTGGTCTTCTCCGCTCTGACTTCTACCGGATCTACGAGGCTGAGTGCAGGCAGTATCTGGGAGGCTTGAAGGATCGTTTCGAGATCCCTGAAGCTGGGATCCGGGGGTATCGTGGAGAGCCGTACTACAGGCTGCTTGAGGAGGATGGGGTTGCGAATGTGGAGGCTGATGTCGAGGGCGGTAGTGTCCTTGTGGGACGGACCAGCCCTCCGCGTTTCTTGGAAGAGTACAAGGAGTTTGAGGTGAAGGGTCCGACCAGGCGTGATACTTCTGTGAGCGTTCGCCCTGCTGAGTCTGGGGTAGTTGATACGGTCTTCATCACGGAGACTGTGCAGGGCAGCAAGCTTGTGAAGGTTCGTGTGAGGGATCAGCGGATTCCGGAGCTCGGTGATAAGTTTGCCTCCCGGCATGGGCAGAAGGGTGTGATCGGTATGCTGGTGCCCCAGGAGGATATGCCGTTCACGGTCGACGGCTTGGTCCCGGACATCATTATCAATCCTCATGCGATCCCCTCGAGGATGACGATAGGTCACTTTGTGGAGTCGATCGCGGGTAAGGTTGCCTCCTTGAGGGGTGAGTTCGTCGATGGTACACCCTTCGATAACGAGGAGACGGAGGACCTTCGGGCTTCGCTGGTCAAGATGGGTTTCCAGAATAGTGGAATGGAGGTCTTCTACAACGGGATTACCGGGGAGAAGTTTGAGGCAAACGTCTTTGTCGGCGTGATATATTACCAGAAGCTCCATCACATGGTTGCTGACAAGATGCATGCTCGCTCTCGCGGTCAGGTTCAGATGTTGACGAGGCAGCCTACGGAGGGTCGTGCGAGAGGTGGTGGTTTGCGCTTCGGTGAGATGGAGCGGGATTGCTTGATTGGTCATGGTGCGGCGATGCTTTTGAAGGATCGTCTGCTGGATGAGTCTGATAAGTCTGTGGTCTATGTCTGCGAGACCTGCGGCTACATCGCGTATTACGATATGAAGCAGCGGAGGTATATCTGCCGTATCTGTGGTGACGATGCGGTGATCTCTCCTGTCGCGATGTCGTATGCGTTCAAGCTTCTGCTTCAGGAGTTGATGAGCTTGTGTATTACACCTAAGCTGTTGTTGAAGGAGCGTGCCTAGATGTCTATATTCGAAGAAGAGGTACATCGGAAGATAGAGGGCATAAAGTTCGGCGTGCTCGCTCCAACCGATATTCGGAGACTCTCAGTGGTAGAGGTTCAGACGGCTGATACGTACGATGAGGATGGTGCGCCCATATCCTCAGGGCTCATGGACGGTCGGCTTGGTACACTTGAGCCGAGGCAGCGATGTAGGACATGCGGGAACACCGCGGCGAAGTGTCCTGGGCACTTCGGGCATATCGAGCTGGCTGTGCCGCTGGTTCATGTTGAGTTCGCGAAGCTCATCCATTCCCTCTTGAATGTCGTCTGCAGGAACTGCGGTCGTGTCCTTCTCTCGGATGAGCAGGCTGAGGAGAATCGGAAGCAGTCGGATCAGACGAAGAGGATGCTGGGCGGTGTGCCTGAGGAGTTCTTCGCGGAGATACTTGCTGAGGCGAAGAAGAACATGGTCTGCCCTCACTGTGGGGCGCAGCAGAATAAGATTGAGTTCGGCAAGCCTACGACCTTCCATGAGATCGTTGAGGGTGGAGGGGTTCAACGGTTAACTGCAAGTATCATCCGGGAGCGGTTCGAGCGGATTCCTGACGGTGATCTGCAGATGCTCGGGTTCGATCCTCTGAGCGCGAGGCCGGAATGGGTGATCCTCCAGGTTCTCCCTGTTCCTCCTGTCTATGTTCGTCCCTCTATCACCCTTGAGTCGGGGATAAGGTCGGAGGATGATCTTACCCATAAGCTAGTGGATATCATTCGAATTAATGAGCGGCTGAAGGAGAATGTGGATGCAGGGGCTCCAACCCTTATTATCCAGGATCTCTCCGAGCTTCTGCAGTACCATGTTACGACCTACTTCAATAATGAGGCTTCAGGGATTCCGCCTGCGAGGCACCGTTCAGGCAGGGCCTTGAAGACGCTCTCTCAACGTCTAAAGGGAAAGGAGGGTAGGTTTAGGAGTAATCTCTCTGGGAAGAGGGTTGACTTCTCGGCTCGTACGGTCATCTCGCCGGACCCTAACTTGGACATTAGTGAGGTGGGTGTTCCGAAAGATCTTGCCATGCGGCTGACTGTGCCGGACAAGGTTACCCACTGGAATATCGATGAGATGAAGAAGTTGATCCTGAATGGTCCGGATACCTACCCGGGCGCCCTCTATATCGTGAGGCCTGATGGGAAGCGTATCAGGCTTGAGTTCGTTACCGAGCGTGAGTCTGTGGCTGAAGCGATTCAGCCTGGTTACATCGTGGAACGCCACTTCAAGGATGGTGACCTCGCGATCTTTAACCGGCAGCCTTCACTCCACCGGATGTCTATAATGGCTCACTTTGTGAGGGTTATGCCCTACAAGACCTTCCGCCTTCACCTCTGCGTCTGCCCACCCTACAACGCGGACTTCGATGGGGACGAGATGAACCTTCATGTTCCCCAGAGTGAGGAGGCGCAGACCGAGGCTAGGCTGCTCATGCAGGTTCAAGACCAGATTCTCTCCCCGAGGTATGGTGGTCCTATCATAGGAGCGATTAGGGACTTCATAACGGGTGCCTATCTCTTGACGAAGAAGTCGACGCTCCTGAACAAGTCTGAGGTTGTCAGTATGCTTAGCGCAGCCGGATATACGGAGAATCTTCCGAAGCCGGTGGTAACGAGCCCTCAACCGATGTGGACTGGGAAGCAGATCTTCAGTCTCTTCCTGCCGAAGGGTTTCAACTATGTTCTCCGCTCGAGTGTCTGCCGTCAATGCTCTAAGTGTCTGCGGGAGAAGTGTACTTATGACGCTTATGTCGTGGTCAAGAATGGGGAGCTCAAATGTGGTGTGATCGATAAGAACGCGATTGGCGCAGAGAGGTCTGAGAGCCTCTACCACCGTATAGTCAAGGATCTGGGTAATGAGGAAGCGAGGAAGTTCCTTGTCGCGATCTGTAGGGTGATAAACAACTTCATCACGGCGAAGGGCTTCTCATATGGTCTTCAGGATCTTGACCTCTCGGAGGAGACTCAGAAGAGGATTAAGGATGCGATTGACACCGCGGAGAAGAATGTCTATGCCCTGATATCAAGGAATGAGAAGGGGACTCTTGAGCGGCTACCCGGTCAGACGCTGGACGAGTCGCTTGAGATATTCGTTATGAATGAGCTTGCCCATGCCAGGGACAGGGCGGGAGAGCTTGCAGACGAGTACTTCACGATGGATAACAACGGCATGGTGATGACTAAGACTGGTGCCCGAGGGTCCAGCCTCAACCTTGGACAGATGGCTGCCTGTGTCGGGCAGCAGTCGGTCCGTGGGAAACGGATTCTCAGAGGGTACAGGGACAGGACCCTCGCCCACTTCCAGCCTGGGGACTCAAGGCCTCGGGCTCGCGGCTTCGTCTACTCAAGTTACAGGACGGGGCTGAGTCCGATTGAGTTCTTCTTCCATGCTATGGGTGGACGTGAGGGTCTGGTCGATACTGCTGTCCGTACGCAGCAGAGCGGGTATATGCAGAGGCGTTTGATCAATGCACTCGAATATCTTCGGGTGGAGTACGATAGCACGGTACGCGACCCGGACGGGGGGATTGTTCAGTTCCGATACGGAGAAGACGGGGTGGACCCTGCGAAGAGTGATCATGGCAAGGCGGTCAACATAGGGCGGCTCATCGAGAGGGTGAGGATAGCGAAGGCAGCGGGTACGCCTGTCTCAGAGAAGTATACGGAGAAACGGCTGAAAGATCTGGAAGGGAAACTTACCCCTCTCCCAATCCAGGAACTGCGTGAGGGTATAAAGGCTGCAAAGCTAAGCCGGTCCGCCGTTGACCAGGCGATCAATCAGGCGGTTGACGACTACACCAAGGCGCTCGTTGAGCCCGGGGAGGCTGTCGGCATCGTTGCAGCGCAATCAATCGGTGAACCTGGAACTCAGATGACGCTCCGGACCTTCCACTACGCCGGGGTGAAAGAGCAGAACGTGACGCTGGGGCTCCCACGGCTGATCGAGATCGTCGATGCTCGGAGGGCTCCCTCTACACCTGTCATGACGATCAGGCTGATTCCGGAGTATTCATCGGATAAGAGTAATGCTGAGAAGGTCGCCCAGAAACTCGTGTACGCGACCGTACAGGATCTGACTGAGTCGATCTATCTGAATCCTGAGCGGCAGGCAGTCGTCTTAGGCTTCAACGAGACTCTCTTGGAGGTACAGGGCGTAAGTCTGGGGGAGATAGAGAATGCGATACAGTTGCAGTTGCCGGACTGCGTTATCAGCCTTGAGGGAAGAAGAATCTATGTGACTCCGACTGACTTGAAAGAGGTCGACCTGAAGAAGTTGTCTGAACAGCTGTCTTCCACAGGTGTGAAGGGTATACAAGGTATCTTGAGGGTGCTTGTGGCAGAGGAGGATGGGGAATGGGTGATTCACACTGACGGCTCGAGCCTCTCTACTGTGCTTGAGGTGCCCGGAGTTGACCCTGCGCGTACGGTGACGAACCACATCCATGAGATTGCCACGACGCTGGGTATCGAGGCAGCCCGGAACGCGATCATACGGGAGGCGAAGGGAGTCCTCGATGAGCAGGGGCTTGACGTCGATATACGCCATGTCATGCTGGTGGCAGATGTGATGGCGGCTACGGGTGAGGTTAGGCAGATCGGTCGTCACGGTGTCTCAGGGGAGAAGTCGAGCATACTTGCTAGGGCAGCCTTCGAGATAACTGTTCCAACGCTGACAAATGCTGCTGTTAGAGGGCTTACGGATGGGCTGACTGGCATAGCTGAGAACGTGATTATCGGTCAGATGGTGCCTGTGGGTACCGGGCTGATCGACCTGTACATGGGTGTAACCCCGAAGAAGTGAGTGTGCTTTGGGGTGCAATCGTTCTATGGGCTTGATGCTGCCAGAAATTCTTATCTGCAATGAGTGACCTTGAGATATGAGCCGTCAAGGCTGGAAGCCTAGATAGATACTTAACTTGCTGGCGAGGGAAGACTTTGTCTATAGTTGACTTGAATAAGCGTGTAATGATTGCGGTCAAGACGGGGAAAGTGCTCCTCGGATCAGAGAAGGCGATCGATGCTGCGAAGAATGGTCGGGGAAAGCTGATCATCGTATCATCTAACTGTCCAAAGGAGATCCGGGAGAAGATAGGTAGCTGTGCTGGGCTGTCGGGGCTGAAGGTCTATGCTTATCTTGGATCCTCTATCGATTTGGGGGAGGCCTGCGGGAAGCCGTTCGCTGTTGCAGCGATGGTCATAAGGGAGCCGGGCGACTCCGATATCTTGGAGCTTGCGGGAGAGGAAGAGGGTGGCTAGCGGGATCAAGATCACTGGAGAAGAGATGAGGTATATTGCGCTCTTCGAGAATATTACTGGTGCCACCGTTAGAGACTGCGTGATAGACGAGAAGGGGAATCGTCTCATCTTTGTCGTGAAGCCTGGGGATATCGGGCTTGCCATAGGGAAGAGGGGTTCACGTATTCAACTTCTTCAGAGGATGGTTGGGAAGGATGTCGAGGTGGTGGAGTATGCTGATGTACCGGTTTCCTTCATTAAGAACTCGCTCTCACCTGCGAAGGTCAGAGAGGTCAGAATTACCGAGAAGCCTGATGGGCGCCGGATCGCGATTGCCAGCATCGAGCCTAGAGATAAGGGTGTAGCGATAGGGAAAAATGGCAGGAATGCTGAGAGGACAAGGCTCTTCGCAAAAAGATACTTTCAGATAGACGATGTAATAATAACCTAATCTCCCTCAGTTCTGATTCTCCTTTCTGAATCCTACTATTCTCTCAAGTAGCTCTTCTATTATGAGTAGAGGCATCTTGGCGAAGAATTGATGTTAGGGATCCGCGGCTGTGCTTGAGAACGTTTTTATCTGGCTTGACAGATGGTCTTGTGGGTGAACAGGGTGAGCAGGATCAAGGCTCTTATCTTCGCGTTTGTCTGGGCTTTTGCCATATACTTCGGGAAGCAGAGGCTGCTTGAGAGCTCGGGTCATCTTGCTTTGGGGTCTTCGGTTGCTGTTGTAGTTCTATTTGCGGCATCTTTCATGATTCCTTGCGGCGTCTTCTTGGTCTCGATCCTATTTGGGGACTGAGCTTCCTTTCGAGGCTGAGCTTCCTTTCGAGGTTCTGGAAGAGCGCGATTCTGTATCATTGTCCCCGAGAATGAAAATGTATATATGAAACGGAGGTAGGGAGATTACACCGTTTCCTTGGAGAAGGGATAATACGGATTGACTAGCGGCTCTAAGTCGCCTAAGGGGATGTTTGCCGCGAGGAAGGCGGCGCGTAAGAGGAAGGACTTTCGATGGAAGTATACTCCTTTCAAGCGTCGTGCTCTTCGCCTAGATGTTAAGACGGATCCTCTGGAAGGTGCGCCTCAGGCTAGGGGGATAGTCCTCGAGAAGGTTGGGGTTGAAAGTCGTCAGCCTAACAGTGCGATCAGGAAGTGTGTCCGCATCCAGCTGATAAAGAACGGTAAGCAGGTTACTGCTTTTCTTCCTGGCGATGGTGCCTTGAATCATGTCGATGAGCATGATGAGGTTATGGTGGATGGCATTGGGGGCCCCAGAGGAAAGAGTTTCGGTGATCTTCCAGGCATAAGATATAAGGTCTTCTTGGTTAACGGGGTCTCCTTGGAATCGCTGGTTCTTGGTAAGAAAGAGAAGCCCGTACGTTAGCTGACTGTCTCTCTGTTTTGTGTCGTTCTTCTCTGGTAGCTACCTGGATGAGTAGGCGACTCTTTCCATCTCATTCTTCTTTGAGACAGCGTAGCTTCGGCTGTCAGCGGTCGAGGCTAGCAGTATCTCCTCTGCCAGACACTCGTCTACGGTCTTCGGGTTCCCGAAGGACGCCTTGCGTGCAGACTCAGCTATGAAGCGTAAGGCTATATCCACGCGGCGCTGGGGAGAGATATCGACGGCTATGTTGTAGGATGTCCCTCCGTAGCTTACTCTCGTGGTGTCTTCTCTGGGAGCACTGTTCTCTATTGTCTTAACTAGTGCTTCTAGGGGGTTCTTCTCGGTCTTCTGGTTGATTATTCTCAATGCGTTCTCGACTAT
>Ga0315282_10012138_pt1 | contig 13235 bp, 11 predicted proteins | sample YL17G07_20_MG_FD_203693 | JGI IMG/M metagenome (GOLD analysis project Ga0315282, IMG submission 203693) | Sediment microbial communities from Yellowstone Lake, YNP, Wyoming, USA - YL17G07_20 | ecosystem: Environmental > Aquatic > Freshwater > Lake > Sediment | place: USA: Wyoming | collected...
CGAGGTGGGCAACGCATTCTTTTATCGCTGGAGCTTTCACTTTTCTTCCCCGTAAACGTGTAAGGCCTGCTTCTTTGAATTTGTCATGGTCTCGTCCGCTTGCCCTTCCACAGAACAGAGTTTCCTTTAATATGTTCATCGTTGGAATGTTTACCACGAATTCCTTTGTTTCCTCAATAAGCGCATGGGAGTGCCTTCGAGGTGCGACGCTTATGGCAACGAGGGGCGGATTGATCGACGTAGGCATGGCCCATGCTAGTGTTACGATGTTTGGTTTTCCTTTCTTTCCGACGCAAGAAACAAGGACGGTGTGCATCGGGTGGAGAAGCCTGCAGGCTGAGTTAGTTGGGACTTTGACTTTTTGCTTTTTGGTCATGTATAAGTTGTGCCTCACCGTTTTATGTGGTATTTTTCAATAGTGCTTCTTGCTTTTTCCCTTTTCTTCTGGTGTTTGGCGAGGAATTTGTTGATTCTTTCGGTCAATTGCTTCTTGCAGTCGCCGCACAGGATTTCTCCAGCCTTGCATTGTTTTTCTCTTTCAGCGAGTTTCTTGTCGTCTTCCTCGAAAAGGTAAAGGAAGTATTGGTAGACTGAACAGATTTCTGGGTTTGCGCCTTCTTTTCTCTGTTCCGCCACCGTTCCTTTTCCACCCGTGAAGGCGAGCCATATTTTCCGTTTCACGGCTTCAGGCGTGTCTGTGGTGAATATGGCGGTTTCAGGTTCGGACGCGCTCATTTTTCCGCCCACGCCGAGCCCGGGCAGAAAGCGGTTGTGGATTTGCGCTGGCTTGTAGTAGCCGAGTTTCTGGGCGATGTCTCGGGTGACTCGCCAGTAGGGGTCTTGGTCTATGGCGGCGGGGATGAGGGCAGGAACGTTTTCGCCTGTGAGTTTCTTGTGTATGAAGCATGGCACGGCTTGGATGGCTGGCCAGAACACCCAGCCTAGGTTTGTGCTGTCTTGGAATCCGAAGGTGGCCTTTGCCGTCGAGTAGGTTATGCGCTTGGCAACCTCCAATCCAATGTCGTAGAGCATGTCGATGTCCTGAACGTCGTAGATTATGAAAGTGTTTTTGGGTTCAAAGCCCAGCGCTATAAGATCCAAAGCATTTTCGTAGCCGAGCGCAGTTGTTTCCTTGAGGTTTGCCTCGTCGTCCACAACAAATTTTTCGTCGTCCGTCATCTGGAAGTAAAGTCTTGTATTGAACTTGTCTTGCAGGTGTTTAGTGAAAATCCAAGGCACCAAGTGCCCAATGTGAACTGGACCTGAAGGACCCCGACCAGTGTATAAAACGAACTTTGTTCCTTTATCGTAGAGGTCAAGGACAACGTCCAGATCGCGGTGCGAGAAAAAGAGCTCTCTCCGCAGTTGCAGGTGAAGCTCGCCAGTGTGCTTCGACAGTTTTCGCAGCAGCTCCTCTGTGATTGGCTGCGTTCCGAACTCGCGAATCAGGCGTTCGTAGTCAACCTTGCCGCGGACTTCCCAAGGAGTGACAACCATTTCATTTTTTTCTTCGTCTGTCAAACCTATGCCGCCCATACGAGTATGCTTCTTATAAAATCCTTGAAAGGCATATTAGCCTTATGTCAACGTAATCTTCAAATACGTTTCTCGCGATGATGAGGAATCATGCCGCTGAGGTACGAGTCTCAAGAATTCTCTGAGGAATTGAAAAAACGAATGAACTCAAACAAGGAATGTCGAGAGAAGGCTAGGGGAATGACATGGAAAACCTTGTTCATTGTTGAAGACATGCGCTTCGCTGTGTATTCTGATTACGTGGACGGGAAACTGGTTGAGCGGAAGCATGTTCCGCCGAGCCAAATTGAGGAGTATAGGAAGAAGGCTGGTTTTATCGTGGGAATTCCGACTTATGAATTGTCGGTGGAGATTGCCGCGGGCAGAAAGTCGTTGGAGACGCTGTTTATGAACAGGACGCTGAAACTGGAAGGCTCCGTTTTCAAGGCGCTACAGTATCGAGGCGCGATAGAGCTAGCCGCAAAAATCACTGCTCAGCTAACGAATGAGTCAAGCGTACCTTCGAAAGAGGATTTCGTGAAGATGCTTAGCGAGCAGGGATTGCTGTAGGCGATAAGTGATACGTAAAACGCCGGCGTCATGGTGGTGCCCTGACGGAATAAGCTATAAATATGATTCGGTGGTTTTTGTTTGGTGAGGGTTAAGTGATGTCCTGCCAATTTCCGTAGCGGGACAGGTTTCTTCTAGCGAAAACCGATTGGGAAATATGCATACTTTTATTATAACATTAACAACTACATTACTGAATCTAGCTTGCTTCGCTTGTGAAGGGAAAAGCAATGGTTGACCTGAGAGTGCATGAACGTAAGGCACTTTCCGCACTGAAGAAACTGGGCGGGAAAGCATCATTAGAGCAGATAGTGAATGAGAGCGGATTGTCTGATTCGGCAGCAATGCGCGCCGCCGTCACGTTGCAGGAAAGAAAGCTGCTCAGAATACTTGAAGACAAACAGACGCTTGCAACGCTCAATGTAGAAGGGAGGAGTTACGCAAGGAAGGAACTGCCTGAGAGGCGCATGATAGATGCTTTGAGGAAGCTGAGTGGAGAAGCACTGCTCAGAAGAGTTGTTGAGAAGGCAGGTTTGGAGGGTCAGTTCGTTCCGATTGCGTTGGGCTGGATTCAGAGAAAAAAGTGGGCATCTCTAGATTCTAAGACGAAAACGCTGCGAATTTCTGAGAAAATAGGAGAGGGAAGTGACGAAAAGCTTCTGAAGCTTCTGGGCGACAAAGGGCACGCAATAGTTGAGGATTTGGGTTCAGAGCTTCAGGAAGCAGTTCAGACTCTGAAAGGTAGGAAGCTGCTCAATGTTGAAGAGAAGACAAGAAGAATCATCGAAATAACGGATGCTGGGTTGACTGCGACGAAGAAGAGAGCAAGAGTCAAGGCTGAGGTCACCCAGTTGACGCCTGAGCTCATCATCAGTGGAAAGTGGCGAAAGGTGAAACTTCAGAAGTACAACGTTGCCGCTCATGTAGCTAACACTTGGCCTGGCAAGAAGCATCCTTACCTTCAGTTTCTCGACGAGGTAAGGGAGAAGCTTGTTGCTTTGGGGTTCAAGGAGATGAGAGGAACAGCCGTTGAAACAGCCTTCTTCAACTTCGACGCGCTCTACACGCCTCAGGGCCATCCTGCCAGAGAGCCTTCTGGAGTTTACTATGTTAAATCGCCGAAGTATGGCAGTGTGGAAGCGTACAAGCATGTCTTAGCGAGCGTGAAAGCAACGCATGAGAACGGTTGGCAAACTGGCTCAAGCGGATGGAGATACAAGTACTCAACGAAGGAAGCTAGTCGACTGATTCTGCGGTCTCACACTACCTGCCTCAGTGCTAGAACGCTGCTGAGCAGGGATTTGGAGATCCCAGGCATGTACTTCTCGATTGGGGCTTGCTACAGGCCTGAGGTGTTGGATAAGACGCATTTGACAGAGTTCAATCAGGTCGAGGGCATCGTGGTTGACAAGAACCTAGCCCTCAGAGACCTGCTTGGAGTTCTGGAGAAGTTTGCAATCGACATTGCCGGGGCTGACAGGGCCAAGTTTGTGCCTGACTACTTCCCGTTCACTGAGCCGAGCGTGGAGCTTCGCGCTTACAAGAAAGGTTTCGGGTGGATTGAGTTTGGCGGTTCTGGGATTTTCAGGCCAGAGGTGACTTTGCCCTTGGGCATTGACGTGCCTGTGCTGGCTTGGGGGCTGGGAATAGACAGGTTGTTCATGTTGAAGGCAGGCATAGACGACATCAGGCAGCTTTTTACTTTGGACTTGGATTGGCTTAGGAGGCAAGAGGTGACTTAGGAATGCCCACAATTGAGATTGATTACGCAGAGTTTGAGAAACTGTTGGGACTGGAACTGCACAGAGACATGGAAAAGGTTAACGAGGTTTTGGAGTTTGTGAAGGGCGAGGTCAAGCTTTGGGACGAGAAGGCCGGTGTCATGAGTGTTGAGATCAAGGACACAAGTCGCCCCGACGTCTGGAACATCGAAGGCTTGGCAAGAACCCTGCGCGGCTTCTTGGGCTTGGAAACGGGCTTAAGAGAATACAAAGTTGGCAAACGAGTAGTGGAAATCTTCGTTGATGAAAGACTCGCGAACATTCGTCCGTACATTGGTTGCTCAATAATCAAGGATGTTAGGCTGTCGGACCCGATTATTCGCGGATTCATGCACATGCAGGACAAGCTTGACCAGTCTTACGGCAGGGACAGACAGCGAACATCGATAGGCCTGTACGATTTCGACTTGATAAAGTCCCCGCTTATGTATGGGGTGGCGAAGCCGACGGAAGTGAGTTTCGTTCCGCTGGGTTACGAAGAGAAGATGAATCTAAAGCAGATTCTGCAGAGACATCCCAAGGGCATAGAATACGGGCACATCGTGAACAAGCATCTAGTTTATCCGATTCTGTTAGACGCTGAGAGGAAGGTGCTTTCGTTTCCGCCTGTGATCAACTCCAACGATCTGGGTAAGATAACGGATCAGACGAGGAACGTGCTTGTCGAGGTCACAGGCACTATGAACGAGACTGTGCTCAACGTGGTGAAGATCGTTACGCTGTCGCTGATTGACCGTGGCGGGAAAGCTTACGCTGCTAGAGTGCATTATCCGAAGGAAAAAGCTCCTGTTGTGACGCCGAGTTTTGAAGTTGGAAGCATGGACTTGGATGTTGAATATGTGAACAAGGTTTCAGGTTTGCGGTTTACGGCCAAACAGATTGTTGAGTTGCTGCCGAAGGCAGGTTACCGCGCTGAGAAGATGGACGGTGACCGTGTGAGAGTGCGTGTTCCGTGTTACAGGGTTGACGTCATGCATCCTGTTGACTTAGTTGAGGACGTTGCGATAGCTTATGGATACAACAACATCAAACCTTTGTGGCGTAGACTGCCGACGACGGGCGGAATGAGGCCGGAACAGGCACTGGTTGATGTGGCGAGAGAGTTGATGGTCGGGCTGGGTTTCCAAGAAGTCTTGACTTACACGCTGACGAACCCTGACAACCTGTTCGCCAAGATGAATGTCAAGAGGGGGAAGGTTGTGGAGCTTGCGAATCCGAAGGTTCAGACGTTGACCTGCTTGAGGAACTGGCTTCTGCCGAGCCTTATGGAGTTTTTGAGCAATAACCTGTCAGTTGAGTATTCGCAGAGAATCTTCGAGCTGGGCAAGGTCACGCTGTTAGATGAGAAGAAAGAAACTATGACTAGAGATGAAGACTGGCTGGCAGCGGTTGTCTCACACGCAAACGCGGGCTTCAGTGAAATCAAGTCAGACGTAGATGTGTTCTTCATGAACCTTGGCTTGAAATGGCAAATCAAAGAAGCAAAACATCCAAGCTTCATTGAAGGAAGAACGGGAACAGCCATTGTTGAAGGAACAAGCGTAGGAATACTGGGTGAAATAAATCCACAAGTCTTAATGAAATGGAAGCTGGAAAACCCAGCAGCGGGATTCGAGCTGAACATGCAAAAGATCGCCAAGACCAAACACAAACCGACGGCTTAGCATTATTATGGGGAAATGTAAGGCTGATTCCGCAGTACAAGGACCGACACTGACCGGAAGTTCAATCTATATAAGGTAGCGGTAGGCGCTTCAGAGCAGTCTTTCTCCCGCAACACTCTGTATCAGTCGATAGTAATGCTTAATTCCACACACATTCTATTGCTGTTTGGCGATGACTCACAACCGAGCCCTTATCGAATCCCACCGAACATATCCATGCAGACGGACCCAACAGAAGAGGCACGTCTCAGACATGCCATTCTAGTGATGGAGGGTTTACCCAAACATGGGACACGGTGGGCGCGGGCCACAAAATCCCACGACGAGAGAGCTTAACCCGAGAGGAGCGAAACGCCCCACAATGAAGTTAAGTGTTAGGTTACGTGGGAAACAAACGCCCGCGAAACAACTTTTAAGTTTCACCTCAACATACAACCTACGAAACAGGTAGGGCAGCAATTTGGACATAGAAACAAAAATAGAACTGGTCTGCAAACAACCAACCGAAGAGGTGCTGACACCTGAAGGTCTAAGGTATCTCTTGGAAACAGAGGAGCACCCAATAGCCTACGACGGCTGGGAGCCTTCAGGCCTAGTCCATCTAGGAACAGGCGTCATCTGCGCCTACAAAATAAAAGACTTCGTCGAAGCTGGAATACACTACAAGGCCTATCTGTCCACTTGGCACGCGTGGCTAAATAACAAGCTCGGCGGAGACCTCAACCTAATCCGAAAATCAGCAGACCTCTTCAGACACTCATGGATAGCCCTCGGCGTCCCACCAGACAAGGTCGAATTCATCTACTCAGACAAGCTCTACGATGACCTAGATTACTGGGCAACCGTCGTCCGAGTCGCCAAGAACCTCACCATAGCCCGAGGAAGACGCACACTGGAAATAGCAGGCAGAAAAGAAACCGAGGCAAGAATGATCTCAGACTTCCTCTACACGCCTATGCAGGTGGCCGACATATATTACATGCAAGTCAAGATCTGCCAACTCGGCATGGACCAACGCAAAGCCAACGTGGTAGCCCGAGAGCTCGGCGAAAGACTTGGATTCTGGAAACCCGTATGCGTCCACCACCACCTACTGCAAGGCTTGGAAAAACCCAAAGTGTGGCCGATCCCCGAAGGACAGGAGAAGGAAGCTCTGTCCTCAGCCAAAATGAGCAAAAGCAAACCTGAAACCTGCATATTCCTGTATGACACGCCAGAAGAAATCAAACAGAAAATGGTCCGAGCCTTCTGTCCAGAGAAAACCATCCAATTCAATCCTGTACTAGACATAACCAAACACATAATCTTCAGAGAAACAAAGACCCTCACCATAGAAAGACCAGCAAAATTCGGCGGCCCAATCGAATTCCAAAACTACCGAGAACTGGAAACAGCCTACGCTCAAGGCAAACTACACCCGCAAGATCTCAAAAACACCGTCGCAGAACAACTAATAAGAATCCTCGAACCCGTCAGAACATACTTCAAAAACAACAAGGAAGCCGCACAATGCCTAAACACCGTAAAAAAAGCTAACGTAACAAGGTAAAAACCTTGTCAACCCACCTCAAAGAAAAAGAGGAGAAAATCCAAAACCTTCTTGAACGCTTAATCGAAGAATCGGCAGAAGGAACTCCGATAGTTGTTGAAGGGAGGAAAGACATCGAAACACTGAGAGCGTTAGGCGTTCAAGGAAGAATAGTATCTGCAAAGACAGGCGGCAAATCACGCTTAGACATAATATCCGAAGTGGAGAAGACAGGAGTATACAAGGTCATTCTGCTACTGGATTTTGACAGACGAGGAAAAGAATGGGCGAAAATCCTGAAAGAGCACTTGGAACGGGCAAAGATAAGACCTAATCTCAAGTTCTGGAATGAGCTCCAAGGACTTGTAAGCAGGGAAGTCAAGGACATTGAGGGCTTAACGTCGTACATTGAAACCTTGAAAAGAAAGGCACAAGTTCTCAGTTGAGGCCTCCCATCATTAGCACTTCACATAACCATCTTGCCGTCTTTAAGCACTGTTTTTCCGTCAATCTTGACCGTTGCCTTGGTCATCGAAGCCCACCAATGACGGTTACCTGACGTCCGATTCTTTCCCCCTTTGTCTTCATTGCCTCCAACCCCTATAGTCACTCCGCCTAGCACCTTGTCATCCTGAGTGAAGCCATGCTCTAAACCAGGATTAAGGCCCAACCCGAAGAACGCAAATTTATCAACGTCACCTTGACCCGGCTTCATGTAATCTTTGAACGCCTCAATTCCCTTCTTCGCAGAATATCTCACAACCTTCCCACGCTTGAATTCCAAGGACAGCCCATCAGTCTTTATGCCTCCTCGAGCAGGAATCGGCACGTCATAAACCACAGTTCCATCAGCACTTTCCTCGTCTGCCGCGACTTCCATGAAGCCTGAAGGCAAAAACTTCACAACACCCTTGGCAGCGTCTTCTTTGCTGACTATGCTGTCGCCGGGGATCGGCTCGCGTCCAGACAGCCTGAATTCGAGTCTTGTACCGAAGGGCGTTTCAACGTTCACATCGCTGCCTTCTCTTATGATGTTCGTCAATCCGCTGGCTCTTTCCGCAATCTCTCTTTGGTCGGCCAAGCATCCAGCAAGCATGATGTCTCCCCATCTCTCGCAGTCTAATCCAAGGGCCTTAGCTCGTTCTCTCGTGAACAAGCAGTACTCGATTCCCAGCGTTCGAACGCCGCGTCGCTGAGCGATTTTCCGCCATGCGTCCATGTACTTGTTTGATTCTAGAAACCAAATGCTCGCAAGCTCCTGCTTCTCTGAAGGAATCTTGCTCCAATTGACGGGATTTCGTGGGCCTAACATGAAAACAAATGCGTCTGTCTGCTCCAGCGCCGCAGCTTGAACGTTGGAAAGGGTTTCCAGAATGCTCTTCGGGATTTCGCACAGCGAACGCATCCAATAGCTCTCAGTGTTAAGGGTGATGAATGGCTGAGCCCCTTTTTCTCGACATGCAAAGGCTATTTCAGAAGCTAAGTCAACGGTGTGGTCCCAGCTGTGAACCCAAACGTTTTCTCCTTCCTTGATGTTCAAGCAAGCATTAACTATCTGTCGTGCAAGCCTTGTGCAACTCTCCATATGCATCATCTAGAAGATAAGTCAGCTTTTCACTATATAAAAACACGTTAAGTAACACAACGTCCTTAAGAAAACTTAAAGAGGATGATTTGCAATTCATAAAAGTAATATAGAGTGAATGTTAAGATATACCGTCGTGATTCGAGAATAACATTCTCCCTTCACGTCATCGACGCTCACCCTTAACCATAATAATCGGAGGTGTACGCTCACGGGATCATCCCAAACGTTTACCATAAAGTATGTTATACATGCCAAGTTCGAAATTGAAGGGGTAGTAGAGAAACCAGACGTTATAGGAGCAGTTTTTGGACAGACAGAAGGCCTTTTCGGACCCGAACTCGACCTTAGAGAACTGCAGAGGTCAGGCAGAATCGGAAGAATAGAAATTGACCTGCATTCCAAAAACGACGAGACAACAGGCGACATAACCATCCCAACAAGCCTAGACCGAGTCTCCACAGCCCTAATCGCATCAAGTATCGAAAGCATAAACCGAGTAGGACCATGCGCCTCCAAGGTAACACTTGAAAAAATCGAAGATGTCCGAGAAGCCAGAAGAAAAGTAATAATTGACAGAGCCAAGGAAATCCTTCACAAATGGACAATTGAATCATTGCCCTCAGTGGATGAAGTCTTCAAAGAAGTCTCAGAAACACTCAAACTCGGCAAAGTCGAAAAATACGGCTCAGAAGAACTGCCTGCAGGACCGGGACTTGAGGGTGCAAAAGAAATAGTCATTGTCGAAGGAAGAGCAGACATAATAAACCTCATGCGCTGCGGACTGCTGAACACCATAGCCCTGGAAGGAGCGAAAGTCCCAGAAGCCATCAAGAAACTCTGCAAAGAAAAAGAAGCCACCGCCCTGCTCGATGGAGACAGAGGCGGAGACCTAATCCTAAAAGAACTTCTGCAGGTCACCGACGCAAAATACGTTGCAAGGGCGCCGAGAGGAAAGGAAGTTGAAGAACTAAACTGCAAAGAAATTTTCGATGCCTTAGAAGCGAAAGTCCCAATTCAGGAAGTCTCGAAACCTCCTAGGAAGGAAAAGCAGAAAGTAGAGGTCCCGAAAGAGATTGCTGAAACGATAAAAGGGTTGGAAGGCACGTTGGAGGCTGTCCTTCTGAACGAGAAGTCTGAGCAGATAGAACGACTGCCAGTCAACCAGCTCGCCGAAAAACTTCAGCAGACAGAAGGCGTTGACACCGTAGTCTTCGACGGCATCATAACCCAGAGAATAGTCGACGTTGCAGCTGAGAAAAACATAAAGAGAATCATTGCCTCACGCATATCAGACGCCGTTAAGCCATCATTGACCGTGCAACTGACAACGTTCTCGGAAATTGCTGCAAGTTAATTTCCGAAAAAGTCCGAAAGCTTCCTAGTTTCCTTCTGTGTCACCGCAGACTGTAGCAACTGCTCTTCAGTTATACCGAAACTCTCAAGAACTCTGGCTGCCGCTGGCACAACCTGCTTGGACACGTAATACTCCAAATCCACCTCATCATACGAAGCATACTTGTACGGCTTGACCCTTTCATATAGTCGCCCTGATCCAACCACTATGACATAGCCCACCTTGTCGCCGACAGCAAGTTCCCAGCCTTTCTCCTTCAACATTTTTGCAGCTTCCACATGCGAAGCCTTGACCTCATATTCTTCAGCAGGTTTGGTCAGCGTCTTCCAGATTATCAGGTCGCGGAAGGGAACACGTTTCTGCCGAAGCTCAAGAACGAAATGCCGCACGAATTCGGCAGCCTTCACAGGCGATTGCTCCTTCAAGACGATTTCCAGCACCTTCTCCTGCACCGTTTTAGCTATGTTCGCCCAGTCTCCGCGCACAACCTCTAGTCCGACAATGTCAAGCCGTCCGTCTGGCAAAAGCCCCGCATAACGTTTCTTGGCTTCCGTGAAGAAAATCCGCACGTAAACCTTGTCAGGCTTAATCTCTAACCCCAACTCTTTCTTGATCTTCTTTGAGAGTTCTTCAATCTTCTCAACATCGTTGTTCAGGAAGATGCTGTCTGTGTCGCCGTAGATAACCCTCAGTCCAGCCTCCTCTGCCATCTTAATCGAGTTAAGTATGGTATGCCTTCCCCAAGCCGCCGCCGCTTCAGCCACAGGCTTCACATACCATCTAGCACCAGTCCAACCTGCATAACCGTACGAAGCGTTGGTTATCACCTTCACAGCCTTTTGACGAGCATCAAAGACACGATACTCAACACTCTCCGGTGCCACCGTCCTCATTCTTGAACGAATCTCATCGCGAACACTGATGAGGTACGACAAAACTTCCTTATAGAAACCCGCAGGCTCTTTTCTGAAATGATGACCGACCTCTGGAGCTTCGTATACGCCAGACTTCGGTGCAGCTTCCTTAGGCGGCACATAAGTGTCCGGCGATATGTTGTAAGCTATCATCAGACTCGGATACATGGACTTGAAGTCCAAAACCGCAATGTCCCCATGAAGCCCAGGCAAGGGCTTAAGCACCACGCCGCCAGCATAGGGACGGTAAGGCTGTTCAATTCTCTTCGGCACAAGCTCCCCGAGTCTGTGCGTATGTTTGATCAGGAACCATTCAACCCTGAACCCAGCAGCCGCTGAGCCCACATGGTCTAACGGCAGACTAACTAGGTTTGAAAGTTGCATGGCGAAATCCAAAACAGCTTCCGCAATGCCCATGACGCATCGGGCGCTGCCCATTGAAAACTTTTTCAGGATTTCACGCTTTTCCATGCTGTCCCAATAATCTGCGTAGTCTACATCTTCAACTATCTGGCGATTTTCGATTTTCATAATGCCCAGATAATCTGCCAGATTCTCCAGAGTCTGAATCTTGACCTCTGAGAATTCGCCGGCGAAATCCAAAAGGTCAACGTTGGCTCTCCCCGTTATCGAGATATGACCATAGACGCTTGTGTGCGGTTCAGTTTCAGCACGATCCACCTGCAGGCGCAAACCAAGTTTCTTGCACCTCTCAATCAAGTAAGGCCAATCTTGCTCGTTTATGCCGTAGCCTACAACAATGTCTGGGTCGAAGTTTCGAATGTAACTGATGAAGTCTTCAAGAACAGGCCTATCGTTTCTATCCTCACCCGCCAGAAACTGTCTTTCCCCGCCGCCGTTTGTTGCCACGGACAACATGACGAGCGGGTTTCTGCCAGGTTTCGGCGACCCCTCTTTGCTGTAAAATATTGTCGAAAAGCCCAAAACCTTCAGTTTCGGCACTTCAGTGCTCTCAAGTAGTTTCGGGAAAGATTGTGCACGGTAGACCTTGCTCACCTGAACTTTTCGAGCAATTGTTTCCTCAGTCACTTCTATCTCGTGCCAGCCGCAAGGCACAGTGTTGTTGTCAATCACGTAACGCATTGAATATCGAATGTCATCTTCGAGGCAGTCCTTGACCCCTTCGAAGTTTCGAAGTTCTCTTGCACATTTGGATATATCATTAGGGTTTCTGCAGTAGACCTTAACCGCATTCACAGGATTTCCAAATAACTTGCGTTCAACAACCTCCAGTTTCACAATAGAGCCGGACTGCTGCTGAGCAATTCCTTCTGCAACCTTTTTCGCATTGGCGGTCTCCTCAATCACGACGTAGAAATAGTCTCGGAAGTTCCTATCAATGACGAGCACTCTTTGGCCGGACGGGTCGATGCCCCAAAGCCAGATTTCAGGCTGGCCGTTCTTGGCTTCAGAGTTTACGTCTAGGAGCCAAAATGTCAACTTCATGGTGAGGTCCCCTTCTGCAACAGTTGATGATGAAGGATAGGCACTCTTTTAACATTTCTAGAAGAAACCGACGCCGGTGTTGCAGCATGCTACAAAGCGGCAGCTTCACGTTTCCTCACAGACATATTACGAGTGAGTAAGCATGCTTTTTTACTCTTAACATGCCGTACAAATCATGATTTATGCCAATGATAGGCATATTCGGATCGGACTTAGATGAAGCTGTTTGGGAGAAAGGAAGAAGTGATGAAGAAGTGGCGGCTGAGAGCCTTATTGGTGGGTCCCCACGAGACGAAGATAACTCTTCCATCTACTTCAAAGCCGAGGCGAGTGCCGCCTTGGGTATGCCAGAGACGGCAAAGTTTGCAGAAAAGTGAAAAAACTAGGGCGCTGCCGACGGATAGATACCGGCATGGAGAGTAAGCTTTAGATTCGCTTTTTAATAGGGAAGTTGAATATTGAATGCCTGTGTTTTGGATTTAAAGAGGATGAAGGCTTTGAAAATCCTAGAGACTAACTTGAAGAAGGGTTTCGTGAAGGTTGTTCCAGAAACAATGGACGACTTCTGGCACTTGTACAACGTAATCTACAAGAACGACGTTGTTTATTCCTACACGACACGTGAGATAAAGCCTGACGAGAAATACGCAAGACCCAAGCGCGGGGAACGCGTCACAGTGCTTCTCGGAGTAAAAGTTGAAGACGTAGGTTGGGACAGGCTTCTAGGCAGACTTCGAATTCACGGAACGATAATCGAAGCCCCAGAAATCGTGCCCACAGGAGCGCATCACACATTAAACATCACCTTGAACACGCCATTGACAATCGTGAAGAAGGAATGGCCCAAACACAAT
>Ga0315282_10012139_pt1 | contig 13235 bp, 8 predicted proteins | sample YL17G07_20_MG_FD_203693 | JGI IMG/M metagenome (GOLD analysis project Ga0315282, IMG submission 203693) | Sediment microbial communities from Yellowstone Lake, YNP, Wyoming, USA - YL17G07_20 | ecosystem: Environmental > Aquatic > Freshwater > Lake > Sediment | place: USA: Wyoming | collected...
TGGGGGCCGCGCGCGGCGCTGACACGCCCTAGGGGAGGGAACTGCAACTTGATCATCGAGGCCAGCGCTCCCGCGCGCATTGACCTGGCGGGCGGGACCCTTGACATCTACCCGCTCTATCTGTTTGAGGAGGGCGGGCTCACGGTCAACGCTGCGGTCACGGTCGGGAGCGCGGTGCGGGTCGAGACCCGCTCCGACAGCCGCATCCTGCTCATCGCCGCGGACAACGGGAGCCGGGCCGAGGCGGCCGACCTGGCCTCGCTGCCCCTGGGCGGCCCGCTGGACCTCGTCGCCCGGATCGTGCGCTTCTACGCGCCGCCCTGCGGGGTGACGGTGACGACCCGCACGGCGGCCCCCCACGGTTCCGGGCTCGGCTCCTCCTCGTCGCTGCTCATCAGCCTCAGCGGCGCCTTGCGGCATCTGACCCGGGGCGTCGTGGACGACATGGACCTCGTGCGCTACGGGGCGTCGCTGGAGGCGCAGAGCATCCGCGTGCCCACCGGCAAACAGGACTACTACGCCGCGCTCTTCGGCGGGCTGAACGCGATCTGGTTCGAGGTCGAGGGCGACCGCGTGGAGCGGCTCTGTTTGGCCGACGAGTGCTTGTGCGAGTTCGAGCAGCGGGTGGTGCTGAGCTTCACCGGGGAGAGCCGGTTCTCGGGCGCAAGCAACTGGAACATGCTGCGCCGCTACGTGGACGGCGAACCCGACACCCAGCAGGCGATGCGGCACATCAAGCAGACGTCGCTGGCCATGCGCGACGCGCTTCTCGCGGGCGACTTCGCCACGCTGGCGGGCGTGCTGAACGCGGAGTGGGAGAACCGCAAGAGCCTCGCCGACGGAGTGAGCACGCCGCAGATCGAGCGCCTCATGGCCGCCGCCCGGGCGGCGGGGGCGCAGGCGAACAAGATCTGCGGCGCCGGCGGCGGCGGCTGCATGATCACGGTCTGCTTGCCCGAGTCACGGCAGCAGGTCATGGCTGCGCTCGAAGCGAACGACGCGACCTGCTTGCCGTACCGGGTAGACCGTCATGGTCTCATGGTGACCGAACGAGACAGCTAACCGGAGGCGCGCGGCCTCGGCGGCAGTTGACGAGGAGACGACGATGAGCAACGGGCTGAACCTACCTCTGCCCAGAGTGGCGCCCCCGCTGGACGCCCAGTTCCGACCGGCCGCCATTGCCAACCGGGCCTTCCGCGCTGCCGTCTCGCGCTCGGGGCGCGGCGTCCCGTTGGCCGTTGCGCTGGAGCGCGGCGACGGCTCGATCTCGACGGTCCGCACCGAGGTCTTCGCCTCGGGCGCCGATGGCGCCGAGCAGAACCTGCCCTACGCGGAGCGGCTGGTCAAGTTCCTCCTCTGGCAGCGCGGCGGTTGGCGGGTGATCGTCGGTGGCCCCCCCGAGGTGGGGCAGCATCTGCAGCGCGCGTATGCGGCGGGCGGCATCCGGGCGTTTGATGCGGACTTCATGGGCGGGGTGTACGAGCACCCGTTCACCGTGGAGGTCACCGACGCGGACCGGGTCCCCGACACGCGCGAGGGAACGACGCCGCTAGGCCGCCACCTCGACGGCTGCCGCATCGGCCTGGACGTGGGCGCCAGCGACTACAAGGTGGCGGCGGTGGTGGACGGGGAGGACGTGTTCAGCGAGGAGACGGTCTGGGACGCCGACCCCAAGCTGCAGAGCGATCCGGTCTACCACTACGAGCGCTTCCTCGGGGCGGTGCGCCGGGCCGCGGAGCACCTGCCGCGGGTGGATGCGATCGGCGTCAGCTCAGCCGGGGTCTACATTGACAACCGCGTGCGCGTGGCGTCGGTCTTCCGAGGGGTGCCGAAGGACGCGTTCGAGGCGCAGGTGGCGGACATCTACCTGGAGGTCGGGCGCGCGCTGGGCGAGATCCCCCTCGTGGCCGTCAACGACGGTGAGGTGGCCGCCCTGGCCGGCTCCATGGCGCTCGAGGCGAACGCCGTCCTCGGCATCGCGCTCGGCTCGAGCGAGGCCGGCGGCTACGTGACCCCCGAGGGGAACATCACCGGGTGGCTCAATGAGCTGGCCTTCTGCCCCATTGATTACCATCCCGAGGCGCCGCTCGATGAGTGGTCAGGCGACCGCGGGGCCGGCGTGCAGTACCTGTCGCAGGTCGGCGCCATCCGCCTGGCGACCGCAGGCGGGCTGGAGCTACCGGATGCGACCCCGGCGGAGCGGCTGGTGGTGATCCAGGATCGGCACGCGGCCGGGGATGAGCGCGCGCGCGGCGTGTTCGAGAGCATTGGCTCGTACCTGGGCTACGCGATCGCCCACTACGCCGGCTTCTACGACCTGCAGCACGTGCTGATCCTGGGCCGGGTGACCTCGCGGGAAGGCGGTCCGGTGATCGAGGCGCAGGCGGTGCGCGTGCTGCAGGAGGAGTTCCCGGAGTTGGTCGGGACGATCAAGCTGCACCTCCCGGATGAGACCAGCCGCCGCGTAGGCCAGGCGGTGGCGGCGGCTAGCCTGCCGTACGTGTCCCGATAGCCGGTGGCCCGCGCGTGTCATGCTGAGCGTAGCGAAGCATCCCGGCTGAGACCCTTCGCTGCGCTCAGGGTGACACAGGCAGCGGCAGGAGGGGAACCGATGAAGCTCAGCCATCCAGGCGCGGAGGTCTTCGTTCCGGACGGGACCGCGATCCCCCAGGCCCTGGAGCGCACGACGCACCTGGCGATCAGCGCACACCAGGACGACCTGGAGATCATGGCCTTCCACGGCGCCCTCCAGGGGATCGGCAGCGCCGCGAACTGGTTCACCGGCGTTACCGTGACCAACGGCGGCGGGAGCCCGCGGGACGGCCTGTACGCGGACTACACCGATGAGCAGATGCAAGATGTGCGCCGCCTGGAGCAGAAGAAGGCAGCCGCGATCGGCGAGTACTCCGCGGCGGTGCTGCTGAACCACCCCAGCTCCGCGGTCAAGGATCCAGCCAATGCCGATGTGCCCGCCGACCTCCGCGCGATCGTGCAGGCCACCCGGCCGCGGGTCATCTACACCCACAACCTCGCCGACAAGCACGACACCCACATCGCCGTGACGCTCCGGCTGATCGCCGTGCTGCGGGAGCTGCCGCCCGGGGCGCAGCCCGAAGCGCTCTACGGCTGCGAGGTCTGGCGCGACCTGGACTGGATGATAGACGAGGACAAGGTGGCGCTCGACGTGGGCAGCCATGAGAACCTGGCCGCCTCGCTGCTGGGGGTCTTCGACTCGCAGATCTGCGGCGGCAAGCGCTACGATCTGGCCACGCTCGGCCGGCGCCGCGCTCATGCCACCTACCATGCGACGCACGGCACGGACGAGACGACGGGTCTCACGTTCGCGATGGACCTGCTGCCGCTGCTCAAGGACCCGAAGCTCACTCCGGCCGCGCACGTGCGAGCGCACGTGGACCGCTTCGCGGCGGAGGTGGCGGCGAGGCTGAGGAAGCTGCAGTAGGGCGCGGAGCCTCACCCCCGGCCCCCCTCCTGAAGGAGAGGGGAGACGGAGCCTCACCCCCTGCCCCCTCTCCCGCGCGGACTTGGGAGAGGGGGGGCGGACCACAGCGCAGATGCTTCGCTGCGCTCAGCATGACACAGCGCAGCGGCGGCCGAGGGGGCTGTAGGGAGGGGTCTCCGTCCCCCGCCCCTCCGGAGGGGCGCGCGACAGAGAGCGCGCCCTACAGACGGACCGCCGCACAGGCTCTTGGCTGCGCTTAGGATGACACCGCAGGCGGCGCCGAGGGGCCACCTCCCTCAGCCCAGACGCACCTGGACCTCCGCCTGGCCCTGCGGGCACGCCACATAGAGCCGTCTTCGGCCGAACTCCTCGCGCACGAGCCAGCTCAAGGCCCCCTGCACCTCGGAGACCTCGCCCGCCACGTCCATCGCCACCACGCAGCCGTGCTTCCAGGGCGTGTCTACCGTGAGGCCGATACCCTTGCCATCGCGGCGCACGTTCTGGATGCGGGTCGCCGAGCGGGCGAACCACCATAGCGCCACCTCGTCGTTGCCCATGTGCACCGCCTTGACGCCGCGCTCCCGCAGGTGCCGCAGAACCTCCTGCACGGCCTCGCGGCACTCGGGGTACGAGTAGACGCAGATGGGGTGGAAGAACAGGTCCGTCGTGAGGTGGTACTGTGCCGCCAGGTCGAGGGCGAGGTGCAGCGGGCCGAAGTCGGTGCCCTCCCCGGCCTGGTACCCGCACTCGTACGCCGTGATCGGCTCGGACAGGAACTGCAGCGGCTCGTTGCCGTCGCGATGGTCCGTGTAGATGCGGTAGGGGAAGCTCGTGCCGAAGCTGTAGCCGAGCAGGTTGGTGGGGTTCAGCGGCGGGGAGCCGCGGTGGATGCGGGAGTTGTCGGCTCGCACGCCCGCGCGCAGTAGCCACTGGGCGGGCTCATGCCACCCGGTCCAGTGGCACCAGTGGAACACGCTGCACACCGGCAGGTCGCCGTAGGCCTGCACATACCATTCTACCTGCTGGCGCACCTCCGCCTCGGTGAATGCGTAGGGGTGCGGGTAGTCGGTCTGGAAGTCCACGTGGAGCGACGGCTCGTGGCCGTTGGCCTTGATGGCGGCGTACTCCTCGCGCGACACCGTGAAGGTGCCGTCCCGGCGGGGCATGATGTTGATGTGATACGGAAGCCCCTGCTCCCGCACCCAGTTGCTGGCCCACACCTGCGTGCCCGCCGCGGCCTCGTCATCGCCACCCCAGAAGAAGAGGGCATCGGGCACCTCATGCGTGTCCGCCTGCGGAGGGAGGGGGTGCACCAGCACCTCGCCCGAGTCGGCCAGCAGGTCCCGCAGCAGGAAGAGGAGCTGGTCGGCGAACGGCACCTCGGGCTCGAAGTCGGGCGCCGCGCGCGCGTCCGACAGCCGGAAGTAGCCGTCGCCGTCGTGGTCGGCATCCACCGGCCGGCCCTGCTGGAGGACCCACATCGTGTGGGCCACGTTGAAGGCGAAGTAGACCGCGCGCCCCTCGCCCACCTCGCGCACACTGACCGCGGCGCAGCCTAGCGGCGTGCCGTCAAGCTGGCACAGCTCGGCCAGGACCTCTGCCTCGACGGGCCGCATCAGCCGTACGCGGCGGGAGATGACGGGGGCAGGGGCGTCGCTGTGGATGGGCCAGATGACGCCCGTGGTCAGCGCATGGGGCTGCCAGCGCATCGCCGCGGTGACGGCGAACTCATCCGGGCCCTGCTCCAGGCGACCATCCCAGACGAGGCCGAGCAGCGCGTCGGGCCCGTGGCTCCCGAAGCTGAGGAGCTGCCCGCCGCGCTCCACCCAGGCGCCGAGGGCCTCGACGGCCGCCGTCGGGAGACTGCCGCCCTCCAGATCGGGCAGGACCAGGGTCGAGTAGGGGGCGAGCGCCGCGGCATCGGTCAGCGCGCCCAGCGGCAACTCGTCGGCCATGACACCGACGCGGTCCAGGACCTCGCGCACGTAGGCATACCAGTAGTTGCGGCCCTCGGCGTTCGCCTGGTCATGGAGCGTCTGGTCGTACACGTAGGCGGTGCGGGGCTGGGCGTGGACCTTCACGGGGCATCTCCTCTCGCCGCCGGAGCGGGGCGCTGCGGGGTAGTGCCTCGCAGGCGCCAGATGATCCTGCCGGGAAACGTCTCCGCGTAGGCGCGCGAGGCCCCTCGCGCGCTCCGCGCAGGCCGCGCCAGGGCCTGTCGCGGCCACGCGGATCGGATGCTAGTGCAAGGAGCTCCTGCGCATGAACGCCGCATGGCCCTACGTCTTGTCCGCCGCCCTGCTGCTCGCCGCCGGTCCCGGCTGGACGCAGGAGCCGCCGCCGCGTCCGCTGGATGACTGGCACATTGCCCCCAAGGTGCTGGTGTTGATCCACGATCCGGTGATCGAGGCCCGCGACGGGAAGAAGCTGCACGAGGTGATGGGCTGGAACGACCCCGACGACCTCGCAAGGCGCTACATCGCCGACGTCCGCAGGGCCAGCGGCGGCATGGTGGAGTACCAGATCGCGGAGCGGATCGAGGTGGACGGATACCCCCTGAAGGCGGACGGGTTCCTCTATACCGACGAGACGTACATGGCCGGCTGGGAGCACCAGGCGGAGTGGCACCAGCCGGACGGCGTGGGCTACAAGGCCGTGCTCGAGCAGTACGACGTGTACCGGAAGGTGGACGACGGGCTGGTGGATGAGGTCTGGCTCTTCGGGGCGCCCTACTTCGGGTACTACGAGTCGCTGATGGTGGGCCCGGGCGGGTACTGGTGCAACTCAGAGCCGCTGACCGATGTGGGCTGCTCGCGGCTCTTCGTCGTGATGGGCTTCAACTACGAGCGCGGGGTGGGGGAGATGCTGGAGGACCTCGGCCACCGCACCGAGTCCATCCTGTGGCACGTCTTCGGGAGCTGGGAGCCCCAGGAGACCCACGCCTGGAACCGCTTCACGCTGTATGACAAGATCGCGCCGGGCAAGGCGGCGTGCGGGAACGTGCACTTCGCGCCAAACAGCGAGAGCGACTACGACTGGGGCAACCCGCGGGTCGTGGAGAGCACCTGCGACGACTGGCTGTACTACCCAGACCTGCAGGGCCGCCGGCGGGAGGTGAGCTGCGACGAGTGGGGCGCCGGAGACATCGAGAAGCACCACGTCTGGTGGTTTGAGCACCTCCCGCGCGCCCTGGGCGAGACGGACGGCATCGCCAACAACTGGTGGCGCTACGTCATGGACCTCAACGGCGACCGCGGCCGGCCGCGGGGCGAGTGACCCGCTGCGGTACGGCGGCCGGGAGGCCCCCGCCGGGCAGCCTTCGTTGGAACCATCGCACGACGGTCATGCTCTGCACGAAGGGGGCGAGGGCGATGGCGGCTTTGGCGGTAGGGGCGAAGGCCCCGGACTTCAGCCTCAAGACGAACGCGGGCGACACGCTGCAACTTCAGGACCTCCTCAAGCAGCACCGGTACGTGGTTCTGGCGTTCTACCCGGCGGCCTGGAGCCCGGTCTGTGGGGACGAGGTGGCGGTGTTCCAGGAGGTGTTGGGCGAGCTGCAGGCGCTGGGGGCGGGGATCGTCGGCATCTCGGTAGACAACACCTGGTCCACGGAGGCCTGGGCCGACGCCAAGGGCATCTCGTTCCCACTGCTGTCCGACTTCCACCCCAAGGGGGCAGTAGCGAAGAAGTACGGGGTGATGCGCGAGGACGGCATCACGGAGCGGGCGCTGTTCATCGTGGACGCGGACGGCATCATCCGCTACAGCTTCGTCTCACCGATCCTCGAGAACCCGGGCGCGGCGGGAGTGCTGGAGGCGTTGCGGGGGATGTAGTGCGTAGGACGGGCATTCCTGCCCGTCCGCCTGACCGTCCCTGCTCGCAGGCGAGCCGCCTGGCCCACCATGACGGTGGTGGCGCGGGTCGCCAGACCCGCGGCCGTGCTCCCTCACGGCTCTAGTACCTTCCCTCCGTCTCCGCCACTTCGACGACGGCGCGCATGTTGTCCAGCTTCGCGTCGCCGGGAACCTCGTCTGAGGTCGAGATGAAGTAGGCCCCGCCCTCGGCCGCGGCGCGGATGCAGCGGCGCGCCTCGACGCGGGCCTCCTCCACCGTACCGTGCGCCAGCACCACCGGGCTGTAGTTGCCGATGAGGCACACGTCCTTCCCGAACGACTGCTTCACCTCGGCGAGGTCGCAGTCACCCAGCACGTCGAGGTGCTGGATACCGTGGGGCTTGCAGGCCACCAGCGAGGGCAGCACATCGCGGATCCGGCCCGAGGTGAAGAAGACGATGTACTTGCCGGGCTTGATGGACTCCACGGCCCACTTCGCCTCCGGCACCACCAGCCGCTCGCACAACTCGGGGTTGATGAGGCTGGTGGAGGCCCAGCAGATGTCGTACACCAGCACATCGGCGACCGACTCGTTGAAGGCGCGGATCGCGAGGTCTACGCGCTGGTGCACCTGGCGCAGCAGCTCGTCAATGACCTCGGGGATGTCCAGGAGGTCCAGGATGAACTCGCTCTCCTTGCGCACGCTGGACAGCGAGTACAGCGCGTCCGCGAGCCAGAACCCAACGAGGCCGTCGTCGCCGATGTAGTCCCGTGCCGCGGCGGCCTCGCCGACCTCGAACTCCGCGTGCGCGTTCCACGCATCGAGGTACCCGGCGTAGACCTCCCAGTCGTCGCGCGTCTTGATCAGGCGCTCCGTGTTCTTGGAGATCAGCGGATCGTGCTTGATGCCGCCGGTCTTGCTGACCGAGGTCAGCGTGCCCTTCGGCGTCGTAAGGCGGTACTCGTCCACGCGCCAGCCGTCCTCGATCCCAACCTTGCGACTCTCCTCACGGTACTCCGCGGGCAGCCGCGAGGAGATCTGGGGGCCGACGCCCTGGAGGTTGAAGATCGAGGAGCCGATCATGCGATGCGCATCGCACTGCGCCCGCCAGCCGGTGCGACCGGTGAGGGCCAGTGCGCAGCGATCCACCAGCTCCCACGACACGGGGACGTGATCGGGTTGGCCGAGGTTGAGGGCGGTCTCGAGGCGCTCGCGGTGGGTCATGGTCGCACTCCCGCTTCGCGTGCCGTTGGTCGGAGCGCCCAGCGGGCGCGACGCCGTGGTCGGGCGTTCGTGGGAGGCCCCAATGGGGGCGACTCCGGAGACGTCGCTTCAACCACCACCCCGTCGCCGCCGATGGCGCCTCCCACGGGGGGATCGCCACCACCGCACCGTCGCGGCCGATGGGCGCTCCTACGGGCAGTTGCCCGTCGTTCGTGGGAGGCCCCAATGGGGGCGACTCCGGAGACGTCGCTTCAGCCACCACCCCGTCGCCGCCGATGGCGCCTCCCACGGGGCGACCGCCACCACCGCACCGTCGCGGCCGATGGGCGCTCCTACGGGCCGTTGCCCGTCGTTCGTGGGAGGCCCCAATGGGGGCGACTCCGAAGACGTCGCTTCAACCACCACCCCGTCGCCGCCAATGGCGCCTCCCACGGGGGGATCGCCACCACCGCACCGTCGCGGCCGATGGCACCTCCTACGGGAGGAGCATCACCTTGGCCTCGAGGCCGTCGGCGAGGCGGGCGTAGGCGGTGGGCGCATCGTCGAGGGCGTATCGCGCCGTGATGAGGCGCTCCACATCCAGGCCGCAACGCACCATCTCCAGCATCTGCGGGAACCATGCCGGGTGGGCGACCCAGTTGCCGGCGATCGCGAGGTTGCGCCTGATGATGAGGCGCTGCGGGTCCAGGGACTGTGGGCCGTGGCCGACCACGATGATGGTGCCCTCAGGACGGGTGACATCCATGGCCACATCGAGAGTGTCCTGGCGGCCGACGGCCTCGAAGCAGGAGTCCGGCCCGACGCCGTCGGTCACGTCCTTCAGCCAGCCGACGAGGTTGGGCTCCGCGGCGGGGTCTACGACGCGCCAGGCGCCCATCTTCAGGGCTAGGTCGCGGCGGTGCGCGACAGGCTCGACGGCGATGACCTTGGCGCCCAGGTACGCCTGCACCAGCACCATCCCCAACCCCACCGGCCCGCAGCCGAAGACACAGGTGATGTCGCCGGCCTCCACGCCGGCCCGCATCGCCGACCCGTAGGGCACGCCGAGGCCGTCGCCGCACAGCATCACGCCCAGCTCAAACGAGATGTCCTCCGGCAGCTTCACCATGCCGGTCGCGCGCGAGATGGTGTACTCCGCGTGCGTAGAGGCCGGCACGCCGACCTGGTCGCAGAAGGTGTCGCGCCCCTGACGACACCAGCGGCAGTACCCGCAGCCCTGGATGGTGAAGATGCCGACGCGGTCGCCCGCGTCCCACTGCGGATGGCCGTTCGGGTCTTCCACGGTGCCGGCCACCTCGTGCCCACCGTTCATCGGCTGTGGGTCAGGCGCCCGGTACCCCTTGATCTCCCCCCCGCAGATGCCGCTGGCGCCGACCCGCACGAGCACGTGCTCGGCGGCCGGCGTCGGCACCGGGTACTCGATGACCTCGACCTGGCTGTTCCCCAGCATGTGGACGGCTTTCACGACGGACTCCCCTTTCGGTTGCGGAGGCCGGAGGCCTCACCCCCGGCCCCTCTCCTGAATGGAGAGGGGTGACAGACCACCTCTCCCCCGCTTGCGGGCGAGAGGCCGCCGCGTAGCGGCGGGTGAGGGGGTTGCAGGCCCTCTGTCGCCCGTCCGGATGGGCGCGGGACGGAGACCGCGCCCTACAACACGACCCGGATGGGCGACCGCATTGGGCCGCCCCTACAACGACTCGGACGGCGCGGCACCCTTCGACTGCGCTCAGGGCGAGCAGGTCCGCGCCCTACAGGCGGACTACGGTAGAGACCCTTCGCTAGCGCTCAGGGTGACACGAACGGCGCCGATGGGCGCGGGACGGAGACCGCGCCCTACAGGTCGAACGTGACCTCTACCGCCCGACCCTCGCGGGCCGAGGCCTCGCAGGCGCGGATGGCGGCGATCGGGTTGCGCGCCCAGCGCGGCGGGATGATCAGCGGTAGACCCAGGTGCAGGTGGTCGGCCAGGTTGGTGTAATAGGAGGGCCCCTGGTCCGATCCGGCCTGCGGGTACTCGGCCTTGACGGTCGTGTTGTGGAACGGTGAGGTCACGATCGCCGGCTGGCCCCAGTCGGGGACCACGACCCCGCCGCGCGTGCCCTGAATGGTCCAGAAGTCCTTGCGCGCCGCGGCGAGGTCGGACTGCACCAGTTGCGCCTCGAGGCCGTGGTCGAAGCGCAGGTAGGCGCGCACGTAGTCCTCGTTCGTCACGTCCCACCACACACGCTTGTGCGCGTTGCCGAAGGCGAGGGCCCGCACCGGCACGTGAGGACCGGCCGAGCCGTTGCGCGACACGAGCTGCATGATCTTCTCGAGCTGGTGGGCCCCCATGTCGTAGATCACGCCGCCGGAGATGGCCTTGTTGCTGCGCCACCACTGCGCCGGGCGGCCGTAGCCCAGCATGTTGCACTCGATGCTGTGCACCTCGCCGATGAGGCCGGCATCCACGATCCGCTTCAGGGTCACGATGTCGGGGTCCCAGTGGCGGTTGTGGTAGACGGCGAGCGTCCGCCCAGAGCGCTCCGCCGCGGCGATCATGCGGTCGCACTCCTCCACGGTGACCGCCATGGGCTTCTCCACGAGCACGTGCAGCCCGGCCTCCAGGAGGCGCACGACCAGCGGCTCATGCGCGCAGTGCGGCGTCAGCACCGCGGCGGCGTCGGCGATGCCGGAGGCGATGAGGTCCTCGACGTCGGTGAAGGTGGCGCACTCCCCCATCTCCTCGACCGCCGCCTGCACGCGCGCCGGGTTCTGGTCACAGACGCCGACGAACTCGAGGCCCGGCGTCTCCCGCCAGGTGCTCGCGTGGTGCCGCCCCATCCCGAAGTAAGGGCCGTAGCCGACGCAGGCGAAGCGGATCGGCTTGCCGTCGCCGTGGCCCGTGGCCCACAGGAGGCCCTTGGTGACCAGTGGCGCGAAGTCGGGGTGCCCGACGGCGCGCTCGTCGTGCCCCAGCGCCGTGTAGAAGACCCGCCCCTTGCCGTAACGGCGCACATAGCTTAGTGGGTACTCCTGGTGCTCCCACGAGCCCGTCTGCACAACGGTGCGCTTCGCCTTGGTGCGCCAGCGGAGGATGTAGAACTCGTCGAAGACCACCATCTCCGGCCGCAGGCGGGGGGTGATGGCGGCGGCCTCGGCGGTCGTCTTGACCGTGAAGTCGGCCATGTGGCCGTGGGTGGTGAACTGCGACCCCAGCAGCTCCATCCACGCTTCATTCTGCATCCAGCACGCGGAGGCGGCGTGGATGGCCACCAGCGCGCCGCCGCCGCGGACGTACTCGCAGAGGGCCTGCTCCTGCTTGGGGGTGAGCTTGTCGTAGCGCTCGGCATACACGATCACGGCATCCCACTTGCCGAGGCTGCGGAGGCGGTTCTGATCCTCGGTGAGCTCGACCCGGAACAGGCCGGTCGCCTCCAGGAACCCCTTGATGATCGGGGTGCAGCGGTCGAACGGGTGGTTCGGTCCGCCGGTGAGGCAAAGGACGTTCTGCATGGAGGACATACCTCTCTAGTCTGAAGTGGCACCCGCGCTTGGAGGCCCTCATCCTGGCGCCCGGCCGGGGCTCCATCCCGTGTCACTCTGAGCGCAGCGAAGAGTCTCGCCGTACCCCCACTGAGACCCTTCGCTGCGCTCAGGGTGACACAGGCCGAGCGCTGCGGCACGGGCTCGCACAAGACGCGGGTTCCCCGCTCAGCCGTTCCTACCGGCCGTCATCTGGCCGGCGGCACTTGCGGCAGCAGCTCCGCGAGGGCGGCCAGCACCGTCGGCGCCACCTGCGGCCCGACCGACATCGAGACCTCGTAGTCGTACAGCTCCAGCGGGAAGTACTCCGGCGGCAGGATGTACCCTAGCTCGTCCTGGGCGACCGCGAAGAAGAAGGTCGGCCGCCCCGGCATCATGCCCTTGGCGGTCAGCCCCACGGCCGGCAGCGCCTCGCCGGGACAGGTCGCGAACTGCGCCGGCCCGATGCTGAAGGCCGCGACCTCGGTGCGCAGCCGCTCGAGGGACTTCTCCGGCCGCCTGATCACGCCGGCCTGGAAGGCGAGGCCGAAGGCCGGGTTGGCGAGCGGAACCTCGATCTGCTTGCTCGCGACACTGATCTTCAGGTCTGCCGCCATCGGCGCCTGCGCCACCAGCTCCGCAGCCGTCGCGCCCACCGACCGGCCAATCCGCTCGGCCTCGGCGAACGTCTGCGCCGTGCAGTCGGCGGTAACCATGCCGCCCAGCGCCCCGTTGAAGAACAGGGCCGTGCCGCCCACGCGCCCCTCCAGCTCCTCGCGCAGGTAGTGGCTGAGGTCGGAGGTCACCGCCCGGCTCGGCGTGTTCAGCACCTCCGGGTGGCAGGCCCAGTTGACCAGCGTGGCGAGCAGCTCCCCATTCGCCCCCCGGACGACCATCACGTCCACGGCCTTGTCGTTCACCTCGGGCGCGTTGCTGTTGATCGAGGTGTGCGGGCCACTGATCCCCGAGGCGAAGCCGATCTGCGCCGGCGCCATCGCGCGGACGGCGTCGTTCAGGCAGCGGGTCACCTGCGCCTTGACGAACGCGAGGTACGCGGGGTCCACGCCGGACTGCGCCGGGCTTGGTCCCCACAGGCCGATCACGTCGGGGGCGGAGTGCACGTGCGTGCAGGCCAGCACGACGTGGTCGGCCGGCACGCCCTCCACACTGGAGCGCATCTCCAGCGCGTCGGGGTACATGAACCCTAGCAGATCAC
>Ga0315282_10012140_pt1 | contig 13234 bp, 11 predicted proteins | sample YL17G07_20_MG_FD_203693 | JGI IMG/M metagenome (GOLD analysis project Ga0315282, IMG submission 203693) | Sediment microbial communities from Yellowstone Lake, YNP, Wyoming, USA - YL17G07_20 | ecosystem: Environmental > Aquatic > Freshwater > Lake > Sediment | place: USA: Wyoming | collected...
CTTTGACTCTAGACGCCACAGATCTGAAGATTCTGAAAGCGCTACAGGAGGACGCAAGACAGACTTACGCTAATATTGGAAAGCGCTTGGGAATAGCGCACTCAACAGTCTACGACAGATTAAGGAAGATGGAACGGCACGGAATAATCAAGCAGTACACGGCTGTGGTTGACGATGAAAAGGCTGGACTGAAGAGCATCACTGCCCTAATGACGATTTACACGGATCCAAAGGAAAGCGAAAGAGTTGCTGAAGAACTGAGCAAGACGCCCAACGTCTTAGAAGTCTACGCTTCCCTTTCAGAAGAACTCCTGATAATAGCAAAGGTTGTTGCCGAGAACCAAGAAAGCCTCCACGCCTTTATTGCCAATTATGTTGCTCCCTTGCCTGGAGTTCTAAGAATCCGCACTTCAATAGTAACCAAAAAGTTCAAGGAAACCCCGTTTTCAATCAGTAACGACGCAGACAAGTTACATTTATAAGAGGAACGTGCAATATAAGGAAACAGAACCGCCATGAATACGGAGAATATGCCGAAAAGCTTGAGGACGTTTCCCCGAGAAAAGGCATTCTATTTCTTCACGTCTATTGGAAACTACACAGGCGTAAGTGCGGCATCCCTTAAGGAATTTGTGGAAAGAATAAACGAAGTGAACGTGAAGTCTCTCGAGTTTCACCTTTACCGCGGAGACTTTGAAAAGTGGATAGGTGAAACTTTGGAAGATAAAAAATTAGCAGAAGACGTTGGTAAACTGCAGAAAACTAATCCACTGGGTGACCAACTGCGAAATCAGCTTCACGCAATAGTTTCAAAACGCTACCAACAATTGGCATTTGGTCTTGGTTTAGTCCGTTAGGAAATCTTTTGACTTAAAATTGATGTTGATGATTAAAAAAGAAGACTGCCCAAGATTATTAAATGCCGTTAAAGCTTTGGAGCTTTTTGCTTCTGCAATTAAATCAGATATTTTTAGGTTTCCAACGGATGGTGACGGGGGGTAGAAATCCATTCTGCTTGTTACAGTTATGTTGATGGAAGGATCATGGTAAATATGACTGCCTGTTAGGTCTATTGCGTTGGCTAATGTTTTATTTTTGCCTAGAAACATTTCTAAGAACTTGGCAGTTTCGTAGTCTGTATCCTTTGGTAGAACTGCTTCGTTCCACCCAACATAAGCTATTGCGCCCTTATCAAGGAAAGCCTTGGCCATTTGCTCGCGTCCCGGTTTCAAGCTCCAGCAACCCATGGCTATTATTATGCTTTTTGGAAAACGACCAGCTAAACTATTTATGAAAAGCGACGTGATAGCAAAATAGTATTCTTCAGGTCTAAATAGATACTCACCCACAACTATAAGACCATGGTCTTTTTCCCATTGATATTTGTCACTAGCATATTTTTCGGATGTGAATAGGTCTACTGTCGAGTTGTCTTGTCTCAGTGCAGAATGAACCCTTAATACTATTATCCCATAATTGTATTCGGCGAGTTTTTTGAAGAAATCAACATCTAGTGTTTTGTTGTAGTATGTCACTGTGAAATTACGACTCTCCAGAAGGTTGGTCACGCTTTCGACAAATGTAGGATTTGACAATGAAGGATCTGATTCTCCTAACTGATCGATTATTGCTGCGTTCAGAGAGAATGCAACTTCAGATGGCTGAAGAAACAAAAAGAAAACAACGGAACATAAGGTTATTATCAAGGTAAGAACTATTAAAATCGTCACCAAATGTTTTTTTGAAGGTATCCATGTTTTTTCCTGTGAGATTTCCTTTCTCTTTTTAGCCATTCTTGGATAGTCTCCAGAGTATTCTTCGATACGTTGAGGAAAAATAATATGTTTAGTATCTATTTTCTTTTGCGCTTTGTAATACTCAACAGTACGCCAAACAGGGTTATTAGTGCCACGTAAGTTGCCATGTGGGATATTGGTAATTGTTTAGTTAATGAGATTGAGTAGCCGCCCACAGGAATCGACGTTACAGTGACTTGTGAAGTTGGTGATTGTGTTAGGGTGCCATTTGCATCTGTAACTTTCAAGTATACGTTGTATGTTCCACTTGCTGTCGGAGTGAAAGTCCAACTGCTGGATGTGGCGCCAGAAACTGGTGCTCCATTCAGATACCACTGGTAGCTGTATGGTGTAGTTCCTCCGCTCACCGTTGACGTGAAAGTAACCGAGCCGCCTACAACTATGGTGGCTGAGGGTGGGGAAATGGAAACTGATAGCGGAGGCGGCAGGGATTTGAAAACTGCCTTTAATGCGTGGTTATTGTTCATGGTAACGGTGTATGGATTTGCTGAGCCAGCGTTGTTGCCGTCTAGTAACCAGTAGTCTAATACGTAATTTGCATTTGGGACTGCTGTTACCTGCACTGTTGAGCCAGCGTTGTAAGTGTATGTTCCAGGCGCAGGGGTTGCGGTGCCTCCAGAGGTTGTTTCAATTGTAAGCGTGTACGTTATTATTTGTGTGTAGTGCGCTGTGGCAGTGTGTGGACCGTTGATTTGGATTGCTATCGGGTTCACGCCGCTGCCCTGAGAGGTGCCGTCAACATCCCAGTAGCTGAACTGATAGTTCGCAACTGCTGGAGCGCTTAGTGATACACTTGTGGATTCATCGTACCAGCCTTCTCCGGCAATTGTTGTAATGCTGGCTGGATCTGTTTTCACAGTCAAGTAATATTGGGTTTTGTAGTTGCCTGTAACCGTGCCTGAGGTCGAAACTTTTATAGTTCCGCTTTGCAATGTCGTGAGGCCATTTGTACTTGTCCAAACATATTGTTTAGCGTTTGGTGCGGCTATTAACGGTGATTGGAAGGCGAAGGTGTGTGTGGAGCAGTTTTCCCACCAGAAGGTGGCTGGCAGCATGCTGATGTTGTACTCTGCTCCATCAATTGTTAGGATTGTCCCTGTAAAGTCTGGGCCTACTCCTGATTGGTTGAATGTTACTTCGTACTGAAGTGTGTAGTGTGCTGTTGCTGTGTGGTTGTTGTCCATGAAAACGATTATTGGGTTAACGCTGATGCCTTGGGATGCGCTGTCGATGGTCCAGTGGCTGAATTTGTAGCGGACGACTGTTGAAACTGAAACTGTGTCTGGTGCTGTTAGGCTGACGTTCGTGCCTTCATCATACCATCCCTGTCCTGGGATTGTTGTGATGTCGGCTGGGTCCGTGTTGACTTCTAAGTAATATCTTATTGGAACTACTGTGATTATTTTTGATTCTGCGTCCCATCTGCCCTCGCTGTCTGTGACGTTTAGTGTAACTGTGTAGTTTCCGGTGGCTGTGTAGTAGTGTGTTGTTATCGGGTCTGTTTCCACCACAGTGGGGGTTCCATCTCCGAAGTCCCATGCGTAGCTTATGATGGTTCCTCCGTCAGGGGTTGATGTTGATGCGTCGAAGGTGGCGTTTTCGTATCTTTGTGGGTAGTAGGGTGACCAGAAGAAATCTGCTATTGGAAGGCCGGCGACTGTGATTTGCTTAGATGTTGTGTCCCATTTCCCTTCGCTGTCCGTGATGTTTAGAGTTACCGTGCATGTTCCGTATGTTGAATATGCATGGGTTATTATGGGATCCGACACTGTTGTAATGTTTCCGTCTCCAAAGTTCCATGCATAACTTACGATTGTGCCCCCGTCTGGGGTGGATGCTGAGGCGTTGAATGTCACTGTCTCATGTACGAGCGGATCTGTTGGTGTGAATGTGAATGATGCCACTGGGTGTTGGCTGACGTGTATTGGGGATGTTGCCTCGCCCGTTAATCCACTATTGTCTGTGACTGTAAGCGTGACTGTGTAGTCTCCAAACGATGTGTAGGTGTGGTTTGTTATCGGGTTGCTTGTGGTGACTTTTGGTGTTCCGTCGCCGAAGTCCCAAGAGTAGCTGACTATGTAGCCGTCTGGATCATAGCTTTCTGTGGCGTTGAATGTTACTATTTCGTTGGTTTCTGGGTATTGTGGCGTGTAATAAAAGCTTGCTATTGGAGGCTGAGGGGGAGGGGGGCCTGGCTGTAGCAGGACTGTGGAATCCTCGGATATGCCGTTGTGTATTATGTCGCCTACCTTTTCTGGTGGAGGTGGGCTGACTCTGCTTCCGTAGGCGTCGAAGTGCACTCTCACATTTGTGGCGTTTGAAACTGTTATGGACACGATTAGGTCAACGTATTCCTTCCTTTCAATTGTTCCAACATTTATGTATGTATCGTTAAACCATGTTGGGTAGACGTCTCCTGAAGGCCATGTCCAAATATTGTACGGCGTGGGTGTTCCATACCTGAATGCTAATTTCGGGACTTGTGTACCATTTATAATGAGTGTTTCGAGGCTGTTATATCCCTCATCGTTAAGTGCAATGATAAGGTGGGTATCATATGACCTAACTGATTTGCTTGTATCGTTAATTCTTAAAATGAAGGTTTGGGAAGCCCCTGTGAGGTTGAGGAGCCAACATTCACTTAGCCAAGGGTCATTATCGTATCCAACATACGATCCTTCAGGAAGGGAAACTTTCAGGACTGCTGCGGGATCGGCTCTCACAGAAAATATGAGGAAAGATGAAATCATCAGAAAACTTACAAAAAGTATTGCAACTAACCGCTTTACCTGTAACACTGCTCCTCTCCCTCGGTAAATTAGAATGACGTTTCTAACAATTAAGACTTTTGGAACTATCTTCTATGTGAAGAGTCTATTCTGTTGCAAATAATATTAAAGACAAAAAGCGAAATAAGTATGCGCCAACAAAGTCCGATGCAAAACTCCATCCCCAAAATAAACTAGGTAAAGCTTCGCCTCAATAATTGATAGGCGGCACCTCAAACCTATCATTGTTACTTCCCTCTTGGAGCGTTCAGCCATGTGCTCATGCTATCGAACGTCACTTTCATAAGCGACGGGAGCATCAATGCAAGTATTTTTTTGGGGGTGGAAGTTAATAGATTGGATGAGGAGGAAGGCTTATAGAGTGAATAACAAAGCATTTGAGACGATAGTTTTTGTGGTGCTGCTTAGTGGGATATTGGCATTCGCTTTCAACGTTCTGATGGTTGCTGCAACCGACACGATTTATGTCAGGGCAGATGGATCGTTTTACCCTCCGACTGCGCTTATTCCAAATGTTGGCAACGTCTCCTACACATTTACCAGCAGCATTAATAATTCAATCGTTGTTGAGAGGGACAACGTCCTGATTGACGGATCGCTTATTTCGCTGAATAAAGATTCTTCGGTTCAAAGATGCATTCGCAACAAGGGCGAAGATGATGTCTCCTAAATTGTGAAGCGTTGAGGCTTTGTAGGAGGCTTTTGCTTCTGCAATCAAATCAGATATTTCTAGATCTCCAACCGATGGTGAGCGGGGATAAAAGTCCATTCGACTTGTTATTTTTTTGCCGTCGGCGTAATAAGTATGCGGGGCCGTTGTTTCTATGGCGGCACTTAGTTTTGTTTTTAACTAAAAACGCATCCAGCAACTTGTAGTTTCGTGATCTGTATCTCCAGGTAGGACAATTTCTGTCTAACCCACATAGGCTTTGGCTCCTTTATCAATGAAAGCCTCTTAAGCCTTATGGAAGTTAGTTCTATGTGAACATTCGTATCTTGTGATTAAGGAGAAACTGAGCACATTCTGATTCATTTGCTAAAACAATGGCTAAGCATGATGAGAAGATGAAAAATCTATGGAATCTCTACATAGGCAGTGAAATTGCATCGCGCACCCACACTTTCTAATTGCGCGCTAGGTTTCTCCCCAGTGGACACCCATGATGCCCAAGTCTGTTGAATCTACTGAACCATCACCGTTAATATCTGCTTCGGGGATATAATTGGGATATCCTTGGACGTAGCCCCATGCAAGACCCAACGTTCCGAGGTCAATGCTGTCAACCACACCGTCCCCATTAATGTCGCCCGGAATGCCGACCCTGACGTAATCAGCTTTGAACAGATTGTTAGTTCTAATCATTTCGCCCAGAAGAGGTTCAGCATAAGCGCTAATAAGATAATTGCCGAAAGAAAACCCGACCGTACTCCAAGTAACTGCAATAATTGTCGAGTTCCCGCCTGCAAGAGTAACGTTGGTCAATCTGCCAACAGTTGTTGCATTGGCGGAGACAGTAATGTTGAATGTTTCACTACGAACGCCTCGGTTCTCAACAGTGACGTCGATGTATACAGAATATCCTTGTCCGACGACGATTTTGGAAGGCGTTACGTCCAATACCTCAATGTCAGGAGGAGGCCAAAAGTCCATAAGAGGATATACGTCAATGTTGCTTGCATCAATGACGTAAGGCGTGTCCCCTATCCCGTCGCCTTGTGTTTCATTCTGGAAGGGCCCATTTAGCAGGTCTACTCCAGTATAGTTGCTCCAGTAGTTCCCGCCGGAAGGGTAACCATCATACCACAGCTGCGATGAACCATCACTAAAGACTTGCTGAGTGTTGTTGTCTATGTTGTTGTGGTAGATTTTGTTGCCGGAAGACAATAATAGGTACACGCCGAATCTTGTGTTATTCGCAACATTGCATTCTGAAACGGTGCCGTTGCTAGCGGAGTAGAAGAAAATGCCACAGTCATTATTGATTACGGTTATGTGGCTTACCCTAAAGTCACTTGCGTAGTATACGCCCAAGCCGGGCAATGGACTTGTCGTGCTGGCCCCACTGTTTCTTATAGTGAAACTCCTTATGTTGGCTTTGTCTGCGTACAATCTGACAACTGCATCTCCAGTGTAGTTGCCATCAATGACAGTACTGTCTCTGTCCTCTCCGATAAGTGAAACAGTCCTATTTACAACAACATTCTCATAATAGGTTCCAGATTCAACAAAGATTACATGTGCATCCAGTGTTTCCGGAGCATCAAGTGTTTGTTGAATAGTTGCGTAGCCCAATCCGGTGTTCATGTTATGGACAGGAAGGACAGCCCAAGGGTGCATTAGTGGATAGTAATCTATGTTTTTTTCGTTTATGGCATAAGGGGTGTCACCCATGCCATCGCCATTTGCGTCCGCACCGGAATAGTCGCTCCAGTAGTTTCCGCTCAATGGGTAACTGTCATTCCAAGAACTTGCTGAACGTTCAAGGTAAACCTGGTTTGTGTTATTTGCAAAGTTGTTGTGGTATACGGAATCATTCGAGGAATCAAAGAGCCGAGCACCAAATTGGCTGTTTTCCGCAATAATGTTTGCTTTGATGATGTTGTTTGATGAGTAGTGAAGATCAATGCCAAACATGCTTTCTGTTATGTTGTTTTGACTGATGATGTTATAATCTGAGAACGAACTGAATATCAGACCACGGTTTAGATTGCTCACTATGTTGTTTCTGCTTATGGTGTTCCGGTCTGAGAAATAGCCCAGCGAGACACCAGTGTATTGATTTGCTGTGATGTTGTTCTCGAAAATACTGTTGTTCGAAGTGTACCAATAAGAGTAGATACCATATTGACTATTTGCCGTTATGCTGTTTCCTGAAATGCTGTTGCCGGAGGAGAACCAATCAAGGTAGATGCCTGATTGGCTGTTCTCTGCGAACCTGTTTCTGGTTATATTGTTGTTTGAAGAAGAGTAAACATACATGCCGAGAAGCGCATTCGATGTGACATTGTTTTCAACGATGACATTTCGGTTCGAAGAAAGCCACAGGTAGATACCATCCCTGTTTGAAGTTATACTATTCTTACATATCGTGTTGTCTGAGGAAGAATTGAGGAAAATGCCATAAGAAAATGCTGCTATCGTGATATTCTTGACTGTCACATTATGTGTGCCATACAAATATACTCCCTTCGAGTATAATACTCCCGTGCCCTGAACAGTATAGCCTGCCCCATCCAATGTCATGTTGCTCCTTTCAATCACTAATCCATTGATATCACTTGTAATGTTGCCACTTAGGGTGTAAACATCCCCATCTCGTATTATCGGTGCAGAAGAAGGCGCGATTGAGCCATCAGACAGGATATAGATAGCTTCCATTGCCCTAACCGGTCGAAGTGCAACCCCAAACACCAACATGTTCAACAAGAATACCATAAGCATAGTGCAAATGACTTCTCTACCGAGCATCCTCTTTTCTCCCAACCGTAGAATAGTTTAAACAACGAATTATCGTTTACGGAGAAAACCTCTATGACGTAACCATTCTGCATGCTGTCTGCAATGCTTTCACCGCGGATGCTATCCTCCTGGCGTGGCTTGCAGAAAATTGGCTATCTTCTCTTCCGCTTAACCAACACGGTTGCAACGGTAAAGATTCCGAATATTGCACTGTAGCCGGCAAGTGGGCTCATAGGAGTCTTTTCAGCAAAGGAGAACGATATTCCTCCGACTGGTGCTTGCGGTTTTGGAACGAAGAAGGCTTTCAGTGTGTGGTTTTGGTCCATAGTTACAGAGTATGGGTTTGCTGATCCAACGTTGACTATGTCGAGCTCCCAGTGGTCAAATTGATACCCAAGGCCTGGATTTGCTTGTACAGAGACGACAGTTCCGAATCCGTATTGATACGCCCCGGGTGCAGGGTTCGTTGTCCCGCCTGCGGTCGTGACGATGGTCAGCGTGTAGAGTGGGTGGATGATCAAGTCGCCAAATGTTGTAGCGTTCGCTATCTCTTGTATGTTTACTGGGATCGACGGGTCATCGGGATAGACGCCGTCAAGTCCGGGAGCAGGCTCTTGTAGCCATATCTTGAACCCAACTGTTTTTGGCAATGATGTGATTGCAAAGTCGTAGTTAGGTCCATCCGTGCCAACGAGGGGAATCATCATTTCAAATGTGTAGTTTCCAATCGCCCCTTGTGTTGGATAGGCAGTGTGATTCCATCCAAGACTGCCGTCGTTGGTTTTACCTGCATTGACATCTGCGTCCCAGAATCCGCCTCCAAAATAGTAGAGGTCGTTCTTTGAATAGAAGGCCGAGTTTACCCAAGTGGTTACTCCTTCACCGTTTTCTCCAACCTGCAAAACGCCGTCATGGTTGTTGTCGAAAAACACTGCAAGTCCGGTGTAATTATTGGCAAAATCTTGGCCTAGGTAGTAGTCGTTGAAGATTTGTACGGCTATAAATAGCGATGTATAGTTATTCTTAACATACATTCTTCCATTCAATGTCCTGTTTAGAGATCCATCACCGCGAGATCGCATCTGAAGTGTGAAATCGCGAACCGCAGCATCTGCCCATTCTCCAGGCGCGAGGACCCCATTTATGTTAGGTGTCGTTGTTGCCCAATAACTGTTTACAGTGGGTTCAAGATGTGCCATAGCTGGCAGAATCATTGAAACCCATAATGTGATCAATAAAAAGGAAACAGAAACTCCCATAATCACTCGCTTTTTCGTGCGGTTCACTCTCCCTTCTCCATCAGCAAACTATTAATGCGCCTCCTTGAAATATAAGGATTATGGAAATAAGTTCTAGAGGCAGAACTTGAGACGACGCATCCTATAAGACTTAAGGCGATTTCTGACACCTTTCAGAAATCTAAGTAACTGTAGAAGAATCCAACAGCTTCTCTTCAGGAAGTCACTTCGTGTCCATGATTGTGAGATCATGAACATTTGGAAAAAAGCCTTTATAGAACGATTTGTTCTTGGTTGTGTATTCTGTATAGTTGGGTGTATGCGCTTGTGGAAAAGGCTGGCGATCTTAGGCATTATCGTGTTGGTGATTGGCATCTTCGTTGCGTCATTTTCCAGCATCTCCACTCAGCAGTATATTCCTGTGACAGTTTCTCGTGGAACACCTGAAAACCCGGCTGTATCTGCAAACTTTTCTGCTGGTCAGCTCTTTGATCTCTACATTTCTCCGGGAGCAACTTGGGCAGAGGATCCGCTTTTGGACGAGGAATATCCTACTCGGTACGTGTGGGTGAACGTCACCGATCCGACTGGTAAGCTAGTTAGGATTGAGTATGCGTTTGGGCGGTTTGATAGTCAGTTTGCAATTTATGTGATTAATCAGCTCGACGACAATGGGTCGATTCTTCGTTCTTTTGAGCCTTCGAGCTTCAAGATTAGGGGAAACGTGACCGGCACCTACACCGTTTTGTTGTGGCAGATTCTTCCTCCCCCGCATGACTGGTTTAGCGCCTTTGATATGAGGAGATTGGATCTTGACATTGAGTATCCAAACGCGTCTCTTCTCCCCGTAGGGGCCGTGATTCTGGTCTGTGGGATAATAATTATGATGTTGGCTTGGTTGAACCCTTGGAAAAAACAGAAAGAGAGAAATCCCACGCGAAGAAAGTCTGCAAGCAGATGATTCTGTTTTGGTTTGATGTCTCGTTTTGAGCTATTGCTTTTTGAGTAATCGGATCTTGTCCATCGCGCGTGCAAGATTTAGGCTGATTCTTTTCTTCATTGAATTTGCGTATGTAACCATCAAAATGAAGGACATGAACCACGCCATGTAGAACAATGCGTCGTAATAGTCGTGAAAAAGGTGGGTGACCCCTCGCCCCGTTGGGATATAGAGAATCTCTGTAAGATATTCTTGCGGCGTTTGCAAGAAATGTTCCTGTTGTACCTATGGCTGCGATGATTATCTTTGAAATAGGTGAGAACTGACTGTTTTTCGCGAAGACGAGAATCATAAGTGTGAATATTATGACACTGTGTATTCCCGCACAGGGCCAGTTGATAATCAAGTCTATTCCCCTGACTTCTAGAACTGTTACAGATTGCGTCTCATTGTAGTTTGCATAGGTCACATAGTAGGTGTATTGTTCGGACGGATACCCAAGAATGTTCAACAGTGCAGATGAAGTTGATGCGGCGGGTGGAACCATGTCTTGCAAGATCCGTATGGTGCCGAAGGGGTAGAAAGTATCCAAAGTGAAAAACAAAGCGATTCCGCAGATGAAAATGGTTGATAGTGAAAAGTGTTTCAGTCCTTTCGCTCTCTCTGTTACGTAAGTCGCCAAGAGGAAAGATTAGGCAAGAACAATGAGTTCTAGGGACAGAGGCCAATCGGCGTAGAGAAGAAAGCCACCATAACGGTTGGCAGGAACTCCTAGCGTTTCACCCGCATGAACTATGACAGGGTACGAATAGGGCTCCATGATTGCGCACATCATTGGAATGCTCAATACGATGAAAAGCGGAAACCTTCTCTTTGCCGTTTTTGTAGTGTTCTCTGTCTTCTTCCTGTTTGTTATTGTTTCAAATAGGATTAGGGTCAAGAAGATTATGTACGGAACTCGGCCTTTCCAAGAGATTTGGAAAGATAATGGGTCTGCTACGTACAGGATTATGATTGAGATGACGAAAAAAATGGGGATTTGGTTTTTTTGGACTGTTTGTTTGATTCTTTCGTTTAGAGTTTTCTTGCGGGGTTCGGTGTCTGCCACTGGGTTGTGCCTCTGCGCAGTTTTCTTGTGACTAACAGGATTGCGGCTGCCAACGCTGCCATTAGTAGAGGCAATGCAAACAATGGGTTTAGTTCTGGAACGACCCCTGTGCCTATGATCTCTATGGTTTTGGTGGATGTAACTGGCGTATAGGTTGCTGTGAAGTACAGGTATACGTTAGACGTATCACTTAATTCGGTAAAAGATACTGGAGCTCCGTCTATTTTGACCATCCATGTATCAGACACAGGGTTTGCGAGATAGAGAAGTGTCTTAGGAATTGTTACGTTGCAGTAGACTGTCATGTTGAGGCCCACAGTGTAGGATTTGTAGGTCATGTTGTAGATGAGTTCCTTTCCGGTTTGGTTTAATATCATGTCGGGTATGCCGGCTGAAGGCTTTGTGGTTGAGCCTGTCCCGTTGTAAAGCATGCTGACTGTGTATTTGCCAGAGTCTGCTATGATTGTGTATTTATCCATAACTCTGCTCGGTGTAACTGTGACAGTTGTATCTGTTTCTGTGTTTGTCTTGACGTTTAGCAGATGGATACCCGAGAATCCGTTCGTTTTGACCATGAAAGTGGCGCTCATCAATTGACCACTGCCGCTTACTGGGGTACCGCCTGAGGTTCCAGATGCGCCTGAATAGCCAACTTCTCCCGCTGTGTTGTTTATTGATCCTTGCATCCAAATCGTTGTACCTTGCCTTTTCATGAATTCGCCCTCTACAATGCCAGTGCAGTTGATCACGGTTGGGTCAAACTTTAGACCTGCTTGCCACGCCCACAGACTGACAGCGTTGCTAATGTTTACGTTGATCGTCACAGTGTTTCCGATTCCGACGGCTGTTCCGTTGATGAAGGGTGTGTCAACAAATATTGTTTGGTTTTCGAATTGAGCGTAAACGGGAATGGGTTTTGCCATTAAGGCTAGAGTCAACATCAATCCGAGGAAAATCCAGACTTTGTTTGAGGTTAGTGCTTTCTTCTTCAATTGTTTCACCTTCTGGGGTTATATTTAGCAGTGACCGTTTTTAAGATTTACCATGTTGGAATCTGAATGTTTCAGAGTTTAGGGGATTTTTCCCCAGTTTATGCCCATCCAGCCCAAATCTGTTGAGTCAATCGTGCTGTCTTCGTTGAGGTCACAGACGACTTTCCAGTTTGGGTCTACGGGGAGCGAACCCCATGCGAGTCCTACGAGCCCGAGGTCGGATGAGTCGACGGTTCCATCGTGGTTCACGTCGCCCACGAAGTATGGGTTCATTAGCGGATAATTGTCTACGCCGAGGTGTGGAAGAAGTGTGTCGCCGATTCCGTCTCCGTTTAAGTCTTGTCCTGTGTAGTCGCTCCAGCAGTTTCCTTCAACCCCATTGTCCCAGAGGTTGCCTGAAGAGTTTTGCATGGCGAGTTGGGCGGTGTTGTCAAAGCTGTTTCTCAGAATTCAGTTGCTGTTTGAGTTTGTCAGGTTTAAGCCGTTCTGATTGTACAGAATCTTGTTGCGTGCAATCCTGCTGTTTGAGCTGCCAACCATTGTTACGCCTTGAGTGTTGTTTAGTATTTTGAGGTTCTCTAGGGTTATGTATGTTGAGTTTTCTATGTACAGGCCTTGGTTGTTTAGGAAGACTTTTGTTCCTAGCACGTGTATCGTGGAAGATTGATTTATGTAGATGCCGGTTGCGGATTCGGTGACGGTGCAATTTGCGACTTGGCTGTTGCTGGCGCCTTGGAATACTATTCCTTTTTGATGAGATACAGAAGTTTTGCGTTTTTTGGTTGTAAAGCTTTTTTTGCAGTTTGGGACATAATATGGGCGTATAGTTGACTGAGGAGCTTGTAAAATGCTGATTTCCTCAAATGTTGATGTTTTGGCAGGGCTTCTGG
>Ga0315282_10012141_pt1 | contig 13233 bp, 13 predicted proteins | sample YL17G07_20_MG_FD_203693 | JGI IMG/M metagenome (GOLD analysis project Ga0315282, IMG submission 203693) | Sediment microbial communities from Yellowstone Lake, YNP, Wyoming, USA - YL17G07_20 | ecosystem: Environmental > Aquatic > Freshwater > Lake > Sediment | place: USA: Wyoming | collected...
GGGCTTTGGACCCGCTGACGAGAGTTCGAATCTCTCCCGGGCTACCAAACTCTAGAGTATAATTTATACTAATTTGCTGAGGGGTGTTTCGCCCATCTTCCTTCTTTTTTTGTTTCAGTTTGGTTGGTTAGAGTTTGGAGAAAGGAAAGGATGTTTAGAGTATGCCTGTAATTTGTCGGAAGTGCGGTCGTTTCTTTCTGAGTGTGCGAGGTTGCGGACGTTATTGAAGATGTTTTGGGCCAGAATTGGGGTTCTCTGCCTGTACTATAGTGGTGACTATTGCCGTTTGTTTAGTCACGCAAAAATGTTAAATGGCGCCGAAACAACATTTACCGTGTCTTAAAATGGTGCTGAAACATGTTTCACGGAGCCATTTGAAATGGGAGAAGGTGCATAGATATGGTTGAGGAAGGTGTTTGGGTTGGCGAGAAACTTGTTAGGCCGCGTCTAAGCCATGATGAGCTTTGGTTGATATATCGTTTGGTGGATAATCAGTATTGGCTTTTGAGAAGGCATCCGAATCCTTTTTGGGATTTGGAGAAGGTTAGCAAGCTAAGGCGTAAGCTGTTGAGAAATCTGAATAGGAGTCGCAAGCCCAAATATCAAATAAGCGTACGCGAAAGGCTCTATTAAACAATCAGTAGGGTACGCGCTGATTTTAATTAATGGTGTTGTTGGTGATTCATTGATTTTTGGAATGGAAGACGTTTTGGAGATTTTTGCAGTTTGAACTAGCACTCTAGGCATGTCTAGCTCTATAGTGTACACTAAGCCTGTTGCGATAGTGCACACTATGCTGGCAGTTGAAAACCTACGGCTCTATAGTCCAGACTAAGCCCACGGTAATAGTCCAGACTATTCTACGTGCTCAAATTTGCCAAATGCTTGAGGATGCTGCTTAGGGGTTGATGAAGTGTATGGATTGCGATAAGGAAGCTCAGTGTTGGCGCGCGCGCGATCCAAACTGGACCGAAGTCTAGGAAGCAGAAGAAGAATACCGATGAGTATGTGCATCAAATAGTGGGATTCCAGTTTAAGCCAAAACTGTCTGCAGTATTAGCCGTTCTTAATGGAGCTTCAGTAGGCTTAGGGGTACACAGTTAGCCAAGGAAACATAACTGCAACAATCATATGGTTCGCCATAACAACAGGCGTAACAGCAAGACTAAGCTACTACGGCCCCATAGGTTCTTTGCTAGTCACTAGCGCATCGAGTTTTCGGTTTTGGCATAGGCACATGTTTTAGTGTCTTATTTGTATATGTTAGGTGTTTGTTGAAGGGTTGGCATGTTTGGTAAAATGGGTGGATTGTGGTGAGTGTGGAGCGCCTTTATCTAGAGAGTGTGGGAGTTTAGGGTTGTGTTCCAATTGCGTTGAAGTTTTGGAAGCTGAAGAAGACTTAGAATTTGAAGAAGGATAAAGGTGATGTTGCAGACTCATTCAGATGGAATTTTTGGCTGGCATCCAAAAAGCAAAAAAACAAGGTTTAACTTATTGCACTTGGGTGTTGTAGACGAGGGGTTGAATTGTCGCTTAGAAAGGCAGGCGTTACGGGTTTAAGTTTTGAAGGACGTGGCGAAAGGATAGCTAGAGGGTTTTACATTCCTGTTCTGAAAGAGTCTGTGGAGTATGACAGGGCTACGGGATACTTTACTGTAGATTCCTTAGTTCATGCTGCAAGCGGAGTTGCTGGCCTGATCGGGAATGGTGGTCGCATGCGTCTGATTTTGGGTGCGCATGACGTTCCTAGGGAGTTGTGGGAAGCTTATCAGATGGGTGTGCGGTCTGGGCAGGAGGTTGTTGAGGAGATTGCGCGTCTTATTGCCTCAGGGTTGGAAACGGTTGAGGATGTGATTGTTAAAAGGCGGTTAGAGGCTCTTGCTTGGATGTTCAGCAAGGGCATTCTCCAGGTTAAGGTTGTTTTGCCGCGCCACTTCTATTTGGGGCAGACAGGAATTTTTCATTACAAGCTTCTTATTTTCAAGGATAAAGAGGGCGATGTCATTGCGGCTGAGGGTAGTGCCAACGAGACTGAGCCTGCTTACACGGTTAATGGGGAGCGGATTGTTGTTTTCTATTCTTGGAGGGAAGGCGATAAAGAGCGTGTTGATGATTTGGTTCAGTCTTTTGAGCGTATCTGGAATGCTGAACATCCTGATTTTGAGTGTTTTAATCTTCCTGAAGCGGTTCATAGGGCAATTGTGAAGTTTACGCCTAAATCTGCCCCTACTTTGGATGTTTGGGAAGAGCCGGGAGTGCCTAGACCTGTGGCTCGGGGGCTTTTGCCTGCGTGTCGTTTTGTAAGGATTTTGCCTCGTGTTCGGGGTTTGGCTCATATGGGTTTGGGTCCTGTGCGGCTTTATCCTCATCAGGTTCGGGCTGTCAATTTGGCAAGGGAGCGCTATCCGTTTAGGATTTTGTTTGCCGATGAAGTTGGTCTGGGAAAAACTATCGAGGCTGGGGCTTGTATAAAGCTGTTGTGGATGACTGGTTATGTTCGACGTGTTTTGATTTTGGCACCTAAGAATGTTTCTAGGCAATGGTGGGATGAACTTCGCGGAAAATTCAGTCTTCCTGCTTATTTGCTTAGACCTGGAAAGCCTAATGTTCTGGTTGCTCCTGATGAGAAGGATGTTCCCGTTCTTGGCAATCCATTTGATACTGTGGATATAGTCGTGGCATCTTGGCATTATGTTCGAGGTCGGAAGGGATATGAGCCTGAGCTTTTCAAGGCTAAGCCTTTTGACTTGGTGGTGATTGATGAAGCTCATGCTGCGCGGATTACTAGGTCGCAATTTGTTTCGCCTAGGCCTACTCGTCTTCATGAGTTGGCAATGGCGTTGTCAGCTCTTACTCCTCATATTTTTCTTGTGACTGCGACGCCTTTGCAGCTTAATGAGTTGGAGGCCTTGGATCTTCTTCGGATTTTGGGTTTAGGTGGTCCTTGGGTTCATGAGGATGAGTTTAAGCGTTTCTATAAGGCTCTTTGTCAAAGTCCTTTGCAGAGGGGTGAGGATGGTTGGCAGCATCTTTTTGTTCTTATTTCCTGGTTTGCTAAAACCTACTTGAAGTCTGATCAGATTGAGGCGGTTGTTGAAGCTTTCTTTGAGGAAAAGAGTCCAGAATTGGTGCAGGAACTGTTGGATACCTTCTCATCTGAGGATGTGAATGCTTTTCTAAGTTTTCTTAGACGTTTAGACCCAGCGAAACGAGACAATTTGGATCGGGTTTTGAGGGGGTTGGCGCCTATTTCTTGGTTTATGATTCGTAATACTAGGGAGCGTCTCAAGAAAGCGGGCTATAGGTTTCCTGAACGTCGGATTTCTAACGTGGATGTTGTTTTGGATGAGAAGCATGCTGCGTTATTAGCTGAGCTAAATGACTACTTGTCGAATTATTATAATGAGTATTTGAGTTATTTGAAGATGGATGAACGTCGTGGTTTTGGTCTAATTAGGGCGGTTTATCATCAGAGGTTTGTGAGCAGTTTTGCTGCGGCGTATCTGACGGTGAAGCGTAGGAGAGAGGCTTTGGAGGCGTTGTTGGAGGGTGATGAGGAGCGTCTTCGTGAGTTGGCTAGTGAAATGATTGAGGACATTGAGGACGAAATCGATGAAGAAGAGTTGATGGAAGCTATGAAGTCGACGGTGGAGAAGGCAAGAGTTCTCATTGATAAAGAGCTTGCGAAGCTTAGGTCGTTGGAGACTAGTTTGGTGAGTTACAGTAGGGCTGTGACTGCGGCTGATGATCCGAAGTTACATGAGATTCGTCGTGTTGTTGATGATTTGCGGAATGAGGGTCGTAAGGTTTTGGTTTTTTCGAAGTTTACGGATACTGTTGATGTGGTTAGGGATTTTCTGTCGTTGGAGGTGGGTAATGACCGCATTGGGACTTATACGGGTAAGGGTGGTGAGCTTTGGGATTCTGGGCAGAGGGTTTGGCGTATTGTTGAGAAGGATGCGGTTAGGAAGGCTTTGGAGGGACGGGTTGATATTTTGGTTTGTAGTGAGGCTGCTAGTGAAGGTTTGAACTTGCAGGCTGCGAGTGCGGTTGTGAATGTTGACATGCCATGGAATCCTGCTCGTGTGGAGCAGCGTATTGGTCGTGTGGATCGTATTGGGCAGACGGCAGATGTTGTGAAGGTGGTTAATGTTTGGTATCCTGACACGTATGAGGCTAGGATGTATCGTGTTTTATTTGAGCGTATGCATATTTGGTGGATTATTGCTGGTCCAGCCTCTGGAATTATTGCTCAGCGGTTGGTTGAGGCATTTGAGGCTGGTGCAAGTGGCGAAAGTCTGCGTAGGCGTATTCAGGAGGCGGTTGAGCGGGTTGAGCAGTCTAAGGATGATGCGATTAGGTTGAGTCGGATTTTTCCTGAGGATGTGCCTTTGGCACCTACTGTTGTTGAGGTTGATGTTGGCAAGGTTTTGGAGCGGTTTGTTTCTTTGGCTTGTAGGTCGCTTGGGTTAAATGTTGTTAGGCGGGATGCGTTGTTGTTTGTAGAACCGTTGAGCAAATTGCCTGAAGGCGTCAGGCGGTTGGTTGAGGAGGGTATTTCTTTGGAGCCTGGTAGACCCAATGTATTAGTGCCTGGGCATCCTTTTGTTCAGTGGTTGGCTTCGCAGGTTGAGTTGTTTGCTGATATGCCGGAGAAGTTGCCGTTTAGCTTGTATGGTGTGGGAACTGAAGACGGGTTATTGGACGTGTATGTTTTAGAGCCAGATGGGAGACCTGTAAAGGTGTCAGATACTCAGAAAGTAGTTGAATATTTTAAGGCTATTCTCAGTTTGGCTGAGGTTGGTTGAATATGAGTTGTGAGTGTGTTGAGCGTTTTCGTGTTATGGCTGATTCGCGTCGGGCTGAGGCTAGGAAGATGCTTGAGAGGGATTTGCCTCGTAGATTAGAGGCTTTTGCGGAGGCTATGAGTTTGGGTGCTGTGCAGTTGGTTGCTAGGCGTTTGTTGCGGGCTGGTGTTTTTAGGGCTAGTTTGGATTTGAAAGGTTCCCGTGATGTTAGTCGAGAGTCTGCTTTTGAGGGTGTTGGTAGGGCGGTGGCTGCTAGACCTAGGTTGCAGGAGTTTCTGCGGAGGCATGGGCAGGTTTTGGTTGGTCAGATGGCTTTTGTAGATCCTGAGGATGTTTTGCCTCATCGTTTTCGTAATCGTGAGCGTATTATGGAGGCTTTGGGTGGTTTTCTAGATGCTGAGTTGGATGCTGCTGAGAGGCATTTGAGTCAGTTGGAGGATTTGGAGCGGCGTTTGCCTGTTTGGCAAAGCATTGCTCGTGGTGGCGATGTTCCTCGGGTTGAGCCTGTTATGGATTTTCATGATTCTCGGAAGTAGGTGTCTAGGCGTTCTTTTTTTCTTGGTGCGAATTCGATTGATTTGCCTAGGGCTGAGAGGAGGGCTTTTGCCATGGATGCGTCTTTTCTGAAGTTGTCGTTGAAGCTGGCGTCGGAGTAGCGTGCGTAGGATTCTAGGACTGTTGGGAAGGGCGAACCTCCGTAGTCGAGGTTTTTGTCGCGGAGAAGTTGCTTAACTGCGATCAGACCGCCTCGTTCGTAGAGTAGGATAGCGGCATGGACATGGTCTATCATTGTTTTGAGGGTTTTCATGTCGTATGGGTCGATTATGCCTTTGGCTAGTCTGTCTCGGGCAGATAGGATTTTGATGCCCTTGCCCTTCTTTTCGATGAGACCATATGTGCCTTTTGTGTCTAATGTGTCGAGTGTGACGAGTCCGCCGAATACTGTAGCTAGGCGGGCTTCCTCATATTCTGTTTCTGTGTGTGGGAATGTTGCTAGCAGGTTGATGTAGGCTGCTGTTTCCCTGTCTGCGGTTTGTATTCCTGCTTCTTGGAGGAATTTTTCGTTGAGTACGTCTGTTACGAGGTCTAGGGCTTGTAGGGGGTCGATTTCCTTTCCTGTGGCGGTTTTGACTGGGTAGTAGTCAGCAAATTTGCCGAGGACTGGACCGTATACGCTTACTTTTAGGTCGGGTTCTTCTATGCCAAGCTTGGAAAATTCTTCGATTTTTTGTTTTGCTAGTGTGCGTAGTTCCTCGATTATGTGCTCCCATATGCCTGGATGGTTCGCTTGTCTTTTTCTGCATGTTAGAAGAACTGTTATTTTTAAAACTCCTTTTCCTCGTTTTGCATATTTGTCTGGTGGTTCGGTGTGGACTGGCCAACTGCTAACGAAAGTGAAGTCTGCGTTCATTAGTGCGGTCGCCAGGCTACTCCATGCTTCTGCTGTGCGATGTGTAAACATCACTGTCATGACTCCATTGTCTTGAAGGATGCGGTGCATTTCGCGGAAGCAAGCCTCCATCTTGATTTTGTAATCTTCTCGAGCCAGTTTCAGGGCGCTTCGTCCCGTGCCTTTGAATCTGACAGGGTTAGCAACTGCTTCTTCTTCTTTTTCTGTTAAGGTTGTGTTGAAGACATCAGGAAATATGTCACCCAACAATCGTTTTAGCCATACATAAAAGAAGTCACTGACTTCGGAGTACATGACGTTTTCAGCGTAGGGCGGGTCAACAACAATGCAAGGAACACTTCTGTTCTTAAGGGGAATTTTAGTGGCTGTTCCGCAATAGACTGTAGGCGAACCAAGGTTTTCGGGAAGAAGTTCGAGTATTTCAGAAAGGGCATCAAGAACTTTAGATAAAGCCCAAGGCCATAGCATTCGTGAGTGGTCCCATTCAGCGTAGCTCCACTTGAAAGGAAATGCTTGCAGAGCCATCATGTGAGCTACTAGACTTCTAGTAGGATGCCAAATTGACAGCAAACAATTGTAGTCTACACAAGCGTCAAACACCATGGCTCCGTAGGTTGTTACTGCCGCTGCAAAATCCCATTCCTCACTTCCCCGCTGCTTGCCAACAAACAGTCTTTCCTTGGCTTGCAGAAACTTTTCCAGATATATGAGATGCGAAAGCAACTGACGAGAATTAAAGAGGTCACTCCATCTTCTAACTCCATAAATTGAGCATCTATCTGAAAAACCCTTGAAATACTCTTCATGCGGAACCCTACCAAGATTCTCCCAAATAGGCAGTTTTTCGTTTAACGTTTTCTCCGCTTTCTCAACAGCTTCACATTCCTCCTTTGTGGGCGCTCTAAAATCCCATTTGGTTTTATTCCTTCCTAATCCTCTACTTTTCGTACAGACACAGTAAAGTTGATGTCTCATTCGCCCATTTTGTGCCTCTCGCTTAACCTCGTCTCCGTTCATCACAGTATGACATCTCGGGCATTCAGCTTGGCCACCCTTGATGGTGCCTCTATCTGGATTTAATCCAAGCGACTTTGGACCCTTAATGATTTCAAAGTTGCATAAGTCGGCAACTCTAGGTTCAACAAGTCTTACTGCAACGCTTTCATCATCGCTTTTTGCTTTAAAAATCCACCAGTTTGGGGAAAGAGGAATGGTAAAACCACATGAAGAACACTTGATAGTTCTTGCCCAAAGGTACGCATACACTTTTTCTTCTGGCAACTTTGGAAAGAATTCCTCTAGCTCTGCCTTTACCGCTTCGTGAACTTGCTTACAGAAGCTTTCGACCGCGGGAATCAGACTTTTACCAAATCTAGCTGGATACTCAAGCGTTCCGTTAAGGCAAATAAACGCAACGGGATTTAACTCACCAGCAACAACTGGCAGACCGAGCCTCATAGCTTCATAGGGAATACTTCCGCCTCCAGCCATGGGATCAACAACCAGAGGACGCTCAACACCCCAAAACTCCTTCAAGAACTCATGAAGTTTACCTTGCTCCCTAGAACTCGGCACATGCTCATAAGCCCTAGACCAAAAGAAAGGATTCTCCTTCAAACGAATTCCAGTAGCCTTCGCTTGAACAATCTTCTCTTGAGCCTTCTTAAGGTCAACATCCGCAGGAATCCCCAACAACCCAAGAAAATCTTCTCGTTTTACAGAAGTTGGCAAAAGACTACCCAAAACAGCAGCCCTACTAGTAGCCAAAGGACGCCTAGCAAACCAAACATGCAAAAAATACAAAGGCGGCAACGCACTACTAGCACTTCGCTCTCTTACGCTTTCTACGCTTACTTCTGTTATTGGGAACCATTTGCTAATCAGCAGCTCACCCTTCTCTAAGCCATACCTCTCTTTCTCAGCCATAATACACTCATCCTACAACAACCAAACATCTTTATAATCTATCCACTAACACTTAAAATAGTAATTGTTACCCTCTGCGTGACCAACCATGATCAAGTCCACAATCACACCAATCTGGAGCCCACAAGCATGCATGCCAAAAAAAGACATACTAGAAGGCAAATACCTACAAGCAGAACTAGCACTAGACCTCCACACAATCGCAAGTGGCACAGCTAAACCCCCGTATGACAACCCCGTTTCATTTTTTGAAGCCACACACCTAACACCCACACTGAAGCAGCTCCTAAACGACACACTCAACCGCCTAACAGCAACCAAAAAAACCATAAACCCAATTCTAGTCTTCGACGCAGGATTTGGCGGCGGCAAAACCCACGCCATGGCAGCCATATACTACGCAACAAAACACCCAACAGAACCCCAAATCAGAAAACTACTAGGAAACATCCCAACACCTAAAAACACAGCCGTCATAGTCATCTCAGGAGACGAATACGGCGGAAAAGGAGTCAAACGAGGACCACACCAACTCAAAACCTTCTGGGCAGACTTCCTCTACCAACTAGGCGAAGAAAAACTCGCCACAGAAAGCGACACACCAGACGGACTGCCAGACCGAGAAACCATCACAAAACTGCTCCAAAAACAACCAACACTCATCCTACTCGACGAAATCCCAAAATACCTAGACCTCGTCAAACACCAACCCGAACTCCAAACTAAAGTAAAACACTTCATCCACACACTCACACTCGCCGTATGCCAAACAGAAAACAGCCTACTCATCGTAAGCGTAGCCAGCGACGCCTACATAGACGCCGCTGACTCAGTAAGAAGAGAACTAACAGAAGCCATGAACATACTCAACCGCAAAATGCAATCCATCGAACCCGTCAAAAGCGAAGACGTACCCCACATCCTCAAAAAACGCCTCTTCGACTACATCAACCCAAAAACAGCCGAAACCACAGCCCAAGCCTACATACAACTCTACGAAAACATCAAAGCACCAGACCGATTCCGCCGAGCCGAATACAAACAACGCATAGCAGAAACATACCCATTCCACCCAGAACTAATCGACGTCCTATACGAAAGACTATCTACTCTGCCAAAATTCCAAAGAACAAGAGGAGCCCTCCGCCTACTGGCCCACACAATTAGCAAAATCTGGCAAACAAAAGAAAAAGACACATACCTCATACAACCCCACCACATCGACCTATCAGTAACAGAAATAGTCCAAGAACTCACAACACGACTAGACGAAGACAAATACATCAACGCCATAGCCTCAGACGTTTACAGCCACAGCGGAAGAAAAGCCAAAGCCCAACAAAACGACGAAGACTACCGCACCCACTTCCAAGCCCCACTATTCCGCAGAGCATGCAACACCATATATCTCTACAGCCTCACAGGCGCCAAAGAAGAAGCCAAAGGCATAGACACAGACACACTCATAGCAGCACTAGCCACACCAGAACATGAAGACCACGTCAAATGGTACAGAGACCAAGTCCTACCAAAACTAGAAAACTACTGGTATATAGAGCCAATAGGTAATCGTTACGTCTTCAAAAAAGAACCGACCGAAAGCCGCGTAATCGACCAAGAATCCCAAAACGTCCCAACACCAAAAGTCACAAAAGTAGTCTATAACGTGCTACAAACACTATTCGCCCAGCCAGGAAGAGGGCACTTCTCCATCTCACTATTCCCAGATGACCCAAGCGCCATATCAGACGACATGACCCTAAAAGTCGCTGTCCTAAACCCGCTCTTAGGTCACACAATTCCATCAGAAGAACACGTCCCAGACAAAATAGCCACATTCATCCTCAACCGAGACGCCCGAGGAAACCTTAGAGCATACCGCAACAACACATTCCTCCTCGCAGCCAGAGACCAAGCATGGGAAACACTCCGAGACGCAGCAGCCAGACTAGAAGTAGCAAGAGCCCTAGCCGAAGACCCAGAAAAATACGGAATCCCCCACGACAAAAAGAAAAAACTCCAACAAAAAGTCGCCACATACGAAACCACAGTAAACGACGCCGTAAGAGCCGTATTCACATTCCTAGTATACGCCACACGAGCCGGCAAAATCGAAGCCAAATCATTCAGACCAAGTGGCTACGGCACAGCTATCGGGGGACAAGACCTACTCTGGCATGTCCTATCCGACATACTCCACAGAGTAACAACCGACCCCCTAGACCCAGACTACGCCAAAAGCGAAGCATGGCCAGCAGAAGCCACAGAAACCACAACAAGAGCATTCTACGAAAATATACACAAAAAGACAGGAATCGTCCTCCCCGAAAGCCAATCACTATTCGAACAAACCATCCTAAAAGGAGTAGCACAAGGAACATGGATACTCATTCAGCAGAACAAAGTGCATGCTCCCGAAAACCCACCAAGCCGTGTCATAATCAGCTCTGACACCCAGCTACTGTTACCTGAAGAGGCAGCAAGACGAGAACTCACAGACCCACGAGGGCACCTATGCAAAAACTGTTTCTCATGGCCATGCAAATGTGGAAAAATTGAAGAACCAACAACAGTCACAGGCGCCCCTAGAGCACCAACAAGACCAGAATGGGAACCCTTCGAAATGGCACCAGTTAATACCCAACTTAAAGACTTAGACAGATGGTTCAACCGCGAAGGCATCGACACACTCTCTGAAGCCATAATCAAGGTTAGAGGCTCAACCGACGTGGCCATCCAATTCAGAAACCTAATAAGACTAGCCAGAGCAGGAAGACGGATGGCAACCAAGGTAAATGTCACTGCACATGCCATCTCAACAAACCTCAGACTAGACTGCATATTCGAAGCAGACGACACAGGACTAGACACCCCAGCAGCCAAACTACTAGACGACATAGGCAGATGGACACTACCCGAATTCGAAGGACAAATAACACTAAAAGCCGAAAAAATCCCAATAAACGAACTCAAAGAACTCCTCAAAACCTTAAAAACCGAAGACCCAAACACCAAACTAAGCCTAGAACTCAAACCCAAACAGGTGAAATAATGCCATTCAAATACATCATAAAATGGCGACGAACACACCCAGAAAAAGTCTTAGTCGAGGCTTACCACCGCTACCCAAAAACCGAAGAAGAAAAAACCAAACCAGCCTTCACAATAGGCAAAGCCGAAGGAAGTAGTGTCCTAGCCATACGCCACGTTCTCGAAAAAGCAGCCCAAAAAAACCCAACCAAAAAACACGGCAACACCACACACATACTCATAAACGAAAACGACACATCAGCCTACGAATCAGCATACAGAATCGGACTCGCGGCAGCACTTATCAACAAAGCACAAACCCCAACAGAAATCGAAAAAGGAACAAGATACATACTAAACGCCACACCAGAAGAAATATGGTTCTGGACAAGCAAGCTCCTCGATGACGAAATCAACGTGAAAGCCCTAGACGCCCTAGCCATACTAAGCGGCGCCACACAAAACAACCACGTAACGCCACCATCAACCAAGCAAATCAAACCAAAAATCGAACAACCACAAAAAGGAACATTCTGGCCCATGGTACGCCAACGCATGAAAGAAAAAGCAATACAACTCTACATAACAGACCACCCTAAGACCGAAAGAGAACCATCACTCAAGGAACTCCGTAAAACAGGGTACCTCCAGATAGCTAAGAATATCGCCCTGAAGGAAATCTACCAGAAAAGAAAAATGGAGAAAAAGGATGAAAGTCGATTCAACATACCTGGTTAAGTTTCCTAAGGAAATAGCAGCTCTCTTCATGGAAAGGCTGAAAGATTAAAGACGCTACGTTTGTTGTAGAACATGTTCTTGGCTGTATTACTACAAATCTTTCCAAATCAGCTGTGGCAATGAAGCCTCAGATTAAATGCACGACGCAACCAGAGTTGTTGTTGGTAAGCAAGAATCCACGAGAACAACAACAACCGCACTCAGTCCGAAAAGGTCTCAGCCTCAAATGCTGTTAGATTGTTGTCATTGAGTCAGAACACAAATATTGTTTTGGAGAGGCTGCTCTAGTTTTCCCGATGATATTGTTCATTGATTATTGTAAGTTTGTACAATGGCCAGGCGATATATCATATAGTCAAAAAATAGGACACCCTGAATGAAAAAAGAAACGAACTAGGCAAGAGCATCGCAAGAAAATGCCCCTCAATAAAGAACCTGATAATAGTGAAAACTAACAAGCAATCCATATTCCAAATGATTAGCAGTGCTTCATAAGCGTTATTACGATTCTCGGGAAAAGTCGCAACCACAGATCTTGCGGCAAGTGAACACCTTGATCGAGCTTCTCATTGCCCTAGTTCTTGTCCTCTCATTGGCCACATTAGTCTTATTGCTTCGCCTTTTGGGTAAATTTGGCAAAGTCTCAGTTGATCAAGAGGCAGTTAAAAGTGCTTTTGCGACATGCTGGAAGGAACTTGGAGTAGACCAAGACATAGGTGCCATAAAGCAGAGAGCTGATGACATCCAAAATGCCACTCAAAACCTGCAGACTCTCTTCAAAGTGACCCGAGGCCGAGGAGAATACGGCGAATTCCAACTTGAACAAATCCTCAAAGACCTTCTACCAAAACAATATGTCCACATAAGAGAACGCCTACCAAAAACCGGCAAAATCCCCGACGCACACATAGTCACACCACAAGGCACGATCTGCATGGACTCAAAATTCCCCCTAGACAACTACAGAAAACTAGTTGAAACAACCGACGAAACACAAAAGGAAGCTCTTGGCACAAGCTTCTGCAACGACGTTAGAACTCATATCAACAAAATCAAAACAGACTACGTTAAACCGGAAGAAGGCACAACACCATTTGCATTCGGCTTCATTCCCTCAGAAGCTGTGTACCAATACCTGACAGAATGCCAGCCAAGCCTAGTAGCGGACGCTGCAAAAGACGGCGTGCTTCTGGTCTCTCCGGCTACGCTCGCCATAAACCTAAACCTCCTAACCGTAGGCCTCAAGGCAACAGAGATATCTGAAAAGGCCAAACAAATCCAAAACAACCTTGCCAGACTCTCAAAATCTCTAAACGAAGT
>Ga0315282_10012142_pt1 | contig 13233 bp, 15 predicted proteins | sample YL17G07_20_MG_FD_203693 | JGI IMG/M metagenome (GOLD analysis project Ga0315282, IMG submission 203693) | Sediment microbial communities from Yellowstone Lake, YNP, Wyoming, USA - YL17G07_20 | ecosystem: Environmental > Aquatic > Freshwater > Lake > Sediment | place: USA: Wyoming | collected...
GATGGAGGAGCGAAAATGGGAATCTTTACGAGACTTCGGGACATCGTCAACTCAAACATCAACGCGATGCTCGACAAGGCCGAGAATCCCGAGAAACTGCTCAAGATGATGATCCAGGAAATGGAAGACACGCTCATTGAGATCAAGGCGCAGTGTGCTTCGGCCATGGCGCAGAGCAAAACGTTGGGCCGCGCGGTGACGGAAGCACGCGAGCGGGCCGAGACGTGGGCGGGCAAGGCGCGGCTGGCGGTCGAGAAGAGCCGCGAAGACCTGGCGCGCGAGGCGTTGCTCGAGAAGCGGCACTACCAGGAGCGGGCCGATGCGCTGAAGGCTCAGCAGCGGGATTGCGACGCCCTGGTCGAGCAGCACCAGAAGGACATCACGCAGCTGGAGGTCAAGATGGGCTCGGTGCGCGACAAGCAGAAGATGTTGGTGCAGCGTCACGCTCATGCCCAGACCAAAAAGCGGGCGCAGGAGAACATTCGCCGCGCCGACGGAAACGATGTCATGGTCCGCGTCGAGGGCTTCGAGAAGCGCATTGACCGGATGGAAGCGGAGGCCGATCTGGTGAACTACGGCCGCAAGCCAACGCTCGAACAGGAGTTCGATCGGCTGGCCGGGGACGAGGAGCTCGAGAAAGAGCTTGAGCAGCTTCGAGCGAAAGTGAAAACTGGAGGCGAAAAGCAGGCCTGAGGCAACACCAGACGCCTTGTGGAAAGTGAGACGCTGCCATGCACTTCTTTGACTCGCTATCAAGACCGGAAGTCCTCATCTTCATGATCCCGATTGTGGCGATCGTTTGCGGAACGCTGACCAAGATCTACCGGATGAAAATGGAGGCCAGATACGGGATGAGCAGCGGAAAAGGACGGGGCAACCTGAGCCCGGACGATGTGCGCACCCTCCAGGAGCTGCACAAAGGGTTCGAAAAGCTGAGCGAGCGAGTCGAGGCGCTGGAAACGATCCTGTTGGACCAGGCCAGGAAGAGGTAGAGTGGTCATGAAGTGGATCGGCCTGTTTGGCGTGATTTCGCTGGTTGTGCTGGTACTCGTGGTGGTCGGGATCGTGTGGCTGATCACCCGGGCAGGAAATGGCCGCTCGTCGGCGCCGGGGCAGGATGGGGCGTGCGAGGCGCTTCGGGAGGTCCGCACCGGCGTGGAGAAGATGGGCGACCGGCTCGAGGCGCTTGAGACGACATTGCAGGATCAAGAAAGAAAGGGGTAAGGAATGATGAATGTGGGCGCCGTTCCCTTCTTTTTCCAACCGGTGTTGATCATCTTCGGAATCCTGATGGCTTGCGTCATCCCGTTGTGCCTGCTGTTCTTCCTCCTGAGCCTGATGGGTCGGGGAGGGCGGAGGAGGGGAATGAGCCAGGAAGACATGAAGCTGGTGCAAGAGGTCTACACCGAGTTGTCGAAGATGGAGAAACGGATCGAGGCGTTGGAGACGATCTTGCTGGAACGCATGAGAGAAAGGTGAGACGAACATGGGCTGGCTATTGCGCGGCATACTGATGGTGATTCTGGGAGTCCTGCTGGGGCTGATGTGTTTCAAGCTGCTGGCGATGCTGTTGCCGCTCGCCGTGATGGTGGGGGTGGGGGTGCTGCTGTGGGTGCTGCTCAGGCGGCTGATTTGCGGCCGGCGGCATGAGTTGGTCTGCGATCCGGATGGACCGGAAGAGGTGGGACGATGGCGGTCCCGACTGGATCGAATCAACAGCCGAATCGAGAGTCTTGAGACCATTCTGACGAGCCGTTCGCGGAGGTGAGGCTGTGAGGCCGTTGAGGAAGAGGGAAAAGGGCAAACTGAAGTCTGAACTACGACCAGGGCTTTAATCGAGAATCGAAAATCCAAAACCTGAAGTCCTTTCATCGGAAAGGGGGAACGAAAGATGACATACGAGGGCCCGCAATGGAAACGAGGTCTGTATCGCTCGCGCCATGGGATGATCCTGGGCGTTTGCAGGGGACTGGCCGAGTACCTGGATTTCTCGGTGTTCTGGATGCGGGTGATCACCGTGATCCTCGCATTCTTCACGTTTCCCTTCTCCATCATCGTGTACTTTATCGTGGCGCTGCTGATAAAACCCGAACCGATGGTGCCATTCGAGACCGAGGCGGACCGCGAGTTCTACGATTCCTACACGGGATCGCCCTCGATGGCGGTTCACCGCTTGAAGCGCACGTATGAGGCGCTCGACCGTCGGATTCGGCGCGTCGAATCCATCGTCACCTCGCGCGACTTCAACTGGGAGGATCGGTTGAACGAACCGAAGTAGGGCCGGTCGGGAACCCGTCTCCCTTCCCCGTGTCCCCCGTGTTCCCCGCGGTTGAGAATGAGCCGCTGGGAACACGGGGGACACGGGGAAAAGTGTTTTGAGGGTAAGGCTGTTCGCCTGCGCCAGTCAGGAATAGCGCAGCCAGCGCAGGAGTTCCCGCAAGGAGGGTGGCTTGCCGTACATCAGAATGCCGGTGCGGAAAACCTTGGCCGAGGCCCACATGACCGCGGGCACCGACGCCCCGAGCACCAGAAACGACGCGAGAATCTGGATGAACGGTATCTCGGGATTGGAGGCGATGCGGAGAATCATGATCATCGGTGTGATCGGCGGAATGAACGACAGAGCGATGGAAAGCGGCGCCTGGGGATGCTGGGCGATATAGAACCACATGAACATCGGCAGGATAAAGATGATCATGACCGGCATCATCATGCTCTGGGCCTCCTTCATCGTGTTGCAGACGGAGCCGATGGCCGCGAGGATCGAGGAGATCAGAAGAAAGCCCAGAATGTAGTAGAGAACGAAGTACGTGAGGTTGGCGACCGTGACAACGGCCGTCATTCCGCGATAGGCCGCAGCGCCATAGGCGGTGACCCCCCAGAAGAAGACCAGCGTCAGGCCGGCGCCCGCCAGTCCGAGAATCTTGCCCGACATCAATTGAAAGGGACTCACGGCCGAGAGGATGACTTCCATCACGCGTGAGTTTTTCTCCTCGATGACGCTGGTCATGATCTGCTGATTGACCGCGATGATTCCCGTGAACATCAGGAAGAGGAAGAAGAACGGGGCCATGAGCATGGCGAGAGGGTCGCGCTTTTCCTGGGGTTTTGCGCCGAGGTCCACCTGTTCAAACGGCACGTACCGGTGGAGTTCGGCGTAGAGCTCCGGCGGGAGATTCTTCTGCCGGAAGCGCGTGGTGACGATGGCGTCGTTGATCATTCGCTGGACCGTGGAATAGAGATCCATGTCGGTCATGCCCAGCGCCTTGACATAGCAGTAGGACTTGCCCTTGCCGCTGCCGAGCGCATCTTTCGAGATGAGCAGGAAGGCCGCGAGCTCGCCGCGTTGGACCTTGTCCTTCAATTCCTGGGTGTGTGAGGCGTCGCCCTCCGTGGACAGGGTCAGTAGGATTTCCCGTTGCGGGTTGAACTTGTTGTACTCCTGCGAAAGGCGGAGGAGCTCGGGAATGGCCTGTCCGGTCAGATCGGTGACGGCGATGACTTTGACGGGCCGGGGACCTTCCATGGTTTTCTGGGTCATGCGCGTGGACAGGAAGATGCCGCCGACCACCAGGAGAGGCGTGAGGACGAGGTTGAGTATGAACACTTTGGATTTGACGGTTTCGAGATATTCGCGCTTGGCGACGGTGATAATTCTGGTCATTGTTTTGTCCTCAATTGGAACGCCGGCGGCCTCGCCCCAACGCCGGCGCCCACGTCCAATAAGTCCGACCAGTCAGAGTACCGGCGAGGCCGCCGGCGTTCCATCTACTCCCCCCACCAGACGGACAAAGATTTCGTGCAATGAGGGAACCTTGACCTCGAAGGCGCGAACACGCACGCGCCCGACCAGCGCGCGCAACAGCTCCTGGCTGTCGGCGCCATCGGCCAGGGAGATTTCCATCCGCCTCCCGTTGCGCGTCACGCTTTTCACCACCGGCAGCTCGGACAGAAACGCGGTGTCTCCCTCCAACTCGGCCTCGACGGCATTGGCCACGAAGCGTGACTGAATTTCCTCGAGCGCACCCTCGAAGACTTTCCGCCCTCTGTTGACGAGAAGAATCAGATCGCAGAGCCGCTCGGCCTGTTCCATCATGTGCGTGGAAAAGATGACGGTCTTGCCCGCATCGCGCATCCGAAGCATGATCCCTTTGAGCAGGTCGAGGTTGATCGGATCGAGACCCGAGAACGGTTCGTCGAGGATCAGGATTTCGGGATCGGAAATGACGGTGGCGACAAACTGCAGCTTCTGCTGCATCCCTTTTGAAAGCTCCTCGACCTTCCTGTTGGCCCAATCCGCAAGGCCGACCGTATCGAGCCAATCGCTGATGGCTCGAGAAAGCGCGGCTCGTTTCATTCCTTTGATCGCACCGAGATAGGACAGGACGCTGCGGACGGTCATTTTGCGATAGAGTCCACGCTCTTCGGGCATGTAACCGATTCTCTCCTTGGCCTGATCGAGCGGGGTCTTGCCCAACACCCCAATCCGTCCGCTGTCGGGAGCGATGATGTTCATGATCATGCGGAGGGTGGTCGTCTTGCCGGCGCCGTTGGGTCCGAGAAAGCCGTAGATGCTGCCGGACGGAACGCGTGCGGAGAGATCGTCCACGGCGCGAAGGGCGCCGAAAGCCTTGGTCACTTGGTCGAGAACAAGAGCGTCCATAATTATCGGTCCCTTTTATTAGACGCGGATGGGGCACCGTTTTGTTTACCATAGGTGGCGATTGATTTCGTCGCAAGAGCTTTTGCCGATGATTGAGAGGGCGATTGGTCTTTCACAACCGTGACAAAAACCGCGGAAAGGATTTGTCCGCAAGAGAGTGGGTTCGACTGTCAATCCAGCGGTTTGCGCAGGCTGATAGCTTACGCCACACCTAGAAGGTCAGGAACAAGAGAAACAGCATGAAGAATGCTCCGAACCCGAGAACGGAGGGGGGTTACGAAAAAGGCGCTGGCAACCACAATGAGCAAAAGCGGGGCCATGTCCTTAATCAAACCGGGGACGGAGTCTCTGACTTCGGTCATATAGTAGCCGGCCATGCGCCGCAACAGCTCCGGCAGCGGGCCGCGCGCTGAAGACGGCGGTGGTGCGCCGATTCGGCCATGATGGCAAAGGCCCGAAGAATGGGAACGCCAGACGAAACGCAGGAGTGGAGGCCGATGGTGAAGAAGTAAAGGTCCTTGACGCCGGGCCCGCAGAGCGGTTCAGAAAGAAGGCCGGCCAGGCGATCCATGAGACCGAACGCTTTGAGCGGCGTTTCGCGGTCGGTCGGCGTCTTGAAGGCACACATGACGAGGAAGTATGAGCGAACTCGCGCACAAGAGCAACGCTAAAAAGCTTGCGGCGGTCAAACACGCAGGAAATCCCAAAAGCCATGCTGAGGGAGGACGCCCCTTACTTCTTGTGAGGATGTGAAGATTGACCGACATGTGGACTGCGGTCGTGCTTTATTCTTCTGGAGGGGACGACGGTGCTTTTTTCGAATCAAGGGTGTCCTTTTAGCCGCTTGCGACGCGATTTGCAGGCGTCACTGCTGAAGCGCGCGCGGCTTTTGGTTGACCACGGCTTGGGCGCGCACCAGCATACCGTCCGGATTCAACGCGAAATCGGAGAGGGACGGCTCCGATGGCTTACGTGCGAGCGATCGTTCAGGGACGAGTCCAGGGAGTCGGCTATCGCTGGTTTGCGCGCGACGTGGGCCGACGCCTGGGGGTGAAGGGTTGCGTTCGGAATCTGCCCGACGGGACGGTCGAGGTGGAGGCGGTGGGCGATCGCGAAGTGCTCGAGCGCCTCATCGGCCAGCTGCGTCGGGGGCCGGGATTTGCCTATGTGACCGACGTGGACTGTGACTGGAGCGACGAAGAGCCGCTGTTCTCGGATTTCCATATTGCGTTTTAGAAAGTGGAACGCCGGCGGCCTCGCCGGTGCCTTAAAACCTCGCCTGAACAATGATCCTGGGTCCTCGCATCAAACGATGTGTGTTCAGGAACACCCTGGAGTGCGACGGTCCTCCAGTGTCTTGATTCTCATGCCGAGAGGAAGGTTTGGGGGAAAAGCAAAGCGGCAGAGGACCGCCGCACTCCAAAAGGCGAGACTCACAAACTTTCGAGAACGGCGCGCGGTCTCTGAGAGCGGGCGGAGAGTCAGGCGGACATCATTATCGTTATCGCACCGTGGGGAGAGAATCGCGTGGACCTGGTGATTCTGTATTTCGTCGCCGTGGGGTTTCTGGCCCAAATGATAGATGGAGCGCTGGGGATGGGCTATGGGGTCATTTCCACGACGTTTCTGCTGGGCATCGGAATCCCACCGGCGGCGGCCAGCGCGAACGTTCACACGGCGGAGATCTTCACGACCGCCGCGTCGGGCCTTTCTCATTTTCGGTTTGGGAATGTTCAGAAGGATCTTTTCCTGCGGCTGTTGATCCCCGGAATTGTCGGCGGTGTGCTGGGCGCGACGATTCTCAGCCGTCTTCCCGGCGAGAAGATCAAACCCTTCGTCGCGCTCTATCTGCTCATCATGGGATTCGTGATCCTTTGGAAAGCGTCGAGGCACATTCGCCAGGGGAAGGTCACGACGCATCTCATTCCGCTGGGGGCGGTTGGCGGGTTTTTCGACGCGATCGGCGGAGGAGGCTGGGGACCGATTGTGACTTCGACGATCGTGGCGAGAGGGCATGACCCGCGCTTGACGATCGGCTCGGTCAATGCGGCGGAGTTTTTCGTCACCGTCGCGCAGGTGGCAACGTTCGCGCTGAGCCTGGCAACGTTTCACTGGCAGATCATCGCGGGGCTTTTGATCGGAGGAGTGGCGGCGGCTCCGCTGGCGGCGTTTCTCTGCCGGAAGATTCCGACGCGCCTGTTGATGATCATGGTCGGCGTGTTGATTGTGATCTTGAGCGTGAGGACGATATATCTGGCGCTGCCGGAGAGGTGGATTGGGGGATGAAGGGGAGGAGGGAAGAGCGGGGTTTCCGGTTTCAAGTTTCGGGTATGGGGTATGGGGTATGGGGTATCGGGTATCGGGTTTTGAGTTTCATGGCGGAACGCTGGCGGCCTCGCCGGTGCTCTCGAACGTAGCGGTTGAAGGGAGTCTGGATGTGATGGGTTGCGAATATTTGCACAACAGAATTTTAGAGTACCGGCGAGGCCGCCGGCGTTCCGTTTTCCGAGGAGCTAGAACTGGATTCCTCTTCATGCTTGTCGCCATAGCGCTGGGCCTGGTCGCGGCAAGGCCTGCGAACGCGCAGGGTCGTACCGAGTATATGGTGCCCATGGACGACGGGACGGAGCTGGCCACCGATGTCTATCGTTTCATTCTCGATCCGTTCGATTATCCGGTGGTCTTGATCCGAACTCCCTATGGGAAAGACACGTCGGAAATGCAGACGCTGGCCTACTTCCTTTTGAATGCGGGCTACGTCGCGGTGGTGCAGGACGAACGCGGGACCGGCCACAGTCAGGGCACCAACGAGCTGTTTCGCGCCGACGGATGGGGAACGCTTCACGACGGCTATGATACGGTGAAGTGGATCGCCAAACGGTCGTGGTGCGATGGCAACGTCGGCATGTTCGGGCTGTCGGCCTTGGGAATCAGCGCCTACCTGGCGGCGGGTGCGCGACCGCCGGCGCTCAAGTGCGAGGTGGTGGCGTTTTCGGCGGCCGACTTGTACGACCAGGCGGCGTATCAGGGTGGCGAGTTGCGCGCGGAGCTCATTGATTCCTGGGTGGGGGCGCAGAATCCCACGAAGTTGCAGGAGATCCTCGATCATGAAGTCCGCACCTCCTATTGGGATATTCTCGATGCGGAGGATCGCGAGCCGACGATCACCATCCCGACTCTTCACATCGGCGGTTGGTATGATTGTTTTCTTCAGGGGACGCTGAACCATTTCGCGGGACTTCAGGCGCGGGGGGCCACGGGTGCGCGCAACAATCAGAAGCTGATCGTCGGTCCGTGGACCCACGTGAATTTCAACAGCCGCACTCAGGGCGAGCTGACTTATCCCTCCAACTCCACGCTGTCGCTGTCGGATTTGAACGATGAGACCAAGAACTGGTTCGACTACTGGCTTGCCCACAAAGGCACGCTCAGCGGCCCGCGCGTGCATTACTATGTCATGGGCGAGGTGGGCCAGACCACAACGCGCGGCAATCAGTGGCGCGACAGCGACACCTGGCCGCCCGCCACGCAGCCACAACGGCTCTTTCTGTGGGCCGGCGGGGAACTTTGGGGACAGGCGGCGCGCGGTCGGGGCGTCGAGCCGGAATCCTATGTCTACGACCCGCGCAATCCCGTGCCCACGCGCGGGGGCGCCAACCTCGACATTGACGCCGGCCCATACGACCAGCGGCCTGTGGAAGCGCGAAACGACGTTCTCGTCTATACGTCGCAACGGCTGACACAGCCGCTCGAGGTGACCGGACGCATCACGGTCGAGCTGTATGCTTCTTCGACGGCCCGGGACACCGACTGGACGGCCAAGTTGTGCGATGTGTATCCGGATGGGCGTTCGATGCTGGTCTGCGACGGCGTTTTGAAGGCGCGATGCCGCGACAGCGTGTCGTCGCCAACCTTGATCAATCGCCGCACGATCTACCGCTACCAGATTGATCTCTGGTCAACGAGTATCGAATTCAATACGGGGCACCGCATTCGGTTGACGATTTCGAGCAGCAACTCGCCGCGTTTCGAGCCGAACGCCAATGACGGAAGAAATGTCCGCTCCGGCTTCCCGCCCAGCGTGGCCGTCAACACGATCTATCACGACGCGGTGAGGCCGTCGGCGATCGTCCTGCCGGTGTCGTGGCCGACCGCTCCGCATCCCGTTTTCGGTTCAACACGAACCGACGCCGGGAAGTGGCCGCTGTATCGGTAAGGCAAAAGTAAAAAGTGGGAAGAAGCCGGCCGGCAGCGTGGATTGCGGAAGCGAATCCGCAATCCGAGATTGAGAGCACCGGCGAGGCCGCCGGCGTTCCTTTTTCAATCCAAAATTCATTGGGGTTTTCGTTTGGCTTTGTTCCAGAGGGCGTCCATTTCGGCGAGGGTCATCTCCTCGAGCCGGCGACCCCGCTCGGCCGCCTGCTGCTCGATGTAGTGGAATCGTTCGATGAACCGCTCGATGGCGTCGTGCAGGGCCAGCTCCGATTGGACGTTGAGAAAGCGCGAGAGATTGACCAGCGCGAACAACAAATCGCCGAGTTCGGCCTGGATCTCCACCGTCTGGCCTTGCGCCATGGCCGATTCGAGTTCGCCGATCTCCTCGCGCACCTTGGCGAAAACGTCGCGGACGTGCTCCCAGTCAAAACCCACGCGCGACGCTTTCTCCTGAATGCGGTGGGCGCGAAGAAGCGCGGGCAGCTCCTTGGGCACGCCGCCGACGCGAGAAGGCTTTTCCTCGCGTTCGCGCTTTTCGGCCAACTTGATCTGTTCCCAGTTTTGAAGCACTTCGTCGGCCGAGCTCACCTCGACGCTCCCGAACACATGCGGGTGCCGCCCGATCAGTTTCTTGCAGATCGCGCGCGCGACGTCGTCTATATCGAAGCGGCCGGCCTCGTTGGCCAGTTGGGCGTGAAAGACAATTTGCAGAAGAAGATCGCCGAGTTCCTCGCGCAGTCCCTCGAAGTCGCCCTGGTCTATCGTTTCCTTCACTTCATAGGCTTCTTCGATGAGATACGGAAGGAGCGACTGGTGGTTTTGCTCGCGATCCCACGGGCAGCCGCCTTCGCCGCGCAGCCGTGCCATGATCGCCACGAGGCGACGAAACGGGTCGGCGGAGGGGTCGAGCGGATCGGGCAGCTTTGAATCGGTCATCAGGAATTCTCTCGCCTCAGATTGGCGGCACGGAAGCGACTCGAGCACGCTTCGCTCGCCGCGATCAGGGGAGAAACTGATTCGCGCGATCCGGACTGTCAAGCCGCCGCTTCTTCACTGAGGGAGTTGCGAAATGGCGGATCTCAACGTTGACAGTGAGTGAGAACAGTGGGGTGGACTGTCCAGTCCGCCGATTCTCGCGGGCTGACAGCCCACGCCACCCTTTTTCGCAACTCCCTCTCACTTGGCCGCGTGTTTGATGGCACTCTTCGCCGCCGGGTCGTTTGGGGCCGCAGGATCAACGGCGGGTTTTCGCGCGAAGCGATGCTTCCACTTTGCCAGGCGCTGCTTCATTCGAGCCTCGAATGCATGCAGGCCGTCGGCATGGCGCGGGAACCGTTCCTCCAGGCGGCGAAACGTGCGGCGAACGATGGGGATGTCGTAGGAAAACAGATACAGCGCGACAAAAAGAAACATCCAACCCTGGACCACTGGCAAGAGCCCGCCGATGATGCTGAGGAGAAGAAAAATGATACCGAGCGTGATCCTGAGGATTCTGTAGACGAGAGGTTTTGCTAACACAGGGCTTCCTTTCGCCCAACCAATCCAAATCCTATACCGCGACGATGCGCCATCGGTCAAGCATCTTAGACCCTTTCCTCTAGAGATCTAGCCATTTTGCGAAGATCTTCTCCCGTGGACGAAATGGACGACATGGACGGGATGGACGAGATGGACTTTTCCGGTGCATGAGTGGATGTCCACAACTCTCCCCCCTCTTTGGTTGCGGCCGGAGGCCGCCTTAGTACAGGCATTGGAAATGTGATTTCGCATTCTCGTTGGGATCTACCGGGGTCGCCTTTCGCCCCCGCCGGCACAGGGCCGGCGGGGGCCAATCCAAACTCAACGACCGTTCTCCACAGCCAACTGAAATCACGATTCGAAGCATCTTAAAGATCGTGCACACCGACGCGAGAGACGTAGGGCACTTCGCCGCGCTCATTGACGTGATAGCCGAACTGTTTCCAATAGTCCTCGCGCGGCAGGAAGCGATCACCGGTCCGCCGGAGCCATCGCTTCAGCGAGCGGTCGAGCTCCGCGCGAAGCTCGCGATACGTCGGCGCGTCCACGAGATTGGTCAGCTGGTGGGGATCATCCAGGTTGTCATAGAGCAGCCAGGGTTCCGAGCGAGTGCAGACGTAGGTATAGCGCTTGGTGCGAACGCCGCGCCACTCGGGAATGGGATCGCCAAAGGGACAAAGGTTGGCAAGGAAGACGGAATCGGGGCCTCGTTGCGTTCGACCCATGGCCACGTTGGAGAGATCGCGGCCCTCGAGTCCGAGCGGAACCGAAACCCCGGCCAGACCCAAAAGCGTCGGCAGCATGTCGGGCGCGTTGACGGGAATGTCGGTGCGCTGGCCGGGCGCCACCCGCCGCGGATAGGTCAGCACGAAGGGGACATGAACGGATTCGTCCCAGGGTTTTTGTTTCTTCTGCTTGCCTTGCGAGCCGAGCATATCGCCGTGATCGGAGGTGAACACCACAATCGTGTCGTCGGCCTGACCCGCCTTGTCGAGCGCCGCGATCAAGCGGGCAAAGTTGCGATCGAGCGCCTCGATGTGCGAGTAGTAGCCGGCGATGTCCTGGCGCCATTGCGGATCGTCGGGGCAATTGGGAGGCGGGCGGATTTCGCGCGGATCGAACGTTTTGTATTCCGGCGGCATGACCTGATAGGGATCGTGAGGCGGTCCCCACGAAAGAAACAGGCCGAAGGGCTTCGTGTCGCCGTGCGAACGGACGTATTCAATGGCCAGCTCGGTCTGGTGATCGGCGTCGTAGCCTTCGATCCAGATGGGCGTGGGATCGTCGCGGTAGTAGTGCGAGCGCATGTAAGCGTGAGTGCAGTTGGCCGCGGCCCAGTAGTCAAACCCCTGGCGGCGGGGTCCGGGCGGGGTGAAACCGCCGCGTTTGTCGCCGTCGAGATGCCACTTGCCGATATAGCCGGTGTCGTAGCCGGCGGCCTTGAGGACTTTGGCAATCGTGGGCAGATCGGTCCGCAACCGCACGTCGTTGAGCAGGAGGCCGTGGCGAAGCGGATAGAGGCCCGTGAGGAGCGAGGCGCGATAGGGCGTGCAGACGGGACAGCAGGAGACGGCGTTGTCGAAGACCACGCCGCGGCGCGCGAAACGATTGAGGTTGGGCGTGCGCACCTGGTCGTTGCCCATCCAGCCGGCCGCGCCGGCGCGCATCTGGTCGGCGAAGACAAAGAGGATGTTGGGGTGTCGGAAGGGCTGGCTGTGCCGCCAGCGGGCGCAGCAGTCAAGGGTCGCTGCCGCCGCAATTGCTCCTGCTCCTTTTAATGCTTCACCTACGAACTCACGCCGAGTGAGCTTCCCGGGATCTTCTGCCATTGGCCAGCCTCACATTTTCGGATCGAGCGTGATCCGGCTGAATTTGTAGTGACGAAGCTCCCTGATCGGCTCGCCTTTCAACGCCCCAATCGTCCGGGTTGCCTTTCACCACCAGTCTTGCCGCTGTCTATCTCGGAAAATCAATCTTCTTTGGAAGAAGTATGGGGGCGTTTTCTGAAGACTTTCCCGGCCTTGCCCGGGGAGGTCTTCATCCGGATCGCGCGCGTGCGCTGCCGAGGCATGTCGGAAGAGCCGGCGCCGAGAATGCGGATGGTGATCTCGTCGCCTTTCTTCAGCGCCCGAATTTCCCAGGATTCCTGGTAGCCGCCGGTCAGGGCGCCGATTCGCAGATTGCACTCCTCGCGACACCAGGCTTCGGGGGTTTTCAGCCGCGAGCGCTTGCGCGGGTCGCGTCTCACCCAGGTCAGCGCCAGACTCAACACGCCGTAACGCCCGCTTCCCGCCAAACAGACCCGCTCGCCGTTGACTGCCGTATCGAAGCGCACGGCCGAACGACGTGTAATCTTTCGGTTTTCGGCCATCCCTTTTTACCCCCTGCCCTATGATCTTTCATGGAGGCTAACATTGCGGCTTGGCTGCGGCAATCCTGAATATTTGGCCGAGGAGCGAGAAGTAGACCAGCCGGCCGGGTTGTGTTTGTCGGCCTCGCAGGCCGTCAGCCTGCGCCACTCTTCGCAGGCTGACAGCCTACCCCACTTTGCGGGCAAAAGACCGCCATTGACGGCAAGAAGTCTTTGATCTCTGGTTTTCTTGCTTTGACGCGCGAAGGGCATGCCGGCTTTGTGAGTGTAAAATCGCGTCTTCCTGCTCGGCCCGAAATTCGAAGCGTTAGACGTCGCCCGGCTCTGGCACAGCGTTGAACGCTTGACACCCGAACATCGGTCGGCAAGTTTTCAGATCCACAACGGGCAATGGGTCGAAAAAAGCAGTCCGTCATAAACCGACATTAGCGCGCTTGCCCGTAGCCTAGCGCCTTGTGCGCGTTCA
>Ga0315282_10012143_pt1 | contig 13232 bp, 10 predicted proteins | sample YL17G07_20_MG_FD_203693 | JGI IMG/M metagenome (GOLD analysis project Ga0315282, IMG submission 203693) | Sediment microbial communities from Yellowstone Lake, YNP, Wyoming, USA - YL17G07_20 | ecosystem: Environmental > Aquatic > Freshwater > Lake > Sediment | place: USA: Wyoming | collected...
TTTGGGCGCCTCCTGGCCCAGGCACCAGCGCAGCATGTCCATGTAGTGCACGCCGAAATTGGTGAGCTGGCCGCCGGAGTAGTCGTAGAACCAGCGGAAGTTGTAATAGGTGCGGTTGCGGTTGTAGGGCTTCTTGGGCGCCGGCCCCAGCCAGTGTTCCCACTCCCACTCGTTGGGCGGCTTCTCGTCGGGCGGGTTGCCGATGCCCTTGGGCCACTCGTTCTGCACGTGGAAGCCCTTGGCCACGGTCACCTGCCCGATGGCGCCGGAGCGCACAATCTCGGCCGCCTCCTGGCAGAACTTGGCCGAGCGGCGATGGATGCCGACCTGGGTGACCCGCTTGGTTCTCTCGGCCGTCTCCACCATTTTGCGGCCTTCCACCACCGTCAGGCTGAGCGGCTTCTCGACGTAAACATCCTTGCCGGCATTGCAGGCCTCGATGAACATCAGCGCGTGCCAGTGGTCGGGGGTGCAGATGACGGCGGCGTCCACGTCCTTGTCTTCCAGCAGCTTCTTGTATTCCTTGTATTTCTTGGGCGTGCCGCGCGACTTTTTGATGGCGAAGTCCATGTAATCGTCGCGCAGGTCGCAGACGGCGACGGTCTGGGCGTCGGGGTGCTCGAGAAAGGCATCGTGCACCTGGTCGCCCCGGTTGCCCAGGCCGATGAAGCCCAGGCGAAGGCGGTCGTTGGCGCCGAGGATCCGGCTATAGCTCAACGCGGTGGCCACGCCCAGGCCACGCGCAAAATCGCGGCGGGTCAGATCGTTCATGATGACTCCTGTTCCTCCATCGGGATTGATAACGCGAGTCTATCAGAAACCGCAACCGAGCCGCGAGCGTAAGCGAGCGGGTGCTTGCGCAGCGCCGCAAAACCAACGAGGGACGGCGGCACTGCGCGGGCACGCGATGCCTTGCGGTCGCGGCTCTGTTGGGGGGTTCTCATTTGGGGCGGCCCGGTTTCACCAGGTCGCCAAAGGCCGGCAGCAACTCGTACTTGTTCCGCCAGGTGGTGTACATGATGCCGAGCGCCCCCTCCGTCTTGTCGAGCGATTCCAACCAGCCTTGCGGATTCTCCAGCGTGTCGCCGTCGTAGTAAGCGCCGGCGATGGTCTTGAAGCCCAGCCTGGAGAAAAAGGCCAGGCTCTGGTTGCGGTTCTTGTAGTACCAGCAGGCGATGCGCAGCTCGCGCGGAACGTGGTTCCACGACCCGGTGTAATCGCCGTCCACCAGGTAGTAATTGGCGTGGGCGTTGTGGTTGGGGTCCAGCATGTCCGACCAGGTGAAGATCTCGGCCTTGGGGTTAAGGCGGCGCAGCATGTTGAATTGCTGCGTGAAGCAGTCGCCCAGGATCTGCGCCATGCTCATGCCGCGGCGCTGGCAGGCCAGGTCGGAGCCGCCGGCGCGGATCTCGTCCATGCTGAGCAGATACTTGTTGGGGGCCAGCAACTCGTGCAGCCGGCGGGCCTGCTCGCGCCAGATCTGGTAGACCTGCGGCTCCGACATGCAGATGGTCACCTGGCCGTCGTTGACGGCGATGCCGTGATAGGAATCGACGCGCAGGCGGTCGCCCTCGCGGATGCGGCCGCCCGGCAGCAGCTTGATAACCGGCCCCTCATGGTCGAAACGGAAAGTGAGGTTGGGATCGCTGAGGGAAGCGTAGTCGCGGCCCTCTTCGTAGACAGCGCCCGTCTTTTCATTGCGGAGGGTGATGGGCGTGCCCGGCCGGCGCAGCACGTTCACCAGGCCGACTTCCTCGATGCGGAAATCGTCCACCCAGAACTTCCCGCTCTTCCCTCCCCAAACGCCGGCGTAGAGGCGCACCTTGTCGCAGTTGGCGCTGTTGAAACCCATGGTCAGCTTCCGCCAGTCGGAGGTCGGGGCAGTGCGGAAGGAAACGGGGGCCAGGGAGCGGCCATCGGGCGCCAGCGTTTGGATGCGGAAGGCGCCGGCCGGTTCCAGCGCCTCGGTCTTCAGCCAGCAGGTCACCCGATACGAGCGATACGGCCGCACGGCGACCTCCTGCATCAGCCGCCCGTGGCCGTGCTCGTTGGCCGTGAAGTTCTCAAACCGCAGCGAAGCCTTGCCTCCCTTGAACACTTCCCGATCGACGAACGAGACGGTCCCGGGCTGCTCGCTGAAGCGGAAGCCCTTCACGGTGTTGCCGGTGAACTCCTCGAAACCGCCGTTGGCGAGCGTCACGGGCGGGTCGGGCTCCAGGCGCGCTTCGCCCTTGGCGGCCACGAACAGCGCGTCCTTTACCGGGATGCCTTCGGCCAGGTTCCTGTCGAACGCCAGGATGCTGCCGCCGTACCCGGCGGAGAAAATCTGGGGGATCAGCTCGAGGTGGAATTCCTCGAGAATTGCCTTCACTCTCCGGACCCGCTCGAGGTAGTCGGGCGGCTGGCGTTCGAGGCGGTCCAGGCCGCTCGATAGCACCATGCCGTTCAAGCCGTGCGCGGCGGCCACCCGCGCGATCTCGCGGATCTCGTCCACGTCTTTGTCGGCCCGCAGCGAGCGGATCACGAACACCCAGCGATAGGGATAGGTCTTCACCTGGGCCGCCAACGGCGCGGCCAAGGCGGCAAGCAGCGCGATGAGCAACAGGCGTTTCACGGTGTGAGTTTAAAGTGTAAAGCTGCAGGTTCAAAGTTCAAAAGAACAGCGATGCCGGCCGCAACTTGGAACTTGAAACTTGGAACTTCCATCGGTGGGCGGTGTCTGTAAACTGCACGGATACCTTGCGGACGGGATTCATCATGAAGGTCACACCAGTGTGTTTTGTTTTGGCCGGCGCGCTTTCTCTGGCCGGCATCTCGAACGCCGCTGCCGTGCCGGAGGCGGCCTGGCGCAAGAACTGCGACGGGGCGCGCCAGGCGTTCCAGCAAGGCAAGTACCCGGAAGCCGAGAAGTTGCTGCTGGCCGCCGCGCGGCAGGCCGAAGCGTTCGGGCCGCGCGACCCGCGCCTGGCCGCCACCCTGAACTTGCTGGGCGACACATACCTGAAACAGGACAAGCTGGCCCCGGCCGGGCTGGTTCTGCGCCGGGCGCTGGCCATCCGGGAGAAGGCGCTGGGCAAGGAGCACGCCGACGTGGCGGAAAGCCTTCACAGCCTGGGCGAGCTGGCGCTGGCCCAGGGCAAGTACGAGGAAGCCCGTGCGCTCGGCCGGCGCGCCCTGGACATCCGCAAAAAGGCGCTGGGCGAAGCCGACCCGGCCGTGGCCCAGTCCATGACGCTGCTGGCCAACGTCTACCGCGCCGAGAACAAGCTGGTGGATGCCGAGAACCTTTACCTGCTGGCCCTCGGCATTCGCAACAAGGCGCTGGGCATCAAGCACCGCGACGTGGCCCAATCGCTGCTGAACCTGGGCGCGCTGTATAAAGCCGAGGCCAGGTACAGCGCCGCGCAACCGCTGCTGAAGACCGCCATCGAGATTCTGGAGAAGACCGGCGCCCCCGAGTATCCCGACGTCTACCTGGCGGCGATCAGCTACGGGTCGCTGTTCTTTATGCAGGCCAAAGCCAGCGACGCGGAGCCGTATTACCGGCGCGCGCTGGCCATCCGGGAAAAGGCGCTGGGGGTGGAGCACCTGGAGGTGGCGTCCAGCCTGAACAACCTGGCGGCCGTCTTGTACGCCGAAGGCAAGGCGACGGAGGCGGACCCGCTGTACCGGCGGGCCCTGGCCATTCGGGAGAAGAAGCTCGGTCCCGACCATCCCGACCTGGTGCCCATCCTGAACGCGCTGGCCGCTCTCTATTACAGCCAGCGCCAACTGCCGCAGGCGGAAGAAAAGTACCGGCGCGTGCTGGCCATCCGCGAGAAGAAGCCGGGCACGGGAGACAGCGACCTGGCCGCCGGCCTCACCAACCTGGCCATGGTGTGCCAGGAGCAGGGCAAACATGCCGAGGCCGAACCCCTCTACCGCCGCTACCTGGCGCTGCGGGAAAAAGAACTGGGGCCGGAACATCTGGAGCTGAGCGCCCCGCTCAGCACCCTGGCGTTCATCAACTATGCGCAAGGCAAGTACAACGAAGCGGAAGCGCTGTTCCGGCGGGCGCTGGCCGTCCGGGAGAAGGCGCTGGGGCCCGAGCATGTCGACGTGGCGGCCACCCTGACGCACCTGGCGCTGCCCTGTGCCGACCAGGCCCGCTACTCCGAAGCCGAGCCGCTGTACAAGCGGGCCCTGGAAATCAACGAGAAGTTCTATGGTCCGGAGCACCTGGAAGTGGCCACCAGCATGCACCTGCTGGCGGCCCTGTACCTGGCGCAAACCAACTACCGCGGCGCCGAGCCGCTGTTCCGCCGCTCGCTGGCGATTCGCGAGAAGCTGCTGGGGCCGGAGCATCCCGAGGTGGCCGGCAGCCTGTACTTCCTGGGCAGCACGGTGTATGCGCTGGCCCGCCTGCGTGACGCGGAGCCGCTGTTCAAGCGCTCGCTGGCCATCCGGGAAAAGGCGCTGGGCCCCGACCACCTGGATGTGGCCGTGGTTGCCCATTTGCTCGCGGTTCTGTACCGCGACCAGCAGCGCTATGCCGAATCCGAGCCGCTGTTCCAGTTGACGCTGGCCATCCTGGAGAGAAAACTGGGCGCCAGGCATCCCAACCTGGCCGCGGTGCTGGCCAACCTGGGCCACCTCTACGCGGCCCAGGCAGCCTACGGCAAGGCCATGCCGCTTTACGAGCGGGCGCTGGCGCTGCAGAAGGCCTCGCTGGGCCCCGCGCACCCCAGCCTGGTCGCCGGCCTGGAGACGCTGGCCGACCTGTACATGATCGAAAGCCGGTTCCGGCAGGCTGAGCCGCTCTACCAGCAGTCGCTGGCCATCCGGGAAAAGACGCTGGGGGCGGACCACCCGGACCTGGCCCCGACCATCGAGAAGTACGCGGGCCTGCTGCGCAAAATGGACCGGGCCGGCGACGCCGAGCCGCTGGAAGCGCGCCTGGCGGAAATCAAGGCCAAGGCCCGCATCAAGGTCAACAAGGAGAATTGAGCGCTAAGTACGACGTGCTGGGTGCTGCGTGCTGAGTGCTGAGTGCTAAGTGCCCGGTGCGCCGCTTCGTAGAGGAATAGCTGATCCACACCAAGTAGCTGTATTCGACTCCACAACGCCAATGTCATGCCGCGCCAGCAGCATTAGTTGTTGCTCCGGCTTGGTCAATACGCGGAGCTGCGCCTGGTACGTCCACAACGGGTCGATCACCGAGACCCCGACTTGGAGGATTCAGAGAACTCTGTTAGAGTCTGCTGTAAGGTTGGGGCGTGGAACTCTACGCGCATAGCGAAAACTCTGCTGGCGAGGGGGAACTCGTCGGCAAGCACCTGCGGACGGTCGCGGCACTTGCGGCAGACTTCGCCGACCGATTCGGCGAGCGGGAACGAGGACACGTCGCGGGCCTTCTTCACGATCTGGGCAAGTACGGTGATCTTTTTCAAAAGCGGCTCCGGAACCAGGAGAGCGGCATCGACCACTGGTCGGCGGGAGCATGGGTTTCTCTTCGATACCGTGAGGCCGGGATTCCTGTCGCGCTTGCAATCCAGGGCCATCACATCGGACTGCGGCAATGGTTGAAGGCCGCGCTTCGGAAGTTGAATCCAGAAACTCCTCGCCCCCCCGAAGCTCCACGGCTGTCCGAATCGAATTTTGACGTCCTTCTGTCCCGCTTTGCTGAAGACGGGTTTTCACTTGCGCCCGCAATCCAGGAAGCTCCGCCATCGCCCGCCGAAGACATCGCCAGAATGCTGGAAGTCCGCATGCTGTTCTCCGCTTTGGTGGACGCGGATTTCCTGGCCACAGAGCAACACTTTGACCAGGATCGAAGCCGCCTCCGGCAGGCAGCCGCGTGCCTGGACGCTCCGAAGCTGGTCGCCTTTGTGACAGAGTATCTTGAGGAGATACGGACGAATTCACCCGCCGCGGCTGCGGTGAAAGGCCTGCGGGAAGATCTGCTCTCGGCATGCATCGAGTCGGCCCACGGCCCGGCCGGGCTTTACACGCTGACGGCTCCGACCGGATCCGGGAAGACACTGGCGCTGCTTATGTTCGCCCTGGAGCACGCGCAAATTCACGCGCAACGCCGTATCGTCGTCGTGCTGCCCTTCCTCAGCATCATCGATCAGACCGTCGAGGTTTACCGCGAAGCGCTCGCCAAGGGCGTCACAGCGCACGCGGCTCGAAAGCTCGTGCTCGAGGACCATTCTCTCGCCGAGATGTCGCCGGCAGGGGACACCGGGATGGACATCGTCGCCGCCCGCCAGCGGGGCCTGCTGGCCGAGAACTGGGATGCCCCGGTCATCATCACAACCAGTGTCCAGTTTCTCGAATCGCTGTTCTCCAACTCGTCGGCGGCTTGCCGGAAACTCCACCGCTTGGCGAATTCGGTTGTGATCTTCGACGAGGTACAGACGCTGCCGCTGGGAATCGCCATTCCCACACTGGCGGCGCTTTCACACCTCTCGCAGCGCTATCGGACTACCGTGGTGTTCTCCACGGCCACTCAACCCGCCTTCGATCACCTTGACCCTCAGGTGAAGAAGCTCTGCGTAACCGGCTGGCGTCCGGAAGAGATCGTCCCGCCAGTCCTGAACCTTTATGACCGCGCGAACCGTGTCTCGGTTACCTGGCCATCGCAAGATGAACGCACGTCGCTTGACGAGATCGCGGGCTCACTTTCCGCACTCGATCGAGCCCTGTGCATCGTGAACGTGAAGCGGGACGCCCGTGAGTTGTTCCTGATGCTGGAGCCGAACTGCGACGATCATCTCTTCCACCTTTCCACCTTCATGTGCCCGGAGCACCGCAAAGCCGAGCTCGGCGAGATCCGCCGACGGCTTGCGGCCGGGCAGCCCTGCCTTGTTGTGGCCACTCAGTGCGTTGAAGCCGGAGTTGACCTTGACTTCCCCGTCGTCTATCGGGCGCTCGCGCCACTTGACGCTATCGCGCAAGCCGCCGGCCGCTGCAACCGGAACGGGAGGCTCTCAAAGGGACACCTGCGCGTCTTTCGTCCCGCCGGCGCGCGCTATCCATCGTCCGACTACAAGCAGGCCACAGCGCTGGTGGCCGAAATGCTCGCTCAGGCGCGTGGCAACCTCAGCTTGGACGACCCCGACCTGTTCCGCGACTATTACCGGAGGCTGTACTCGCTGGCGTCGATCGAATCACAGAAACCCGACTTGCGGGAGGCAGTGCAGGCGTTGGACTTTGCCGAGGTGCGGCGTCTCTATCGTGTCATCGAAAATGCCGATTCGATCAACGTGCTCACGGCTTACGATCCTGCCCGGTATGAGGAACTGGCCGGCTGGGTACGGCTCGAAGGACTGAGCCGGCGATGGGTAGCGGAGGCGCGCGCGCTCACCGTCAGTCTCTTCCGCCCCCGCAGCGCGCACCGCATCTACGACTTCCTCGAGCCGGTGCGGCTCAGGGACAGAAGCCCGGCGCCGGATTGGTTCATCCACCTGCGCCCGGAACACTACCACTCGAAACTCGGACTGGAGGTCCCACAAGAAATGGAGTTCATGGCCGTATGAAATCGAGCACTCACACGCTGAAAGTCTGGGGCGAGCTGGCCTGCTTCTCGCGCCCGGAAATGAAGGTCGAGCGCTTCAGCTATCCGGTCATCACACCATCGGCTGCCCGCGGCATTTTCGACGCCATCTACGGCAAGCCGGTGGAATTCCGCTGGCAGGTTGAACGGGCTGAGGTCCTCTCTCCTCCTTCCTACATCGCGCTGCGGCGCAACGAGGTCAAGGAAAAAGTGAGCGTCAGTCTCGTCGCGCAGTGGATGAGGGGAAAATCACCGCCCGAGCCCATCCTCGCCGACTCCGACGGGGATGCCACGGGCAGAACACAGCGCCAGACCATGGCGCTGCGTGACGTCCACTACCGGTTGCACGCGCGCATTGTTCCCTGGCCCGGATTCGAACCCATGCAGTCTGCTTTCGACGAACAATTCCGGCGCCGCGCATCGAAAGGGAAATGTTTCTACCACCCCTTCCTCGGCTGCCGTGAATTCCCGGCCTGGTTTGAACTGTGCGAGCCGGGCGCCGCCGAACCTCCGCCTATCGGCCTCGATCTGGATATCGGCCTGATGCTGTACGATATCTTCAACCTGTCTCGTCCAGGCCACTCGACCGACCGGCCTTACATCACCCTTTTCCGCGCTCGTGTCGAAAAGGGCGTGCTCGAGGTTCCCTGTTTCGACGACCCAGCGGTGATCAAGCCACCCGGAGGGGCTGCCTAATGCTGAACGAATTGGTGAACTACGCAGGCCGCCAATGCCCGGACGCCGAGCCCGGCTTCGCCCCGAAAGACGTGCGCTGGGCCATCTCGCTGAGCAGCGGCGGCGAGTTCCTCGGTTTCCTTTCACTCGGCGATACAACCCTTCGAAGGAACCCCGGCAGGACCTTCTCGAAAGCGCCCGACCTCAGCCAGGGAGAGTTGATCGTCGGCGGCGAAACCAAGAGCCACTTTCTGGTTGAGACGCTCGCCGTTGTTGCACAGTTCGGCAAGCCGGAGGAAGTGGCCAAGAACCAGCCGAAGCGGAAGTACTTCATCTCGCTCTTGAAGCTGGCGTCTGCCTGCATGCCCCCCCTGTCCGCCGCAGCCTTGCTGCTGGAGGACGAGCGGAGCATGGAGCGGCTGCGCGTCCAACTCGACGAAGCCAAGGCGAAATCCACAGACAAGGCGACGATTTGCATCGACGGCGAATTCCCCGTGGAGTCGCAAGTCTGGCACAACTGGTGGCGCTCGTTTCGCTCAGGTCTGGCTCCGCGTGAGGCTTCGGCCGAACGGATGCTCTGCTTCATCACCGGGGACGCCGTCGAACCGGTTGCCACCCACCCAAAGATCAGTGGATTGCCGGGCGCCAACCCCTCCGGCGCAACACTGATTGGGTTCGACAAGGAAGCCTTTGGCTCCTACGGCCTCGATCAATCCGCCAACGCGGCGATGTCGGAGGGAGCCGCGAAAGCCTACCAAGCCGGGCTCAACGATCTCATTCGCCGCCACGGTAACCGGCTCGCAGGGGTTCTCGTCGTGCACTGGTATCGGTCCACTGTGGCGCCGGAGGATGACCCGCTGGCGTGGCTAGAGGCCTCGCTGGAAAGCACCGAAGCGGATGCCCGGATTCGCGCCCGCAAGCTGCTTACTGCCATCCGTGACGGCGCCCGGCCCGACCTCGCTGGCAACACGTATTACGCCCTGTCTCTTTCCGGTAACGGCGGCCGCGTGATGGTAAGAGACTGGATGGAAGGCGGTTTCGAAGAACTAGCGGGCAACGTCGACGCCTGGTTTTCGGATTTTGCTATCGCCCGCCCGCAGGGAGGCGGAATCGCACCACCGCCGCCGTTCTTTGCCCTCTTGAACGCACTGGTGCGAGACCCGAAGGACGTCCCTGCTCCTTTGGCCGCGAAGCTTTTTCGTTCGGCGGTGCGCGGCGAATCGATTCCCTTTGGTGCCATGGCTCAGGCGCTCGCGAGGGCTCGTGTGGATTTCATTCAAGGAAACCCGTTGAAAACCGGGCGGATGGGCCTCCTCCGCGCGTATTTCGTTCGCAAACAAGGGATTGGGAAAGGAGAAACGGAAATGCCGGAAACAATACAGCCGAGCCTGACCGAAGATCTGGCCAGCCTGGCCTACCAGTGCGGCCGTTTGATGGCGGTTCTGGCCGCTGTTCAACACAAGGCCCTCGGCGACGTGGGCGCCGATGTCATCCAGCGCTATTACGCCGCCGCCAGCAGCACGCCGGCCCTCGTCTTCGGCCGGCTGGTGCGCACCGCCCAGTTCCACTTGGGCAAAGTGAAGCAGGAAGCCCCCGGGCTGGCCTGGTGGTACGAGGAGAGGATTGCCGACGTCTGCACCCGGATTGGCAAGGCGATGCCCGCAACCCTGACTTTGGAGGAGCAAGGCATGTTCGCACTCGGCTATTACCAACAACTGGCCGCGCTGCGAGCCCCGAAAGAGAGCAAAGACAATAACGCGAAGGAAGGTGAGAAATGACAATTCAGAACCGCTACGAGTTCCTGTTCCTGTTCGACTGCCAGAATGGCAATCCCAACGGCGATCCCGACGCCGCCAACGCGCCGCGCATCGACCCCCAGGACATGCACGGCCTGGTTTCTGACGTGGCCCTGAAACGCCGCATCCGGAACTACGTCCAGGTGGCGAAGGGAAACACGATGCCCTATGCCATCTTCGTCGAGCACGCCACGAACCTGAACACGAAAATCGCGCAGGCGCACGAACAAACCGGCGGGTTGCCAAAGGGCGATAAGGGTGCCCCGAAGCAGAAGGTGGACGACGCCCGGAAATGGATGTGCGCGAACTTCTACGACGTGCGCGCCTTTGGCGCCGTCATGAGTACCGGTGCCAATGCCGGCCAGGTGCGCGGGCCGGTGCAGATCGCTTTTGCGCGCTCCGTAGACCAGGTGCTTCCGCTTGACGTCTCTATCACACGGGTGGCCGTTGCCGAAAACGTGAAGGGCGCTGCGACGCTGGAAGATTACATCACCTGGGAAAAGGAACAGCCAGAAGACAAGCTGCGCACGATGGGCCGCAAGGCGCTCATCCCGTATGGCCTCTACGTCGCCAAGGGGTTCATCAGTGCGCACCTTGCCGAGGCGACAGCCTTCAGCGAGGACGACCTCAAGCTGCTGTGGTCCGCCATCCTCAACATGTTCGAGCACGACCGCTCGGCCAGCAAGGGCCTGATGACGGTGCATCCGGATCATGCTCTTGCCTTCCGGCACGTCGGGACGGACTCGGATCCCGAGCAACGGAAAGCCCAGGCCAAGCTCGGTTGCGCCCACGCGCACCGGCTATTCGCGCTTGTGACCGACAACATAAAGCGGAAGGAGGGGATTGCGGCGGCGCGGTCCATCAACGACTACACATTCGCCACACTCGACCAGATCCGCGGGGCTTTGCCGCCGGGTGTGGAAGTGCACCGCATTGCCGATCTCGCGTGAGCAACTATGTTCGACGAAGCCGACCTGCTGCCCCTGTCCGGGCTGTCGCATTTCCTTTTCTGCGAGCGCCGGTGGGCGCTGATTCACGTCGAGCGTCTCTGGCAGGAGAACCAGTTCACGGCCGAAGGCAGGGTGATGCACGAGAAGGTGGATGAGGGCGGCACCGGGCTCCGCGAAGGGGTCCGGATCGCGCGCGGGCTCCCATTGCGCTCGCTTCGGCTGGGGTTGATCGGCCGGGCGGACGTGGTCGAATTCCCGCCTCCGCCTGAGCCTCCCTTCCCCGTCGAGTACAAACGTGGCAAGCCCAAACCGGACGAATCCGATGAAGTGCAACTGTGCGCGCAGGCCCTCTGCCTGGAAGAGATGCTCGGAGTCACGCTTCCGCGCGGCGCGCTGTTTTATGGCCTGCCCCGCCGCCGCACTGCGGTCGAGTTTACGCCGCAGCTTCGCTCCATCGTCGAGCAGGCGGCGGCGCGCATTCATGAACTGGTCCGGTCGGGCACAACGCCGCCCGGGCGCTACGAGAAGAAATGCCGCGGCTGCTCGCTGTTCGACCTTTGCATGCCCCACGCCGTTCGCAAAGATCGCAGCGTCGCGGAGTGGCTGGAAGAGTCCCGGCGAGCAGCCTCATTGGACGATTCATGAAGAAGCTGCTGAATACTCTCTTTGTCACCACCCAGGGCACCTACCTCTCGCGGGACGGCGAAACGGTGCTCGTGCGCCACGAACAGGAGACCCTGCTGCGAGTTCCGATTCACACTCTGGGCGGCATCGTTTGTTTCGGCCGGGTCTCGGTCAGCCCGCCTCTGATGGGTCTCTGCGGGGAACGCCAGGTTCTCCTCAGCCATCTCTCGGAGTCGGGCCGGTTCCTGGCCCGGGTGACGGGCCCGGTGGCCGGCAACGTGCTCTTGCGCCGCCGCCAGTACCGGGTGGCCGATCAGCCCGAAGAAGCCGCCGCCATTGCCCGCTCCATCGTCCTGGCCAAGGTGGCCAACTGCCGTACCGTGCTGCTGCGGGCTAATCGCGACTCACCCGAACGTTGCGCGAAATTGGCGCAGGCATCCTCAGACCTGGCCCGCATCCTCGACCGGCTCGAGCGAACGGACCTCGATGTCGACAGCCTGCGCGGCGTGGAGGGCGACGCCGCCCGCACGTACTTCGGCGTTTTCGACAGCCTGATCACCGCGCGCGGGGAGTTCGAGTTTCGCGGCCGGACGCGCAGGCCGCCGCTGGACCCCGTCAATGCGCTGCTCTCGTTCGTGTACACGCTGCTCGTGCACGACGTCACCTCGGCGTTGGAGAGCAACGGCCTCGATCCCTGCGTTGGCTACCTGCACGCTGACCGGCCGGGGCGCCCCAGCCTGGCTTTGGACCTGATGGAGGAGTTCCGCCCCATTCTCGCCGACCGCCTGGTGCTTTCGCTGATTAACCGGCGGCAGGTGCGGGCCGGCGGTTTTCGAGCCCTCGACTCCGGAGCGGTCGAGATGGACGAAGCTACCCGCAAGGAGGTCCTCGCCGCCTGGCAGAAAAGGAAGCAGGAGGAGGTGCAGCATCCGTTCATCAACGAGCAGGCGCCGGTGGGATTGCTCCCCCACTTGCAGGCCTTGCTGCTGGCGCGCCATCTTCGCGGCGATCTCGATGCCTACCCGGCCCTGGTCTGGAGGTAGATTCGGAGTGCTCTTATGATGGTTCTGGTGACCTACGACGTAAACACGGAGACCGAAGCGGGCCGGCGGCGGTTGCGCCGCGTCGCACGCGTCTGTGTGAACTGGGGACAGAGAGTGCAGAAGTCCGTGTTTGAGTGCTCGGTGGACCCGGCGCAGTTCACCAAGCTTAAGGCCTCGCTGCTCGATGAGATCGATGCGGCGTTCGACAGCCTTCGTTTCTACTATCTCGGGGCCAACTGGCGGAATCGCGTAGAGCAAGTCGGGGCGGGAGCGTCCATCGATCCCGATGGGCCGCTCATCGTATGATCCGCCCGCAGCGCGGACCCCAAGCGGAAACAAAACCCCCGGGGGGTTCGCGCCGCGGAGAAAGCATTGGAAATGACCACGATCCAGGCACAAGCAACCGGCACTGCAGGGTGTTTGCATCACGGAATCGCGGGATGCGCGGCTGGATCGTTGGAAGTTGTTGGCGGGCAAGAGCTTTGACTACCCGCTGTTCGCCCCCGCGCGGGGGCGTGGATTGAAACCTGGTGAAGTTGTTGGCCACGCCGGCACGGCAGTTGTTCGCCCCCGCGCGGGGGCGTGGATTGAAACGACCGGCACACAG
>Ga0315282_10012144_pt1 | contig 13232 bp, 9 predicted proteins | sample YL17G07_20_MG_FD_203693 | JGI IMG/M metagenome (GOLD analysis project Ga0315282, IMG submission 203693) | Sediment microbial communities from Yellowstone Lake, YNP, Wyoming, USA - YL17G07_20 | ecosystem: Environmental > Aquatic > Freshwater > Lake > Sediment | place: USA: Wyoming | collected...
CCTCCAGCACCTCCGGATGCTGGCACAACACCTGCTCGACTTCCGCGGGATAGATGTTCTCGCCGCCGGAAATAATCATGTCCTTCTTGCGGTCCACGATGTAAAGATAGCCTTCTTCGTCCACCCGCGCCAGGTCGCCGGAGTGCATCCAGCCGTCCTTGATGGCCGCGGCCGTGGCCGGCGGATTTTTCCAGTAGCCCTTCATCACCGATTTTCCCCGGATCAGCACCTCGCCCACTTCGCCGGGTTTTACCCTTTGCTTCCGGTCGTTGACGACTTTGACCTCCACGTGCACAAAGGGTTTGCCCACGCTCCCGGCCTTGCGGACCGCGTCCTCCGCCCGAAGCAGGAGCGCGGAAGGGGAGGTCTCGGTCATGCCGTAGCCCTGCATAAAGGTCACGCCGAACCTGGAAAAGCCCTCGATGATCGGGATCGGGCAAGGCGAGCCGCCCGAGACCAGGAAGCGCAGGCTCTTGAGATTATAGTTCTCAAGCCCCGGCACCTGGAGCATGAAGTTGAACATGGTCGGGACCGCGAACAGGTTGGTCACGCGCTCCTTCTGGATCAGCTCCAGGGCTTCCTTGGGGTTGAAAGCTTCCTGGATCACCGCGGTGGCGCCCAGGTGAAGATGCGGAATGGTCAGGATATTGAGCGCGCCCACGTGGAAGAGCGGAGCCGAGACCAGGGTGATGTCGTCGGCGCGGATGCCGAAATCAATGATGCCGTTGATCGAGTTCCAGAGGTTGTTCTCATGGGTCAGGGTGGCGCCCTTGGGCCGGCCGGTGGTGCCCGAGCTGTACATGATGATGAAAGGATCTTGGTCCTTGATCGCGGCGCCCGGCTCGCGGTCCTGGCCCGAGGCCAGCGCGGCTTCGTAGTTCAGAAAGCCCTCGGCCTCGCCTCCGACCAGAAGGCAATGCCGGACGCTCTTCATTTCTTTTTTAATGCCGGCGACGAGGGCCTGAAATTGCGCGCCGACCACGATCAGCTTGGGCGTGCAGTCATGGACCTGATAGAGGATCTCCGGCCCGGCGAGACGGAAATTGACCGGGTACAGGATCGCGCCCAGCTTGGCCGCGGCGAAGTAGCATTCGAGGAACTGGCTCGAGTTCATGAGCAGCACCGCGACCCGGTCGCCTTTCTTGATCTTGCGCTCGGCCCAAGCCTGCGCGAGCTTGTTCACTCGCGAGTTGAGCGCGCGATAAGTGAGCCGCTGCTCCTTGAACACCAGCGCCAGGCGGTCGGGATTGAGCTCGACTCGCTTGGTCAGGATCGAACCCATGTCATACACGGCTTGCCCTCCTCCAATCCCAATTATACAGTTAATGATTAAAAGTTTTTAACCACCAAGACACTCAGGCACTAAGCTTTAAGACGATCAATTTCCACGGATTCGGCGCTGGCCCCGGAGCGCGCGGGCCGCGGCCTGAATGCCGCTTTCCACCGAGCCTTCCACCGCGGCGGTCATCAGGTAATCGCCGGCAAAGTGGAGTCCGTCAATGCCGGGGTCCATCTGTTTGAACTGCTCCGCCGCTTGGAGAAAACCGGTGCGGAACAAAACCAGCGCCTGCGGAAAGCGCTGGACCCGGGCAAAAGCCGGCTGCTCCGGCGCGGCCGGCACGACCCGCCGGAGGTCGCTCCAGACCGCCGCGCTGACCGCCTCATCCGGCTGATCGAACAAGGCGTCGCCTTTCTTGCCCGCGGGAAACGCGGTGATACTTCCTCCTCCCGGCGGCGCATAACTCGGACACTTGATCGCGTTTTCGCTGAAGGCGGTGAAGCAAGTTCCCTCTTGCCGCGGGGTGGTAACGGCGTAAATCGAGCCGGTGATCCTTTTCTCCAGGCCAAACGCGGTCGCGGCACAGCGCGAGTATTTGGTGCTCTCGAAAAAAGTTTTGACTTCCGGTTTCAGGTCCGGCACCAGGCGGGGCACCAGCGGCGCCGGCACGGCCAGAATCGCCAAGTCTGCCTCCACCTGGGACTGGCCCGCGGCATCGCGCAGGGTGAGGGAGCGAAACGCGCCGCCCTGAACCTCGAGGCGAAGCACTTCCGTTTGCAGGTGCACCGCGAGCTTCCCGGCCACCGCTTCCGGCAGCGACCCGATGCCGCCGCGCAAGGTGTAAAGCCGGCACATCATCTGGTGCTGGAGGGTGGAGAGGAAAGTGGCCTTGCTCATCTCCTCCGGCTCGCCCAGGGTCAGGCCGCAGACCAGGGGTTGCGCCAGGTATTCCAGGATTTCCTCGTTCAGCTCGCGCCGGCAGTAGTCGGCCACGCTCTCGGTGTCGAAGATGATGCGGTCCTCGGGATGGTGGAGATCGAAGCGGCGGCGATGGCGCAAAATGGTAAGAACAGCCTTGGCGAGCTTGAGCTTGCTCGAAAAGCTGATGGCGCCGAAGCAAAGGCCGCTCCAGGGATTGCGCCGAGGCGGCTCCAGCACGTGGATCCGGCCCCCGCGGAAAACGCCGTAAGGTTCGTCGAAGCGGTGGAGCTCCGCGGCCAGGCCCAGCTCCCGGCACAGCGCGAAAGTGGACTTGTACTCGTCGTAGAAAAATTGGGCGCCGTAATCGAGGATGATGCCGGCGATCTTCTCGCTCCGCATCCGGCCGCCGACGTAGTTCTCTTTTTCAAAGACCTTGACTTCGAGTCCGGCCTGCTGGAGCCGATAGGCCGCGGTCAACCCGGCGATGCCCGCTCCGACCACGACGGCGCGCTTCATGCCCTTTTCTTCTGGATGAAGTTCGGCCCGTCGTAGCCGGGGATCGAGCGGTTGATCAGCCAGGCGCCGGGCGCGCCCAGCCAGGGATGCTCGAGCAGGAAGTTGAGGCCGGGCCGGCGGGCTGACCAGGAGACCTTGGCCAGGAGCGGAGGCACTTTATACATGATTGAATGAAAGCGGGTGAAGCGGCGGAACTCTTTCAGGGCCGCGGCCCGGTCGGCCACCGCTTTGGCCGCCAGCCGGCCGGAGAACAGGGCGCCCACGATCCCGAAGCAGAAGGCCGGCTCCCACATCCCGGCCAGGTTGCCGGCGAGGATGAAGCGGTCGCGCCCAAAGGTGGGTTGGACCGGGTTGCTGCCCCGGTAATAGAGCCACTGGGGAATCTCGACCCCGATGGTTTCCTTGAGCGCCTGGGCGAAGCGGTCGCGGGCGTTCTCGGCCAGGCCATAGCGGCAAAAGACCAGGGCCAGCATCATGCCGTTGGCGACGGCGACGTAGCCGTAGTCCGAGGTGTAGTCGTCCCAGTAACCGTAAGCCGAGGCCGGCAGCGCGGTGGGCCCGTTGTAAATGTAATAATCGAAGGTGACCTGGGGCACGCCGAGGGCCTCGAACATGTCCTGGTGCAGGCCGGTGGAGATGATCGAGTCGGCCGGGGCCTGGGCCAGGGTCGCTTTGGTCAGGGGCGCGCCGAAATGAAACTCTACTCCCCGCTCGAGGGCCATCTGATAGAGATAAGTATCGAGGCTCTTTTCGCGCGGTCCGCGCTCGACCACGTGGAGCGGGCCGGGCGCGAGTTCGTGGGCCTGGTCGCCGACAAAGGCCACGAACTTGGAGACCGGGGTGAAGGCGTCGGCCACCGCGAAGCCGAGGTAGCTCTGCAGCGAGTCGAAGCTCATGGGCGTGAGATGGGCCGAGGGATGGAACTGGGGCGACCCGCCGATCCGCGGCTCGCGCTCAAAGACCTTGACCCGGCAGCCGTCCCGGGCCAGGCAGAGCGCAGCGGTCAGGCCGGAAAGGCCGGCGCCGTAGACGTGGATAGTCTTCATGGCGGCTCCATCAGAGGCGGCGACGAACCCGCCCTTCGCGCTCGCGCGAAGGGTGGGCTGCAAAATTTCTCTGCTGCCCGCGTGTTGCGCGGGAACGAAGGGTAGGGGCACGGCATGCCGTGCCCCTACCTCATTCAGAACTGGGTGTCAATTTCTTTCATGGTCGCGATCATCAGGTTGACGTGCTTGATGTACTTGACCAGCCGGCGCATGTCGCCCGAGACCACCTGAAATTTTTTGTCGGTGATGGCCTCGATCGGGTCGAGCGCGCCGTTCGAGACCGCGACCCAGTTCTCATAGGGGCCGTTGAGGACATACTCGGCTTTTTTCCCGGCCGGGTCTTTTTCGCTGACCAGCTCAATGTCCTGCACCTGGCCCTTTTTTACTTTGATGAAAAAGGCCTGGCCTTGGGGGAAGCCTTTCTCCGGGCAGGCGGCCATGCCGAGCGAAAAGGTGGTGGTCAGATCCTTGCCCAGTTTCTTGAATTCCTTTTTCGAGTTGACCAGCTCCTTGAGCTTGAGTCCCCATTCCAGGGTTCCGAATTTCAGGCCCATTCCTTTTTCTCCTTCTTTGTTTTTTTCATTTGGAAGTCCCCATCCTTGCGGACAAGGATGGGCTACAACCAAGCTAAACGATCCCATCCATTTGGTTGGGCCACAAACACCCAAACGATTCTATTCAATTTGTAGCCCACCCTTCACGTCCGCGTGAAGGGTGGGTGCAATCACGGCAAACCCATGCGGCCCGGGTTCAAGATATTCAGCGGGTCCAGGGTCTGCTTGATCTCTTTCAAAACTGGAAACCACACCGGCAGCCGCGGCGATTGCAGGATGCCGGCGCGGCTGGTGCGCTCGTACCAGCCGCCGTGGTCCAGGATCAGGTTGGTGACGGCCGGTCCGACCGGGAACGTGCGCTTGACGCTCTCCGGGTCGTCCGGGCTCCAGAACACGTCGAACTCGACGCCGATGGTGCGGCCGAACTCCATGGGCTGGACGTAGACCGCGGGCGATTCCTTGGGGAAGGGGTCCTTGGCCGCGCGGGGGTCGGAGTCGGCCACCGTCTCGCGGAGCAGGTTGCGGTAGAGCCGGGTCAGGTGGGGGAGCTCGGCAAAGGTGGTGTTGAACCACATGATCAGGAAGCTGCCGCGCAGGCGCTCGGCGCGCGGAGTCTGCTGGGTGATCTTGAGGCAGCGGCGGGCGTCGAGGGCCTGGTTGAACAGGTCCATGAACGCCTGCTTCACGTAGGTGGCGCCGGTCCGCTCGACGAAGCGGTCCAACTGGCGCTTCTTGATGGCCAGCTCCTCCTCGGTCTTTCCCATCAGGTAAAAGATGATGCTGTTCTTGGGCATGTACTTGCGCATAATTTCCGCGCCTTCGTTGTTCTCGGCCCCCCCGATCGCGAAGTAGCCGTCCTGGAACAAAAACATCTCCTCGGTAATGTCCTCCCGCACCAGCGCCTTCATGATCCGGAGGATGCCTTCAAGGTCTTCGTCCTCGCTGGTGAGCGCGGTGAAGATTTCGTGCCGCGGCCAATGATACAGTTGCACCACCATCTCGGTGCAGACGCCGAACACTCCCAGGCTGGCCTCGTAGATGCCGGCCAGGTCCGGTCCCGGGCCGGGCAGGTTGACGTGGCCGAGGCCGGGGTAGGCGTCGCAGCCGGTCTTGATGATCTCGCCCTCCGCGTCCACGATGGTCATGCCCAGGATGTGCTCCGGGCCCATGCCGTATTTGGTGGAGGACAGGCCCACGCCCTTGTCCAGGAAATTGGCGAGGATGCTGGGCGTGGGCGGCGCGGTGGGGTTGATGAGGCGCATGCCCAGTTTTTCGCCGATGCACTGGCCCCAGCCGAAGCTGACAAAGGGCTGGACCCGCATCACCATGTTCTCCGGGTCCACTTCCAGCACCCGGTTCATGCGGCGGAGGTCGAGCAGGATCCCGGCTTTCTCCGGGATGCAGCCGCCGTAGGAATTGATGCCGGTCGAGTAAGGCTGGACCGGAACCTGGAAGCGGCGGGCGATGCGGATGACCTTCTGCACGTCCTCGGTGCCGGCCGGAAGCGCGACGAGGTTCGGCTTCTTGGCCCGGACGATGCTCTGGTCGCGCGAATAGCAGATGCAGGTCACCGGGTCGTCGCTCACCCACTCGTCGCCCAGGGCTTGCTTGAGCTCGGCCACGACTTGATCCAGGATCCGCTCGGGAATGGGATCATAAAATTTTTCAGCCATCTTCTTCTCCAGGGGGAACAGGTTTTAAACCTGTTCCCCTATCTTATAAGGCTTCAGCCACCAGTTCGACCAGGTCTTTGACATTGCCGCCGGCGGCGCGCAGATGTTCCTCGCAGAAGGGGCAGGCAGTCGCGATCTGTTTGGCGCCCACATGCGCGGCTTCTTTAAGCCGGATCGCCGCAGTCTCCCGGGCATAGTCCGGATAAAGCGCGGCCACCTCGCCCGAGCAGCCGGCCCCGCAGCACCAGGCGTTGCCCTTGGCGCGCAGGAACTCCACGGTCTGGAGACCCGGAATCTGGGCCAGCACCTCGCGCGGGTTCTGATAATTCTCGGTGTAGCGGCCGAGGGTGCAGGGGTCGTGATAAGCGACTTTGCCCTTCACTTTCTTTTTCAGCTTGAGCGCGCCGTCGTCGAGCAGCTCGAGCAGAAGCTCGCTGATGTGCACGGTCTCGAAGGGCCGCTCGCCGAGATCATCATACTCGCGGTCGAGCGTCTGGAAGCAGCCGGCGCAGGTCGTGACTACCTTGCTCACGCCCAATTCCGCGATCATGGCGATCACCATCTTGGCGCCTTCTTCAAAGCTTTTGCGCAGGCCGATCCGGACCAGGGGCAGCTTGCAGCAGGGCTCGGCTTCGCCCAGGATCCCGAAATCCACGCCCGCGGCTTTCAGGAGCTTGGCCGCGGCCTGCATGACCCGGCGCTGGCCCGGACGGGCGGCCATGCAGCCGGTGAAAAAGAGCACCTCGGCCTTGTCCTTGGTGAAATTCTTGAGGCGCAAACCCTTGGCCCAGGCGGCCCTGGCTTCGGGCGGGTTGCCCAGGGGATTGTCCCGCTCCGCGATCGAGTCCGCCATCCGCCGGTGCGGCGGGAGCGGGGCCTTTTCCTCCCGCACGCAGTATTCGCGGAGCGCCATGATGGACTTGAGCGGGTACTTGTGCAGGGCCTCGCACATCTTTTCGCAGCCGCCGCAGAGCGTGCAGGTGTAGAGCGCGTGGAGCAGGCGGTCGTTGATCTCGAGCTCGTTGGTGGTGGCGCCCAGTTGGGTGAGCAGCCCGCGCACCAGCTCGCTCTTGCCCGAGCCGTAATACTCCTCGAACTTGAAGCGCTCGCCGCTCGGGCAGATGGCGGAGTACTCGATCTCCCGGATGTCCAGGTTGTCTATATAGCGGCAAAGCCCGCACTTGCCGCAGCGCAGCGCCGAGCGGTGCACTTGCAGCAAGGGATTGTAGCTCAAGCGGGTAAACTCGGACATGCGCCTCTCCTCGGTTACAGCCGGATCAACTGGTCCGGGTTCAGGGTCCCGGCCCGGTCGAGCTGGGCCTTGAGTTTTTTCAATACTGCATAATAGTTGCCGGTGCGGGAGAGCACCTCCCGGCCGAACCGGCCGGCCGGATTGTGGAAGAAAGCTCCCTGGTCGAGGAGCATTTTGGCCGCGCGGTCGCGGGCTTCGAGGGCGGGTAAATCCGCGGGGTCGGCGCCGAGATCGTAGCCGATCCAGGCGCTGGTGGCGCGCTTCACCGGCACCATCAGCAGCCGGCCCGAGAGCTTCTCCTTTTTAAGCGACTTTTCCGCGAAGTCGCAAAGTTGGTCGGCACGATCAAAGGTGGTGGAAAAGGCAAGCTGGGGCCCCCGGGTCAGCCAGGGCCGGGCGAAAGCCGCGGCCGCGGCCGCGGCCGCCGCCGGGGCGGGCTTGCCCTGATGCTTCCGGGCGAAGCCGGCGGCGACTTTTTGGAAGTGATCAACCAGCTCGGAGCCGCCCTCGACCGCATAGGCGACCGTGAAGGCGGCGCCGTTCTGGCCCAGAATTTTGTCCGCGCGCGCCGCATCCAGGAGGGCAGCCTCGGTCGGGAGCTCGTGCCGGCAGATCTCTTTGAGGAACGCCGCGGCCGGGGCGCGCTGCTTGAACCCTTGCGCCAGCACCCGGCGGCATTCGAAGCCGGGGAAGAGATAAACCAGAGCCTTCACCGGCAGGCCGAATTGGTTTTTGCTCTGAAACAAGAGCTTGCTGAGATTAGGGCCGCCGTCTTCCCGGTGCGCCAGGTGCGCATTGGGCAGCGCGTGCGAGCCGCTCTTGAACAGCCGGCCGTCGGCAAGATAGGCGTGGATAATGGCCACTTGCTTGAGGGTGAAGCGGCCGGCCGCGAGCAGGATCTCGCGCTCGAGGTAGGTCTCGACGACCCGATCCGAGGGAGACGCCGCGGGGAGCAGCGCGCGCAACCCCTGCGCTTGCGCCTTCTCGTTCAGCGCCTGGAAAGTCACGCCCGGGGTAACCGTGCCGATGAGGTTATTGGCATCAATCTCGATGACGGTATCCATCCGGGCCGGATCGAGCACGATGCCGGGCCGGGTCGGCTCCAGGCCTTCGGGGATGGGGCTGTAGATCGCCAGACCCTGTTGCCGGCAGAGATTGAGGATGGCCGGAAAATCTTCTTCATGCCGGGGCCAGACCGCGCACAGCAGAGGCGAGACGTCCCCGCGCGGACCGAGGAAGGTCTTCAGGGTCTGCGGATCATCGCGGAAGCGTTCGGGATCAATGAGCAGCGCTCGCAATCGCGCTTTGACCAAAGCCAGGTCCGGCTTTTCGGGATTGGCCATGGGAATTCCCTTTCCTGAAAAGAAGATGGAGAATCGTTCGACCGGTGCAGCTCAATAATGACCCGGTGCGGTGATGGCCTGCAATCCCCAGCGTAACCCGGTTTAAAGTCAACTTGCAAGCGGCTTGAAGTACTTGATGTCCCAGATGGTGCCGCGGCGGTCGTCTTCCCACACGGCCTTGACCCGCATGCCCACCCGGACCTGGTTAAATTCCACCCCCTCGAGCAAGTGATGAATCTCCGACACGTGTCCGTCCGGCACCACCACCACGTAACAGTACGGCGGCTTTTTGGGCTGTCCCAGAAACTCCTGATGGACGACGGTAAAGGTTTTGATCGTGCCGGTGTCAGGCAGCTCCACCCATTGCTTGGCGTCGGCAAAACAGGCTCCGCAGTAGGGTCGGGGCGGGAGGATGGCCCGGCCGCATTTGCGGCATTTGACGGTAACCAGCTTCTTCTGGTCGCGCATGGCGCCATAAAAGGTCGGGTACAGCCGGCCATAGGAATACTCAAAGGGGATCCGCTGTTGGCCGACCACTTCCTGAATTTCCTGCCGGACCGTGGCCCGGACGTGGCCCTTGCGGATGACCCGCCGCGGCGCGAGACGGAAGTGGGAGATGTCGCGCAAACTGCCGGTCCGCTCCGGCCGGAAGACCGGCTCGACCCGGTCGCCGATCCGAAACTGGGAGAGGTCGGTGTCTTTGAGCAGGTGGCAGAGCGAGGTATCGGCGCCGTCGAGCTGGATCAGGGCCAGCGCATAGGGCGGCGGTGCGGGCTGGCCGGAAAAAGCCTGAAGCACGATGGTGAGGGCGCGCAAGGTGCCTCCGGGCCCGACCTCCATCCACTCGGCCGCAGTCGCCCCGCAGCGCTCGCAATGGTCAAAGGGCGGTGAGCTGACCGTCCCGCACTTCAGGCAGTGCCGGCCCAGAAATTCCCGGTCCTTGAGGTGAGTGAGGAAGGTCCCCACCGCCGGCCCGGTGGACCAGGTGAACGGGCTTTGCATGGCGCCGTAAAGAAACCTGCCCGGTTCTCTATTCATATTTGCAACCTTCTCCTGTCTTTCCGTAGGGGCACGGCGCGCCGTGCCCCTACCTTGTGTTTGCCTTTGTAGGGGCATGGCGTGCCATGCCCCTACGGCTGATCCGCCAGAATCATCAGGTTATGAAACTGCACCCATCCGCCCCAGGCGTGGGCCAGGGCCAGCTTGGGTTTTTTCACCTGGAACTCTCCCGCCGCCCCCATGATCTGGCGCGCCGCCTCGATCTGGCGGATCAGGCCCGAGGCCCCGATCGGGTTGTTGGCGATCACTCCGCCCGAGGGGTTGATCGGCAGTTTGCCTTGGAGGCCGCAGAACTTCTCGTCCACCAGTCGCCAGCCCTCGCCCGGCTTGGCCAGTTGCAGGCACTCGCCCCAGATCAAGTTGTGGGGCGCAAAGGGAGAATAGAGCTCGACCACGTCCAGTTCTTCCACCGGGTCCTTGATCCCGGCCCGCTCGTAGGCCCATTGCCCGGCGAGCTTGAGGCTCATGGGCGCGGCGATGTCCATGCCCGGATAATACGCGCCCTCCGCGCAAGTCGAGACCGAGCGGATATAGGCGGGCTTCTTGCGGCGCTGCTTGGCCTTGGCCGCGGGCACCAGCACCAGGGCCGCGGCGCCGTCGGTGGTCGGACAGCACATGTGCAAGGTAAGAGGCGAGGCAATCATGGGCGAGTTGAGGATGTCATCCAAGGTGAGCTTGACCCGAATGTGGGCGTTGGGGTTCTTGAGCGCGTTGGTGCGGTCATTGAGCGCGGCCCGGGCCAGGTGCTCGACCGTGATGTGCGGGTAGCGGGCCATGTACTGGTGAGCCTGGAGCGCCACCAGCCCGGCGGCCCCGGCCGCAATGTCGCGGCCCCAGAGCGGGTCATAGGTGACCGAAAGCCCATACATGGGCACGCCGTCCGAGAGCTTCTCAAAGCTCACCGCCAGGACCGTGTCGTAAAGGCCGGAGGCCACGTGGTAGTAGGCCGCGATGCCGGCGCTGGCGCCGACCGTGCCGCCGGTATAAACCCGGATGATGGGTTTGTCCAGCGCGCCGATGGCCGGGCCCAGCCAGCATTCGGGGTAATTGACTCCCTCGAAAATTTCGGGCGCGCTCCCCAGCACCACCGCGTCAATTTTTTCCGGATCGAGGCGGGCGTCCTCGAGCGCGAGCTTGACCGCCTCCGCCACCAGGCCGGCCAGGTTGACGTCACCCCGCTTGCGGGCGCCCTTGCTCTGGCCGGTGCCGACGATTGCCACCTTGCGCGCCATCTCACGACCCTCCCAGGACGAACACCGCGCAGTTCTGCAGCGCGACCCCGTTGGTGCTCGCGGCCAGCGCCCGCTTCACCCGTTTTTTCACCTGCATCGGCCCGGCCCGGCCGGCGACCTGGGCCGCGGCCTCGATGATCCGGATCAGGCCCGTGGCCAGCATGGGGTTCGCGGCCAAAGCTCCGCCGGAGGGATTGACCGGAAGTTTGCCGCCCATCTCGGTCAGACCCTTTTCCAAAAGCGCGGCCCCCTGGCCGGGCGGGCAGAAGCCCAGCGCTTCATACCACATCAATTCCTGGAAACCGAACGGCTCATACACCTCGGCCACGTCCAGCTCCTGGAGCGGATTCTTGATCCGGGCCATCCGAAAGGCCCGTTTGGCCGCGGCTTGGGCAGCCTTGGCCACGGTCAAATCGCGCGCGCCCAGGCTGAAAGCCTCCTGGCAATGGCCCAGGCCCAGCAGCCAGACCGGCTGGTGCCCGGTCCGGCGGCAAAGCTGCCTGGCCCGCTCCTCGGTGGCCAGGACCAGGGCCGCGGCGCCGTCCGAGACGGGGCAGGCATCCTCCCGCTTGATCGGCTTCGCGAGCGGCCGCGACTTCATCACCTGCTCCACGGTCAACTTTTTCCGCACCTGGGCGTTCGGGTTTCGGAACGCGTTGCCCTTGTTCTTGACCGGCACCAGCGCGGCTTGCTCCTCGGTCACGCCAAAGCGATGGAAGTAAGCCGACGCCTGCAGCCCGGCCGCGCTCAAAGCATCCAGCCCCAGAGGCTGGCCATAGAACGGGTCAAAGAGAGTATTCGTCTGCCAGTGGAATTCCACCCCCTCGCTGCCTTTGCCATAGCCCGAGACAATCGCGATCTCGAACGGCCCGCCCCACAGCCGGAGCGCCGCATAGATGAAGGCATAGGCCGCGTCCATGCTGACCTTGGCTTCTTCCTTGAGCTGGCCGCCCAGGCCGTCCACAATCGTATAGTTGCTGATGCCCCGGCCGTCCAGGTAGTCGCTGGCCCCTTCCAGGCAGACGTCAATCTCATCGTGGCTGATGCCGGCGTCTTTGAGCGCGGCCTTGACCGTGGGGTAGATCAAGTCCCAGTCATTGTCCAGGGGCTTGCGCCGCTCGTGTTTGGTCTGGGCCCAGCCCACAATTGCAAGTCGCTTGGGCACGCTTCTCCTCCCTAAAAATCTTCGCCGATCAAATGTCTGACCGGCTTAATCCATTTAATAATAAACCTTTCAAAACAATGAGTTACGGTAAATATCTAACAATCTTTCTAAATCAAAGGTTCGTCTTCAATCTTAATCTTTCTTGAGTTCGGAGTCTGTTTGTTTCAGATTTACACGGTATGGAAAAACTTGTCAACAAAAATTTTATGTAATGCATAATACATCTTATTGAATAGGGAACGGACCAAAACGGAAGTTGACGGAAGGAAGAGGAGTTGATAGGCTTCGGCTTTGGAACTAACCCATCGGAGGATTGCTGTTTTTTCCTGATCGCAAGACTGCGGCCGCGTGAGAAAGGAGGAAGGGAGCGTGAGATGACCGGACGGGAGCGAATTGAGGCGGTGATCCGCCTGGAAAAACCGGACAAGGTGCCGGTGGGCGCCGGGATCAACGAGCACGCGGCGCGCGTCCTGGGCGTGCCCCTGGGCGACTGCTTCCAGGACCCGGAGTTGGCCATCCGCGCGGTGCTCAAGTGCTACGAGGTCTATCCCGGGGTGGACATCGCCTTCGGCACGCCCTTCGGCCTGGGCTATCTCTCGCCCTACGCGGATGCTCATTCCACGTGGTTCTTCAAATGGGTCTTGCCCCGGCCCGGCCAGGATGAAGTGCCGCAGATGATCGAGGAGCAGATCATCACCGGCGACCAGTATGACCTGCTCATGGAAAAAGGCCTCCTCTACTTCCTCCGGCCCGACCGGCCCGACCTCAACACTTTCCTCAACCTCTTCATCAAAAGCGCCAGCCTGGCCAAGCCCTTGACCGACAAGGTCCAGGAACTGGGCCTATTCACTTATGCAACCAGCCTGATCAATATCCCGACCGACATTCTCGCCAACCTCCGCGGCCTGCAAGGCTACCTGACCGACTTCGTGGACCGGCCGGACAAGCTGCGCGAGGTCTGCGAATGGATGATCGCCGACCTGATCGCGCTGGGCCTGCAGATCGCCCGCCAGACCGGCATCGGCATGGGCAACAGCTCGCCCACTATCCTGCTCGGCGCCAACCGGGCCTCGGCCTCTTACATCTCGCCCAAAATGTTCGAGGCAGTGGCCTGGCCGTTTATGTATAGAGAAGTGATGGCGATCATCGAGAATAATTTCATCCCGGTGCTCCACCTCGATGGCAACTGGAC
>Ga0315282_10012146_pt1 | contig 13229 bp, 13 predicted proteins | sample YL17G07_20_MG_FD_203693 | JGI IMG/M metagenome (GOLD analysis project Ga0315282, IMG submission 203693) | Sediment microbial communities from Yellowstone Lake, YNP, Wyoming, USA - YL17G07_20 | ecosystem: Environmental > Aquatic > Freshwater > Lake > Sediment | place: USA: Wyoming | collected...
CGACGAAAAGATTGTCGTGGAGGCCAATCCCAACTATTTTGAGGGGAAGCCCAACCTGGACCGGATCGTTTACCGCATTATCCCCGAGACGGCGCTTAATGAAATGGAAATCATGACCCGGGGGGTTGACTACTCGAGTGTCTATCCTTATGAATACCGACGAATGAATGAAGTTCCTTTTCTAAAGATCTACTCTCAACCGAGCCTTGGTTACACCTATATCGGGTACAATCTCAAGAACCCCATCTTCCAGGACAAACGTGTGCGTCGGGCCTTTACCCATGCCATCAATCGTGAGGAGATTGTCCAGTATGTTCTCTATGGTTTGGGAACCGTAGCTACGGGTCCTTTCCCCAACCATCTCTGGTACTGTAATCCCAATGTGAAATCCCTTCCCTACGACCCCCAAAAGGCTCGCCAGATCCTTTCAGAAGCGGGTTGGAAAGATACGAACGGTGATGGGATTCTGGATCGGGATGGGAAACCGTTCAAGTTCACTCTCATCACGAACAGTGGGAATGATACACGCCGGGATGTAGGTGTGTTGGTCCAGAGGCAGCTTCGTGAAATCGGAATTGATGTCACCTTTGAACTCTACGAATGGAGTGTCTTCCTCAAGAATTTTGTTAATGCAAAGCATTTTGACGCCTGCGTCCTCGGGTGGAGCCTCTCGGTCGATCCAGACGCTTACGAAATCTGGCATTCGAGCCAGATCGAGACAGGATTCAACTTCATCTCCTACCAGAACCCTGAGGTCGATCGCTTATGGGAGGAGGGCAGAAAGGAATACGACGTCGAAAAAAGAAAACAGATCTATTGGCGAATCCACGAGCTCATCGCAGACGATCAGCCGTATACCTTTCTCTACGTCCCCTTGGGGATGGCTGCCCTTCAGAAGAAATTTCAAATTCTTGAAAGGGACGCGGGTGGGAAAGAAGTCCTTCTGCCCATTCAGATGGAGAAGGCTGGACTGCTTTATGACCTCGTCAAGTGGCAGGTCCCCCGCGGGATTGTGATGGAACAGTAGGCAGGCCTACAAGCTTCGTTTTTGCACGGGTAACACCTATGGGATCTTATCTCATCCGACGTCTCCTCTATACGTTGATCACGCTCTTCGGGATCAGTGTCATCTCCTGGGTCATCATCACGCAGGCTCCTGGAAGCCCGATCGCACTGACCCTCGATCCCAAGGTGTCTCCAAAGGTCATCGAGCAGATGGAGAAGAACTACGACCTGGATAAACCTGTTACCCAGCAGTATTTCTTGTGGCTCAAACGTCTCTTCACCGGAAAGCTCTATTCTTTTAAGGATGGAAGACCTGTTTTAGACAAGATCGAGGAAAGAATCTGGAATACGCTTCTCCTTAATCTCATCGCTGTGATCATCATCTTCTCTCTCGCTATCCCTCTCGGCATCTTTTCGGCCAAACGGCAATACACCTTCATGGACAATCTAGGGACGTTTGGAGCCTATCTGGGAATCTCAATCCCGAGTTTTTGGCTTGCCTATCTTTTGATTCTCGGGACGGTCAAGCTCTTTGGTTACCCTGTGCTCGGAATGCGATCCTTTGTGACCGAAGAATTCACAGGGTTTGAATCTGTGATGGATCGGCTGTGGCATCTTCTACTTCCGTCCATCATCCTGGCCATCGGAGGCATTGCCGCCCTCTCAAGATATACCAGATCGAGCATGCTCGAGGTCATCCGTCAGGATTACATTCGAACGGCGAAGGCCAAAGGGCTTTCGGAGGAAACGGTTTACTACAAGCATGCCCTGCGGAATGCGTTGCTGCCTATTATCACCTTGTTTGGATTTCTGATTCCCGGATTAATCGGGGGCTCTATCATCATGGAGACAGTTTTTGCCTGGCCAGGGATTGGGCGTCTGGCCTATCAGGCAGTGCTTTCAAGAGACTATCCTGTCGTTATGACGATCAATACGATCACAGCGGTGCTTGTGCTGATTGGAAACTTCATGGCAGATCTTCTCTATGGAATCGCCGATCCAAGAATAAGGTACCAGTGAATCTGAATTAGGTCTTTCACAGAACAGAAATGTCAGAATCAAAATCTTTCTGGCGCTACTTTAAGAGAAACCGGCTGGCGGTCGGTGGCCTCGTCATGATCGTGGTCATCTTCTTGATTGCAGCGTTTGCCGCTTTTCTTGCGCCCTATGATCCAGGAAAGACGGGCGTTTCATTGAAATTGGATGCTCCTTCTGTCAACCATTTCTTGGGAACAGATCAGTTGGGTAGGGACGTCTTCAGTCGGATGCTCTACGGGTCCAGAGTCTCTTTGTCCGTAGGGTTCGTGGCAGTCGCTATTTCCATCTTTATCGGGATCCTGGTCGGAGCCGTGGCCGGATATTACAGCGGTTGGATCGATGGTGTGCTCATGCGTTTCGTTGACATCATGCTCTGTTTCCCCTCCTTCTTCCTCATCCTGACCGTCGTGGCCGTTCTGGGTCCGAGTCTCCTCAATGTCATGATCGTCATTGGGATCACCTCTTGGATGGGGACGTCACGTTTCGTGAGGGCAGAGTTTCTCTCGTTGCGGGAAAGAGACTTCGCTCAAGCGGCCAAAGCGCTCGGAGTGACGGACCGTCGAATCATTTTTCGGCACATCCTCCCCAATGCCCTGGCTCCTGTCTTTGTGACGGCAACGCTCGATGTCGCCACAGCCATTCTTGTGGAAGCTGGCCTCAGTTTCCTTGGGTTCGGAGTTCAGCCTCCTGCACCGAGTTGGGGGAATATCCTCACCGAGGGACGGACTTACATCTTTGATGCCTGGTGGTTGACGGTCTTCCCAGGGTTGGCTATTCTCATTACGGTTCTCTCCTTCAACCTCCTTGGGGAAGGGTTGCGGGATGCCCTGGATCCAAGATTGCGAGGAAGGAGGTAATAGCACTTTGCATATTCAATTGAGGAGTGCCTTATGCAGAAGCCTCTCTTAGAAATCCGCTCTCTTTCCACCCATTTCTTTACTGAAGAGGGAGTGATCCGGGCAGTGGAGGATGTGAATTTCGAGATCTACCCGGGAGAGATTCTCAGCTTGGTGGGTGAGTCCGGCTGCGGGAAAAGCGTCACGGGCCTTTCTATCCTCAGGCTCATTGCCTCACCTCCTGGGAAGATCGTCAGTGGACAGATCCTTTTCGACGGCAGAAACCTCCTCGACCTTGAAGAGAGGGAAATGGAGAAGGTGAGAGGAAATGACATCTCCATGATCTTTCAGGAGCCCATGACGTCGCTCAACCCGGTTTTCACCATCGGGGATCAAATCATGGAAGCCGTTCTTCTTCATCAGAAGGTGGATAAAGGAACAGCGCGGAAGAAGGCCATCGAGATGCTCGATCGAGTCAGGATTCCCTCTCCGGAAACGACCATCGATGCTTATCCCCATCAACTGAGTGGAGGGATGAGGCAGCGGGCGATGATCGCCATGGCCCTCTCGTGTCAACCAAAACTCCTGATCGCCGATGAGCCGACCACGGCCCTGGATGTCACCATTCAGGCCCAGGTCCTTCACCTCTTGAGAGAGATCCAGAGAGACATGGACATGGCGGTCATGCTGATTACCCATGATCTGGGAGTGGTCACAGAAATTGCAGATCGGGTGGCGGTCATGTATGCTGGCCGAATCATGGAGTACAGTCCCATTCAGACCCTGTTCCAACAGGTTCGGAATCCCTACACGAAAGGCCTCTTGGATTCGATTCCCTCCCTCGAAGAGAAACCACGGAGGCTCAATGTGATTCCGGGACAAGTCCCCAACCCAATAGATTTACCCGAGGGATGCACCTTTCATCCCCGTTGTTACTTGAGCATCGAGGAGTGTAAGAAGAAAGAACCGCCCCTCTTTCAGGTGAACGAAAATCATTTCAGCCGATGCATCCGGTGGAAAGAATGCTGTTAGAATAGGGGTCCAGGGTCCGAGGGCTCCAGGGTTCAAGTTTTTTCTTCCTTTCAACTCGAACCCTTGACCCCCTGAATCCTATTGAGAGGAAAAGATGGCGGAGACTCATTCTCTTCTCCAAGTCATAGACTTAAAGAAGTACTACTATAAACAGCGGCTCTTTTCTTCTGAGAAGAAACCGATCCGCGCGGTTGACGGGGTCTCTCTTGCGATCCGCAAAGGGGAGACCCTGGGGCTGGTCGGTGAGAGCGGTTGCGGGAAGACGACGATCGGAAAGTCGGTCCTCAGATTGATTGAGCCGACCTCAGGTCAGATCCTTTTTGCAGATCAGGACATCCTCCAATTGAATCGAGCCTCCCTTCGGAAACTCAGACCCCGCATGCAGTTTATCTTCCAGGATCCCTATGAATCGCTCAATCCAAGGATGAAAGTTGGGGAGATCGTGGGCGAGGGGCTCGAGGTGCATCACATTGTCCGGGGGAAAGAGAAGAATCAAAGGGTCTCAGACATCCTCGGAAAGGTGGGACTCCATCCCCAGGACGCAGACCGCTACCCTCATGAATTCAGTGGTGGCCAGCGCCAGAGGATTGGAATTGCGCGAGCCATCTCCCTTCATCCCGACCTTATTGTGGCGGATGAGCCCGTGTCAGCTCTCGATGTGTCCATTCAGGCTCAGATTTTGAATCTCCTCATGGACCTGAGAGACCAGTTTGGCCTCACCTACCTTTTCATCTCTCATGATCTTCGAATCGTCAAGCACATCAGTGATCGGATAGCGGTCATGTATATGGGAAAGATCGTGGAGATGGCAGACGGGGAAGAACTCTTTCGCCGTCCCCTCCACCCCTACACCCGTCTCCTTCTCGCCGCCATTCCCAAACTCAACCTCCAAAAACGGATAGACCCGGCTGCCGTCCGAGAGGAATCGCGACTCCTTTCTTCAGAACAGGGGTGTTCCTTTCAGCCCAGATGCCCCCACTTTAAGGAGCGATGCAAGGTCGAAGAGCCTCAGCTTTTGGACGCAGGAGGAGATCACCGGGTCGCCTGCCACTTTGCCCTATGACAGGCCTGTCCTCTTATTGACTTTGAGCCAAAAAATGTATTATTTTTATATGTTGGAAGACAATTAATGCCCGTTCCGAGCGGGTTGGAGAGAAGAAGGCCGGAATGAACCAGGAAAAACTAATCTACTATAAAGGGTTACTCGAAGGAAAACTCCGTGCCCTCTTGGACGAAGCGGAAAAGGCAGTCAACGGTATGGGGCACGAGCGTTCGGAAGATTTCCCTGATCCCACAGACCGAGCCTCTTTGGAATCGGACCGAAATTTCCAGCTCAGGATCAAGGACCGTGAGAGAAAATTGATCCAGAAGATCAAAGAGGCTCTTGACCGTATTGAAGACGGAACCTTTGGTACCTGTGAGTCCTGCGGCAAACCGATCTCCGAGAAAAGGTTGATGGCGAGACCCATGACCACCCAGTGTATTGACTGCAAGACAGAGGATGAGCAGAAGGAGCGTTTGGAAAAACTCAGGGGGACGAAGGAAGCACCGAAATTCCCTTCTTAAACGTAACGAACGAAACAACCTGACTCCCCAGGACAGGCTGATCAAAGACCCCCCCGATCCCTTATCCTGAGCTGACCTGCCTGCGCCTAATCCCCATGGGAGCCCATAACAAACTTTGAATCGTGTTGAGAGACTATGCCTGAGCTGAGAAAAGATCCCATTCACGGAAGGTGGGTCATCATCTCCACAGAGAGAGGAAGAAGACCCTCCGATTTTGTCGTCGAACAGCATAAGTCAGCCGGTGGATTCTGTCCCCTGTGCGAGGGAAACGAGGACAAAACACCCCCAGAGGTCCTCGCCTTTCGAGGCAATGGAACGCCTCCGAATTCGCCGGGATGGAGCCTCCGGGTTGTCCCAAACAAATTCCCTGCTCTTCGAATTGAAGGAGAACTGAATCGTGAGGGAGAAGGCATCTACGATAAAATGAACGGGATCGGAGCCCATGAGGTTCTGGTTGAAACCCCTCTTCATCAGGAGACGCTGGCAACCCTTCCTCCCAAAGCAGTGGAGAACGTGCTTTGGGCCTACCGCGAACGGATCATCGATCTCCAGCGTGACCCGCGGCTCCGCTATATCCTTGTCTTTAAGAACCATGGCGTGGCTGCAGGCGCCTCCCTGGAACACTCCCATTCTCAGCTCATCGCCCTCCCCGTCGTTCCGAGACGTGTGAGCGAGGAGATTGAGGGCGCAAGGAACTATTTTCAATACAAGGAACGCTGTGTCTTCTGTGACATCATCCGTCAAGAGATACGGCAGAAAGCTCGTGTCATCAGCGAAAACCAGAGTTTTGTTTCCATTGCACCCTTTGCCTCTCGGTTTCCCTTTGAGACATGGGTTCTCCCCAAGAAGCACTATTCTCACTTTGAGCGCATGGACCCCTTTGAATACGAGCAGGCTGCCCAGATCCTCTCGGACACCCTTCGGAGAATAAATCAGGTCTTGAACAATCCTCCCTATAACTACATCATTCACACCTCCTCCTTCTCCGACACAGAAGAGAGCTACTACCATTGGCATTTTGAAATCATGCCCAAGTTGACCAAGGTGGCCGGATTCGAGTGGGGAACGGGTTTCTATATTAATCCCACCCCTCCCGAAGAAGCAGCCGGATATCTGAGGGAGGCAAAGTAGGCTCTTATGTCCGGCCTCAACATCCATGCCCTTCTCAAAACCATTCTTCAGATCTCCGGTGCATCTCTTCCTCTGGAAACAAAGATCCATCACATGCTTCACTCTGTGGCTGACACTCTGCAGGCCGAACGGTGTCTTTTCTTGCATTCAGAAAAGATAGGCACGAACAGTTTTCTGGCTCACATCATTTCAGAAAGAAAACCTCTCTGGGTGGAAGACAGCTCTTCTCTCCCCAGAGAAAAGATGACTCCAGAGGAAGAGGTTCTCGTCAGTCCTTCCTTTGCCTGTTTGCCAATCTGTGATGAAACCTCGTGCCAGGGCCTTCTTTATGTCGGGTTTTCGAGAAAAAGGACTTTTTCATCTCCTGAAATCGATACCCTCACCCTGGTGGCGACGGAGATGGGTGGAGCTCTCCACCATGCCAGACTTCACGACGAAGCAGAAGAGACGATTTCTGAACTGACAGGCCTTCATGAACTGGGGAAAGTAGCCACCTCTACGTTGATGTTGGACAGTCTCCTTGACTCCATCCTCGCCATGGGCTCGAGAATTCTCCGGGCTAAGGGAGGGGTGGTGAGACTCGAGGACCGAAAGACAGGAGACTTGCGGGTCAGGTCCAGCCTTGGAGATTATCATGGGTCTCCTCTCGATGAGAAACTAGCCAAAAGAATTTTTTTCACCCAAACCCCCATGTCTTTTCGCGAAGCTCAGGAAGGACAGGATGCCCCTCCTGTCATATGTGCTCCCCTTCTTTCAAAGGGGAGATGTTTCGGAACCATCGCCTTTTACGAAAAGAACGAAGATTCTTCCACGTTTAACGAGAAGGACGTCCATCTCTTGGCCGCCATGGCAAATCAGACCGCCTGTGCCATCGAAAACGCACTGACTCACTATGAAACTTCCGAGCTGGCCCTTGAACACGAGAAGAGGACCAAGCGGCTTTCGATCCTCTGGGAGCTCAACAAGGTTCTTCTCACGAGTATGAACTTTGAGCGGATCATCCATCTGACCCTGACTGCCGTCACCGTGGGGGATGGTTTAGCCTTTAACCGGGCCATGCTCTTTCTCGTCCATGAGAAGAGCAAGACTCTGAAGGGAATCATGGCTGTCGGTCCCGACAGCGGAGAAGAAGCAGGAAAAATCTGGACAACCATCTCCCAATCCAAAGGAACTCTTTTCGATGTCATTGCTCAACTCCAGACCTCGTCCCAGGTTGAGTCTCTCTTGAATGCGAAGGTCAAGAAAATCGACCTCCCGCTTCTCAAGGAACAATGCATTCTTGTCCGCACCGTGCGAGAGGAAAGACCCATGAACGTCCAAGTCTCTCAGACCAGCCTCAGAGAGGCCCTAATCTCTTGTGAAGGGGGATGTACTCTTGGTCTAGGAGACGGATGTCCTGTCAGTGACCAGCTAAGCCGCAACCCCAGAACCTACTCCTTTGCCACGGTTCCTCTTTGGGGCAAAGGAAAGGTGATCGGAGTCATCCTGGTGGACAATCTATTTAATCAAAACCCCATTACGGAGGAAGACCTCCACTTTCTGACCCTGTTCTCCAATCAGGCGGGCATGGCGATTGAGAATGTCCGCCTTTACAGACATCTCGAGGAGATGCACGAAGAGTTGAAGGAGACTCAGGCCCTTCTGGTTCATCATGAAAAAATGGCTGCCCTGGGTGAACTGTCCGATACGATTGCTCACGAAATCAGGAATCCACTTGTTTCCATCGGTGGGTTTGCCCGCCGTCTGTACCGTGCGGTTACCGAGGAAGGACCCGAGAAACGATATACTCAGACCATCATGGTGGAAGTCGCTCGGATCGAGAAGATTCTAGATGACGTCACACAATACACCCACAAAGACTCGCCTGTTTCGAAGCCATGTGACCTCCAGGAGATTCTCGAGAGCAGCCTCTCAATGATCTCCGAGGAATACAAGACGGAGAGGCTTCAGATGGTGAAAGAGTTCGCCCCCGATCTTCCTAGAGTCATGGGAGACGATCGAGAGCTGAAACAGGCCTTTTTCAACTTGTTCGTCAATGCCTGTCAGGCGATGAATGGAAACGGGATTCTGTCTGTCCGAGCCTATCCTGTTTTCAGAAATGGAACGTCTCATCTTCGAGTGGAAGTGAAGGACACGGGAAACGGCATTAATCCTGAAACGCTTCCTAACATTTTCAATCCCTTTTATTCGACGAAGGAATCCAGTCTGGGGATGGGCTTGGCCATCGTCCACAAGATTGTGACCTCCCATGGGGGCCAGATCCAGGTGGACAACCGACCAGGAGACGGAGCCACGTTCATCGTCACCTTTCCGATCAACGCACGGGAGGAGTGAAGCTCCCCGCCCTAAAGGGCGGCGCTTCCCGGGAAGGTGTTTCCTTTTGTATTGTGCCCCTTGCCGGGGCACTTGCCGGCCAAGAGACAGGGTTTCGTCCTGAGGGACCCTCGCTAGGGCAATGTGGTATCCATTCCGGAGGAAGACCCATGAAAAGAATCATGGTCGTAGATGACGAGGAAAACATCCGGTTCCTCTACAAGGAAGAATTGGAGGACGAGGGTTTCTCGGTGGAGCTTGCGAAGAATGGGGAAGAAGCTCTCGAAAAACTCCCGGATTTCAAACCCGATCTCATCACTCTCGACATCAAGATGCCAGGAATGAACGGGATCGAGGTCTTGAAGCACATCCGGGAACAGGACCGAGAACTTCCGATCGTCCTCTGCTCCGCCTACGGGGAGTACAAACAGGATTTTACCACTTGGGCTTCCGACGCCTATGTGGTCAAATGTGCCGATCTCACAGAGCTCAAAACGACGATTCGGAGGCTCTTAGGGCTATGATCAGGGTCAAAAAGGCGGTACTTCCTGCAGCGGGATTTGGGACACGGTTTCTTCCTGCAACCAAAGCTGTCCCCAAAGAATTGCTCCCCATCGTGGACAAACCGACCATACAGTACATCATGGAAGAAGTGGTTCATTCCGGCATCGAAGAAGTTATCCTCATCACGGGAAGAGAAAAGGGATCGATTGAGGATCATTTCGATACCTCTGCCGAGCTCGAGAACCATCTCAGGAAAAAGGGAAGACGTGATCTGCTCAAGATCGTGCAAGAAGTCTCTGAGATGGTGACCCTGGTTTCTGTTCGACAGAAGGAACCACTGGGCCTCGGTCATGCGGTCCTGTGCGCTAAGAAAGCGGTGGGCAACGAGCCCTTCGTGGTCCTCTTAGGCGACGATCTCATTGACGCATCGGTCCCTTGCGTCAGACAGATGATCGACACCTATGAAGAACTCAACCGGGGGTTGAAACCTTCTGCTCCTGGCTGTGCACTGATAGCTGTTCAAAGGGTTCCCCGAACAGAAGCCCATCTCTATGGAATCATCAAAGGGAAAAAGGTCAAAGACCGTGTTTACCGGATCGAGGACATGGTTGAAAAACCCGAGAAGGGGACAGCTCCTTCGAATCTCGCCATTATTGGAAGATATATTCTGCCGCCTGAGATCTTCAATATCCTGGAAAATGTCCGTCCGGATCGCAAAGGAGAGATTCAGCTCACGACCGGACTCAGGGAACTGAATAGACGTGCACCTGTTTTCGGATACGAATTCTTCGGTGATCGCTACGATGCGGGCGACAAATTAGGATACCTCGAGGCCAACATTGCCTTTGCTTTAAAACATCCCGAACTTGGCCCCAAACTGAAACGGTATTTGAAGACTCTCAAGTCCTGAGGTTTCGCGTTTCGAGTTCCGAGGTTTTGGGTTTCATGTATCCTTAAGATCTTGCCTTACGCTACGCGCTTTGCGCTATGCGCTCTGCGTGTCTTTTGATGAATTTGGGGCAGTGGCTCAGCTGGGAGAGCGACGCGTTCGCAACGCGTAGGTCGCCGGTTCGAATCCGGTCTGCTCCACCAAGTATTCCAATAGGTTAGCTTTTTTAGCTAACCTATTTTTTTGACGGGTGTCCATATAGAGGTGTCCACCGTTCCAGGAATCCTAGCCTCTTTATGCCTTCCAGTTCGTTAAAATGGGGGTCTTGGCTTGCCGTCCCAACTGAAACCTTATTGGCGGAAATTGCCTCCTAATCCCAGAGAAAACCCTTCTCATCTGGTAATGCTTCGACCGATGACTCCTTCCTTGTTTAACAGGTACTACCCAAAGGTGTGGACTTCAACTGGTAATCAGTAAGGGAGAGCATAGGAACCTGTTTAAAGTATGAAAAAGTATTCGGAATACCTTTAGGTTGGCTAATTCTCTGTCTTCTTCTGAGTAAAAAAGTGACATTTTTCTCCTCTTCTAAAATTGAAAGCTACAAGACAATACCAGGATTCACTGATCAAGACATTTTTGTCGATTTGGTCGTCAAACTTGTCGAAACTCGTTGTCAATCAAAATCTAAGAAGAAAGTGTTCCACCGCTTTAGCAAGACCGACAAATTATTCCGGTTTAAAACTTAGGTTTAAGCCTCACTTTTTTACAAGAAAACTACTCTATCCCCCTTATCAAAGGTTTTATGTATTTGAATACTCGTAATAAATCAGGTTTAGGAGGGTGCGAAATATCTTTTGAATTCTTTTAAAAATGGATTGGTACAAGAATTGCTTCTGCATATTTTGTTATAAAACAGGCAAGAGAAAGTAATGTCGATAAAAAAGGCAATGGTTGCGTTAAGGATGGTAATTATGATCCTTTTGGGTGTAGCATATGCTATGCATAAGATTTCCAACCTGATTAGTGAAGTATAACAAGAATAGACTCTAAACATGAAAAGAAGATTTAAAAGCATACACATTTTTCTGGTTATACCCATCTCTCTCTTTGTTCTGGCACTCCCGGCTTTTCTCCGTTGTAGCAACTTGTCAGAAACTAAATTCGTTTCTTCTGAGCTGAGTTTTGAGACTCCTGATCAAGAAAACGAGCTGGCTGGTAATGAGAACGAATTAAAGATATTTGGGCCATCCGCCTTTTTCACTACATTCCTTCTGGACACTAAGTTCTTCGAGCAGTATTGCCATTTATTTTCTCAAGTAATTTCTCTCCGTCGAAACACCCTCGTACTTCGTTGTTGAGAAGACACTGCTGCTTCATTTCTTCCTTAACCCCCATCTTTGATACTTTACTCTATAGAATCTCTGAGGTTATGTGGGATGCCGGCCTTGATTTTTATAGAGGAGGGTAGTAATGGCAACGAAACTTCTTAATACCTGGAGGCGACGAGCACACCAACTCAAAATGGAGACCTACGCCATTTACCTGGCTTACAAGGATCCCCGAATTGCTTGGTATGCCAAGATCCTTATTGTTTTTGCTGTTGGATATGGCTTTAGTCCCATAGACAAGTTCCTAAAGTCCATTCCTATTATAGGATATCTGGATCATCTCATCTTGGTCCCACTAGGTATTGCGTTAGCATTCAACAAGATGATTCCGTCAGAGGTTTGGGCTGATTGTCGAGAAACAGCCATGAATCGAAAGAAACTTAAAAACTCGTGTGATGGTTTCATGATCATTTGCATCTGGTTTCTTTTTGTATCGTTGGCAACCGTTTCCGTAACATGGGCTATGAAAGATTGGAATCTGGTTCTCGGGCACTGGTTCAGGTGGTTCGCACGAATGACATTAATTTCAGAATCAAATGCTCGCTAGTCAAGGGGTAATTTTGCAGTATCTGTCAGACCAAATGTCGTTCAGGGCAAATCCTAGAAAAGGAGACATACGCTGGACCTATAAGAGAAGTCGAGAAGCGATTGAATGAGACCTTTAAGAGGCGAAGCCCCCAGCGCGATGAAGGCAGCTTAAGGGGGTACAAAAAGAATCCAAAACAAGGAGAAAACCATGCTGATTTATGTTGGAAACCTAACCCTTCATGTATCAGAGGATACTTTTCGGCAGACCTTTGAAACCTTCGGCAAGGTAAGCTTTGCAATAATCTCCTCAATGATCCTTAGGGACAAATACAATGGCCAGCTAAGGAGATTTGCTTTTGTAGAAATGCCTGACCAGGATGAGGCCCGGGAGGCAATTAAGAAACTTAACAGGAAAGACTTCCTTGGCCAGCCAATGAACGTCTATGGGGTATATCAGAACAACGAACGGGAAAAACCCGGAGAGCAAAGCAGTCATAGAGAACGATACGCTTATAGTGACGCGAGATACTGTTATTGACCCAGTTGTTTCTGAATCTATGTCATTAATCATCTGAAAATCGATTAGACACTTAACGTATAAGACTAAGGTGTCAAGGGGATAAAAAGAGACACCACCATGAAAACAAAGGATAGAAATACAGTAAACTGTTTTCTAAATGGCAATTGCCATGAGCTTAAAAGAATTGTGAGAAGCATGGCTGTTTTTGAATCAGAACATGGCCAAAGTCAAATCTCAACAGAGGTTAAAACTTTATAAGATCGGCTCAAAGAAAAGAAGACAATGCTTTAGGACCAACATGGACGGAGAGGGATTGGATAAAACAACTTCTCACATACAATTAGTTTAAAAGTTAGGAGGTTATTATGCGATGCAATCGATGCAATGGCCCTATGGCTTATGAAGTATTCTACTGTGCAGATGGAACATATTTCGGATGGAGGTGCATTGTTTGTGGAGACATTATTGACCAAGTGATT
>Ga0315282_10012147_pt1 | contig 13229 bp, 13 predicted proteins | sample YL17G07_20_MG_FD_203693 | JGI IMG/M metagenome (GOLD analysis project Ga0315282, IMG submission 203693) | Sediment microbial communities from Yellowstone Lake, YNP, Wyoming, USA - YL17G07_20 | ecosystem: Environmental > Aquatic > Freshwater > Lake > Sediment | place: USA: Wyoming | collected...
AGAGGAAATCCTGCTGAGGCGAGATTACATCATGTATACGTGTAAATATTGCCCGGGTCAGCCAAGGGTATTGAGATGACAAAGACTATACAAAACGATGAAAGGTTAATACCCTGCACGAAAAGATGAAAGGTAATATTGCCTTGCGGAATTATGAACTCATTGGCCGGGAAGACATATCCGACAATTGAGTGAACCCTTGATACTTCGCTCCTTTTTCAGCCGATTTTGCGCATACCCCAACGCCTCACCGTATGTGCGGAACTGATGCCAACTCTTATCTCTTTCAGGGTGGTCGGGTTTGCGCCAAGCATATTTACAGTCATACCTATGGATCTTAACAAACTTCTCACCGCTTAATGGAGTAAAAACAAAATAGCCGTTTGCCATGGCTCACTGTCCCTTCAATTCTATGTCGTTTTCTCGCTCCTGGTTAATTGGAGAGCTTATTGACGTTTAGCAATGCCCTCAATAATACACGCCAGCCATAATCCACTAAACGGCTCTTCATAATCCTGACCATTGACCGTAATATGTGCGATAAAGTCCTTAGGTTGTATACCGACGAAGTACTGTACTTTTGCTCTACCGCTTGTTTTTACCGCTATACCATCCGTATAAGGGTCAACAGTCATGATCTTAGCAATACTTAAATCTGTGCTGCGTTTGGTCCCTGTAAAGATTAGCCTTTTGTTCGTCACAGTGAGTATTCCCTTGTCTATGGTTCTCAATTCCTCGTGAGACTCACTTTGGGCACCGAAAGCTCCCATGCGCCAACTGACACCCTTAGCTATCCTGAAGCTGGGCCCACCATAGCCACCGAAGGTGCGAGTGACGGAACGCGGCTCCCACAATTCTATATTAGGAAGGACAACTAGGCATTCCTCATTCGCCCTGAGAATTATTGGCGAATTGCCACATATGAATTTCCTTGGCTCAATTTTGCCCTCTTTTATATCCGTTAACATAGCCTGAATGTCAAGCTCTCGTTGCTTTGCGTCGGAGATACCGCCGTAGCTGATCCGTCTCCACTCATTTTCGGTAAGGTCTTTCCCACCGTATTCTCTCAAGGCCTCGAGTGACTTATCATCGACCTTGGTTAATCTATATTTGTTTCCATGTAGCACAAACAAGGCGCGACAACTATTACACTGGAAGTTCCCGGTTGCCCTCATGCCACCGAAAAGCTTCCTCTCGATGACTTCTTGAAGTGAACCATTACGACATACTGGGCACTTCTCCGTCCAGGTACTCGTCAAACCAGCTTCACTGGTAGCCATGTCAGATACCTTAGGCAGTGGTGCTCCACACTTCGAGCAGAAATTGCCTTCGTCCTCAAATCCACACCTTGAACACCGTATTTTCATGTTTGTCCTTCCTCAGACAAGCATCTAGAGCCAATTATAGGCTAACAAAAGGGGGAAGTAAATAGATGAAGAGCAAAAAGATGAGAGTGCCGAAATAGTCTTAATCAATTCATTAAATCATCCATTTTCCGAGAACTTTCGAGGCTGGAGGAGCACCTCTAACCTCAGCAGGAAGTATCCTGAACCACTTTTTCGGCAGTCTCAAGATGACGAAAGGTGCAGTGCGTGGTCAGGGTGCTTATATAATTAGCCGCTCTTTTCCTCTAGTGCCTTAACAAGAAGTTGTAGCGTTCTTAAAGTATCGTCCGTAAAATATGTGCGACCGGATGCACTCGATGCAATTTCCACCATGATATCGCGAAAATCCCATAATTTAATTCCCGCAGCATCCGCCTGCTTTCTTGCGTCGTCGTCCCAACCCCAGGTGACAATCACTCTTTCGTAGTTACCTTCTTTGAATCCGAACTCCGCCAGCTTGGCCAAAACGCCTGGCGCAGTGAATTTCCTATCCCTAAAGTATCCCAACGTTCGTCTCTGTGATGCCTGCTTTGTGCGCTGTTTTAGCACATTAGGGTGAAAAGCCTCTCCGGTGAGCTTACTAAAGCCTCCCGAAACTGAGATACCACTCTCAAGATGATATCGTCTTCCTGAGACTGGGTCTATTGCAAGCAAGTCTATTTCATATTGCCCTTCGCATTTGACATTGGGAATTGTAGCCCAACCCTTCACATACCTTACGTATGACTCGACAATCTTCTCCGTCGTTTCTTGCATCCGTACCCCCCTTGAGTATCTATCCGTATTATTGGAAAGCCATTACTTGCTCGCGAGCCAAATTCCTAACGGGTCTCAAACAGAACGCTTCCTCAAAATTCTTAGCCTCCAAAAACTTCTTACGAAGTCCATCGTGAGGGGGAAAGGCTCCGCCATAGCCAATGACCCGGCGCGCTTGGGCTACCATTTCTAACTGCTCTGCAGTCCACTTTTCAGCAACATACTGATTCTTCTTCAAGGAATCTAAGGGTTCGAAGCGCATCGGGTAGGCGACAACGCCCCACTCCATGAGGTCGCAAAGCCGTTCCAAGAATTCTTCCGGAGAGTCCTGAAAGTTGTAGAGGACATAAACTATCATATTCCGTAACTTGAAGCCCGCCCGTTCCAGTGCCGGGATGGCTCTTTCCAAAGCCTTTCTCTCTGCCGGAACATCATAAGCCATGCGTATCGGGTCGATACGCAGTCCCTCGAATTCCTGGGCTACTTCTTCAGTGATGCGACGGGCGTCCAGCCCCTGGTTGAAGTCTACTGGCAGGCCGATTTCTTTCAGTTCATTGATAAGATCCCGCCAGTTAATAGCCCCTAGAAGATTGTTGTCCCAGAGGATAACCTTCCTATGACCGGGTGCGACGAGGTGGCGGATAGACTTGACCCGAATTTCTCCTACGGACGGTTCCATTACCGGCACAGCGCAGTAGGGACAGCGGTTGACACAACCCCGGTGGCTGAAGACGATACTCTGTCGCCAGCCCGGCACCAGGGAATAATCAGGTAGGAGGTCCTCAGCTTCGTTGTGGAGGCCGCGGTGAATCTCATCAGCCCCGGACAGGGCAGCGTGTTCCGGCATCAGGGTAGCATAGATGCCGCCGACAACCACCTTGGCGCTGGGGAAGATATTTTTGTAGTATGCTACGGCTTGGTGCACCGGCTTCCATGCGTAAGTAAAAAGGCTGGTAACATAGACTCTATCCGGCGTCCGCGAAACGGGCTGGCAGCCGCGCACTAACTCCACGGTATCTCCCTGGAGCTTATGATACGAGGAAAGTTTAAGAAGCCCCAGGGGCGGATACCTCGTGTAATAAGCCGGTTCAACTAACAGAATATACACCTGTTCTCCTTATGACTTCAGCTCCGCCAGTGATTCCTGTATTTCTTTAAGCTCCTCTTTGGTAAGCCCCCACAGCTCCGCCGCCAGCTCATCAATGCGCTTTTCTATGCCGGATACCGTTTCCTGGTCACCCTCTGCCGCTGCCCGGTGCGCCTGCTGGGAAAGGGCGGCGAGCTCCCGATGTACCTTGTCTTTGGGGTTGAACTTGGGCACATGAATATTCTCTAGGATATGAGGTGATGCAAAACTTTTGCCACCCCTTTGAGAATAGGACTGAGCAGCAAAATCGAATGGTGAGGAGTTGACAGCAGCACATAAATAATAAGCCTCCTCTTCTGCATCAAACGGGACGAGTGTAACTGTATCTGGCGGTATGATCGGTTTTCCGTTGCTTAGCTTGACTACTGAGGCCATTATCTTCGAAGCCATCCTCATCCATATTACCTTATGTGAAGCGAAGGTATAATCACCGATATCGAACATAGAGTAGAAAGGTGCGGTCTCTTTGAAGTAGCGCTTGTAGGCTGAGCGCTGGCGCAAATCACTCTCAAATCGCTTTAGATAGGCATAGGTCTTAGGATATCTAACCTTCATCTCATCTTCAGGTATAGCATTAAGCCTCATGCCTAACTCATGTGTCACAATGATATCAACAGATGGCTCAGCCTGCCATCGCTTTACATCCTTGGCTTGTAGTAGTGGATAGACGAGGTCTGGTTCTATGGCTGCCTGTACATTCTCTATTTTCCTCTTCATCCCTTCGGTGAGGTTTGTAATCACTGTGAGACCATCTGGACGGCTTGAGATAACCTCCACCTTATAAACCCCACCAGCTCCGCCGGCGTTTATCCCGAGATGTGCTTCATAGTCTGACTTGCCCAGAACCTTCTTTATTGCTTTTATCACCCCTCGTCTTCCGGTGAGCCAAGCCGAAGTCGTATCAGCACTATCAACTGGCTCTGCATAAAGCTGCCTATATGTGGCAATCTCATTGACGTGGTCCAATGGGAAATCAGTGCCAATACTGACACCTTTAGTTTTCTTCCACCATAAGTTGTATATGACAGGGTACTTGGTTGGAGTTCCTTTTTCCAACACTACTATGCTTGTCCTGTTGCTGGCGCCTTCAAAGGGCTGTAGCTCCACCATGTCGTCCACGCCGATAATTTGAAGAGGTGTGCCGTCACCCAGAGCAAAGTGCCGAAAACCTTGGCCGGCACCTGCAGTCTTGAAAACAGATTGGGTAATCAGAAAGCCCAGCTTTCCGCCTTTCTGTAGGTAATTATCAATCGCTACGTAGGTCATTAGGATTGAGATGTCGTCTTTACCTTTCCCCAAGATAGCGTCGTAGCCCCTGTGCGGGAACAGAGCGTGCTTAGCCCAAAGAGGGGCGGTGTCTTGGCGATAGCTATCAGGAAGGCTCTCCCAGTTCACCCAAGGTGGATTTCCCGCTATATAGTCAAATTTCCCACAGAAAAGCGGGGCAAAGGCGTTCTTGATAATCCGTGCCCAGATACCGTTTATTCCATCTTCGCCCAGCTTCTTTATCTTTTCATAAAGCTGTTCTAAAACCTTTATATCAGTATCATCTTTTCCTTCCACAAGCGGGAAGGTATTGAGAAGGCGCTTGCGGAAGTCCTGCACCGTGTATTTACCATCCACACACTCCTCCACCATCCCGGCTAGCTGGTCGATATACTGTGCTTTTACCAGGGAGCCGGGGACGGCAAAGTCGCCCACCACCGTCTTGAACTTGTACAGGCGTTCCTCGGCACCCATCATACGTACCTGTTTTTGCCCTTTTTCGGGTTTCTTCACGTCGGGCTCAACCATCTCCTCTGCTTGTGAAGGCGTAAGAATAGAATCACAGAGGTAAACGGGTATGTTCACTTCAAAGTCCCTGGGCGCTTCCAGCAGGTCACCCAGCGCCAGCAGGTAGTTGGTGCGGGCGGAGATAACCGCCAGGGGGTTCAGGTCAAAGCCCATGATGTTATCCTGAATCTTGCGCAGGAGGTGCGCCGGCTTGATAGGACGCTCGGCGCAGTGGTCTCTTACCCGCTTGATTGCCAGCACCAGGAAAGTGCCGGAGCCGCAGGCGGGGTCAAGGAGGCGTTTCTCATGCAACCTCGGTTCACGCTCTGAAGTAAATCCGAGCTGGTTCAGCAAACGCTCTGCCAGCCAGTCCGGGGTGTAATATTCGCCCAGGTCGTGACGGAGCTGCTTGGGCATAACGTTCTGGTAGAGCTTTTTCAGCAGGTCGCGGGTCTGGTCGGGGTCGGCATCCAGGGTGACCAGCGAGTAGTTGGCCAGCTCAGAGACGATGCGGCGGATGCCTTTATCAACGCCGTCATCCCAGACCTCAAGATACCAGCCAAAGAAGTCACCTTCCAGGAAGTTGCCAATTCCCAGCTCCTTAAATATACCGCCGCGCTCCATGTCTTTCAGGTATTTGTGGAGCCGGTCAGTTGGAAAGCTGGCTACCTGTGGCAGGGTTGTGCCCAGTTTGGGCGCTACATAGTAGTGAACAACTTGCACTGCCAGCAGTTTTATGAAGGTGGCATAGTAGGTATGGATGGAAAAGAATAGCCGGAAGGCGTTAGGTTTCGGGTCCTGCACACCGTATTGTTTCGCCAGAGCGCGCACGTCCAGGCGGGGAGATCCCTCTTCATAACCGCAGACCTCGCTGAACTGCTGGCGCCACTGGTCATAAATCACCTTCACCTTGGGGTTTTGCGACTCGGTGAGCGCTTTGTAGATAGCGCTCACGGCAATACGTGCCACATTACTGTTCTCACCGAAATCCCGCACGAGATTATCCGCCGTCAGGGCTTTTTCAGTGCTGAGGAGATATAGCGAAGCTAAAAATCGGCCGGTAGAATCAGCGGTGACTGGTAGCGGGTCATCTTTGTGCCAGATGCCGGCGCGAAAGCGGCAGAAAATAAAGTAACAGCCGTCAGTAACCACGCCTGCCAGCCGTTCCGGCTTATGTCTCTCTTTCTTGACCAGGTCTTCTACGTACTGCTTGACCTGGTCAACGGCGTGACGGTTCTTCTGGCTATCCTTGGCAGTAAGGCTTCCCGGAGGCTCATACTCAACGACGAAGCGGTTATAAACTGCGTCCGCCCGGCCATTGATAAGGGTGTATTCTTCCCGTGGTTGTAATTGAAGTCCAAGGTGCTCGGCAAAACCTTCAAAAACCCTGCCTCTGGCTAGGTTTCCCCTGAACTGGGCTTCGTTACCCCAGGCTTCTTGCGCTGCCTTCTTTATTTGCTCGGCAACCTCTGGTGCGTGCGTTCTAATGAGATCCTCGGCACTGTCCGCGACCTGTGTCATCCTTATCTCCTATACTTGCTGTTGCTTGTAAGCAGGCTTGGGGAACACGACTTTGACCGGCTGGCGATATATGGCGTGGCAGAGCAGGAGTTCCCCCTTGTTCAGACGTGTCACATTAAGCTTCAAATCGTCATCTAAAAACCTGTAGTCCGGCTGCAGGACCTCGGCCGACCCAGAACGCCCGATTATCTTGGTTGCTGCATTACCAGTAACACGTGAGTGAACAGCACTCATGAACTGCTGGGCAGAAATCAGGATAACCCCAAGTGACCGCCCTCTTTCGGCAATATCAAGTACCTGCTCGGATATTGGAGATGTTTTGGCACCGCTGGGGGCGTACTTGTTGAGCTCATCAACAAAAAAGATGATCTTCTCTGGGGCTTCTTCCTCTCCCTCTTCCGGTGCCTCAGCTTTCATGGAATAGACGGTTTTGAGGAGGTCCCCAAAGACAAGGGTCTGCTCGGCATCAGCAAGCTTGGCAATGTCCACCACGTAAATGTGTCCACCCTTTATCTTGCGTATCTCATCGCTGAGTACTTTTTCATTGATTGCCCGTGAGTCTACAAAGATGCCGGTCTGCCTGGTCTGGACGAGACGGCGAAGATGCCTGCGGAATTTTCCCACTGAGGCGACGTGATGGTCTCCCCACTTCAGCGTTTTCTTTTCCACTGGATCGAACAGAGGTTTTTTGTAAAGTAAATCAGACCAGCTACTCACGTTCTTAAAATCCGCCTGGCCGCTCTGAAGACCAATCATAATGTCTCCGATAATTGATTCCATAGTTCCGGATGGGTCGGAGACATCACTGAAGAGAAGGTCCAGCTTGTCGGCGGCGGTCTGCAGGTCGTACGCATAGACTGTGTAGATGTCGGGCGGGAAGAAGCTGTTTGGTTGTGTGCCGTCTTTACTCCTGGGTAGCAGATAGTGGACTTTTTCATGGTCAAACGGCTTAGGCTCAAGACCAAGTTTCTCCCACATTGCTTTTTCGTCAGCATCCAATTCGGGCCCTTTTTCATCGATATGCAGTAAATCCGCCTGTTTGACATTCATGATAATAACGGCTATCTTCGAGGGGTCATCCGCTTTTTGCAGTATGGATTGAATGACAAACATAGCATATGAGGTCTTGGTAGCCAGGCCGCTTATGCCTGAAATATTGATGTGCGCTGATTCCGGTCCTAAAACGTATCTGCGGTCGATGTAGGCAACAGCTGAAGCGCCATTGCTCATGCTTATTAAGCCAGCCGGAATTCGGTTTTTAACTTCCATTTGGTCAATGCCGAGAGCTTCCTCTATGCCTTTAGCATCAGCGAACTTAACCAGTTTTTCATTGGGGACAGGCATGTAGACATTGGCGTTGTTGCTCAAGACATTTACTTTGGCTACAGTAGTACCCTGTCGTGGCGTATTCGGCTCCTCAGTAATATTGCCGAAATTGCTGGAAATGAAGTTAGCAAGGTGGTTAGGCGCATCAGTTCGGTGTTCGAGGATGGTGACCAGACCGTAGGTCTTACTGATCTGATTCTCGGGGGCAACCTGCTCCACTTCTACAATATCAAATGGGTTTACGATGACATCCGAGGAAAGCCAGAAATTGAATTTGTCGGAAGTGCTCGGATCCCGCTCGGTTGCAGACGTACGACCGACTGCCGTTTGAGTTGCTACCTCTGTTGCTTTAACCGCAGCCTCCTCAACAGTGGTGCCCTGCTGCTTCTCATTTGCCATTGTTACAACCTCCTCCGCATCATGGTGCTACAGGTCTAGGCCACCTGATGGCGCCCATGAGCACTTGCTGTGAATAGAAACGATTCTTAATAGTCTGTTCAGCAACATATATGGGATAAAGATGGCAATGCCATCGTCTATCGAGCCCGTACGGACATACACTACGCTCGGCCACCAGAGCCCGGGACAGTAAGTCTACAAGGTCTGCAGACACAGGTTTTCTATCTGGACAAGGAAGTTCAACCTTGACGACCCCCATTAGAGGATAATCAAGGTCTTTTTGTTCCCACATCCTTACGTACCAGAAGGCAACTTGCCCATCATACGCTCTGAAAGCTGCGGTCCGGTGGGCATAAGGCAGTCCTGCCAGAATGGTGGTCACGTCTCGCTTGTCAGGTTTCTTTGTTCCGAAGTAGAAGGTAGGTTCCTTACTGAATGACTTTGCAACACCTATAAGGTAAGGAGCCGAAATGAAATCGCCAAGCTTGACGGCGCCGTCCAGAATCAACCAGTTGTCAGAGTTCCTGAATGAGTCTGTGGATTTGATAAGATCAGTCTCCAACTCGTGCATCAAGAAGCGAACCTTGCCGCCTGCTTTGTCCCTGGGGTCCTTCTTCGTGTCTCCGCTAATGATATCGGGAAGGTCAAAGTCAATTATCCGGAGGAGACCATCCGGTGTGTGAAGCTTCTTGAGTTGCTCCCACACAGTGTCTGATATACCACGAGCACCCTTTGGAACAAGGAGCAAAATATTGTGTTTGTGACCATCCTTCAAGACACTAAGGCGGCCCTTCTCATCACGAAAAACAACAGACGCACCAATCTGTGCTAGTTCGATCGGAAATGTCCGTGTACCCTCAACTCCCGTAGCCAGGAAATAGGTTCTCAGACTTCCGTCAATGAAAAAGCGAAATAGGTGACGCTCATTGCGGGGCAAAGGAGGCGTTGCTCTGTAAATATTTGTGGTTGATGGCTCAGGAATTTCGGCGAAAGCTGTGATTTCCTTGCCCATTTCACGATGGATAAGAACATCGTCAATTTCATCTTGGTCAGGATGCTGTAGGTCTTCTACAGCGCCACCAGTGGCCGGCAGAATATTGATGTTTTTACCGAGAAGTTCAAGAGCCGGAGTGATTACTGATAAAGGATTGGGCACGTTTTAACTCCCCCGCTTGAGTCCCAAGGCATCTCTCAGATTGTCTTCAATTCCTTGCATGTCGGGCTGCGGCATGGTTCCAAGTTTCTTGGCTATCATGCCTTGCTTTATTGTCCTTATGATACCCGTCGCCACGGATGGAAAAAGAAGTCCAGCACCTTGCCAGTCACTTATGAGATGGTCACCCACCAATATCCGGTCAGTTCTACTGGTGATTGCTGCGATTATAGCTTCCTGACGGCTTCTATGATAAGATTCTGAACTCACTATGACCGCTGGCCGCCGCCTTTCTCCCGTCTCATCAGAGAAGACAAAGCTGACAAGAACTATATCTCCCCGGTTAAATTCGGTCATAGACTGCGTCCTTTTCATTGTCCCAGATTTCGGCAAGTACCGGGTCAGCCTTCGCGGTCAGTCTGAGAAGTCTATCGAGATTTGCAACTTCTTCACCCGAGCGTAGCGCCTTGTCCAGATCCTCCTTGCGGAAACGGCGATAGCGTTCTTTGCCGATGCGGAAAGCTGGTAGCCTGCCTTCCTTGGTCAGCTTATAAATAGTCCTTTTAGAGACGCACAAGTACTGTGCCGCCTCTTCTACTGTAAACCACTCTTTCGTAATCGCCATAAGCTTACCTCCGAGGTCTGATAGCCTTAAGTCTTGGTATCATTGTAGCACTTATAGGCAAATTAAAACAATACACAACAGCGGTAGTTTAAGCGAAGAGCCCGGTTATCGTAGAACATAAAACTGACAAGAGTGCAATCCGCCTCGGGCTGTAATGAGTAATATTGCTACGTTTCCCGGGCATACATTTGCAGCGAATGGTTGCACTGAACTTCGACAAGGGGACAGACCTATAGCTGTTCCCTATAGAGAACAAGTTGGAAAAGCTGAAGAGCCGCCATTTTGCGGCGTCATTTTGGTGCTAGGAATCCCCAACGGTCCCCAGGATTGTTGCCTCATTAGCAGATTGTGGTACGGAAATATGGTCAGGGTGAATAATTCAAGAAAGCCTGAGGAATAAGGGATACCTGCCATGCTTGATGTAGATACTCTCCGAAAGGATACACATAATAGATTATCTTGACAAAACACAGGATATAGTATAAATTATCTATAAACAGTATATTATATCTGGAGGAACCAGTGATATGCCAGACATACATATTGATGACGAGGTGTGGAAAAGACTTCAGGAGCTAGCCCGCCCCTTTGTTGATAAGGAGCCAAATGACGTACTCCGTAGAATTTTAGGGTTAGAGAAGGTATTACTCTCTCCAGCGGTCACTGAAAAGGTGGTTGAAGAAAAAGAACAGGAGGTAGATCATTCAATGGGAAACATTAGGGAAGTAGCACGGGAGTGGCTGAGCAAACAATACCTAGACTCCAACTCACCCATATATCGATTCTTGAGTGGACACGGCGTATACCAGTATGGTTTCGATTTCTTTAAAAGATATATGTGTAGTTCTAAGTATTTCCAGGCGTCGGAGTCCTACCCTGGCATACCAGTCTGGTGGTTACAAATATCTATTAGACGGGTGGAGAAGCCTACCGACCCTTTTCCTTACGAACTGCTCGTGTGCCAGAAAAGGCCGGGTGAGTTTAATGATTTCTGGTGTCTCGCAGTACCGTTCCAATACCTAATCTCCGAGTATCACAAAGGCAACCTTGATACGCTCCGCGACCACATTTGTTTACACTTATCAGTCGAGGGTTGCACCTATCGTGGCTACGAGGTGAAGATGTTTGATGACGTTCGACTTACCATGCGAAAAGGGCGGAAGCCTGTCCCGTTCGGCCAATTTCAGCTATAAATACCGATGGGCAAAGTTCAATGTGTAAGTATAAAGCAAACGAAATTATACGGAGGTCGAGCGAATGGAGAGAAACTTCACTATTGATGGGACTGCAAAGAAAAACCTGATGGATATGGCTCAATGCCTCCTTGCCGCGGGCGAGATCAATCTGACATGGGATGATATCAAAAAAGTATTACTTCAGGACGGGAAAACGGTGATTGCCTACGGTTCCGGGGATGGTAAGAGGAGAGCGCTCGACGCTTGCGAAGAAGCATTATCCAGCTTCAGAGCTGCAGCAGGAACAACCATGAAGCCAACAAAGCTGCTTTTCCGTCTGACGGGTCCAGAGAGCTTACTTCTCAAGGAAGTGAACGATGTCAAGGAAACGATAGAGGGGTCACTTTGTCTAACCTCAGAGGCGATCTTCGGAGTTGCCCGTGACGCCGGCCTGAAGGATGAGGTAAGAATCACTTTGCTTGGCACGCTAGAATACAGTCCAGATGGTAAGACGAAAGGAGAAGGATATGTGTAACCCTCATGGTGATGTCTGTCCGGAGATCGAAAAATGGCTGGAGTCATTAGGCTTCAAACCCAGATGGGAACCGTACGAACATCGTGACATAGTTCTAAAAATAGCGTATTGCGCATCCAACCATTCAGGCATCACGAAGTACACGACCTACTACCCATATCGAAGCATTGGCTGGGGTGGCTTTAAGGAACTTCCCATAAAAGCAATTCTAAAGGATTCTGATTGGCATTGTATTGAAAGAGGCTTCGATGGGAAGACTGGCTTTGTTAGGCCGTAAGCCAGCCATTGTCTCAGGTGAACCCAGGAAGTCTCGCGGATGAGAATACCGCTTCATCGAGAGCATATAGAAAGGGAAAAACGGTTCATGGCCAAGACAAGAATCAACGAGGCATCGTTTGTGCGTATACTTATGGAAGATATTGGTCGCTTCAATTCGATGTATTTACAGGCACGGCCGGTGCTGCTGGATTTCCGCGAGGCTCCGAAAGAAATGACAGAGCGGGAATGGAACAAAGTTGCCTCGGCCCTGAATCGATGTTATCAATCGGTGAAGTGCCTTTTTCGAATTGCCAAGCTGGCTAAGGCTGAGATACTCGGTACCGATATACTATGTATCATGTGTTACGACGAGATTACCGGGTATCTTACGGAAAAGCTTAGTCATCTTATCAAATGGTGCGGCACAGGCCTTGATCTTGCGGCCGACTATGATGCCTATGAACTGGCATGCATCATCAGAAGTCTTCTCAGACTGGTAAAGAAGATGGATAATATTAACAAGAAACACGGACTTGAGTTTAAAGCAAAGGGAAACCAAGTTATCATCTTGCGGTTTGAAGAAAGCGCTCGAGAATTCCTGAAGGACCCGGGCAGATTCAGTCTTCTATCTGAAGACCATGTTGATAATTATGTGAAAGTCTTAAAGGAGGAGTAAGACGTTCTCCCTCCGACCAAATTTGAAAAAGGAGGCGCAGAATGAGTAACATCGTAAAGGACGAGGTAGGACTCGTCTGGCTTTTCCGGGACCAGGACATTTTGAATATCTTCCTAGCCCATGATCCGCCTTTCTGCGACGCCCCCGCGCATTTCTATAGCTGGAGAGGCTACAGGCGAGGCTTGAACAGCATGCCGCTTTTCCCGAGTTGCCCGGTCGTGTTCTTAGTTGGAAAAAGTAAAGCGACCAAGGTCATTTCTGTCATTGCTAGAATCGGTGAAGGAAAACCGTTCGATATGGTAGCACAATTCGGGACTTCTTATCGGGGGATTAGCCTGCCACGAGTAGTCAAAGGCTTTGGGGGGAAAACATTTGTGTTTCCGGTTGGTATTTGGCTGTGCGACGTCCAGTACCAGAATCCGCCGAAACCGTGGCCAACTATTCCATTGCCTAAGCCGACAGGAAGTGTGCTGCTGGAAGGAGACGATTGGAGATGTCTG
>Ga0315282_10012149_pt1 | contig 13227 bp, 16 predicted proteins | sample YL17G07_20_MG_FD_203693 | JGI IMG/M metagenome (GOLD analysis project Ga0315282, IMG submission 203693) | Sediment microbial communities from Yellowstone Lake, YNP, Wyoming, USA - YL17G07_20 | ecosystem: Environmental > Aquatic > Freshwater > Lake > Sediment | place: USA: Wyoming | collected...
GCTCTGCATGGCGGAAGCCTTGATGGACGAAGTGCGAAGAGGTCGGAGCCCACACGGTACCCTTGTTGGCGCATAGGACAATACCATGTCCGCGCCTTTGCCAGCCACGCTGCTGACGTACCTTTGGAGAAGAGCGGGACACGTGCTGCGGCTCGCCGCAGGGGTTCTGCTCATCCTCGCCGGCGTCCTGGGGCTGGCGCTTCCCATACTGCCTGGCTGGGCTCTCATCGCGCTCGGCATCGTCTTGCTGGCGCCGAACTCACGAGTGGCCAACTGGCTCAAGCGCGCGTTCGCCCGGCTCAAGAGTTTGAGACGCAGTCACAGCGATGTACCATCAGGCAAGATCGACGAAAAGGGAGGGCAGAATACTCCTATGCGGAGCTCCCCGGATGCACAAGAGGATTGATCTGTGCGTGGCGGCTATGGCGACCACCGTGACTGCACGGTCGCGCTCCAGCGTGGCCGCTGGCAGGCGCGGGAGACGATGCTCGAGGTGAACACGGTGGGCGCCAAGGACGGGGAGATTGCCCTCTGGCTGGACGGCAAGGAGGTGGGCCGGGTCACCGGACTTCGGCTTCGGGACGTGGGGAACCTGACCCTCCACAAGGCCCGCTTCGACAACTACTGGGGAGGTGACGGCGACGAGAACAACGCCCCCACCGACCAGGTGCACTCCATGGACAACATCGTCGTGGCTACCGACTGCATCGGCCCGGCACAGAGTCCCGAGGCAGGGGGGGCAAAGTGAGCCGGGCCAAGGCGCTCGGTGTCAATGTCAGCGAGGGACGGACCCGCCGGGCCGGCGTGGCTGGGCGAAGAGGTCAATATCCAGCGGGTCCTGATTCCTGGGCAAGGAACGGTAGGCCCTCCTGGTTCGGGGGTGGAGCAGGGCGACCAGCGGGAGGGCGCCGACAAGTGCAGCGAGCAGCAGCGCAGTCGCCGTCAGCGTGAGGCCCGGATTCGGAACGTCAAAGCAGAGGATACCAAGTGAGTGCCACGGAGTGCCCGTAGCCAGCACCGACGCCAACATGACAACGCTCAGCAGGACTACGGCCGAGCAGAGGAGGATGGCCAGTTTGCGGAAATCGTCGCAGCCCTTCTGGACCTGCCAGCCGAACCAGAGCGAGAGTGGGCCTGCCCCCACTTCGACCGGCGGGTACATTCCCAGCAGGAGCCGCAGGAGGCCACCGCCCAGCGTGACCGCCCCGAGCACCATCAGGTACCAGCCGGCGAACCGGCCGTAGCCCAAGTCTACCCGCGCTGAGTCCGCCCCCAAGGTCTACCCTCCGTTTAGAGTTCACCCGGAAGGCTATCATGCGCGGGAGCGGGGGGAAGTCAAGGCCTGACCGCCCGGACAAGGTGCCGCCTCCGCAAGGAAAAGGGCAAGCGGACAGGGCTGAAGCCCTGTCCCTACACGTGAGGCTGGAAACGGAACCTCAGTCGCCCGAAAGCAGCTTGTGAGCCTCTTTCAGTTGCTTGATGATTTCGATTTTCTGCGGGCACTTCTCCTCACACTTGCCACACTCGATGCATTCCGAGGCGGGCATCCATTTCCGCCAGTGCCCGGCGCCCAGGCGCTTGTATTCTCTGCGCGCCCACTCCTTGAGGCCGTAGAGGCGGTAGGTGTTCACCAGCGCGAAGATGTGGGGGATGGCCACGCCCTGCTCGCAGGGCATGCAGTAGTTGCAGCCGGTGCAGTAGAGGTCGGCGAGCTTCTTCTTCTCCTCCAGGATGGCCTGGATGTGGGTGAGTTCCTGCTCGCTCAGCGGTTCGCGCAGGTCGGCGGTCCGGCAGTTTTCTTCCAGTTGCTCCATGGTGTTCATGCCGCTGAAGGCGGCGGAGACGCCGGGATGGGCGAGGACGAAGCGGAGGGCGACCTCAGCGGAGCCGGCCGACGCCGAGGGAAGCAGTCCCCGGATCTCTTCGCTGGGGGCGGCGAGGCGGCCGCCGCCAACCGGTCCCATGACGGAGACGCCTACGCCCCGCTCGTGGGCGTAGCCGATGACCTCCTCGTTGGCGCGGTTCAGGAGGTTGTACTGGAGGAGGACGCACTCGAACTCACCGGTGTCGACGAGTTTCTTGAGGTTCTCGGGCGAGTCGTGGAAGCTGAAGCCGATGTGGCGGACGATGCCTTCGTCCCTGGCCTGGCGGGCCATCGCCAGGAAGTCCTGGCCGTACTCCTGGTAGTTGTTCCAGGAGAAGGAGTGGCTGAGGTAGAAGTCGATGTAGTCGGTCCCGAGGCGCTTCAGTTGGGTGTCCAGCCGGTCGCGGTGGGTGCCCCGCTTCGGCTTGTCGTAGGTGGGGTGCTTGGTCTGGATGAAGATGTCTTCCCGCGTGAGCCCTTTGAGGGCATCGCCCAGGGTCTCTTCGCTTTCGCCGCCATGGTAGCCGAAGTGGCTGTCGAAGAAGTTGACGCCCAACTCGACGGCCCGGTGGATGAGCTTGACGGCCTCCTTGCGGTTGACCTTGCCGGTCGCTCGCGTGGGGAGCCTCATCAGCCCGAAGCCCAGTTGGCTCACCTGGCAGCCCGTCTTCCCGTACGCGCGATACTGCATACAACGCCCTCCCGAGGACAGTCTGTGACCGGCCCGAGGCTCAAGCCCCGAGCCCCTTCTTCGTGAGAAACAGCACAGCGCCGATGGCGGCGCTGTGCTGAAGAGCACTGCTTACGATGGTCCGCTCGCCACCCCTACGGGCCGTGACCTCAGCGCCCGAAGCGCGCCAGAATCTCATGGATGCGCTTGGCCATGGCCAGGGCATCCGCAAACTTCCGCTGCCAAATGTTCCGCCCGAAGATGAGGCCGATGGCCCCCGCTTCCAGGCAGGCCTCGGCCTTCAGGAGCAGGTCTTCGTCGCTGATGCGGCTGCCGCCCGCGATGAGGACGGGGACCCGGCCGGCGGACTCGACCAGCTTGGCCACCGCGGCCTTGGTATCGAGCCGGAGTTGGTTGTAGGGGGCCGGCTGGTTGGGCCGGTCTTCGTCCTTGAAGACGGGGACGTTGAGTTTGACGACGTCGGCCCCCAGCTCGCAGGCGACGCGGGCGGCGTAATCCACGGCGTAGAGCGAGTCGGCGCCGCCCTTGGCCTTGACGGCTTTCCCGCGCGGGTAGCTCCAGATGATGAGGGGCATCCCCAGGTGGTCGCATTCCCGGCGGATGGCGGTCACCTGCTTGAAGTCGCGCTCCTGGGTGGGGCTCCCGACGTAGAGGGTGTACCCGACGGCGTCGGCGCCCAACTCACAGGCCTCTTCCACGGTGCCGGTGAGGCAGGAGATGGCCTCGTCGTCGGAGGGGATGTTGGTCTTCCCGCTCAACTTGTAGACGAGCGGGAGCCGGCCGACGTAGTCGCGCATGTACTTGCGCGACGGCCCGGGCTGAAACTCGATGGCCGAGAACTTCCCCTCCAGGGCCAGGCGGCACTGGAAGTCGGGGTCAACGCTGGGTGGGTTGGGGAAGAAATCGACCGGGCCGTGCTCCAGCCCCTGGTCCACGGGGAGGAAGAGGCCGGTGCCGTTGGCCGGGCCGTGCTCGTAGAAGATGCGGTAGAGGTGCACGGCCTTCCCCTGGCTGTAGACACCTTTCTCAAGGAGCTCCTTCACGGAGATGCGCTGTCCGGCCATCTTTCCCCTCCTCGTCAGTGGTTCCCGCTGCTCGCGTGGTTCCTGCTCGTCGTCGCCCGGAAGCACTCAGGACTGAGCGAGCTTCCCCACCACCGGAAACTCCTTCAGCAACTCGTCGCCATGAGGCGCCTGGTCCAGTTCCCGGGTCAGGTCGCGACCGGCCATATGGGTGTCGTAGTGGAGCCCTTCGCTCCAGGACGTGCTCTTGGTGACGTCGTAGATGACGCCTCGGTAAGCGACGCAGGCGGGCCGACCGTCCTTCCCGTCACAGCGAGCCAGTTCCTCGCGCGTCATCACCTTCTCGCTACGGGGCGCCTCCGCTCCCGGCCCCTTTGCGGGAGCAGGTGGAGCCGAGGGAGCACCGGCCTTCGCGGCCCCCGCAGAGGGAGCCTTCGCAGTCGGAGGCGCGGGCTTGGCGGCCGCAGGCGCGGCTTTGGCCGCCTGCGGCTCGGCCTGGGGCTTCGCTTCCGCGGACGGAGCGGCTCCCGGCTTCGGCTTGGCGGCGGCTGGTTTCACGAGTCCATAGCGCTCCGCGTTCTGGCGGGCGAGTTCACGGACCTTTTCCAGTTCAGCTTCGGCCCCGGGGCGGAAGAGGTGACGGAAGCGGCCCTGGGGCTTCAGGTAGTCCTCCACGGGGCGAAGTTGCTCCACCTGGTGCACGCGGGTGAGTTTCCCGTTCTCCCACTCCAGGAGCGGATAGAGCCCGGTCTCGACGACGGCGACGCCGATGGAGAAGGTCTCGCCCGGTTCGTGGCGCCAGCCCAGCGGACAGGGGCAGTGAATCTGGAGGTACTTGGGACCACGGACGCTGAGGGCCTTCTTCACCTTGCGCTGGAGGTCGCGCGGGAAGGCCGGGGAAGCGGTGGCCACGTAGGGCAACCGGTGCGCCACCGCCATCTCGGGCATGTTCTTCTTGGGGAGCGGGTTCCCGAAACTGCGCTTGCCGGGCGGGCTGGTGGTGGTGTTGGAGTCATAGGGGGTGAGGCTGGAGCGCTGGATGCCCGTGTTCATGTAGGCCTCGTTGTCGTAGCAGACGACGAGGACGTCGTGTCCGCGCTCCCACGTCCCGGAGATGGCCCCGAAGCCGATGTCGGCGGTGCCCCCGTCACCGGCCTGGGCGATGACGTGCACCGAGTCGAGCAGGTTGAAGGCCCGCAGCGCCATCTCCACCCCGGACGCCACCGCAGAGGAGTTCTCAAAGAGGGAATGGATCCAGGGGACGTTCCAGGCCGACTCCGGGTAGCGGGTGGTGAAGACCTCCAGGCAGCCCGTGGAGTTGCTGACGATGGTGTTCGGTCCGGCGGCCTCGATGAGGAGCCGGGCCGCCAGGGCCTGACCGCAGCCGGCACAGGCGGTGTGCCCGGGGGAGAAAAGTTCGCGTGGTTCGCCGAGAGCAGTCTCAGCCATGGTCAGCTCACCTCAACTTCCGTCTTCAGGTCGATGTATTCGTTGGTCACCGTCGGGCCGGGGAGTTTCTCCATCACCTCTTCGAGGGTGGAGAGGCGGATGTCCCGCCCGCCCAGGCCGACGACGAAGCCACTCACCTTGGGCCGCTCCGGTCTGTCGTAGAGGACGGAGCGGACCTCGCTCACCAGCGGACCATCGCTCCCCAGCGAGACCGCCTTCTCCAGCACGGCCACCTGCTTCGCCCGACGCAGCACCCGGTAGATGTCCTCCCGCGGGAAGGGCCGGTAGGAGACGATCTTGAGGACGCCCAGCCTTTCCCCGCGTTCGCGGCGCTCGTCCACGAAGTCCTTCATGGTGCCGATGACCGAGCCCAGAGCCACCAGGATGGTCTCCGCGTCCTCGCAGCGGTAGGCTTCCACGCGCGAGGTGAGCGCGCGACCGAAGATGCGCTGGAAGTCGGCCTCGGCGGCGGGCAGCAACTCCAGGGCCCGGGCCATCGCCTCCTCGATGGAGTAGCGGGTTTCCATGTAGTAGGCGGGCTCGAAGAGAAGCCCCAGGGAGAGCGGGTGAGCGACGTCCAGTTTGTGCAGCGGCTGGAACGGAGGGACGAAGCGCTTCACCTCGACCTCGCTGGGGACGTCGACGATCTCCGAGTTGTGGGTGAGGAGGTAGCCATCGACGCAGACCATCACCGGCAGGCTCACCTCCTGGTGCTCGCCGATGCGGAAGGCGAGAAGCGTGAGGTCGCCCGCCTCCTGGCTGTTCTCGGCGTAGAACTGGAGGAAGCCCGAGTCGCGGACGCTCACCGAGTCCTGGTGGTCGTTCCAGATGTTGATGGGGGCGGAGAGGGCCCGGTTGGCGCAGGCGAGCACCACCGGGAGCCGGAGGCCGGCGATGTTGAAGAGGACCTCGGCCATGAGCATGAGCCCCTGGCTGGAGGTGGCGGTGAAGGTGCGGGCCCCGGCGGCGCTCGCCCCCAGGACGACGGAGGCGGCCGAGTGCTCACTTTCCACGTTGGCCATCTGGCTGTCCAGGAGCCCGTCGGCCACCATCTCGGCGAGCCCCTCCACGATGTGCGTCTGGGGGGTGATGGGGTAGGCGGTGATGACCTCGGGCCGACAGAGCCGGACGAACTCGGCGATGGTCAGGGAACCCTCCAAGAAGCGTTTCATGGTCAGACTTCCTCTTCTTCCGGAACCATGGTGATGTCGGCCTTGGGGCAGACCGCGGCGCAGTTCCCGCACCCCTTGCAGTAATCGTAGTCGCAGTGGAAGGTGTTCTTCTCCTTGCCGCTGACAATGCCCTCGGGGCAGACGAGCACACAGAGCCGGCAGGCGATGCAGTTCTTCTGGAGGAACTTGGGCTTCTGCCCGGTCCGCCAACTGCCCGTCTTATTGACCCGGCTGCTGCCGGGCTTGGCGGCGATGGTGATGGGTACGCGCATACTGAGTTCTCCTCTACTTCTCTCGCTGGACGAACTGGTACCCCCGGCGCGCAGCCTCGGCGTTGGTCTTGGCCAGCCGCTCCTCGAAGTGCTCGGCGATGACCTTCTCGACCGCGGCGAGCGAGATGAGGCCGGTGGCCGCGGCGAAGGCGCCGAGCAAGGTGGTGTTGGCGAAGGGTCGGCCGATGACCGCGGTGGCGATTTCGGTTGCCGGCACACAGACGACCTTGGCCCCGTCGGGGGCCTTCACCCCTTCGGCCGAGGGGCGGTTGACGACGGCGATGCCGCCGGGCTTGAGCCCGGCGAAGACGTCGTAGCCGACGAGGAGCGTGGGGTCGACGACGATGAGGCAATCGGGCTCGTAGATCTGACAGCGCAGGCGGATGGGCTTGTCGGAGACGCGGACGAAGGCGTTCATGGGCGCCCCCATCCGCGCCGCGCCGAAGTGCGGGAAGGCGAGGGCGTACATGCCCTCGGCGACGGCGGCGGCGCCGAGCAGGTTGGCCACGGTGATGGCCCCCTGGCCGGCGCGGGCGTGGATACGGATCTCTTTCACGGTACCTACTCCCACAGGCTGAAGAATCGCAGCGGACCCAGAGGCTTCTCTCCCGGATGCGCACACGCGGGCTTCGCCGGCGTGCACGATTCCCTCACGATGCTTGGCCGAGCCGATGGCCGAGTTCGCGGGCGCGGGCGAGCAGTTCCGGCTGCCTCGCTATGGCCCCGCGCTCATCGGCCCGGTTGACGTACAGAGTTTCGGTGAGCGTTGTCGCCAACGCGTCGAAGAAATAGTGTATCGTGAGCCTCACCGATTCAAACATTTTCTCGCCCTGGGAGCCACCCACGACCAGGAGCCCGCCCCGACGGGCGCGGCCGTCGGCAAAGAGCGGCTCTTTGAGCACGTACTTCTTCGCCCACAGGCACTGGGTGCGGTCGATGACGGCCTTCAGTTGCGCCGGCACCCCCAGGAAAAAAACCGGCGTCCCCACGAGCACGACGTCACAGGCAAGCAACTTCTCGTAGATGGCCTGGTACTGGTCTTCGACGACGCAGCGGCCGGTCTGGAAGCAGCAGTTGCACTCGATGCAGCCGGCGACCCGGTAGTCGGCAACGCGGAGGAGTTCCGTCTCGGCCCCGGCCTCGCCCGCTCCCGCCAAGGCCTCGGCCAACAGGGTCTCGGAGTTTCCGCCTCGCCGGGGGCTTCCGGCCAATCCGAGGACGTGGGTGGCTATGCCTCCACCTCCTTCAGTCAGGCGCCCACCTTCGGCCGCAGCCGTTCCGCGGCGCGCTCTTACGGGCTTCTGCCTAACTCACCTGCACCTGCTGTTCCGCCTCCCACACCCCGTGCACGTTGCAGACTATGCGCACCGCCAGGCGGCCGGGCCCCGGGAACTTGAGGTTGACCGTGGCCTTACAGTCCATCAGGTCCGGGACGAGCGGGACGGTCGAAAGCAGCGTTCCCTCCCAGTACACCTCCAGCCGGGCGATGAAATGTGGCTGAGTCATCACGTGCTCGACGGCGATGGCGACGGGAGTGGACTCCCCCTTCACGACGCGCGCGGGGAGGGAAATATGGGGGAAGTGTTTCTTCTCCAGTTCCGTCATGTTGGCGGGGTCTTTCACATGGAAGACCTCAGGGGTGAACTCAAAGGCCAAGGCCTTCCCCGCGCTCGCCGCCACCGCCCCCAGGGCCACGGCTCCCAGGAAGGACCGCCGACTGACCCCTCTCCTGTCCTGCGTCATCGTCATCCCCCTCTTCTTTGCCGAAAGCGTGATGTTCACCGGGAAACCACTTGGGCCCTCCGCGGCCAAACCGCGCCTCCCTCCAGGAGTCACTTCAGGAATGCCCCCAGGCCCACGTCGTAGACCGTGTGGCAACTCGGGCAGATGAGCCGAAGGAGGACGGTCGTCCTCCCCGGCCCCTTACCCCGCTCCAGGGCCACGTGGAAGCCATCGCGGTACTGGCACTCGGGGCAGGTACGGAAGACCCGGTCCACGGCCACAGGCTTCGCCTCGATCCTCTCCGCCTCTCCCTGGGTCATCGCTTCGGCCCCTCTTCTTCCTTCAGCGTCATGGGTTGGTCGCAGCAGACGAGCGTCCCGATGCCGCTGACGAGCACCTTCACTTCCTGCCCGCAGATCTCGCACACGTACACCCTGCCCTCTTCGGCCATCTTTCCCCTCCCCGACCCGGTAACCCCTCTCTCGACACGCAGGACTCGGTGCTCTCCGCAGAGAATGGGGGCGACGGAACCAGCGAGAATGTCATGGTACTGCTCCGGGGCTCTCCTGTCAATCCCCAACCCATCCCCGAAGGACGCCGAGGGTGCTTTTTGCGTTGCTTTGGGGGTGAGACGAAGGGTATAAGAGAAAGGGCAAGGTTCGGGTGCGGACCGCTGAGGGAGGAGGGTGACGGTGAGCGCGCCTCGGGCACTCATCACAGGCATCACCGGTCAGGATGGGTCCTACCTCGCCGAGGTCCTCCTAACGAAGGGCTACGACGTCCACGGCATGGTCCGCCGAAGTTCCACCTCGAACCTGGAACGCATCGCCCACATCCAGAACCGCGTCACCCTCCACCAGGGGGACCTCCTGGACCAGCCCTCTCTCATCAGCGTGGTCGCTGATGTCCACCCCCAGGAGGTCTACAACCTTGCGGCCCAGAGCTTCGTCCCCACCAGTTGGACGCAGCCAGTCTACACCGGCGACGTGACGGGACTCGGGGTGATGCGCCTCCTCGAAGCCATCAAGACCGTGGACAGGGGCATCCGCTTTTACCAGGCCTCCAGTTCCGAGATGTTCGGCAACGTGACCGAGGTGCCCCAGCGGGAGACCACCCGCTTCTCCCCGCGCAGCCCCTATGGCGTGGCCAAGGTCTACGCGTACTACATCACCGTGAACTACCGGGAATCCTATGGCATCTACGCAGCTAATGGCATCCTCTTCAACCACGGCTCGCCCCGGCGCGGGCAGGAGTTCCTGGAACGGAAGGTCTCCGACGGCGTCGCCCGCATCAAGTTGGGCTTGGCGAAGGAGCTTCGGTTAGGGAACCTGGAGGCCAAGCGGGACTGGGGGTATGCCGGGGACTACATGGAAGCGGCCTGGCGTATCCTCCAGCAAGAGAAGCCCGACGACTTCGTCATCTGCTCCGGCGAGGCCCACTCGGTGAGGGAGGTGGTGGAACTCGCCTTCGCCCATGTGGGCCTCGACTGGCAGGACTACGTGCTGGTGGACCCCAAGTTCTACCGTCCGGCTGAGATTAACCTCTCGGTGGGTGACAGCGCGAAGGCCAGGCGCGTCTTGGGGTGGGAGCCCAAAGTCTCCTTTGTGGACCTGGTGCGCATGATGGTTGATGTCGACCTCGGCCACTACCAGGACCTCATCGCCCGGGGGGCCCTGCGGCCCTCGGCAGGACCACCGGCGAAACCGTGAGCAGCAGGGGCTCCCCCCGACTCACCACCGAACCATCGACGGCCCTGTCTGCGTGCCGAGTTGGCTCGGAGAGGTGTTTGGCCGGCCGAGGGAAGGAGGCACCTTGAAGTGCAGACATGCTGGGCGGGTCGTCGGGCTGCTGCTCGGCTTGACACTTCCCGGCGGGCTCTGGGCGGGGGAACCCTCGGGTCAGGTGGGTGAGCGGCCGGGCGCCGCCAGCCCCTATGCCCAGTGGAAGCATGGGCCGGGGGCGGGCGCCGACTACTTCCCCATCGCCGTGTGGCTCCAGGTCCCCAAGAATGCGGCCAGGTACCAGGCGGCAGGTTTCAACCTCTACGTCGGCCTCTGGAAGGGTCCCACCGAGGAGCAACTGGCGGAGCTCACCCGGGCCGGGATGCCCGTCATCTGCGCGCAGAACGAGGTGGGGTTGGCGCACAAGGACGACCCCATCATCGTGGGCTGGATGCATGGCGATGAGCCCGACAACGCCCAGTCCCTGGGCGAAGGGAAAGGCTACGGGCCGCCCGTCGCCCCGGAGAAGGTCATCGGCCGCTATGCGGCCATGCAGCGAGCCGACCCCTCCCGGCCGGTGCTCCTCAACTTGGGTCAGGGCGTGGCCAACGACGCCTGGCACGGCCGCGGGCCGGACGCCAGGCAGAGCGACTACCTCGGCTACGTCCAGGGCGGCGACATCGTCTCCTTTGATATCTACCCGGCCGCGAGCACGGCCCCGAACGTGGCCGGGAAACTCTGGCTGGTGGCTCTCGGCGTGGACCGGCTGAAGACGTGGTCGGAGGGCAAGTGCATCCTCTGGAACTGCATCGAGTGCACCCACATCCACGACGCCAGCCGGAAGGCGACGCCGGCCGAGGTGCGGGCCGAGGTGTGGATGTCCATCGTGCACGGGTCGCGCGGACTCATCTACTTCGTCCACCAGTTCCAGCCACGCTTCATCGAAGCGGGGCTGCTCGCCGACGAGGAGATGCTCCGGGCCGTCACCGCCATCAACCAGCAGATCCACGCGCTGGCCCCGGTGCTCAACTCCCCGGACCTGACCGGGGCGGTCGAAGTTTCCCCGGCGAACCCGGAGGTGCCCGTGGACGTCCTGGCGAAGCAGTACCAGGGGGCGACGTACCTCTTTGCCGTAGCTATGCGGCCGGGGGCGACAGCGGCGGCCTTCACGCTCCGTTCAGGGCCCCAGGCTGGCCGGGCGACGGTGCTGGGTGAGGGACGGGAACTCGCCGTCGTCACCGGCGGGTTCGAGGACCACTTCGACCCCTACGAGGTGCACATCTACCGAATCGTGGAAGCCGAGGAAGGAAAGGTCGGCCCGGGGCGATAGCAGCGGTTGGCCCAACCCGCCGCCGGCGGGATGATGCCTGGGCAGGTTCCTGGTCTTAGGAAAGGGAAGGATGTTTGATGGCGGCGAAGCAGCGAGGCGCGAAACCAACAGGCGCGGAGAAAGCGGTCGTGTATTTTGCCAGCGCCAGGGTGGAGAAAATGCAGGCCGAAGCAACGCTCCCGGCCAAGTTCGGCCGGCTCCTCACGAAGTTCGATTTGGGCAGTTGGCTGGCAAAGAAGGTGGTGGCCATCAAGATGCACGTGGGTGGGGGCATCGGCTACACGACCATCCATCCGCTCTTCGTCCGCCGGCTGGTCGATGCAGTGAAAGAGGCGGGTGGGCGGCCATTCGTGACCGACGGCGGCTGGCCGGCGGGGGCCGCGACCATCCGGGGCTATACCCCCGAGGTCATCGGCTGTCCGGTGCTCCCGGCGGCGGGGGCGAAGGAAAAGTATTTCTACCGCAAGCGGGTGGCCTACCACAGCCTGAAGTTGCTGGAAATCTGTGGCAACCTGGCCGATGCCGACGCCCTCATCAACTTCTCCCACGTCAAGGGGCACGGAGACTGTGGCTTCGGCGGCGCCTGCAAGAACCTGGCCATGGGTGGGGTCACGACGCGGAGCCGAAGGAGCCTCCACGCCCTCGAGGGCGGTCACACCTGGTACGAGGAGCGCTGCACCCACTGCGGGGCCTGCGTGCGGGCCTGCCCCACCGAGGCGCTGAGCTTTGACGACAGGGGCAAGTTCAGCATCTTCTACCACCACTGCGTCTACTGCCAGCACTGCGCCGTCGCCTGTCCCGTCGGGGCCATCAAGGTGGACGCGTCTCACTACCAGCGCTTCCAGGAAGGCCTGGCACTGGCCACGGAGAAGGTGCTCGCCTTCTTCGCCCGCGACGCGGTGCTTCACGTCAACGTGCTCACGGACATCACCTACCTCTGCGACTGCTGGGGCTTCTCCACCATGGCGCTCGTGCCCGACATCGGCATCCTGGCCAGCCGGGACATCGTGGCCGTCGAGCACGCGACCCTCGCCAAGATACGCACCCGGGACTTGAACAAGGACGCCATCCCCGCGAAGCGCAAACTCCACCCGGGGAAGCACCTCTTCGAGAAACTCCATGGCAAAGACCCCTACGTCCAGGTCCGCGCCCTGGAGAGGCGGGGGCTGGGGAGCACGCACTACCGGGTCCAGGAGGTGACGTAGCCGGGGAGCGGAAAGTCGGGACCAAGGAGGGGGACGATGAGCCTGGGACGGATTGCCGTGTTGGGAGGCGGAAACGGGGCCCACGCCGTGGCTGGCGACATGGCCCTTCGTGGCTTCGAGGTCGCCTTGGCCGAACTGCCCGCTTTCAGCCGGCGAGTCGGGAAGGTGCTCCGCACGCGCACCATCGAGGTGACGGGCGTGGGCCGGACCGGTAAGGCCAGGCTCGCGCTCGCCACCACGGACGTGGGTGAGGCGCTCGCCGGCGCTGAGGTCGTCAACCTGGTGATGCCGGCGATGGGTCAGGAGCCGTTCCTGCGCGCTGCCCTCCCCCACCTGGTGCCCGGGCAGGTGGTCATCCTCTGGCCGGGCAATTCGGGCTCGCTCCTGGCCTACCGGCTCCTGCGACGAGCCCGCAAGGCGGGCGTCGTGGTCGCGGAGACCAATACCCTCCCCTATGGCTGTCGACTCGTGGGACCGGGCCGGGTGCTCATCGGCATCCGCGGCTTCCAGGTGCACCTCGCGGCGATGCCCGCAACCGACACCGCAGAGGCCCGGCGGCGAGCAGGGCGGATGTACCCGGGGATGATGAAGACCCTGGAGAACGTCCTGGCCGTGGCCCTCAGCAACCCCAACCCCCTGGTGCATCCGCCCGGGACCTTGCTCAACCTCGGCCGAATCGAACACGCTCACGGCGGCTTCTACCTCTACAAGGAAGGGATTACGGAGGGCGTCTGCCGAGTCGTCCGCGGGCTGTGTCAGGAAGCGAAGCTGCTCGCAGA
>Ga0315282_10012150_pt1 | contig 13226 bp, 9 predicted proteins | sample YL17G07_20_MG_FD_203693 | JGI IMG/M metagenome (GOLD analysis project Ga0315282, IMG submission 203693) | Sediment microbial communities from Yellowstone Lake, YNP, Wyoming, USA - YL17G07_20 | ecosystem: Environmental > Aquatic > Freshwater > Lake > Sediment | place: USA: Wyoming | collected...
TTCTCAGGAAGTAATTTTTTCCTCACAGTCTCTAAGACTTCCTGAGCTTCTGCAACGGTTCGTTCAATGACTTCTTTGCAAGTCGGTATATCTTTTATCAAACCAATGGCCTGGCTCATGGGCAAAACTCCAGTTTCTAAATCGCCATTATCAATAGCCACTTGCAACCCTTTGAGACTAAGCGCCTGGCGAGCAAGGTCCTGAACACCCCGCTGTTTGAGACCCCCCAAGAAAAGCTTAAAAAAGGGAACATCGATCATGCTCTTGATGCGCATGGCACTGGAGAGCGCTTGAAGGAGTGACGGTCTCCCCTTTGCCATCTTTATCGCTGCTGGATTCTTGAGCCATCTTCCAGGCAAACCGTCGATCTTCTCAGAACAAATGGTATCATCCACCGTTGCTTTCAGAGAAAGCTCTTTCGCTTTTTCGTGCATTCCGCATTCCTGGGTCAACATGAACCGGGTGCCCATGGAAATTCCATCAGCCCCCAAGACCAAAGCAGCCGCCAATCCCCTCCCGTCGCACAAACCACCGGCCGCAATGATGGGAAGTTTTGTTTGACGGGCGATCAGGGGGATCAATACCAATGTGCCCGTATCTGCTCCATGGGCGGCTGCCTCGTGACCCGTCACCACCAGAGCATCTGCTCCATCGCTCTCTGCGCGACGAGCATGTTTCTCTATGGCCACCGTTGCTAGAACCTTACCCCCGTATTCATGAGCTGCCTTGATGATCCAATCCCCTTTCCCCAATGCAAAATTTAGAATCGGGACTTTTTCTTCAAGGGCTACCTCCACATTTTCTCTCGCATTGGGCATTATCAGGGTGGCATTTACCCCGAAGGGCTTATCCGTGAGAGATTTCACCTGTTTGATAACATCTTTCATCTGATCTGGAGTATAGGTGACGGAATTCAACATACCAATACCCCCGGCATTCGAGACTGCGGCTACGAGTTTTGGTAAACTGACGAAGGCCATTCCTGCAAGCATGATGGGATACTTGATTCCCAAAAGCTCAGTCATTCTCGTTTTCATCATATTCTCCCCTTATGTTGAAAGTAGAAAGGTGAAGGTTGACAGTGGAGATTATCCCAGATTTGGAATGATTTTGCAATTTTAACTCTGATTCCCCTATCAAATCTCAGAGATTGGGGGATGGGGGATATCTGGATGATTGGGAGGCTAAGATTGAAAATTTAGATCGAACTGATGGTCTGGAAATCTTGTCAAGGAGGAAGGCTTGGACTGACCAAATGGCGATGACCTCAGCGGGGTTTTCTTTAAATATCATGTATCAATTTGATGGGAATCGGCTTCTTCCCATTCATCCCCGCAAATAATTCTTGTAGTTTAATGTCGAATATGATACCTATTCTCAAATCCAAATCTTTAGTGGTTTCGAAAAGGAGGTGGGGAAGTGGCGTCCTATAAAGTGATTTTTTTAGGTCTATCGGTAATCGGACCCGAAGAGGAGACTCGTTTGCTCGGAGGCCTTCAGAAAAAATTTAATCTTACTCCTGAAAAGGCTGAAAGCTTGCTCCAGAGAGTTCCCATTGTGGTGAAAAAAGGTGTTTCGAAAGAGGAAGCGGAGAAGTATGTGAAAGCCTTTCAAGAAATTGGGGGAAGAGTCAAGGTGGAGGAGGAGCCGATCCCCAATCTGGAAATTACTCAGGAGTACGAACCTAAACCTAAATCTGAACCGGGACCTGAACCTAAACCTGGCCCCAGGCCCGAGCCAAAGTCTACTTTTACTTATAGACCTGAGCCTGAAAGGAAGCCTTATGCAGGGGCAATGGTCACTTGTCCCCAATGTGGATTTGAGCAGCCCGAAACCGATGAGTGCATTAAATGCGGCATCATCATTTCTAAATATGTCCAATTTCAGGAGATGGCCCATTCGGTGGAAGGGCAGGTCCGAGAAGTTTCAAAAGAAGAGTATCCCCCGTGGGAGAGTGGGGAAGGGTTTATTGGGGCCTTTTTCCAAACCATACGGGAATCACTCTTCTCTCCCACCCGATTCTTTAAGAAAATTTCTTTCGGTGAGGGATACTGGGCTCCCCTGATCTATGGGTTGATCACCGGAATCATTGGAAATGGTTGTGCCATCTTCTGGTTTTGGCTACTCATGGCGCAATTCATCCCAATGGACAGGCTCCCTTTTCAATACAGTATTTCCATTCTCCAAATTATTCTTCCCTTGCCGTTCCAGCAAGCCATCGCCATTTTCATTGGAAGCGCCATCATCCACCTCTGCCTCATGATTGTAAGAGGCAATAATAATGGGTATAAAACAACCTTCCGCGCCATTTCTTATTCTTACAGTGGATATCTTTTTGGGATCATCCCATTTATTGGACTTATCATCGGAAACATTTATGTTTTTATCCTGACCATCATTGGAGTCAGAGAGGGTCATGAGATCTCCACTGGGAAAGCAGTTTTAGCAGTTCTCCTCCCTGCCATTGTGATCTTTGGACTCATTTTGATTGCTATTCTTGTCGTGACCATGTTCATTGGGTCAATGGGGTTCTTCGGTGGAGTTAAAGTGTAAATTTGGATGAGTCATGTTTTTTTTAATAAAAGGGGGTCATTGAGCGCCCCTTTTTTTATTTACAGGAGATATATTCGAATTGGGGAATTTTTGATTGTAAATCGGGATTGGGGACAGAGATACACAATGGGCAAAAAGAGAATAAAACCATATAAAGCGAAGAAGGTTGATCGTAAGGAGAGACTTTCAGGGATCTCCGTACAGCAGTTGTTGGAATTGATGAAGGAAGAGGATCGGCCTCTCCTCTTGAGAGAGATTCTCCGTCGTTTAGGTCTTGAAAAAGAGCAGAGGCAGAAGGCGAGAGAATACCTTAGAGATTTGGCGGATGAGGGAAAGGTTGTTCGGATTCGAGGAAACCGTTACGGCCTTCCCTCGAAGATGAATCTGATCGTGGGCAGGGTCAAAGCGCATCCTGATGGATATGGATTTGTCATTCCTGAAACAGAAGGAGAAGAAGATATTTTCATCAGCTCCAGAAATCTCAAAGAAGCGATGCATGGAGATCGCGTCGTTGCAAGAATAGAATCAATCCGGAAAAAGGGAAAAGAGGGCAGTGTCATCCGGATTCTGGAAAGAAAGACGCGTAAAGTCGTTGGCAAGTTTATGAGAGCCAAAAATTATTCCTACATCATTCCGGAGGACGAGCGAATCCTCCAGGAAGTTTTTATCCCGGAAGGGGAAACAAAGAAGGCAAGGCCCAATCAAATTGTAGTGGCAGAGATTACCCAGTATCCGACGGAGAGGGCGAGGCCAGAAGGGAGAATCACTCACATTTTGGGATATCCTGATGATCCGGAGGTTGAACCTCAGATCATCATTCACAAATACGACCTCCCCTATCGATTTACATCCGCTGCCTTGAAAGAGGCACAAAATCTTCCTCCTGCATCTTCTTCTCATGAAACCAAGGGTCGAATTGACCTGAGAGGAATTCCGACCTTCACGATCGATGGAGAAAATGCGAGAGATTTCGATGATGCCGTCTCCATTGAAAGGGAAAGAGATGGAGGGGTGAAACTCTACGTTTCCATCTCCGATGTCAGTCACTATGTCAGGGAAGAGACGACTCTGGACAACGAAGCTTATCTCCGGGGCACCAGCGTCTATTTTCCGGACCGCGCGATTCCTATGTTTCCGACAGAACTTTCCAATGAGATCTGTTGTCTCCATCCCAGAGTGGATCGGCTGACCCTCACGGCGGAGTTAAGATATGACGAAAATGGAGAGAGAAGGGGCGTTCAATTCTATCCCAGTGTGATTCGAAGCAATGAGAGGCTGACCTACACCCTGGTCAGAAAAATCTTGGTGGACGGAGATTCGGAGTTAAAAAGGAAATTTAAACATCTCCTCCCGTCCTTAGAACTTATGGCCGATCTCTGTCAGAAACTTCGCCGAAGAAGAACGGAAAGAGGAGCCATTGATTTTGACCTACCGGAACCCGAGGTCATCCTCAATCTCCAAGGGGAGGCGGAGGACATCATTCGGGCGGAGAGAAACCTGGCTCATCAGATCATTGAAGAATTTATGATCGCTGCCAACGAGGCCGTTGCCCATTTTATGGAAGAGAAAGGGTTTCCATTCATCTATCGAATCCATGAACCTCCGAAAAAAGAAGCGATTGATGAGTTTAGGAGGTTTATCTCCCATTTGGGATATAAGATGAAAAAGGACTCCGACCATTCTCCAAAGGAATTTCAGAGAGTCCTTTCTGATATCAGGGGAAGGCCTGAAGAAAGGGTGGTAAACCAAATTCTTCTTCGATCGATGAAGTGGGCCAAATATTCGGCCAAAAACTTAGGACACTTTGGCCTCGCTTCAGATGGCTACACCCATTTTACTTCTCCCATCAGAAGGTATCCTGATCTGATCGTCCACCGGCTTTTAAAAAGGGTTCTTTCTAAGAAGGATGTCAAAATCCCGGAGGAGCTTTTGGCCAATAAGGCAGATCATCTCTCCGAGAGGGAGAGGGTGGCGATGGAGGCTGAAAGGGAGATTCTGAACCGATACAGAGTTCGCTTCATGAAGGATAAGACCGGTGAGGAATTTGAAGGGATCATCAGTGGCGTAGCGGCTTTTGGTTTCTTTGTAGAGCTGAAAGATATTTTTGTAGATGGTTTGGTGAGGATGACGAGCCTTCATGACGATTATTATCAGTATCATGAAAAAAGATATTGTCTTGTTGGGGAGAGGACTCACAAGACCTTCAGAATTGGCGATGAAGTCAGGGTGAGAGTGGACCGGGTGGATGTGGAGAGACGGCATATTGATTTTGGACTGATCCAAAAAAAATAGATAGGGAGATCGGGAGATAGGGTGATAGGGTGGAAAGAAAGACAAGGAGATAAGGTGATTGGCAGATGGGGAGAAAAGAAAGATCGGGTAATGGGGAGGTGGGGTGAATAGAAAGACGATGGGGAACGACGAAACGGTTTGACAACAGCAATTCTCGGTGAAAATACAGCGAGATTCTTCAGTCGCTAGGGCTCCTTCAGAATGACATTACGAAAGTCCCCAGTTGTCATTCTGAGCGAAGCCCTGAACCTAGTATGGTACAGGGCGAAGCGAAGAATCTCAATGGTTTGTGAACTCACCGAGAATTGCTGGTTTGACAAAAAGCTCCGGGATGATAAAATCTTTTCTAAAACCAGGGGAAACAGCATGAAGAAGATAAAAGAGGAGATTAGAAACATTGCTTCTCAGTACAGTCTGCAGATTATTTATGCTTTTGGAAGCAGGGCAAAAGAGGCTTTGGACCTGGTCGAGGACAGGATCGAACATCTTCCTTCTACGCCGGCCGATTTGGATATAGGGGTGAAACCCGCAAAACCCCTCACCGTGGAAGAAAAGGTTAAGATTGCTATCTTCTTTGAAGACCTCTTTGATGTGCCCCGGGTAGATTTGGTTGTTCTCCCGGATGCGCCTATCTTTTTGGCCCTTGAAATCGTAACGGGAGAGATTTTGTATATGCACGATTCCACCTATGAAGCGGAATATCAGCTCTATGTCATGCGAATGGCTGCGGATCTCCTTCCTTATGAACGGATGAAGCAAAGAATGATCATGGGTGATTAATATGAGCCCCGGAGATATTGATCCCAAAGTTGTTGCACAACGCGCTTTTTGGATTTCTCAAATGATGGATTCTCTTAAGGATCTACACCTTGAAGAGAAAGCAGCTTTTTTGGCAGACAGACACAAAATTGCAGCAGCAGAATCCTACTTGAGACGTGCCTTAGAGGCGCTCTTTGACATTGGAAGGCACATTCTTGCAAAGAGGTTTGCTTACCCGGCGACAGAATATAAAGAGATAGCCAAAGGTCTTTCCGAGAATAAAGTTCTGGTTGAAAAAGAGGCGGAGTTAATGAGAAAAATGGCGGGTTATCGGAACCGGATGGTCCACTTTTACCATGAAATCACCCCTGAAGAACTTCACGAAATCTGCCTTTATCACCTGAGTGAAATCAAATTGCTCGTTGACAAACTGATGCAATGGACAAAAGAACACCAGGATAGCGCCATAAATTAAAACAAGGACACAGAGGCTCTCTTGATTTTTCAGTTAGCTTTTCCCTTCCCATTAAAATTCTGCGTCTCACCTGGTAGATTATATCCGAGATAAAATTGATTTCCTGAAGTGTTGTTTTCAAATTTAGTCCTCCCATGCAACATTTCAAATGCAAATTAATAAGAAAAAGTAAACTCACACGCCACAAGCGTTTCGCTTACGAGGGTTGCTTGCATTCGCGGGTGAGGGCATTAAACCCCACAAAAATAGGATTTTTTCCCAATCGAATGATGATTCAGAAATGCTGTTCTAATCGAGCCATCTTTAAACGTGATGTTGGCGATGGCTATGGGCCGCATTAAGGAGAAGCAGCAGGAACTGATGTGCTCATTGGCGAAAAGTGCCGCCATGCTCGACAAAGCTGCCTGAGAGAGCAGGCGGATTAGAATCTGGTTTTTAAAATGAGAAAGGATGGATAGGTGTTGCTTTTGAAGGCGATTCGCTTACGTTCGCATCCCTCCAATTATTAGCCTTATTTTAAAAAAATAACATTGTAAATGGCTTGTAATTCTAAAATTCTGCTTGACAAACAGAAATTCTTATTCTAAAAATGAATATGACATCAAGTTCAAATTACGATGTCAGATTTTTGAATTTAGATATACGGAGGTCAAATGATGCAAGATGAGAAGCTCTCGCGGCGGGAAAGAGAAAAATTAAAGCATCGTAGTGAGATACTTGGTGCTGCGCTTAAGGTATTCTCGGAAAAGGGCTACCACAGCGTCTCCATGCACGAGATTGCCAACGGGGCTGAGTTTGGCGTTGGAACGCTCTACATGTTCTTCAAGAACAAAGAAGAATTATACAAGGCTCTCATTATGGAAAAGGCAGTGGAATACCACCGCATCCTAAATGGTGTTCTTTCCAAAGAAAACGATCTCCTGACCATTCTCGAGGAGTATATTTCCACCAAGGCCAAGATTTTTGCTGAAAGCATTGCCACCTTACGCCTCTATTTTGGTGAAACACATGGCGTGAGTTTCAACATCAAGGCTGGCCTCGATCAGGACATTCGAAAACTTTATGATGAACTGGTAGAGCACCTATCTTCGGTACTGGAAAAGGGTATCCGTGAAAATGTGCTTCGCAAGGTAAACCCATACTATCTGGCCGTTGCCCTGGAAGGACTCACCAATGCCTTTCTTTTTTGCTGGTTGGAAGACCCAGATCGCCATCCTTACGAGGCAAATATCTCTTTGATTAAGGAGTTGTTTCTCAAGGGGTGCATAGCCAAATGAATAAGACGACGCGATACATTAGCAGAAGAATCATATCATTCCTTCTTGTGAGCGGTGGACTGTTTTTGATTACGGGTTTTGCCTCTGCACGCTCTCCTGCGACTCTACCCAATAACTTTTCTGGGCCGACTGCCGAGCTATCCTCAGGAATGGGAAGCGAGCATACCACTTCTTCCAATGAAGTGTATCGGAGGTTTGAAAAGGATGGGCGACTACACCTTTCATTGAGTGATTGCCTTAACATAGCGCTTCAAAAGAATCACGACATCCGTCTTGCCCAGGAAGTGCTGGCACAAGCCGAGGCAAAGATAACTCAGGCCAGGGCGGCCATGCTCCCTTTTTTTGGGGCGGAGGCATTCTACTCACGACTGGACAAGGAATTGGGCTTTGCAATGGGGCCACAATCATTGACCTTTATGGACCGTGATATTTACAAGGCGGGTGTTGTAGTCCAGCAGCCCATTTTCATGGGAGGGCGGTTGATTGCGGCGCACAAGGCAGCCCAATATTCGCGGGACGCTCAGGCTCAAGAGAAAAAGACCATCGAAGAGGAAATCACTTTCCAGGTTACGCGCGCTTACCGAACCGTGCAGGTGGCTGAGGTATTTCAAAAAGTCGCCGAAGAGGCCCTCAATCTGCTTGAAGCACACGAGCACGATGTAACCATTCTGGTGGAAAAGGGAGCGAATCCGGAAATTGACCTCCTGCGCACCCGAACGGAATTGGCCAACGCCCAAACGGAGTTGAATGCGGCCAATAATGCAGTTGATCTGGCTCACTCTGCCCTGAAAAACCTGCTGGTCATCCCTCTTGAAGAAACGGTAAGTCTGACAGAAGCCCTGGGCCGGCTCCCGAAGCCGGAAGAGGAGCTTTCTTCACTCACCGAATTGGCCCTCGCGCAACGCCCAGAACTGTCGGCAATCGCTTCTAAGATTGCAGCTGCAGAGCAGGCGCTCAAGGCGGCCAGGGGAGAATATATGCCTTCCATTGCCCTGGAAGGGCGTTACGAATACATGAAAGGCGATTTTCGGGATCTGAAAGGCGGTGACCACTGGACGGTCGGAATGGTGGCGCAGCTTCCCATCTGGAATTGGGGGAAAACCACGGCCAAGGTGAGAGAGGCGCAGTCACAACTTTCACAGGCAAGAATTGAGCATGACAAAACTAAAGACCGCATTCGGCTTGAGGTGCGCGAGGCCTTTCTCAACCTTGGCAAAGCGGAAAAGAATATCGAGGCGGCCGAGAGTGCACTGAAGGCGGCCAGGGAGGCCTACCGCCACGCAAGGGTCAGGTACCGGGCGGGAGAAGGGACAAATACAGATGTGCTGGATGCCCGGACGGCCTTAACTCGAACTGAAGCGAATCACACCCAGGCTCTTTTTGACTACAATGTTGCGCTTGCCGCCATTAAGAGAGCAGTGGGCGAAATGGTGGTGAAGCGGCCTGATATCAAGGAGGAGAAGTCTGCCAAATGAAGCGGAAATTAGCATATATCACGATTGGCGTTGCAGTTGTTGCAATTGCGCTCTTTGTGCTTCAAGTTTTCAGTAAACAAAGGCAAAAAGACGTAGATGTAAATGCGGTCGACAAGGCGCTGCCGGTCACAATCGCAACTGTTCTTCAATATGAATTTCACGAAGAGATCAGTGCTGTCGGCACCCTGAAAGCCCGAGAGATAAGTCCGCTGAGTCCCAAAGTGGCAGGGACCGTAACAGAGGTTCTGGTCGATGTCGGGGATCGGGTTAAGGTCAGTCAAGTCGTAATAAGATTGGACAGGACGAACTTTGATCTCGTGGTCAAACAGGCGCAGGCAGCCCTTGCGGCTGCGGAAGCGGCGATTCCGCAGGCTAACGCTCAGTTTGAACGCGCCGAGAAAGATTACATCAGAGCAACGGAACTGCTGAAAGAAAGGGTCATTCCGCAAAGCCGCTATGATGCAGTGGAAGCGGCCTTTAAAACCGCCAGGGAGGTGGTATCTTCTGCTACGGCACAACGTAACCAGGCAAAGGCCGCCTTGGGTTCGGTCCTGGAATATCTCAACGATACCGAGATCCGATCACCGATTACCGGCACCGTCGTGGAAAGAAATGTAGAAATAGGTCAGGCGGTTGCGCCCGGAGGGCAACTCCTCCGCATCGTGGATCAGACATCTCTGAAAGCGGATATCGATTTGCCCGAGGGAGACTTAAGTCGCGTTGCCATTCGGGCCACTGCCGTAATCACGGTTGATTCTTTTCCGGGAGAGGAGTTCTCCGGAAAAGTAATTGTTATCAATCCGATGGTGGATCGGCAGACGCGCACGTTTCGCGTGAGGATTCAAGTGCCCAATCAGGCGGGCAAGCTCGTGGACGGGATGTTTGCCAAGGTGAAGTTGTTCATGGGCAAACGACGGGCCCTTTCCGTCCCGCGGGATGCCCTGCAGCGCCTCCCTGGGAGCGGCACGTATTACGTCTTCGTGGTGGACGGAAACAAGGCGGTTAAGCGAACCGTTCAGGTGGGGGCGATGGAGGAACAACTCGCTGAAGTGCGTGATGGTTTGGCTGAAGGTGAAAAGGTGGTCACAAGCGGGGCGGGACGATTGCGCTCTGGTGCTGAGGTAACCGTGCAGGAGGCACCGGCGAGTTTGAATAAAGCGGGTAACTCCATGGATGCCGGTTCAGGAAAGTAGAGGCTCGAACATGAAACTTCCCGAAATCGCCGTCCGGCGGCCGGTCGCCACGATCATGGTTTTTGCTGCCATCACTCTGCTGGGTTGCGTAGCCTTCTTCAAGCTCAACTTGGACATGTTGCCCGATATTGAGCCGCCGGCTGTGAGTGTGATCACCCCCTATCCGGGAGCATCCGCTACCGATGTCGAATCGGACGTAACCAAGTACCTGGAGGACCAGCTTTCCACCACACCGAACCTCGATCGTCTGGAATCGAAATCAAAAGATAACATATCCATTGTCAATTGCATATTCGAATGGGGCACAGAACTGGATGTGGCGGTCAACGACATCCGGGAGAAGATCGATCTGGCCAAGCCGGACCTCCAGAAAGCCAAGGATGCGAAAACCCCGTATATCTTCAAGTTCAGCAGCTCCATGGTGCCCGTGCTCGTCATGACAGTGACGGCAAAAGAAAGCAGCCCCGATCTTTACCGAATTGTCGACAAGCAGATCTCCGACCCCCTGAAACGTGTGGCCGGTGTGGGTGCCATAGTCTATGTGGGTGGTCAGGAAAGACAGATCAAGGTGCATTTTGATCGGAAAGCATTGGAGGCCCACCACCTATCGGTCCAGCAGGTCAGAAACGTTCTTGCCGCCGAAAACCTGAACCTGCCGGCCGGTACGGTCAAAGTCGGGCGAAACGAGCTCCAGATCCGGGTGGCAGGGCGCTACCGGGATGCGGCTGAAATCGCCAACACAGTGATAGGCAGAAATGGCGATGCATTTATACGTCTTCGAGACATTGCAGAAGTGGCCGATGCCCACGAGGAACCTGAGGAATGGGCATGGTCAGGCAAACTTCCCGCGATGACACTGATTATCCAGAAGCAGTCCGGGACCAACACCGTCAGGGTCATCGAAACCATAAAGGAACGCCTGAAGACCCTGAAGAACGAGGTGCCGGCGGACATCGAGCTCCATACGATTCTGGACAACTCGGATCACATCTATGCGATGATCAATAACCTGGCTGAAACTGCTGTCGTCGCGGCGATCCTGGTGATTGTCGTCTGTCTTCTGTTCCTCCGGCGGTTCCGCACCAGCCTGGTTGTCACCCTGGCAATTCCATTTTCCCTTGTTGCCGCCTTTATCGGCCTCTTTGCCAGAGGGTATACCATTAATGTCATCTCTCTGATGAGCCTTTCCATTGCCGTGGGTCTGGTCGTGGACGATGCCATCGTCGTTCTTGAAAATATCATACGGCACGTGGAGAAAGGAAAGTCTCCGAAACAGGCCGCGGTTGAGGCCACATCGGAAGTGGGCCTGGCCGTGACCGCCTCAACGCTGACGATTGTCGTCGTCTTTGCCCCTCTTCTTTTGATAAAGGGGATCGCCGGAATCATCTTCAGCCAACTGGCCTTCGTGATGTTGATCACGATTTTGGCCTCCCTCTTTGTCTCGCTCACCTTGACCCCCATGGCTGCTTCCCGTTTGCTCCGTTCGGGGGGTGAAAGAAAATCAAATCGGGTGTTTGTTTGGAGTGGGCGTGTGTTGGATGAAATCGATGCGATGTATGCCCACGTTCTGGAGTGGGGATTAAGCCATCGCAAGGTGGTGCTTACAGTCATAGCAGGAATATTCTGTGGCAGCCTGATCCTTATTCCCCTGGTCGGTACGGAATTTATGCCGGAAGTGGATTCAGGCGAAGTTGAAATTGTTCTTGAGATGCCGGAGGGCACCCGCGCGGAAAAGACGGCGGTGGCCACGGAAGAGATGCTCAAAGCCCTCAACCGCCTGCCAGAGACACAGGCCTCCTATGCCCTGACAGGGCAAACAAAAAAGGGTACTTTGAGCTCAATCGGTTTTGAAGAAGGGACAAACATCGGTCGTATCGGCGGCCGTCTCATCGCCAAGGAAAAGCGGCACCGCTCGGCCAAAGAGCTCGCTGCAAAGCTTCGTGAGCAGGTCATGAAACTGCCCGGTGTTGAAAGGTATTCCACCAGCGCTGTCAGCGCCATCCAAAAGCTCATGTTGGGGGGAGGCCGCCCCATCAGTATTGAGATTCTGGGCCATGACATCGAAATGACAGACGAAGTTGCTGAGAAGATCCGACACATCGTGGAAACCACCCCCGGCGCGGTGGATGTTTCTGTCAGCAGAAAGAAACCACGGCCGGAAGTGCAGATCCGCCTCGACAGGGACAGAGCGGCAACGCTGGGGTTAAATGTGGCCCTTTTGGCCGATGCACTAAGAACCAACTACTATGGATTTAAGGATAGTAAGTTTCGGGAGGCAGGTGACGACTTTGACATCGAATTACGACTCAAGAAGGAGCAAAGGGAGAGTATCCGTGAAATCGGGGAAACCCCCATCACGACACTTACCGGCCAGACCGTCAAGCTCCGGAACGTCGCCTCGATGGAAGAAACCTTCGGGCCCGTGGAGATCGAACGAAAAAATAGGCAGAGAGTAACCAAGGTTCTGGCGGGTGTCCAGGGAAGGGTCCTCAGTGATGTGGCAGGGGATATTCGCAAACAGATGGCCTCGCTTCAATTGCCTCCCGGGGTCACCCTTGAATGGGGCGGGGAAGTTAAAGAACAGGGAAAGGCATTTCGCGACCTGCTCCTTCTTCTGATCCTGGGGGTGGCCCTCGTCTATATGGTCATGGCGGGGCAGTTCGAGGATTTCGTCGATCCCTTCATCATCATGTTTTCGGTTCCTTTCGCTTTTATCGGGGTGATCTGGGCCTTTGTCTTCACGGCTACTCCGCTCAACCTGATGAGCTTCATCGGAGTGATCATGCTCGTGGGAATTGTGGTAAGGAATGCCATCGTGCTTGTGGACTACACCAAGCAACTGAGGGGGCGCGGAATGGGGTTGAACGAAGCGATTGTCACGGGGGGAAGAACACGCCTGCGGCCTGTGCTCATGACGAGTCTCGCCATGATATTCGGCATGGTCCCGTTAGCAATTTCCCGAGGAGAAGGATCGGAAGTGTGGAACTCTTTGGGCATAACGGTCATCGGGGGGCTTATGGTCGGCGGGTTTGTAACCTTGATTCTTGTGCCGCTTCTGTATTCGCTGGTTCACCGGCGTAAGTCAGCGCAGGGATGATGACACGAACAGTAAAAAAGGAAGCTATCAGAAGGGAATTTTGGTATGGCGATTGCTACAATAAGCAAACTGAATTTTGTTTTAATTATATCATTGATGATAATT
>Ga0315282_10012151_pt1 | contig 13226 bp, 24 predicted proteins | sample YL17G07_20_MG_FD_203693 | JGI IMG/M metagenome (GOLD analysis project Ga0315282, IMG submission 203693) | Sediment microbial communities from Yellowstone Lake, YNP, Wyoming, USA - YL17G07_20 | ecosystem: Environmental > Aquatic > Freshwater > Lake > Sediment | place: USA: Wyoming | collected...
TGACGGTGGAGTTGATCACGCCGATTGCGATGGAGAAGGAGTTGCGGTTTGCGATTCGGGAGGGGGGTCGAACCGTTGGCGCAGGCGTCATCAGCGATATCATGGAATAAGAGGAAGGGGTTGAAACATGACCACTCAGAAGATCAGGGTCTGCTTAAAATCTTATGACCATAAACTTTTAGATAAATCGACTGCTGAGATCGTTGAAACGGTCCGGCGAACCGGTGCAAGTATAGCGGGTCCTATCCCTCTTCCCACAAAGATTAATAAATACTGTGTGTTGAGGTCCCCCCATGTCGACAAAAAATCGAGAGAGCAGTTCGAGATTCGGACTCACAAGCGCATCATCGATATTTTAGAACCTACCCAGCAGACGGTGGATGCACTCATGAAGCTCGATCTGGCAGCCGGGATCGATGTAGAAATCAAGTTATAATTCCCCCTACCCTTCTTCTTGCCTGTCGCCTGCCTGCCGGTAGGCAGGGCAGACAGGTAGAAAAGGAGAAAGGGGGATTGAGGCCGGAAAGGAATGAAAAGGACGTTGGGAATCATAGGGAGAAAATTAGGGATGACTCAAATCTTTCTCGGAGACGGATCAGTCGTCCCAGTGACCATTGTCGAAGCCGGCCCTTGCACCGTGATTCAGAAGAAGACGAAGGAAAGGGATGGCTATAATGCTCTTCAACTCGGTTTTTTTCCAAAGAATAGCCAGAGGGTAAACAAACCCCTCTCCGGACATTTTAAAAAAGCAGGAGTAGGTCCTTATTATCATTTGAAGGAGTTCCGTGTAGAAAACGTGGAAGGATTTGAATCGGGACAAGAAGTTACCCTTAATCTCTTCAAGCCTGGAGATGTTGTGGATGTGGTGGGTCTCAGCAAAGGAAAGGGGTTTACAGGTGTGATGAAGCGCCATGGATTTCACGGTTCACCCGGATCTCATGGAACACATGAATATTTCCGTCATGGAGGTTCTATTGGTTCAGCAGCGTACCCTCACCATACCTTTAAAGGCATGAAGATGCCAGGGCATCATGGGAATCAGAAGGTGACTCTTCAAAATATCAAAATCGTGGACGTCAAAGAGGATCAGAACCTTATCTTACTCAAAGGTGGAATTCCCGGAGGCCGTCATGGGTGGATCCTGATTCGAAGTGCCACCAAGAAGAAGGGCTCTTCTACGCCATCGGTTTAAGAAAGGGACTGGATGAGCACATTCGCTGTCTATAGCATTGGAAATCAAAAGGTGAGGGAGATCGAATTGGACGACAGGATCTTTGATGCAAAGATCAATCCTTCCCTCTTCTATGATGTCGTCCGAAGGAGTTTAGCCTCTCAGAGGAAAGGATCTGCCTCCACCAAAAATAGGGCCCTTGTTCGGGGAGGAGGGGCAAAACCCTGGAGACAGAAGGGGACAGGAAGGGCTCGAGCAGGATCACGGCGATCCCCCCTCTGGAGAGGAGGAGGGACTATCTTCGGCCCCATGCCCCGAGATTACTCCTTCTCTCTTCCCAAAAAGGTGAAACAGGCAGCCCTCAGAGCTGCTCTCAGCTTGAAACGTCAGGAAGGGAAACTGATTCTTCTGAACGATTTCCCATTGGAAGGGTTTAAAACCCGCCAGATACTCGAGGTGCTGAAAAAATTCCAGGTCGAGGATGCCCTCATCGTGACGGACGAAAAACACCTTCTCTTAGAGCGATCGGCCCGGAATATCCCCAAGATTCAGATCCTCCGTTACGAAGGCCTGAGCGTCTATGACATCTTAAATCATGAACATCTGATTTTACTTAGTCCAACGATCCAAAGGATCCAAGGGGTGCTCGCATCATGAAGGAAACTTATCAGATCATCCGAAGGCCTTTGATTACTGAAAAAAGCACCCGGCAGAAAGACGAGAACCATCAATATGCTTTCGAGGTTCACCGGGATGCGAATAAAGTTGAGATTCAGTCAGCCGTCGAACGCCTCTTCAAGGTGAAGGTTCTTGAAGTACGAACTTGCAATGTTTTGGGTAAAGTCAAACGCCTGGGAAGAAGATATGGGAAGAGGCTCGATTGGAAGAAGGCGATCGTCACCCTGAAAGAAGGCGATCGTATCGATTTCTTCGAAGGAGCCTAACCTAAATGGAAAATGTCAGGATAAAGGCTGAGGTTAAGGTTGAGGTTAAAATCCTAAAGTCCTAAACCTAAGCCTTAGCCTTAACCTGATTTTGAAATTTATAGGAGTTAAGTGATGGCTATCAAAAAGTTTCGACCAACCTCTCCCGGAAAAAGGTTTCAAACCGTCTCCATGTTTGAGGAGATCACTTCTTTCACGCCGGAGCGAAGTCTTCTTCTCCCCCTGAAAAAGACCGGGGGAAGAAATGTCTACGGAAGAATCACCTCCTGGCATAAGGGAAGGGGCCATAAACGAAGATATCGACTGATTGACTTCAAGCGAGACAAACGGGAGATTCCGGCCAGAGTGGCTTCCATTGAATATGACCCGAACCGATCTGCCCGGATCGCCTTGCTTCACTATGTCGATGGGGAGAAACGATATATCCTCGCACCTTCTCAACTACAGGTAGGGAAACAAGTGATCGCGAGTCCAACGGCCGATATCAAACCTGGCAATGCCCTTCCCTTACGCAATATTCCTACCGGCACACTGATTCACAATATCGAGTTGAAAGTAGGAAAGGGAGGTCAGATCATCCGGAGCGCCGGGGCCTATGGTCAGTTGATGGCAAAGGAGGGGAAATATGCCCACATCAAACTCCCCTCCGGTGAAGTCCGATTGGTCCTCCAGGATTGTTATGCCACCATTGGCCAGGTGAGCAACCTTGAGCATGAAAATATTTCCCTTGGAAAAGCAGGAAGAAATCGATGGTTAGGTGTGAGGCCTACGGTTCGTGGTGTAGCCATGAATCCGATCGACCACCCTATGGGCGGAGGCGAGGGAAAGAGTTCGGGGGGGCGACACCCTTGCACACCGTGGGGGGTATTGGAGAAGAAGACCCGAAAAAATAAGAGCACTGATAAATATATTCTGAAGAGGAGAGATTGATGGCCCGCTCGATCAAAAAGGGACCTTTTGTCGATTCCCATGTAATGAATAAGGTGAAAGAGGTCCAAAGGACAAAGGAAACAAAGGTGATCAAAACCTGGTCGAGGCGATCGACCATCATTCCTGAAATGGTGGGGATGACCTTTGCGGTCCATAATGGAAAAAAATTTATTCCGGTCTTCGTGACGGAGGAGATGGTCGGACATAAGTTAGGGGAATTCTCCCCGACACGAACCTTCCATGGTCATTCTGGAGACCGAAAGACCAAAATTAAAGGGAAGGCTGCATAGAAGATTGAGTGTGAGATGGAAGTCAGAGCAAAATTGAGATTTGTGAGGGTTTCACCCAGAAAGACTCGATTGGTGGCCGATCTGATTCGAGGGAAAGGATCGGAAGAAGCAATGAATATCCTGACTTTTACAAAAAAAACGGCAGCCAAAATCCTCATCAAATTATTAAAATCGGCCATTGCCAATGCCACTCAAAAAAAGACTATTGATATCGATCGGCTTTACGTCAAAAGAATTGCGGTGGATCAGGGACCAACCATGAAACGTTTCCAGCCCAGGGCTATGGGGCGTGCCACGACGATCCGAAAGAGAAGCAGCCATATCACCATCATCCTGGACGAAGAGTAAACCCCGTTAGAAGGCTTCGCCATTTATAGCGGGGATGTAGAAAGAAAATGTTCATTCCTTATTGAGGGCAGGGTTAAAGCCCCGTCCTTTCTAACGGGGTAAAGGAGGGCAAAACTTGGGACAGAAAGTGAATCCAATCAGTTTTCGACTGGGATTCATCAAGACCTGGGATTCTCGATGGTATGCCGAGAAGGACTATCCTCAACTCCTCATCGAAGATATTCGGATCCGTGATCATCTGAAGAAAAAACTTTACCATGCAGGGGTCTCCAAGATCGAGATTGAACGGGCTGCCAGTAAGGCCAAAAAGGCTAAAGTAACGATTTATACTGCTCGGCCCGGCATCATCATTGGAAAAAAGGGAGCCGAGGTTGAGAATCTAAAAAGGGAACTTCAAAAGATGACCAAAAAAGAGATCTTTATCAACATCCAAGAGGTCAAGAGGGCAGAGACCGATGCTCAATTGGTGGCTGAAAATGTGGCGCTTCAGTTGGAGAGGCGGGTGGGATTTCGAAGAGTCATGAAGAAGGCGGTCGGCTCTGCGCTCAAACTGGGGGCAAAGGGGATTAAGATCTCTTGTGCTGGAAGGTTGGGAGGAGCAGAAATGGCCCGTAAAGAATGGTACCGGGAAGGTCGGGTCCCACTCCATACCCTCCGAGCAGATATCGATTTTGGCCTTGCGGAGTCCAGGACCACCTATGGGATCATTGGTGTGAAGGTATGGATCTTCAAAGGAGAGGTCTTCCCAACCAAAGAAGGAGAAGAACGCGCAAGCTAACGCAGGTTAAGGTCAAGGTTTAGGTTTAGGACTTAATCAATTATCCCTCAACCTTAATCTCAGCCTCAACCTTAAAATTTATTTTGGCATTTTATTTAGGGTGATTGAATTATGTTGATGCCGAAGAAGACGAAATATCGTAAACAACAAACGGGGAAGATGAGAGGTGTGGCCTCCCGTGGGAATACGCTCAACTTCGGTGACTTCGGACTTCAAGCCACAGAATGTGCCTGGTTGACCACACGCCAGATCGAGGCTGCACGAATTGCGATGACCCGATTTATCAAACGCACCGGCCGTATCTGGATCCGCATCTTCCCGGATAAACCCATTACCAAAAAACCTGCTGAGACCCGGATGGGAAAAGGAAAGGGCGCCCCTGAAGATTGGGTGGCGGTGATTCGACCGGGCCGAATTCTCTATGAGATGGAAGGCGTTCCCGAAGAGAGGGCTAGGGAGGCTTTCCTATTGGCCTCTCATAAATTACCCATCCACACGAAGTTCATTATGAGGGGGATCCATTCATGAAAGCGAAGGACCTCCACCTTTTCAGCGAAGGGGAGTTGCTTGAAAAAGAAAGGGAATTGAATGAGGAACTCTTCAATCTTCGTTTTCAGCATGCCACCGGACAATTGGAAAATGTCATGCGAATTCCTCAAGTCAAACGGGACATTGCTCGGGTGAAGACGATCCTGAGGAAAAAAGATTTGAACAAAGGAAAATAAAGCGAATGGGAGAGAGAGGGAAACGAAAGGTATTAACGGGCGTGGTAGCGAGCGATAAAATGGAAAAGACCGTGGTGGTCTTGGTGAATCGCCTTGTCCTCCATCCGGTATACAAAAAATATATACGGAAAAGGACGAAAGTGAAAGCCCATGACGAAAAGAATGAGTGCCATATCGGAGATAAAGTCCTGTTGATCGAAACCCGTCCGTTAAGTAAAGAGAAGCGATGGCGTGTCAAGGAGATCCTTGAACGGGCCGCTTAACCACAAATAGAAAGTGGAACGTAGAAAGTGGCATGGAAAAATAGCTGGCCATTCTCTCCTTTCCCTATACGAAATAAGGGTAACGGTGTAGGAGTCCACGATGATCCAGATGCGCAGTATCCTCGAAGTTGCCGATAATTCGGGGGCTAAAAAATTGGGGTGTATTAAGGTTCTCGGCGGTACGCGGCGGAGGTATGCGACCCTCGGCGATATCATCGTGGTTTCAGTCAAAGATGCCCTGCCCAATTCCAAAATCAAAAAAGGAGCTGTGGTTCGGGCGGTCATCGTTCGAACAAAGAAAGAGGTCAAACGTCTGGATGGTTCCTACATCAAATTTGATGACAACTCAGCCGTTCTCATCAATCCTCAAGGGGAACCCATTGGAACTCGAATTTTTGGTCCTGTCGCCCGTGAATTAAGGGCGAAACGGTTTATGAAGATTGTCTCCTTGGCTCCGGAGGTCCTCTGAGAAGGAAAACAAAATGATTGCACCGAAATGCCATATAAAAAAGAATGACCTGGTGATGGTGATCAACGGAAAGGAGAAAGGTAAAAGTGGCCGCGTTCTGAAGGTCGTTCCTGAGAAGGAGAAAGTGATCATTGAGAAGATCAATTTCATAAAGAGGCATTCTCGGCCGCGCGGCCAGCAAAAACGGGGAGGAATTATCGAAAAAGAGGCACCTCTCCACGTCTCCAATGTGATGCTTCTCTGTGAAAAGTGCAATAAACCCGTTCGCATCGGGCACCGCATCATAGAGGGAAGTAAAAAGGCTCGGTTCTGTCGGAAATGTGGTGAAATTTTTGATAAATAAATGCGACCCAGCAATTCCCGGTGAAAATGCCGCGAGATTCTTCAGTCGCTAGAGCTCCTTCAGAATGACATTACGAAAGTCCCCAGTTGTCATTCTGAGCGAAGCGAAGAATCTCAAGGTTTTGTGAACTCACCGAGAATTGCTTAATGCGACCCATTTTGAATTTTAATATATGGGTCGTATTTACCCTGAGCAGAGCGAAGGGTCTCTATTGGTTTTATTTGGGTGAAACGATGGCCAAGTTGAAAGAAATCTATCAGGAGAAAGTCGTTGCCACACTGATGAAGCGATTCAGCTATAAGAACAGGATGGAAGTTCCTAAGCTGGATAAAATTGTCATCAATATGGGATTAGGGGAGGCGATTCAAAACATAAAGCTTCTCGACTCAGCGGTACAAGAACTCAGCCAGATCACAGGACAGAAGCCCGTGATCACGAAAGCAAAGAAATCGATTGCTCAGTTCAAATTGAGGACGGGGATGCCTATTGGATGCATGGTCACCCTTCGGAAAGAGAGAATGTATGAATTCTTCAATCGTTTGGTGAATGTAACCCTCCCGAGGGTAAGGGACTTTAAGGGTCTCTCTGGAAAATCCTTCGATGGAAGGGGAAATTATGCCCTGGGAATTCGGGAACAACTCATCTTTCCAGAAATTCATTATGATAAGATTGACAAAGTGAAAGGGATGAACATCGTCATTGTGACCACGGCCAAGACGGATGAAGAAGGAAAAGAATTACTGAGGTTATTGGGGATGCCCTTTAGGAATTAAAAGACGCTATGCGCATAGCGGTATAGGGAGGAAGAAATTGGCAAAGCTCTCACTGATGAATAAGGCAAAAAGGCCTCAGAAATTTAAGGTCCGTGAGTACCATCGATGCCCTCTCTGTGGAAGACCAAGGGCTTATTATCGAAAATTTAATATGTGCCGACTCTGTTTTAGAAAGTATGCCTCCCGGGGTGAGATTCCCGGAGTGATTAAATCAAGCTGGTAAAAAGTGCGGGGGTTTGTATGTCGATGACCGATCCATTAGCCGATATGTTCACCCAAATTCGTAACGGGTCTAAAGAGAAATTCGAGAAGGTGGATGTCCCCTCTTCCACAATAAAACGAGAGGTTGTCAAAATTTTGAAAGACGAAGGTTTCATCAAAAATTTTAAAGTGGTCACCGATGATCTCAAACATGAGAGGATCCGAATCTTTCTCAAATATGATGCCACCAAGAAAGGAATTATCCATATCAAGCGGGTCAGCAAACCAGGGCGAAGGGTCTATGTGGGAACCGATGGCATCCCCTCCGTCATGAGCGGATTAGGAATTTCAATCCTCTCTACCCCGAAGGGAATCCTAACCGATAAATCTGCCCGGAAGGCCAATGTAGGGGGAGAGGTTTTATGTTACGTCTGGTAAGTTTGATTTTAGATTGCAGATTGAAAAATCTGAAATCTCAAATCTGAAATGAGGTTAATCGATGTCTCGTATTGGAAGAATGCCGGTCTTATTGCCAAAAGAGGTAAAGATCTCCTGCGATCTCTCGAGGGTGGAGGTGACAGGACCGAAAGGCCACCTTCTCCACCATCTCCCTCAAGGAATCTCGGTCTCAGTGGATGGAGAAAAGGTGTTTATCCAGTGTGCGGATGACCATCGTACCTCCAAAGCTCTTCAAGGCCTGACCCGGAGTCTCATCGCCAATATGGTCACCGGAGTCACCCGGGGATTTGAGAAACGACTTGAGATTATCGGAGTTGGATTCCGAGCAGATCTTCAAGATAAAGCTTTTAAACTCTCCCTGGGGTTTTCTCATCCGATTCTTTACCCAATTCCTGAAGGGATTCAGATTGAAGTGGAAAAACAAACCCAAATCACCATCAAAGGGAATGATAAACAACAGGTGGGAACCGTTGCCGCTAAACTTCGTTCGATCAAGCCACCCGAACCCTATAAAGGAAAAGGGATACGTTATGCCGGGGAAAGGATTCGTAAGAAAGTTGGAAAAACCAAAGCTTAACAACACAAGGTTAAGGATAAGGTTTTTTGAAGTAAAGTCTAACCAAAGATGTTTGAAATTACTTAACTTGTCATCCTGAACTTGTTTCAGGATCTCAAAAAAATCAGATGCTGAATAAAGTCCTTGCGGCAGGCAGGGAGGAAAGCCATTGAAGAATAAAAAAGATTTGGCCCGAATGAAAAGGAAAAAGAGGGTGAGAGGCGATCTCAAGGGAACTCTTGAACGGCCTCGTCTCAATGTCTTTCGAAGCTTGAAGCATATTTATGCCCAAGCCATTGTGGATACGAATAGGAAAACGCTGGTCAGTGCTTCCACTTTAAGTCCTGAACTTAAAGAGGGTCTTGGTTATTCAGGGAATGTGGAAGCAGCGAAAAAAGTGGGAGAACTCATCGCCAAAAAATGCCTTGAAAAGGGAATCCAAAAAGTGGTCTTCGATCGGAATGGGTATCTTTACCACGGCAGGGTCAAGGCATTGGCGGAGGCTGCCAGAACGAATGGTTTGATCTTTTAGGAGATTTCCAAAAAAGTCGGGAAATCTCAAGAGAGCGTAAGGTATTTTTCCAGAGCTCTCTTCAGGAGGGAGGGACATTGCCGAAGATTGATCCAAGTACGTTGGAATTAACCGACCGAGTGGTGCATATCAACCGGGTTGCTAAGGTGGTCAAAGGAGGGAGACGATTCAGCTTCAGTGCCCTGGTCGTCGTCGGGGACGGAAAAGGCCATGTGGGGAGTGGATTAGGAAAGGCCAATGAAGTCCCCGAAGCCATCCGAAAAGGGATTGAACATGCGAAACGGAACTTGATCTATGTGCCCCTCATTAATAACACGATTCCTTATGAAGTGATGGGAAAATTTGGTGCGGCGAAGGTGCTATTAAAGCCAGCTTCCGAGGGAACAGGCGTCATTGCCGGTGCTACCATCAGGGCCATTGCCGAATCTGCGGGGATCCAAAACATCCTGACAAAATCTCTTGGATCGAGCAATCCACACAACCTCATCAAAGCCACCCTGCAAGGCATCAACCAGCTGAAGGTTCCTGAGGAGGTCATTGAAAAAAGGCGTGAGAAAACACCGGAGAACCAAAAGGTTCCATGATGAAAAAGATTGAGTATACGATTACGGTCAAATGGATCAGGAGTGTGATCGGAAGACCCGAAAACCAAAGGAAGACTATCCGAGGCCTTGGATTTAAACGGCTCAATCAAACCCTTACTTTGTCGGATCGACCCGAGATTCGGGGGATGATTCATCGTGTGAACCACCTGTTAGAAATATTGGAAGGATCTGAAAGGGAAAACGGATGAGACTGGAAGAACTGAAACCTCCGGAGGGAGCAAGAAAGAAGAGGAAACGTGTGGGGAGGGGGATTGGGTCCGGCCATGGCAAGACGGCCTGCCGGGGATCGAAAGGTCAGAATGCTCGGTCCGGTGGAGGGACCAAGGCTGGTTTCGAGGGAGGACAGATGCCTCTCCAACGACGCCTTCCTAAAAGGGGGTTTCGTCACCTATTTAAGAAACACTATACCATCATCCATGTGGGAGACCTCAATCGTTTCCCCAGGGATTCGGTCGTGGAACCCGACCTGTTGCTACAATCCGGCTTTCGAAAGAAGGGAGATGGGTTCAAGCTTCTCTCCGATGGAGAGCTCCAGCACCCTTTGACCATCCGTGTCCATCAAACGAGCAAGGCGGCACTTAAAAAGGTGGAGGCTGCCTCAGGGAGGGTGGAGGTGATCGGCTCATGATTTCAGGAGCCCAAAATATTTTTAAGATACCCGAGCTGAAACGCAGGATCCTGATGAGCTTTCTCTTTTTGGCGGTCTATCGCATCGGTGTTCATATTCCTACACCTGGAATCAATGGGGATGCCCTCGCTTCCTTCTTTGCACAAGCGAGAGGAACCCTCTTCAGCCTCATCGACATGTTTTCAGGGGGAGCTTTGGAAAGGCTCTCGGTCTTTGCACTGGGCATCATGCCCTACATCAGCGCCTCGATCATCTTCTCACTTCTCACCGTGGTGATTCCCTATCTCGAACGACTCCAAAAGGAGGGAGAGATCGGTCGAAAAAAGATTGTCCAATATACTCGTTATGGGACCGTTCTTCTCAGCATGATCCAGGGATTTGGAATCGCTGTCGGCCTGGAAAATATGAGAGGAGCAGCCGGGGAGATGATTGTCTTGGTTCCGGGATGGTCCTTTCGGATCATGACCGTCATCACGCTGACCGCTGGCACAGCCTTCATCATGTGGTTGGGTGAACAGATTACAGAAAGAGGAATTGGGAACGGTATCTCCTTGATCATCTTCGCTGGAATTGTCGCCAGAATGCCAAATGCCATTGCTGGCACCTATGAACTTTTCCGGGTGGGAGAGATGAATATCATCACCATCTTATTCTTGATGATCCTTATGGTCTTGGTTGTGGCGGTGATCATCTTTGTCGAAACTGGGCAACGGAGACTTTCTGTTCAATACGCCAAACGGATTGTAGGAAGAAAGGTCTATGGTGGGCAGAGCACCCATCTCCCCCTTAAGTTAAACACATCGGGCGTCATTCCTCCCATCTTCGCCTCCTCGATCTTGATGTTTCCGTTGACGATCGTCAACTTTACGCCCAAGGCCTGGCTGGACGCTCATCCCTGGATTCAATCGGTCGTCAATAGTTTAGGGCCCGGCGCGCTTCTTTATAATCTTCTTTACGTAGGATTCATCATCTTTTTCTGCTATTTTTATACAGCTATCGTCTTCAATCCAAACGATGTCGCAGAAAATATGAAGAAGTTTGGTGGTTACATCCCGGGCATTCGGCCTGGACAGAAGACCGCTGAGTATATTGACAAGGTACTCACTCGAATTACCCTCGGTGGAGCCATCTATGTCTCGGCCGTCTGTGTTCTGCCCACCATCCTCTATAGGAAATTCAATGTCCCCTTCTATTTTGGAGGTACGGCTCTCCTGATCGTGGTCGGTGTGGCCTTGGACACGGTTCAACAGGTTGAAGCCCATATGCTGAGCCGACATTATGAAGGATTGATGAGAAAAGGCAGATTGAAAGGGAGGCGGGGTTAAGCTACAGCCCATTACAAATTGAAAAATGAAAGAGAGAGTTTTTAATGAATTTAATTCTTTTAGGCCCTCCAGGGGCGGGAAAAGGGACTCAGGCACAGATGATCGTTGAACGTTATCACATCCCTCAAATCTCCACTGGGGACATTCTCAGGAAAGCGCTGAAGGAGGGGACTCCTTTAGGAAAGAAGGCCAAGGCCTTTATGGACCAGGGGCAACTTGTCCCGGATGAGGTGGTCATCGGTATTATCGATGGGCGGTTGAGAACACCGGATTGCAATCCGGGTTTTATCCTCGATGGATTTCCAAGAACGATTGCCCAAGCAGAAGCTCTCCAACCCATTCTTAACAAAATGGGGAAATCGATTGATCATGTCATCAACATTGAAGTGGATACGGAAGAGTTAGTGCGACGGCTCACCGGTAGAAGAACCTGTAAAAACTGTGGGGCGATGTTCCATATTCTTTTCCACCCACCCAAGGTGGAAGGAATCTGCGATCGGTGTGGGGGAACCCTTTATCAACGGGAAGATGACAAGGAGGAGACCATCCGAATACGGCTGAACGAATATCAGAGGCAGACCGCTCCACTCATCCAATATTACCAGCTTAAAAACTGTCTTCGCTCGATCCAGGGAGTCGGCGGACAGGAAGAAATTTTTGAGCGAATCATTCGTCTATTAGACATGACACCCCGTTAAGGGAGTGGATGGAGTTCCTATGCCAAAAGAGGAGGCAATTCAGGTTGAAGGGAAGGTTCTGGAGACCCTCCCCAATGCAATGTTCCGAGTGGAATTGGAAAATGGGCACAAGGTGTTAGCCCATATCTCTGGAAAGATGCGAATGCACTTTATCAAGATCCTCCCCGGGGATAAAGTGACAGTTGAATTATCACCTTATGACCTTACCCGGGGTAGAATTATTTTCCGGGAGAAATAAACCCCGTTAGAAAGGGCGGAGCTTTGAACTCGATCCTCAATAAAGAACGAACATTTTTTCTTCATCCTTGCCATAAATGGTGGGGTTTTCTAACGGGGTAAATAATCCCCCCTCACCCCACTTTAGCAAAGGGGGGATGGAGGGATTTGAAAGTTTGAATTCAATCTCTTCAAGACAGGGTAAAAACAGTGAAGGTAAGGGCTTCGGTTAAAAAAATCTGTGATAAGTGTAAGATTGTAAAACGAAAAGGGGTAATCCGGGTCATCTGCGAAAACCCCAAACATAAACAACGACAAGGCTAAAAAGTGTTAGAGGATGGAGGAGCGTCCCCCATGGAGTGGCGGCAAGCCTACTCCAAAGGGGAGTCGAGGCAAGAGGCCAAATGATGTGCCTCATACCTCAAGCGCAGCGATCCTTAAGCGAAGCGCTCCTCAAGCCCTCAAGGAGGCAGTATGGCACGAATTGCAGGCGTCGATCTTCCAAGGGATAAACGGGTGGAGGTTGCCCTTACTTATATCTATGGGATAGGAAGACCCTCTGCAAACAAGATTCTCGAAAAAGCAAACATCAACAAAGACACCAAGGTCAACAAATTGACGGAGACCGAGGTTGTTCGCATTCGGGATATTATTGAGCAGGAACACAAAGTGGAGGGGGACCTGAGACGGGAAGTGACCACCAACATCAAACGGCTGATGGATATCGGTTCTTACCGAGGACTTCGCCATCGCAAGTCTCTGCCCCTTCGCGGTCAAAGAACTCACACCAATGCCAGGACGAGAAAAGGACCCCGTCGGGCAATCATCGGGAAGAAAAAGGAGAAGGAAGTAAGAAAGGATAAACCCCGTTAGAAGATTTGAACGGTATTTTTTAACTTGGATGAACATTTTGAAGGGGTTCAACGCTTAATAAATAAAATTGCAAGAATTTCTAACAGGGTAAAGGAGAAG